>Ga0307510_10008962_pt1 | contig 11914 bp, 11 predicted proteins | sample 12_EM_MG_FD_207224 | JGI IMG/M metagenome (GOLD analysis project Ga0307510, IMG submission 207224) | Populus trichocarpa ectomycorrhiza microbial communities from riparian zone in the Pacific Northwest, United States - 12_EM | ecosystem: Host-associated > Plants > Roots > Unclassified | place...
TCGTGATGCGCAGCGAACCGGCCGAGTTGAGACGGACGCCGGTCAACGCGCCGGAGACGCCATGAATGTCGAGACCACTGAGGATAACCGCGTCGGTGTCAGCCGCCGAGACGGTAATGCCGGTGGAGCCGATGCCCACGAGAACGCCGGCTTCGACATTGTCGCAGATGATCGAAACAGCCTGGGTGATCGTCACGGTGCCGAAGCCGCCCGCATCCAGACAATTGATCTCGCCGCCCGGCAGGGTGTTGGCCAACGCGCCGGTGAACGTCTTGCACGGCGCTGTGCGGCTGCAAGGATTAAGGTCGTCACCGACACCGGAAACCCAGGTGCGAGTCGATTGTGCCGAAGCCGCAGTGCTGAACAAAGCACCTGCCAAAACAGCCACGGAACCCAATGAAATCTTTTTAAAAGATGAGATCATGATCTCTCCCCCCAATTATCGCCGGCCCAACCGGCATCGCTACCGGCACGCCCGGTGTCGGTAAACGCTAGCTTAACTTTGTGTCGGTGCCGAATCCAAAATTCGGATTCAATCACAAGAATTTGCGGGGCGTTGTTCCATCGTGGCGCAAAATTGATTTGAATCAGGAATTTGCCGCAAAAGCGATCATTTCGGGTAACGATCGCGCCGCTGTGCCCTCGCCGAATGTTCCGATTTGCATAGTTTATGTAAATCCGAAGTCCACCAGTCGCTTACCCGAATCGATACGGCTTTGGATTCGCGAGTTGCGCGGACATAACGTGGCCACGACGCGCCGGCGCCAACGCAAGAGCGGCTCAGTCGATCAGGAGATGCATATGCGTGGTATGATGGTTCGAACCGCCCTGGCTGTGGCGATCATCGCAATGGGGGGAGCCTCATTGGCATCCGGACCGATATCGCCTTTCGCCGCCATTCTCGCCGATCCGGGCCGGCCAGAAGCCGACCGCGCACGCGACGCGGATCGCAAGCCTGCCGAACTGGTCGCCTTCGCCAAACTCAAACCAGGCGCGCAGCTCGCCGAACTGGCGCCAGGCGGCGGTTATTTCACGCGGTTGCTGAGCGCCTATGTCGGCCCCAAGGGTCATATCTACGCGATAGCCGCCCGCCCCTCGCCTGCCTTGACCGAGATTGCGGGCACCCATCCCAATGTCTCGATCGTCGCGGGTGGCCCGGGTGAGATCAATGTTCCAACGCCGGTCGACATGGTGTGGACCACGCTCAACTATCACGACTTCAAGAACAGCAAACAGGGCGACAGCGATGCAGCGGCGCTATTCAATCGCGCCGCTTTCAAGGCGCTGAAGCCGGGCGGCATCTATCTGATCGTCGATCACCAGGCCGCGCCCGGTGCTGGAGCATCGGTCACCTCGACGCTGCATCGCATCGAGGAGACGGTGGTCAGGCAAGAGGTGGAGGCTGCGGGTTTCCGCTTCGATGGCGAGAGCAACCTGCTCCACCATGCCGCCGACGATCACAGCCTGAAAGTCCAGGAAACCGGCATACGCGGCAAGACCGATCAGTTCATCCTGCGCTTCCGCAAGCCGCGCTGACCGGCGCGATCGGCATCGGACGAAACCGCCGGTAAATCTTTATTTTCAGGGATTTACCGGTGGTGGAGCCGAGGGGGATCGAACCCCTGACCTCTGCAATGCCATTGCAGCGCTCTCCCAGCTGAGCTACGGCCCCATCCGTCCGGGAAGGCGCCCCTAGCGAGGCGCCGCAGACTTGGCAAGCGGTGCCGCGCACCGCTTGCCATAAATCTTCAGATCAATGCTCGTCTTCGTCGTTGCTGGTCTCGACGCCGAGATCGTCGTCACCGCCGAGATCGACCTCATCGTCGGGCGACGGCTCTTCATTCTCGCCGATGTCCAGATCCACGTCGTCGCCGGCGAGATCCTCGTCGTCCTTCTTCGCTTCATCGGGCTTCGGCGCGTCGAACGGCAGCGGCTGCTTCGACTTGAGAATCGGCTCGGGCTCCCACGCCTGACCGCAAGCGATGCAGGTCACTGGATCGTCCTTACCCAGATCGTAAAAGCGCGTGGCGCATTTCGGACACGTACGCTTCGTGCCCCATTCCGGCTTAATCATGCCGTTTCGTGCCTTTCAAGAATGGATGTTTTGCAGCTTAGACCGCAAAGTGGGGCGCGCCTTGCCATAGCGCAAGCGCACTGTCAAAGCGCCCGCAACATGTCCCATTCCATCGCCACGCCGTTAGAAATCGCCCCCGCGACACGCCTGTCGGGCCGCGTCACGGTGCCCGGTGACAAGTCGATCAGCCACCGCGCCCTGATGCTGTCGGCGCTGGCGGTGGGCGAGAGCCGGATCGAGGGGCTGCTGGAAGGCGAAGACGTGCTGGCCACCGCCGCTGCGATGCGGGCGATGGGTGCCACGATCGAGCGGGATGCCGATGGCGTGTGGCATGTGCACGGCGTCGGTGTCGGCGGCCTGCTGCAGCCCGAGGTGGCGCTCGACATGGGCAATAGCGGCACCTCTACCCGCTTGCTGATGGGCCTCGTCGCCAGCCACCCGATCACCGCGACCTTCATCGGCGACGCGTCGCTGTCCGGACGGCCGATGGGCCGGGTGATCGAACCGCTCGGCCGGATGGGCGCCGACATCACCGCCAGCCCGGGCGGCCGCCTGCCGCTGATGCTGCGCGGCCTGACCCCGGCGATCCCGATCGAATATACATTGCCGGTTGCCTCGGCGCAGGTGAAGTCGGCGATCCTGCTCGCCGGATTGAACACTCCCGGGATCACGCGTGTGATCGAGCCCATCGCGACGCGCGACCATAGCGAGCGCATGCTGGCCGGCTTCGGCGCGACGTTGACGGTCGAGCAGACCAATCATGGGCGCATCATCTCGATCACCGGCGAGGCAGAGCTCAAGCCGCAGCATATCGTGGTTCCCGGCGATCCTTCGTCCGCCGCCTTTTGGGCCGTCGCCGCGTCGATCGTTCCGGGCGCCGATGTCACCATCGTCAATGTCGGCATGAATCCGACGCGCACCGGCCTGTTTACCGCACTGCGCATGATGGGCGCCGACATCACCGAGCTCGACCAGCGCATCGTCGGCGGCGAACCGGTCGCCGATCTGCGCGTGCGCCACGCAGCGTTGAGCGCGATCGAAGTGCCACCCGATCTCGCGCCCAGCATGATCGACGAATATCCGGTGTTGTTCGTCGCGGCGGCGATCGCCCAGGGCCGCACCGTTGCGCGCGGCGCGCACGAATTGCGGGTCAAGGAATCGGATCGCATCGCAACCATGGCAGCGGCGCTGTCGGCAATCGGCGTGAAGGTCGAGGAATTCGAAGACGGGTTGGCCATCATCGGCAGCGGTGGTGACTTTCTTCCCGGCGGCGCTCGAATCGCCTCGAAACTCGACCATCGTATCGCGATGAGCATGGCGGTGGCTGGACTCCTCTGCCGCACGCCGCTGACGATCGACGACGTTGCACCGATCGCGACGAGCTATCCGATCTTTCTTGAAACTCTTGCGGCACTGCGGAATTGAACCGGGCATGATCATCGCCGTCGACGGACCAGCTGCCTCGGGCAAGGGCACGATCGCCAAGGCCCTGGCGAAGCATTATGGCCTGCCGCATCTCGATACCGGGCTGCTGTACCGCGCCGTGGGCGAGAATGTGCGCCGGCTCGAGCTCAACCCCGAAATCGAGGCCGATGCCGTTGCCGCGTGCGATTTCGACGACACCCTGCTCGCCGACGCGGCGTTGCGCGGCGACGAGGTGGGCAAGCTCGCCTCGATCGTCTCGGCGCATCCGCTGGTGCGCGCTGCCTTGCTTCACCGCCAGAAGCGGTTTGCGCGCCAGCCCGGCGGCGCGGTGCTCGACGGACGCGATATCGGCACGGTGATCGCGCCCGACGCCGACGCCAAGCTGTTCGTCCGCGCCACGCCGACGATCCGCGCCAAGCGCCGCCACGCAGAATTGCGCATGCGCGGTTCGACCGTCAGTCTCGATCGCGTGCTGAGCGACATCCGCGCCCGCGATCTGCGCGACACGATGCGTGCCACTGCGCCGATGGTGCCGGCGGCAGATGCCGCGCTGCTCGACACCAGTTTCCTGTCGATCGAGGCGTCGATCCAGCGCGCCATCGCCATCGTCGAGGCAAAGCTTCAGCACAAGCCCGTCCCACTCGGCTGAGCGCCCCGCGAAACCTTGCCTTTGGCACCCGATGGCGCTAAGGGCGCGCGGTCCAGCGAGCGATGCTCGTGGAGGAAGGCGCGGAAGGATTGCTCTCTCGCGCCCTTTTCGCATTTTACGACGCGTCTCCTCCACAGCCCCGACCGGTGGATGCCGTGGCCGGCATACGGCCTCCACGGCGTTCAAGGCCAAGACCGCCGGAGACAACCGGCTGGCCGGAAACATGACTGTAGGAACCTGATCTTTATGGCCTCAACGGCTCATCCCACACGCGACGATTTCGCGAAACTTCTCGAACTGACCCTTGGTGACGCAGACGGCTTCGAAGGCCGGGTCGTGCATGGCACCGTGACGGGCATCGAAAACGACATGGCCGTGATCGACGTCGGCCTGAAGTCCGAAGGCCGCGTGCCGCTGCGCGAATTCGCCGCGCCGGGCCAGAAGTCGGACCTCAAGGTCGGTGACGAAGTCGAAGTCTATGTCGACCGCGTCGAGAACGTGCACGGCGAAGCGATGCTGTCGCGCGACCGCGCCCGCCGCGAAGCCGCCTGGGACAAGCTCGAAACCGAATTCGCCAAGACCGCCCGCGTCGAGGGTGTCATCTTCGGCCGCGTCAAGGGCGGCTTCACCGTCGATCTCAACGGCGCCGTGGCCTTCCTGCCCGGCTCGCAGGTCGATATCCGCCCGGTGCGCGATGTCACCCCGCTGATGGACATCCCCCAGCCCTTCCAGATCCTCAAGATGGACCGCAAGCGCGGCAACATCGTCGTGTCGCGCCGCGCGATCCTCGAAGAGACCCGCGCCGAGCAGCGTTCGGGCCTCATCCTGAGCCTCGCGGAAGGCCAGATCATCGACGGCGTGGTCAAGAACATCACCGATTACGGTGCGTTCGTCGATCTCGGCGGCATTGACGGCCTGCTGCACGTCACCGATCTGAGCTACAAGCGCGTCGGTCACCCGAGCGAGGTTCTGAACATCGGCGACACCGTCCGCGTCCAGATCATCCGCATCAACAAGGACACGCAGCGTATCTCGCTCGGCATGAAGCAGCTCGAGAGCGATCCGTGGGAAGGCGCCGCCGCCAAGTACCCCGTGGGTGCAAAGCTGTCGGGCCGCGTCACGAACATCACCGAATATGGTGCGTTCGTCGAGCTGGAAGCCGGCATCGAGGGCCTCGTCCACGTCTCCGAGATGAGCTGGACCAAGAAGAACGTCCATCCGGGCAAGATCGTCTCGACCTCGCAGGAAGTCGATGTCGTCGTGCTCGAGGTCGATCCCGACAAGCGCCGTATCTCGCTCGGCCTCAAGCAGGCGCATGCCAATCCGTGGGAAGCCTTTGCCGAGGCGCACCCGGTCGGTTCGACCGTCGAGGGCGAAGTCAAGAACGCCACCGAGTTCGGCCTGTTCATCGGCCTCGACAACGATGTCGACGGCATGGTCCACATGTCCGACATCGCCTGGGGCATCTCGGGCGAGGACGCGCTCAACCTGCATCGCAAGGGCGAGACGGTTAAGGCAGTGGTGCTCGACATCGATGCCGAGAAGGAGCGTATCTCGCTCGGCATGAAGCAGCTCGAGCGCGGTGGCCCGTCGGCCGCCGTGGCAGCTGGCGGTGCAGCCGCTGGCGGTGGTGCAGCCGGTCTCAACAAGAACGCGGTCGTCACCGTCACTGTCCTCGAAGTCCGCGACGCGGGTCTCGAAGTGCAGGTTGGCGACGATGGCGCGACCGGCTTCATCAAGCGCACCGATCTCGGCCGCGACCGCGACGAGCAGCGTCCGGAGCGTTTCCAGGTCGGCCAGAAGTTCGACGCGATGGTCACCGGCTTCGATCGTTCGAAGAAGCCGACCTTCTCGATCAAGGCGATGCAGATCTCCGAAGAGAAGCAGGCCGTGGCGCAGTACGGTTCGTCCGATTCGGGTGCGTCGCTCGGCGACATCCTGGGCGAGGCGCTCAAGGCCCGCGAAACCAAGAAGTGAGTCGAAAATCCGGGTGGTGGTAGTCCTACCACCCGGATTTACTACCCGGAATGAGGCGCTTTTCACGAATTTGCGTCGTTTCGGTCCTATCGCACGCTTAACGCATGTTGTAAGAATAGGGCCGCAGCGGGCATTTCTCGGGGGAGTGAGTGCTCGATCTTGCGGGTGGACATCCGGCCAGTGCCACGGCACGCTGGAGCCATGAGTGGGAGTCGATGACAGAATGATCCGATCAGAGCTCGTTCAGCAGATCGCCGATGAAAATCCCGACCTCGCGCTGCGCGACGTCGAGGCGATCATCACCACCTTTTTCGACGAGATCGCGCGTCGCCTGTCGGGCGGTGGCCGGGTCGAGTTGCGCGGCTTCGGCGCCTTCTCCACCCGCGCGCGAGATTCGCGCACCGGTCGCAATCCGCGCACCGGCGAAGTGGTCGAAGTCGACGCCAAGCGCGTGCCCTATTTCAAGCCCGGCAAGGAAATGCGCGTTCGCCTGAACGTGTGACCCGCCGTACCGCTTGACGCCCGGGCGCCTATGCGCTTCCACGGCGCGTGCATGCGGACGTGGCGAAATTGGTAGACGCACGGGACTTAAAATCCCTCGCCCTTTGGGTGTGCGGGTTCGAGTCCCGCCGTCCGCACCACTAACCTGTTGAGATCGCCAGCTTCGATTTGGGGCTTGGCCAATTCGCGGCCAGTTGCGTGCTCGGCATTGCGCGGAGCATTGGCAGCGATCCCGATGGCGGCGTTGGTTCGACGCAACCTGCCAGTCCGCCCGTATCGCTATCAAACTGATGCCCTGGCCACACCCCGGTCCCGAGCGCCGGCGCAGGCGAAAAACGACGCTCGCCCCGCTATGAAAAAAGCAACGCGTGGCGCCAGAACTCAGGAAAACCTATAGCAGCGTCGGCAATGGGATTGGCTGACGAGGCACGCATCACCTAGGCTCGATCCATGGATGGGACCTCAGCCTCTATTGGCTATGCGGAAGCAGTCGCTGACTCGTGCCGCCTGGGCGACCATCGACAAGTCCGGCATTGGCCACACCGCCCACGCCTGCTCGATGCATTTCAACATAGCTGTCCCCGCGCGCTGTGAACGATTTCGCATCCCTCTCTCGCGAGTTGGATGCGCTGGAGGCAGTGCAGATCGCGCTCGCCAGCATCGCGGGTCGAACCGATGATGCCCGTCGACATGACCTGATCCGGTTGCGCCGGGAGCTCTCGCTCCAGATTGCCAGGGTGGGCACGGTTGCAGAGCCGATCTTTGGCACAGCCGCGCCCGGCCTCAATCAGGACTATCGTAACAAATTCTCGCGGATGCGTTCCGCCGCTGCGCTACATCAGGCCGATTGGCCTGCCGTGCGGCTTGGTGAAAACGTCAAGCAATATCAGGCATCTGCACTGGCCGTACGGGAGGCCAACAAGCTGTTCGTCACCTGGGTTCGCAACGCGCTCACCGACCTTCAGCAAGGCCGTTAGCACGATCATCTGTGAACGCCGCGACACGGCATCGGCGCCGACCCGACCGCGTTCCGGCTCGGGCGCCCCGGCGCCCGATGGGCCTGCGCGTACGCGGGCACACACACTTCCGTGCACCGAACGCCAACGACGAACTGAGCGGAGGCCAGAGAATCGGACAAAAGCTGGCGGACACCATATCTAGCGTTCGCGCGGCGAAATCGCCCCACCGGTCGTCAAATACGGATTATATCCTCGGTTCGTCCCGGGGCCGTAACGGTTCGCCGCGCACGCTTTGCCTTTGTTAACCGCCACCAACATAGCCCGCCGCTCATCCCGGCCATTGGGACAGAACCGAAATAATAACAGGTTCCGAAGGCAAGACGTGGGGCAGATCCAAGCGCACCGGTGATATAGCGCGACGACGAGCCTCTGCGCACATGTCGAGGTTATAAGTGCTTCCCGCTCGTCGTTTTTTGATTACGCTCGTTGCTACCGCAGCCGCGATTCCCACGCTCGCTGCATCTGCTCCGGCCCAGCAGCTGATCGCTCCGGTGATCGCTCGCACCCTGCCGGGCACGCCGTCGATTCAGACCGCGCCCCAGATCACGGCACCCGCCGTCGAGACCACCACCCTTCCCGCCCCGTCCGAGGACAGCGTCGCCAGCGTGCCACAGGCCGCCGATGTCGATCTGCGTCCGGCGGTGGCATCCGCCGACGTCACCGCCGCGATCGAGTGCATCGCCAAGGTCGTGCGTCACGAAGCCGCCAACCAGTCGGAGAAGGGCCAGCTCGCCGTCGCGCAACTGATCATCAACCGCACCCGGATCGGCAGCCGCTTCGGCCACACGCCCTGCGCGGTGGTCAACCAGCGCGGCCAGTTCTTCAACACCGACAGCTATCATCCCGACCGCAGCAGCGGTGCGTGGACGCGTGCCGTCGCGGTGTCGCGCGACGCGGTGCAGAATGTCAGCCCGGCCGTCGTGCCCGGCGCGCTGTTCTACCACGCCGCCTATCAGGCCCCGCCGCGCTTCTTCCGCGGACGCCAGCGCGTCGCGGTGCTCGGCGACCATATCTTCTACCGTTAAGTCAGCCTGCGGGTTTCGCTTCCGGCGCCGGCTCCTGGCCGGGGAAGCGCGCCGCCTCGAGTTTCTTCCATACGGCATGAACACCTTTACGGGGTGCACCGAGACCGGTGCGCTCCGTAAAGGCGTGCCAGCGGTCGGCGATGTTGACGAAGCGGACGACAGCGGCGCTCGGCGTCATCTCCGCGCCCCATTCCGATATCGAGATCGCGTTGGTCAGCAACAGGCCCAGCGCGGTGATGGTAATGATCGACGCCGTCCAGCCCAGGCTATGCGCGTCGGGCGGCGGCGCATCGGGCAAGTCGACGGGGAAATCGTGCAGCATCGGACGGCCCTCAGAAGCGGTAATAGATGAAGGGCGCGACCCCTTCGAAACGCATCGCGTCGATCACCAGCATTACCACGATCAGCGCCGCGCCGAACTGCCACGCCGACATCGTGCGGATGCGGATCGCCACATCGCCGATCCAGCGCTGCGGAGCGGCGTGAATCGCCAGACCGAACGCGATCAGCAGCAGGATCAGCGGCGTCGCGGTGAACGCCGACGGCCCGCGCCACGGCATCACGATCCCGCCGAGATAGGTCATCGCGTCGCTGAAGCTGGGCGCGCGGAAGAAGACCCAAGCAAGCAGCACGACATGGAAGGTGATCAGCAGCTTGGCCCAGTCGGGCAGCTTCCGGCGCTCCTTTGGCGCACGCGCCGTCCAGTAGCGCTCGATCGCCAGCACCCCGCCATGGATCCCGCCCCAGATGACGAAGGTCCAGTTGGCGCCGTGCCACAAGCCACCGAGCAACATGGTCAGCATCAAATTGCGATAGGTCTTCGCTTCACCGCCGCGGCTGCCGCCCAGCGCCTCGATATAGAGATAGTCACGGAGCCACTGCGACAGACTCATATGCCAGCGGCGCCAGAAATCCTGCAGCGACAGCGCGCGATAGGGCTGGTTGAAATTGCGCGGAAAGCGATAGCCGAACAGCGCGGCGAGCCCGATCGCCATGTCCGAATAGGCCGAGAAGTCGCAATAGATCTGCACCGCATAGCCGTATGCCGCGATCAGCAGGTCGAAGCCCGAATGCGCGGTCGGGTCGGCGAACACCGGGTCGACGAAGTTCACCGCCAGTTCCGAGGCGATCACCGCCTTCTTGAACAGCCCCCAGACGATCAGCAGCAGCGCCATCGACACCATCGAGCGGTCGAGCTTCGGCTTTTCCTGGAACTGCGGCACCAGATCGGCCGCGCGCACGATCGGCCCGGCGACGAGGTGCGGGAAGAACGACATCAGCAGCAATATGTCGATCAGCCGCGCCGCCGGCACACGCTCGCGATAGACGTCGATGACGTAGCTGATGCCCTGGAAGGTGAAGAAGGAGATGCCGATCGGCAGGATGATCTGCAGCACCGGGATATCGCGCGCGAAACCCAGCATGGTCAGCGTGCCGGCGAGCTGCTCGATGAAGAAGTCGCAATATTTGAAGAAGCCGAGCACCAGCAGATTGAGCGCCACGCCGGCCAGCAGCAGCGCCTTGCGCCGCCCGGCGAAGCGCGGATGCTCCAGCCCGCGCGCGATCGCCCAATTGCCCAGCGCCGAGAAGATCAGCAGCGGCACGAAGCGCCAGTCCCACGCGCCGTAGAAATACCAGCTCGCCACCAGCAGCAGGATCTTGCGCCATTCGTTCGACGGCGCCGCCCACACCACCACGAAGGCGACGAGGAAGAACAACCCGAAGGTCAGTGTCGGGAACAGCATGACTCGCCCCTCCCCCTTGGCTAGCGCGCGTTCGCCATGGCGGCGTCGAGATCGGCCTGGAGGCGCCGGGCGATTTCCTGCCCGCCGCCGCTCTTGAAATGCACAAAGTCGCCGCGCATCAGCGGCACCGGGCGCTGCACCCAGTCGCGCGCGGTGCATGGCCCGCCCATGCGCGCCTGCCAGTCCCAATAGGCAATGCCCATGTCACCGGCGACCTGGCGCTGGATACGCCGCACATCGGCCAGCGCCGGCGGCGCGAACAACGGCCCCTTGGGTGCGGCATTGGCGGTGGCGGGCAAGGGCTGGACCATCGCATCGCTCGGCACCGTCGGCGGCGCGAGAAAGGCCGGCGCGGCTTCGCACTCCAGCGCCAGGCCGGGCGCATTATTGCGCAGCGCGGCGTTGCGGGTCAGCGAGTCCGGCGCGCCGAGCAACAGCATCGGCACCCCGCCCGACAGGCGCTGCAACCGCGCGATCTGGCTGCGCAGCATGCTTTCATAGCCCTGCGCGTCGAACTTCGGCGAGAACCCTTCATTGGTGCCGAACGCCAGCACGATCATGTCGGGCAGATAGGCGTTCATCTCCTCGCTGATCACCATGTCGTCGGTGCGCGCGAAATGCTGGAGCTGCGACCCCACCACCCCGACATTGGACAATACCACCCCGCCACTGGCGCCGCGAAATGTCGCCCATGACGTCAGTGTCAGCCCGGGAAACTCGGCCGCGATATCGACCGAGGCATGCGGCGTCTCGGTGTTGATGTTGCGGCACATCGGCCGTACGTCGGGCGAGGTGAAGTCGAGCCGGCTCGGCGCCGCGCCGTCGAAGCTCACCGTCACGCCGCCGGCGTTCGGCCCGGCGATCGCGCACAAGACGAAGCGGTCGAACATCGTCGCGCTGTTGTCCGCCCTCAGCGTCATCGTCGCGTCGGGCCGGTTGGAGACCATGCTGAACCCGGACACGCCGAGCATCGGCCGTGGCGCAGCGGAATTCTTCCCGAAGGTCGCACCGATCGTCCAGCCGGTCGACATCGTCGCGGTCACGCCGCGTGTGATATAGCCGTCATAGGGCTTGCCCGGCGCCAGCACGCCGCGCCCGCCGGCACCGTAACGCGCCTGGAGCAGATCGCGCCATGCGCCCGTCACCGCGTCGCCCGCGGTGTGGCTGTCGCCAATCTGCATGATATGCACCGCCGGCCCGCGCCCGCGGCGCGCGGTGGCCAGCTTGGCGAACACCGGCGAAAGCCGCTCCATGTTGCACACCGGCCCGGCGCAGCGCGCGGCCAGCGCCGGCATCGGCAACAGAGCCGCCAGCGCCGCGAGGGTCAGGCTGAGACGCTTCATGCCGGCTTCTTCTTCACAGGTTGCACCGGCGCCGCGACACCGGCGATGTTGCGTACCGAGCCGACATAGCTGCGGATACGATCGACCAGATCGCGCGTGATCCACATATAACCGGGAATCGTCATGTGAATGCCGTCGCCGACCCGGATCAGCGTG
>Ga0307510_10008963_pt1 | contig 11913 bp, 23 predicted proteins | sample 12_EM_MG_FD_207224 | JGI IMG/M metagenome (GOLD analysis project Ga0307510, IMG submission 207224) | Populus trichocarpa ectomycorrhiza microbial communities from riparian zone in the Pacific Northwest, United States - 12_EM | ecosystem: Host-associated > Plants > Roots > Unclassified | place...
TCAAATTCATCTAATTCGGCTCTAATGCTTCGGCAAATGCCAGTGGTCATCTCAATCGTCGTCACGGGGTTGGTCCAAGATCTACATGTCTCCGCGTTTCCACTCATTTGAACAAGGCTTTGGTGCTCGCCGATCTTCCTTGTGCTTGCACTACAGTGTACACCTTTCTACATTTTTGGGAGCGTGAAAGCGGAAAATAAAATAAAAAACGGATAGTGGTAGGCCTTCGCTGGCACATTCTAAATCGATAAGAAATATCTCGGCGATTTCACAAATCGCGCTCATCGACGAATTGAGTATCGCGAAAGGTGCGCCATCCCTTGGAAGCCCGTTGCTACAGCCAACAACTTGGCCTACCCTCCGTCCCATAGGCCGATGCTGAATCAAAGGAGGCATAGCACACTCATAGATCATAGACTGGCAGGTCCACAGGACGACAGGGCACTTTTCATTTCAAAAGATAGCGCAGAAGACGTACACACCTGTCCACCGATATGCCGCGTCCCTCGGCGTCGGTGCCCAACCCGCTCCGGCTTTATCAAGCCATCGCCGATACGCGAGTCCTTCCCATCAACATTTATGCCGACTTCAAGTGAGTCCGCCATGTGTGCGGTCCGTATGAGCCATCTCCTCGTTGTAAGTTGCCTTTGGAAGGGTCGTTATTATTTTGGGATACACAAGTCACAGACAAAGGGTAGACGTAGGACACGAACTTGCAGAGAGCGCTGTTTTTTGAGCGCAGTATCGGATGAGCTACCGCCATAATTGGTACACATCGCATGGACGGACAGCGGCTATATGGCATGCAGCATGCTCCGGGTATATGCACAGAGCTGGAAGAAGCACGTGGCGGTGAATGGTCAAGGAATGGAGGTAGTGGAGTAGTGCAGAGTGTCGAAAGATGAAAGATGTCAGGTAGACTCCGAATGGTGCATAGTACTACCGAAAATATTCAGTCCTGGTGGAGAATTCCCCCTTGAAACTTGGAAATTCCCTTCGTTAGACAGTGTGGAGGCCTTTAATCCCCCGCGGCCAAACGCGACATGTCTCATCGAAAAAAAAAATGAGACCTTCCTGGCTTTACAAGGCACAAGCAACTGAAAGTTGCGTTACCAATGCCAAGCCAACGATTGAATCCGCACTTGCCAGCACCTGGGGTCGCATTTCATTGATCACGATTGTCACCTGTCCACTTCCATAGTGGTGGACACCGGTAACAATTACCTGTGCTACGATAACAAGGTAAGGATTTTGAGGGTCTATAAACGAGTCCGAGTCATGGTAATAAAAGGAGACTCAGATCCGTACAATTACAAATGGTCTGGCCCAGGTGCCCAGGTTACAAGCAACGACACTGTATATTCTATTCGTTACTGAAATACTCCGAATCTTCTTTCAACCTCGCGTGACTCTTATTTGAGGAAAGTCCTATATTGGTATTCTTGGAAGGACCACCTCTGGTTGTCGGGGCTAGCGAAGCTTCGTTACCGTGATCCCATGAATCTCGTTTCAACCCTGCACTGCTCTCTGGGGAAAGGTCAACATTGCTACGCTTGCGGGGGCTATTTTGGATCGTTGAAATTGAAGGTAGCGAAGATAAGCCAGAGTTCCGCGCAGCACCGTTGGGTTGCCCCGCGATGATCATCTGCTGCGTCAGTGCTGCCTCCCTAAGACGCAGTTTCTCCTCCCACTCTTTCATAGCGGTCAATCGTCGTAAAACGTTGTCCTCTTGGAGGTCCATGGCTCCTCTTCTTTCATTTATAGCCTGGAGCAGCATCTGGACTTCTGCTTCGCGAATTTGGAGGTCTCTCTCTTCCATTTGTAGGACTTTCTCGACGTCTTGGACCTCTTCTCTGAGAATTTGGAGGTCTCGCTCCTTCACCTGTAGGACTTTCTCGGCGTCTTCGACCTCTGCTCCGCGAATTTGGATGTCTCCCTCCTTCACAAGTAGCACTTTCTCGACGTCTTGGACCTCTGCTCTGCGAATTTGGAGGTCTCTCTCCTTCACCCGTAGCACCTCCTCGAAGTCTTGGACCTCTGCTTCGCGAATTTGGAGGTCCCCCTCCTTCGCCCGTAGGACTTTCTCGACGTCTTGGACCTCTGCTCCGCGAATTTGGATGTCTCTCTCCTTCACAAGTAGCACTTTCTCGACGTCTTCGACGTCTGCTCCGCGAATTTGGATGTCGTTCCCCTTCACCCGTAAAACTTTCTCGACGTCTTGGACCTCTGCTTCCCGAATTTGAAGACCTCTCTCCATCGCCCGTAACACTTTCTCGACGTCTTGGACCTCTGCTTCCCGAATCTGAAGGTGTCTCTCCTTCTCCCGTAGCTGTTTCTCAATGTCTTGTATCTCTGGGGTTGCTCGGTTTGTCCGCGGCTCGGTTTGATGCTGTGATGTGCCAGATTGTGTGTCTTGCTGAGGGCTCGTTTCAGGAATGATGAATCCCCCAGGCATCTTGGGAGAGGCTCCCCCATGGCGCATGCTTGCTTCAAAGTGCTCCGAAGACAAGCGTGCCTTCTCGGGGCGACATACCACCTCCTCGCTCGCCTCCTCTTCTCCTGAGTGTACCTTCGCCTCACTATCTTGTACTTCCGTGTTGAGTTTCTTGGCTTCTGATTCCCCACCTTCCTTCGTCGTCGCGCCTGCAGGCGCAGTCTCACTCGTCGCTTTCTCACCGGCACCGCCCTTTGTGTTGGGTAAGGACAAGAACGCGGATGTTAGTTGGCCAAGTTGCCCCTCGATGGGAGGCAGGCGCTCGTTACCCTCATCCGATGTGTGTCTGCGGAGAATCCGAGCAATCATTCAACACTCCCTCAGACTTGGCCACTCATTATAAGGAACGGAAAGGAGAACACGCACGTTTCGTCGAACAACTTGATGGCGTCCTTGATGTCCTCGTCGCACAGCGAGATCAGACCGTACATCAGGCTGGACGAGCGCAAGAAATTTTTGAGTTCCAACCTGTGCTCAGATCCCTCGCTACATATAAAGAGGGCGAAGGGTGAGGCCGAAAGGGCGAGAAAGGGTCAGGTCAATACGTATCAAAGAACCACCATCACGCACCGGAGTGCGGAGTACATGTACGAGATACACCTGACTGCAAGGATCTTGTTTTGGAGCATCTCAATGCGCTCGGCCTTCTCGCGGTCTACGGGCACCACACTCAGCGTTGATTTTTCAATGCTCACGTTGAGCTCCAAGAACTCTATGTAGAGCATCGTAGCCAACATGTCCAAGACTGGGACACCATCAATCAACAACGAACATGATGGCATGAGGTGGGCTCACCCTTCTCGCAAATGAACGGTATGGTCCAGCTGAATGCGTCCATGAATTTGGAGAGCCGAAATGGGTGTGGCCTCCAGTTGAACCGTCGGACAGTGTGTACTCTCCCGTCGCACTTGAGCACCGCTGCCATGTTTCGGTGGGTATCGAGGTAATTCGGCGCAGAGGAAACGGTTATGACGCTGGGGTGGTGGTGGCGCTTGCGGTATATGCGATACCTATACACAATTCGGTCCAACAGGAACTTCAGGTGATATATAGAAGGATTCGACGGACCCATCCTCCTCTATCTCATGTGCGCGGATGATCGACACCAAGCAATTGCGCTCGAGAAAGTCGCACACGGCCTTAAACGTGTAAAAGTAGGAGCGGGCGTGCATGTTGCTGTGCACAAAGCTCTCCGTGATACGTTCCTCGCCAAACTCCTCGATAGGGTCCGACCACAATAAGTCGCACATGAGCCCGACCGTTGGCGGCTCGCAGAATCGATTCAGCTGCAAGATGTGGCAGATAATGTCACGGGGGGCGATGGGAAGAAGAGTGCCGATGTGAGTTAGCCCACCTTGCGAATGTCGTCGATTGTGTGCAGTTCGGGCGATATACCTCCGTGCACACAAAAAAACTGCTTGGACATGATCGCGGCGAGGGGCAGCGCACAGAACGACTCGAGGCAAGCTTCGTACACGCGCTCAGAGTACTTGTGCTTGCACTCTATCTTGAACGTGAAGTGGTCGGTCAAGCGGCGACATTCATTATGGCCACGGAGGAGGAAGAAAGAATCTGGATACCAGATTTTGAGAGTCCAGAGGTAGAGTAAACACTGCAGACCGATGTCCACGGTCAATGAGCGGGGGAGATGAAAGAGGTGGGGAGTAGGACGCACTTCGATGCTGAAGTAGCCTCGGTTGACGTAGTCTCCGAGGAAGAGGTAGCGGGTCATGGAGGGATGACCACCAACCTCGAACAATCTCATGAGATCATACTACGATATGGAAATTTAGCAGCCATGGAGAGCACGAATGGCTGAACAAGGACAGGGCGCTCACGTATTGACCGTGGATGTTGCCGCAGACTGCAGGAATCGATCAGAAACAAACGGATAAAGCATCGATCGCGAGAGCACCTGTGACGGGAGCATCGACGGTCAAGACGTTCGGCTCAGCACGCAGCAGCTGCGTCGCCTTGTCGATGATGTACAGTGCATGCTCCTCCTTAATTCGTCCTTCTCGAAAAAAGTGGTCCTTGAGGAACTTGACATCGGGCTTGCCCTTCTCCGTCTTTGAGAAAAACATATCGTCCGTCGGAATCGTCATCTCCGGTTCTTGCACCTATCCCAACCCAACCAACCCATATCGCATCCTCGCTTCAAATGTAGGAAGTGGCGAGACGTACCTCCTTGATGACACGCTCTCGGGTACTGATCTTGTACACACCCTCGAGCTGGGATACATTGGCTCCGCGTTTGGTCTCATAGATTGCTCGCTCAAGCTGGGTCTGTCCGACGGCCATCAAAGCTAAGGTATCGGGACTTGGGACAGGGACAGAGGTATAAGAAGGAAATACTGAAAGCCTAGGGTCGTAGCTTGACTAATATGACTCTACTAGTAATAGGATCCCTGTGTTCTTCTCTTTTCCGGTCATCCAGCGCTCCATCAAAGCTAAGGTATCGGGGCTTGGGTCAGGGACAGAGGTACAAGAGGGGGACATCGGAAGGCTGTGCAAGGGCGACGGAGCCTCGGCCTGAGGCCTAGTGTCATAGCTTGGCTATTAGGACTTTAATAGGGTCCCGTGTCCTTCTCTTTGCCAGGTATCCAGCGCTCCTTCGGGCGCTCTTTCAAAGTCAAGGCCACCTCATCAATCACTTCCCACTGTATGATACTTTGTCAAAAAGTGAATATATTTCACGCCCACGCGCCTTGTAATGCTCTTTCGCCGAGGCAACACACACCGACATCATGTCTCTACCAGCGATGCCAAGCTGATTCGCAGACAGTATGGCCCGACGCTCACTACGTACGATCGATATGAATGGATCCAGGAGCGCTCTTCAAATGCGACAGGGTCCGCAAGGACTGTCGTCCTGTTAGAGAAGTCAGCTCACTACGTCAGCCCCAGACTAAAGCCACAACGAGGCAACCGTCACGTCGTATCCGTCAAACACGCCAAAGGAATACGAGATGGGGAGGCGTTTGAGGGGCAGCGGCTCGCGGATTTTGTGCGTGCAGGTCGTATGGCCGGTTTCCTTGTCGTAGGTGGCCTTTGGGAGGGCAGCTGTTGTTTTGGAGATTCACGATCCACAGTTAGAAAGGCGCGCGTGCGACACGAGTTTCTGCAAGGACTCGCACTGTATTTGAGTGCGGCGACCATCGCGATGGGTGCGGCATCGAACGCATTGGTGTCATAATTGATACACGTTGTATCGACGTACAATACCCACGCAGCGCGCTCTGGGTGTATACATAAATCTAAGAGGGGAGCATGCCTGAGCCGTGGCAGTGATTCGTTAGGGAGTGGACGGCGCAGCATCGAAAAGTCCAACGCACGCAGAAATCCTCGACGCAAGACGATTAGAGAGGACCTGAGCTTCCTCAGATGGCGGGCCCAGCTTGAACCGTGGCGCTCACAGCGACGGAAGTCGATGTTAGGAATGAAGGGAACGAGTCAACATCGCGGTCATCGACTCGGTCCCCAGTAGGTGCGAACCGATAAACCCCTCCGCGGATTGTTCAAGGTATGGCTCTGCGATCTTGACCTTGACGCCACACACAATGGTTGTCTCTCCAAGGTGTACGTACGAGCGCGGAGCCGTCTGCAGGAGCCGACGTGCACGAAAAGGTCGCCGCATTCAGTTGCCTCGCGTCCGTCTAGACGGAATTGTTCGGCGAGAAAGCGTTCAAGGTAAGTTAGTCTTTTGTTTGGATGCCGTCTCTGAAATATCGGGTGTTGAGGTCAGTCACGTTCATTAATATGGTGAGGAGTGAGAGTTGGATTACTGCCTGGCTTTGAATTGAGTTGTTGCGTTGTTGGCCCGATTCGACTCCGACCCGCCTCGCATCCGCAGCCACGTTCGAAGATAATCCGCTGGAGCCCTCTCTCTTTCGTTCTCGACCCGAATGATTTCCTAACATTCACTGATTTCGACATCAACTCCTCCTCCTCCTCCTCCTCTCCAGGCATCCTTCCCCACCGTAGTCGAACCGCGGTCAGACCTCGCCAAACTTTGGTTCAACCCCTCGAACACGCCTGTAAAGGCCTGTATGCGTTCTCATGTCCAATCCAGATAGCCTACAACTACACGTCCCCAGCTACTGTGAGTTTCCTCTTGTCTGCGAAAAGATGAACCACAGCACTTGAAATGGTGGAGGCAGGACAAGCTTCTGGAACTTTCCCTACTGTTTAAATGATGTAGCAAACCGTCTTGCATTCGTATCCGTTTTGCTATGGCATTTTGGCGGTGGAGAAACAACTCGCCTTGCGAAGATCCGACGCATTCCTCATCTTCGCAAAAGCGGTGTTGAATACCCGGATGCACTCCCAAAAAAAATACCTGGACACCTTTCGATACGAATCAAAAACTACCGAAGAGCCATGCTGCGGCTTTCTCATGGTTTCCAAGCAGAAATCGGACATGGGTCGCGCAAGCAACCGCACCCTTGTTACACTGACAGGCATGTCGCATGGGGGACAGTAGTGTATTCGTGCTCAATCTCAAAGATGACCGTCCTTGCTGAGCTTTCTCACAGGGCGATATGATCTGCGAACACCTTACCATAAATAGTATCGTGTCCTTGTACATACCTGTGTGGTGTTTGATGGTCTTCCTTGTGCTTGTACTACAGTGTGCGCCATTCCACATTTTGGGGAGCGTGAAAGCGGAAAATAAAATAAGAAACGGAGGCCATCGCTGGCACGTTCTAATCGAAGGCGATAAGAAATCTTTCGGCGATTTCACTTAGTATCGCGCCCATCTCCTTATTTCTTTGTCACCTCCGCCTCATGCGTCCGCATCTGCTCAAGGATCGGTATATGTGTCAGGCGAGAGTGCACGCAGACGGGCGGTGCAGAGTGCGTCGAGGTGGCGAAGACGTTTTGTGCGGTGGATGTCGGCGGTTTTCGTCCGGCATGAGGAAGAATTGAATGTGTCTTCTGACTCTTCTGCGTCCGAGGGGAGGTCGGACCACCCGCCTGGGGAGTCGGGTCTGACGGAGTGGTGGAACGGGGTGTGGACTGCGTTGGGGAAGAAGGTCGGGTTGATGATCTTTGAGGCGAGCTGCGGGTCTTGAAGCAGGCGCGCATCGTATATGTGTGTGGTGCGTGAACGCGTGAGCGGTTGTGTTCCCCCATACCCTCGTCACGCTGGCGCACTCTCGGAGGCGAGACGGGTGGAAAGATATTCAACGGTTCGACCCCCAAACGCGGCAGGTACGCAGCATATCTCATCGAAAAAAATGAGACCTTCCTGGCGTCACACGGCACGGCAACTGCCAGTGAACGTTGCATTACCAATGCCAAGCCAACAATGGAATCCATACTTGCCAGCACCTGGGGTCGCGTTTCACTAGAATTTTGAGGATCTATAAACAAGTCACGGTATTGACAAAGGAGGGTCAGATCTGTACAATTACAAATGGCCTGATGCCCAGGTTACAAGAAATGTTGTGAATGACTGTGTATATTCTATTCATTACCGTAATACTCCGAATCTTCTTTCGACCCCGCGTGACTCTTATTTGAGGAAAAACCTATATTGGTATGCTTGGAAGGACCACCTCTGGTTGTCGAGGCTAGCGAAGCTAATTCGTTACCGTGATCCCACGAATCTCGTTTCAACCCTGCGGCACTGCTCTCGGGGAAAAGGTCAACATTGCTACGCACAGAGGGGCAATTTCGGATCGTTGAAATTGAGGATAGCGAAAGTAAGTCAGACTCCTGTGCAGCGCCGTTGGGTTGCCCCACGATGACCATCTGCTGCGTCAGTGCTGCCTCCCTAAGACGCAGATTCTCCTCCCACTCTTTCATAGCGGCTGATCGTTGTCGAAGGTTATCTTCTTGGAGGTCCATGACCTCTCTTCTTTCATTTACAGCCTGGAGCATCTTCTGGACCTCTGCTTCGCGAGTTTGAAGGTCTCTCTCCTTCACTCCCAGCAATTTCTCACCGCCTTCCCCACAAATTTGGGGGTCTCTCTCCTTCTCCCGTAGCACTTTCTCGACGTCTTGGATCTCTGCTTCGCGAATTTGGAGGTCTCTCCTTCATCCGTAGCACTTTCTCGATATATTGGACCTCTGCTTCCCGAATCTGGAGGCGTCTCTCCTTCTCCCATAGCTGTTTCTCAATGCCTTGTATCTCTGGGGCTGCTCTGTTCGTCCGTGGTTTGGTTTGATAGTTTGATGTGGCAGATTGTTTGTCCTTCTGGCGGCTCGTTTCGGGAATGATGAGCGGCTCCTCAGGAATCCTGGGAGAGGCTTCCGCATGGCGTATGCTTGCTTCAAATTTCTCCGAAGACAAGCGTGCCTTCTCGGGGCGGCATACTACCTCCTGTTCGCTCGCCTCTTCTTCTCCCGGGCGTACCTCCGCCTCACTATCTTGTACTTCCGTGTTGAGTTTCCTAGCCCCCGATTCCCCTCCTTCCTTCGTCGTCGCGCCTGCAGTCGCACCCGCACTCGCCACTTTATCACCGACACCGCCCTTTGTGTTGGGTAAGGACAAGAGCACGGATGTTCGGTGCCCCTCGACCGGAGGCAGACGCTCGTTACCCTCATCCGATCTGCATCTGCAGGGAATCCGGGGAATCACCCAACACTCCCTCAGACTTGACCATCGTCAAGAGAAACGGAAAGGAGATCACGTACGTTTTGTTGAACCAATTGATGGCCATCTTGATGTCCTCGGCGCGAAGTGAGAACACACCGTACACCAGACTGGACGAGCGCAAGAATTTTTGGAGTTCCGACGCGCGCTCAGTCTCCACACTACAAAGAAGGCGAAGGGCGAAGCCGAAAAGGCGAGAAGGGGTCAGGTCAATACGTATCGAGGAACCACCACTACGCACCGGAGTACAGAGAACATGTACGAAATACACCTTACTGTAAAGATCTTGTTTTGGAGCATCTCAAGACGCTCGGCCTTGTCGCGGCCTAGTACAGGCACCACACTCAGCGTTGAGTTATCAATGCTCTCGTTGAGCTGCAAGAACTCTATATAGAGCATCGTAGCTAACATGTCCAAGACTGGGGCGCTGTTAATCGACAACGAGCATGATGGAATGAGGCGGGCGTGTGGGCTCACCCTTCTCGCAAATGATTAGTATGGTCCAGCTGAATGCGTCCATAAATTTGGGAAGCCGAAATGGGTGTGGACTCCAATTGAACTGCCGGACGGTGCGTAGTTTGTCGCTCTTGATCACCGCTGCCTTGTTTCTCCAGACATCGCGGAAATTCGGCGCAGAGAAAATAGTTATGATGCTGGGGTGGTGGTGGCGTTTGCGGTATATGAGATACCTATACACAATTCGATCCAACAGGAACTTCAGGTGATACGTAGAAGGATTCGACGGACCCAGCTTCCTGTACCTCATGTGCGCGGATGATTGACACCAAACGATTGCGCTCGAGAGAGTTGCACACAGCCTTAAACGTGTAAAAGTGGGAGAGGTCGGGTCTGTTTCTGTGCACAAAGCTCTCCGTGACATGTTCCTCGCCAAACTCCTCGATAGGGTCCGACCACAATATGTCGCACATGAACCCGACCATTGGCGGCTCGCAGAATCGATTCAGCTGCAAGATGCGTCGGATAATGTCAGGGGGCGATGGGAGGAAGAGTGACGATATGAAGTAGCTCACCTTGCGAATGTCGTCGATCGTGTGCAGTTCAGGCGATATACCGCCATGTACGCAAAAATACCAGTTGTCCAGGATCGCAACGAGGGGCAGCGTGCAGAACGACTCGAGGCAAGCCTCGTACACGCGCTCAGAGTACTTGTGTTTGCATTCTATCTTGAATGTTAAGAGGTTGGCCTTGCAGCGACATTCATAATGGCCACGGAGGAGGAAGAAAGAGTTTGGATACCAGATTTTGAGAGTCCAGAGGTAGAGTAAGCACTGCAGAGCGATGACCCCGGTCAATGAACAGGAGGAGATGAAAGAGGTGGGGAGTAGGACGCACTTCAATGCCGAAGTAGCCTTGGTTGATGTAGTCTCCGAGGAAGAGGTAGCGGGTAGTGGAGGGATGACCACCGACCTCGAACAATCTCATGAGATCATACTGGATACGGAAAATTAGCAGCCAAGGAGAGCACAAATGGCTGAACGAGGACAGGGTGCTCACGTATTGACCGTTGATGTTACCGCAGACTGTAGGAACCGATGAGAAAACAAACAAATAAAGAAGGGATTGCGGGAGCACTCGTAACGGGATTATCGACGGTCAAGACGTTCGGCTCAGCACGCAGCAGCTGCGTCGCCTTGTCGATGATGTACAGGGCATGCTCTTCCTTGATTCGTCCTTCTCGATAAAAGTGGTCCTTGAGAAACTCGACATCGGGCTTGCCCTCCTCCGTCTTTGAGAAGAATATGTCGTCCGTCGGAATTGTCATCTCCGGTACTTTCGCCTATCCCAGCCGACCCATGTCGCATCCTTGCCACAAAAATTGGGAGAGGCGAGACGTACCTCCTTGATGATACGCTCTCGGGTACTGATCTTGTACACATCCTCGAGCTGAGATACATTGGCTCCGCGCTTGATGTCATAGATTGCTCGCTCAAGCTGGGACTGCCCAACGGCCATCAAAGCCAAGGTATCGGGGCTTGGACAGGGACAGAGGTGTAAGAAGCAGATACAGTATCGGAGGGCTGTGCAAGGGTCATAGCCTTCTCATCGTTTCCAAGCTGGAGTCGCGCATGGGTTGCGCAGGCAACCGCACACCTTTTACACTGACGGACATATCGCATGTGGGACAGTAGTGTACTGTATTCGTGTATGTCATGGCGTGTTCCTCTCAGTCAGTCCAATCTCAAAAATGACCGTCCTTGCTGAGTTTCGACCCGTGGAAATGGGTTGCGAACACCTTCCCACAAATAGTATGGTGTCGTGTCTATCTACGTACCTGTGTGGAGTAGGCACAGGACCCGCAAGGTACAGGCTTTCCGAGGTACTCAACATGGTTTTCGCTTCACACACAATTTTTATCATTCGGCCGGAGCATCTCCATTCATTCATTTAGATCAGACTTATGCGTCCTGTGGCGTACAGTATGGTGCTGCTAGAACTGTCACCCCAGAATGCGATATGATGACTGCCGAGTTGTCTTTTCAGCTTCAGCCAAGAATACTGTACGAGTTGCAACCCAGTAGAGTGACTGCCAGTGGTTTACATACCTTTCGAGCTCGAGCTGCAAAACAATGCCAGTGTGTGCAGTGATGTGGTACACAAAATTTTAACTTAACTTGAATATTGCCCGAGACTCTGCCCAACATCATGTCTGCCTTTACCTTTGACTTTGATCTCGAAGATGACCTCGATGAATCTTTCGATGCTATCCCACTACAAGGGTCGGCCGCAGTGCTTTCCGTCGACAAGACCTCGTCAGGAGAAGAGATACCCGCTGAGGAAATCCCGCTATCTGCCTTGG
>Ga0307510_10008964_pt1 | contig 11912 bp, 16 predicted proteins | sample 12_EM_MG_FD_207224 | JGI IMG/M metagenome (GOLD analysis project Ga0307510, IMG submission 207224) | Populus trichocarpa ectomycorrhiza microbial communities from riparian zone in the Pacific Northwest, United States - 12_EM | ecosystem: Host-associated > Plants > Roots > Unclassified | place...
GGCTTGGCCACCTTGGCCTGACCTGCGGATCGGAGGCTGTTCTTTCGTTCCTGGGGTCGAGCGGGGAATGACACCGCCTTCCCAGGCGACGGCGTTCACCTTTTAGGCCTGGGCGGTGTCTCTGTGGTGTGTCCCCATGTGGTCAGTGGTTTATGTTTCCCTGATAGTTATAAAGACCCATCAGGCGTTTAAATCATTTGTGATCCTTGGACGCGGATGCGATGCTGTCCGGCCTCCGTGAGGAAGTGTGTCTTTCTCGGGTCAGGTCAGGAATGCGTGCAGGCTATCCATGGGGCTGCGATCAGTTCTCCAGTTGAGATCAAACACAGTCACGGGGTGAGAGTCAGCGGTGACACCAAATGTATCCACGTGCTGAGGAAAATGAGAACGAAAAGATGTGAGATGACGACTGCCTTGACAACCTGAATCGTATTCTCATCGAGAAAAGGGTGCGATATACACAAGTAGTAGCTTCTATTAGGAAATGACTCGATTAGGAGGGCGTCCACCGTCCAGGCCCCACAATAGAGATGACAGCCAACTAGGTAACGCGTGGCTGACACAAGTTAAAATGTGACATCCCAGCCGACAAGTGGGAATGAAGGGGAGAGGTATTATCGCGCACAGGCAAAAGCTGGTTGAACAGTGTGGGGGTATGGGGGTCGTCGCAATACGTCACGTCACACTGAGGACGACGTAAGAACGGGGGAGCAACTTTGGAGTTACACAAAACACTTGATAAGGGAACCTCCGCGCCGCCAGAAAATTGGAGGTGCCGTAATGCGAACATGACGCATCAGCCCGGCCCTGGCCCCCGCGGGTTTCTCGGCAGATTGGAGGGGTGGATGGCACGTCCCTCCGAACGTCGAACGGAACAGGGCGAGTGCCACCCGAGGCAAATGGGCACCAGTTGACGTGAGAAGCGTGGGAAAACCGCCTGTCGGACATTAGCGGCATGGCACGATTATGGGGTGAAGTCGTAAAGTGGTGGGGGTGTGGTGTGGGAGCGAGGGGAGGATTCAATATCAACATGCGGATGCAAAGATGCAGATGCGAGGTTGGATGAATGCTGTTTATGGGATGGCGGCGCGGCTATGTTCCGTCGCACGTCAGAAAAAAAAACGCGATACCAGGGAGGTCAGAAGGGTGGTTGCCAAAAAAGCCGAGGTGTGGACCGCGAGGGGCGCTGCAGGTTTGCGCGCATGCCGGCTATTGCACATCGACGAGGAGGTTGCGCTCCAGAATGTACTTCCCTTCTTTGTACTTTTGGGATTGTTCGTACGCCTTGTCCTGTGACCAAAGGAAGGAGTCCGTCAGCAGAAAGCAAAATGGAAGCAGACAGGGATGCTCACATATTTCCATCCGAGTATGGTGCCGCACTTACAGCAATAGATGTCCCGCACGGTGTGGTTGCCTGTAGTCATTTGACGGTCGTTCGGTTCGCCTTCGATAACGTTGACCCTGCACACATTCACCCAATCAGCACCAGCACGACATGATCGTGCCTCCATCCGATCTTACACATCTTCGAATAAGTAGGCACGTCCGTGCTGGCCGTTGAATGCCTGTAGATGGGTCATTGAGTCCGTCGCAAATGCCATGGCGTGCCACACTGACCCTGGATATCATGGAGTGGATCGTGGTGAGATGAGTGCGGCAGGTCAGGCAGCCGTATACACGGGCACCCGCCAAGTAACGTCTGTAGCTCATACCCATGGTGACGAGATGTTGAGTGGGTTGGGAAGGCTTAGGGGTCTGGAAGGCGAAATGCACGCGCAGTCTGATTGGGATCGGGGAAGAAAGCGAGATGGGCAAGGAAACTGCGAGGATGCACGTCGTCGACTTATATAGTCAGACGGGCCTCAAGGGATCGATGGGGTTGCCGGGCGGTCAGATGAGTCAGGAATGAAAAGGCGAGTTGACCGGCCGTAGGTGAGATGCTGATGGTGTGACTTTAATTACTCCGCTCCGCTCCCCCTTTTAACAACGTACTAATTTAATGCACATCACTCAAATACAAGTACTGCACTAGTACTATACCGTACTCTTGATATCTTATCCTTCCTTCTCCGCAGTTGACAAACTCTTGCCGTTAATCGGACATTTCAGCCCAATCTTCACACGGCGCATAAACGCCGCATCTCGCGAGGACGCCAAGTTTGTGTCTGTTCGCTAGGTGGCTTCGAAGGCGGGTACTTAGAACATCACAAATTTGCGGAGGTGAGCCCCCGGTAAGGGTGCATCCGTTTAGCAGCACTGCTGTTACGGCCGCAAGATCAGATTAGGCGTCGTGTCAGGTAAGAGGCGTGTTGCTCGGAGGGCTCAAAATTGCCGTTCAAGCTCCTACGACTGCCAGTGGGGCAGCCTCAGGCATTTGGGATTGAGGTGGATTCGCAGGAGGCGCACCCATGGGTAAAGGTGTCCGTGTCCAGTCTGGTATGACGTTCGCGGAACGCACAGCAACGTCACCTTCCGCCATGGAATCGTCTGGGTCTGGATGATCTCCAGCTTCGTCCCATTTTTCCCGTGCGACTTCCACGCCTCCTGTTTTAAGGGCACTGTATGCGGGTCATGAGTGAGTTATCGAATCACGGGATGCAAAAATGGGGCAGGTGACCAAAGCTTACCCTGCCAGTGAGCCACCAACCCAGGCCATGGTGGCCGGCGTAAATGCTGGAGCCTTCCCTGCGTTGGTGCTACCGCGTGCACCTGACGGAGGCGTTGGCGTAGGATTGTTCAGAATAGCAAAGTGGGGAACCAATGGGCGTAACGTAGCATAGCGGTCATAACTTGGTGGCCTTGGTCTACCTGGGCGTATGGGCGGCCGCGTGGAGTGGGAAGGTGAAGTTACGATCGCCTGAATGAGTTCTGCGTGCAACCGCGGGATAAATCCAGGAAGCATCGCGGTACCACCGGCAACAAGAATAGAGGAGGCGAGTGTTTTGCGGAGGTCAACAGGGATCTAGGCCAAACGCAATCAGTAAAGGGCGACCACTGCATTCGGAATGACTATACTTTTAGTAGGCAGTCTAGTATGGTTTCGGCAACACTACTTTCGTCGACATCACCCCCTTCGAAGAGCACTTCTGAACCCCTCTCTCGAATCCACCCCGGGACTATGAGAGTGCCAAGGCCAGTACCGGTCTGTTGTGAAGCAGGGGGTGTGACTCTCAAATGTAGATCTGTCGCGGTTGAGTGGCGCATATACAAGTTCGCAAGTGCCTGCAGTTGGTGCTCGCCAGCACTTGAACGGCCCGGCAGGACTTGTGATCGGGATACAACAGAGAAGTCGGATGAGGCTGGGCCGGTGTTACTGTCTCGGTCCGCTGAAACGCGAGAAAAGTCGGATTCGGAGGGAGCACTGTCGCTGGGCGGCAAGTCGAGATCCATAGGATCTTCGCCCAATGGTGATACAACACCGGATTCGAATTCCAATGCAGTGTCCATAGCTTCGCCGACGAAAGAACACCGAGTTTTGATTTCTTCGAGGACAGCATCGGAAAGAACTTCTAATGGGACGCGAGTCGAACGCGAGGAAGGAGGCATGTTGACGGCAGCGCTGAGAGACGTCGGTGGTGGGAGGTAGGTACCGAAAAGTAGTAAGAGGGCACGGAGGTGAGAGGTTAGGCGTGCGCCAGCCAGAGGGGTCGTCCTAAGTTGATGGAACAACGGTCGAGAGGAAAATATCTGTATGCATGTCAAAGTTGAATCAACAAGAAAGAAAGGACATACGGGAAGTGCAGTGGTTTCTAATTCCCCGCAGTCAAGGACGAGGCCCGTTATTCGACCGGTAGAGAGGAGGGCAAGTAGGTGGCTGGAAGCAAACGATATGGACGGAACCTAACAAGGTGTGAGTCTCGAGAGGGGATGTCTTATTGAAGGCATGACCTGAAGATTTTCAAAGAGAATCTTGGCGATGATCTCTTTCACATACACGGGTAAGAGAGGATGCTCGATGATAATAACCTTCCTCGACTTCGGGTCTGTCAGCAGGGAACTACTCGGAAAATGTGAATAATACTAAATGGAAGCAATGAGTACACACTTACTCGTGGAAAACGGCCCTGAGATGGGCCTGCAATCGGGCTGCTAGAAGACGGTCCTCCTCCTCTCGTTGGAAAGGATCTGGAGAGCGCTGGAGACCCCACAGCGGCGAAACAAAGAAGACATCGCGAGGTCGACCTTCGCCACTGAAGCCAACCTTCCAGACTCGTGAGCCGGGATCAATTATAACGCGATCCTCTGTGCCGTAGAGAGAATGCCGACGCGTGGTCTGGTAATGCGGAGATGCCTGGACCACAGCCGACCGGGCTATGCGAGAGGTATTCGGCGCGCCAGCAGGGGTTGCGGGAGCTGGGGCCGCGTGGGATGTCCTTGAGCGCGGGGTGGAAGGTACAGCAAGGGTGGACATGACGGTCGTAGTTACACCTTCGCTCGTGAACGCGAATGCGACTACACGCGAACGTGAACGCGAACGCGACTACACGCGAACATTTCGAAAGGAAGTAAAAAAAAAAAATTAATGCTCGGAGTGAGGATCGAACTCACGACCTCAGGATTGGATGATCATCTGATCACTCACATAGGAATATGAGACCTGCGCTCTAACCAACTGAGCCATCCAAGCTACGAGAAGCATATCTTACTTTTATATACAACTCGAATAAGGAGGCTATGTGGCCAAGTTGTTGAACTCGATTTTGAGTTGAGCGGCTAATCTGGGACTTGGCTTTCTTTACCTCTCTTTGAACACTCACTTCATTTACCGCTGCCACTATCCCCATGCTCAATCTCAAGCGAGGGCCACAGGACCCCATTCTTCCCTTACGAGCTACGAAGCATCCCAGAACCACGGCATTGTACGGCGACCGTCCGACCGCTTCGCAGAGTGAAGGTCTCTTGTCCCACTGGATCACCAGCCTTGTAACGTTGACGCACAAGGCTGCATCGGGCATCTTTACTGAGCGTTCGTCATTCTCCACACATGCATGCCCTCTTCCTCTTTCACTGAGCCTTCATTAGCCTTAAGAGGGCCACCATCTCAGCGTTCCCAACGAACGGACGGAGTAGTCCAACCCTCCTTGTCTGTCCCACCCATCACTCTACGCGCTACGCCCATACCTCGCAAGAAGTCTCCAAAAATGCAAACAAATAGGCGTTCTCCGCGGTCAGGGCTCGCCAAAATGCGCGATTCACCTCCACGACCCGCATCCTCGACGGACGGAATACAATCGGCCCCTCGATCGCCGTCCCCACATATTCAACAGTCGATCAGGAAGGCTGACCTTTCCATTTCGATCCCTTCCTTACCCACGGATCCCCCGCCACCTCTGACCGGCCGCATCGCTGCGGCCTTGCCTCGTCCTTCCGGGCTTCCTTCTACCCCAGTCCCAGCTCCATCAAAATCCGTTAGCCGCGCTCTTTCTGTGGTTCGCCCTTCTTTTCGCCCGCCTATTCCAGGCTCGTATCTCAGCCCCTCCATTGAAACCCCTGCACACAAACCGCCGTACATCCCCCAGACACCACAAACCGAACCACGAGCGGAAGCCATCCATAACCCATACTACCGTTCCATGGCCCCTCCTCCATCACCGAATCTGCCACCGGTGCCTAGTCCGGTGCCTCAACCTCCTGACACTGTCGGTAGCGTTGAGCCTCAGCCGTCTTCCACCGCATCCACGGGTGCATCAAGTTCTACCTTACCAGCGCCTCGAGAAGTGGTAGATGCTGCGATTGCTGTTGCCGAGAAGAAGCTCGCCGGACGGGTGGTCAAAAAGGTTTTTTCCAGGAAGGGTGCCAGGCAACATATTTTCCAGAGTGCTGTAAGTCCATGCATCCCATCATCTTGTACACGTCTTCACTGTGCACCCTTAGCATAGAGCTCGCGTACTCGAGTCGAGAAAGGAGGATCAAGAGGCATTAATGAAGCACCTATTCGAGCTTGAACAAGCTCGTGGGTACTCGTCTGACTTTCAGACATTCCAAGGTAGGTATTATTCCACGTAATGATATGCCCCAGGTACCATTCTGCTATTAGGGTTTGTGAAGTATCGGGAATTGCTTGATGGCCAAGGATTGATGTCGTGTATGTCCTTTACCACTGTCGCTTGCAGTTTACTTATGCGGAGTTAGCCCGCTCCCTCCTCGACCTCCGAGGACGATACCAAAATGAAGACCAGAGACGACATTCATTTGGTGATGTCCGTTTACATATTTTCGCTCCGTAGATTCTCGTTTCTCAAGGCGCGAAACAGAGCATTACTCCGGACTTCCTTGAACGTGCTTTACAAAAAGCGAGGGAAACCCTGAATGGGTTTGTCTTTCGCATATATGCCATCCTATTGCAACTAATAGACCCAGTCCTAAACCTCCCCCACCTTTCATACCGTCCTTTGAGCAACTCCGTATCGCCCGGCGCGATAGAGATGCAGAGATCAACAGTCGCTTACGCGGACCACCATTACCCAGTAGCCTTGCTCCTGAAGACGATGCTGAAGTTTCGAGGTTACTCAACAAACGTGGGGTCGTTGCCAAAGTAGCAAGGCTGCAAATTACGGATGCCGACCTTAGTCGCTTGAAACCTGGCACATGGCTAAATGATGAAATCGTCAATTTCTACGGTCAACTTATCTTAGAGCGATCGGAGGCGAACCCCAGAAACAAAGGTGTGAAGAATGGCGCAAGATCCGAGAAGAACATGATATTGAATGTTCACTACTTCAATTCGTTCTTCTTTGAGAAGTTGTCACAGGAGGGCTATGAAAAGGGTCGTCTAGCGAAGTGGACAAAGAAAGTATGGTGCATATCCCGGCTCCACTGACAAGTTACTTAACGACTATTCTGCTGGCAGTTTGATATATTCTCGAAAGACATTGCATTATTGCCCATTAACCACGGCAACGCGCACTGGACAGCAGCCGCGATAAACTTTCGACGACGCCGGATAGAATCGTTCGATAGCATGGGTGCAAGGCGGCAGGATGTCTTCGATGTACGTCTTCCTCACCTTGGCCTAGTCTTGTCTGTAGCCTTGACATACTGATATGCGATCAGCTATTACGCGAATACGTCGAACTCGAACACTTGAATAAGAAATCTAAGCCATTTGACTGGACTGGCTGGGTCGACTACTGCCCGCGAGATACCCCACAGCAGGAAAACGGATACGACTGCGGCGTCTTTACGTGCCAATTCCTCGAGGCCCTCTCACGCGGCATGGACTCTCCCTTTAACTTTACCCAGAGAAGCATGACATATTTACGTCGGCGTATGGTATTAGAGATTGCGCGCACCGAGTTGCTCTGTGGGACATGACATGCATGACATTCCAATGCGGATTAGGTCACGTTGGAGATATTTTTACTAATAATATTTAAAATTTATTTCTCGATTATGTTCTCCATAATGATTGTATGCAATGCCAACGCAACTGTTACGCGCATGGTCCGCACGATAACATCCCAAAGCTCGTACGGCGTGTGCAGAAAGGGCATGATATTATGACAGAGATATATGCGTACAATGAGGTATGAATAACGAGCAAATGATAACATGACAGTCCTAGACATAAGTGTAAGGTAAGACATGGCATGCTACCGTCGGAACCACCACACGACGATGAAAAACCAAAAGACGAAGATGAGGAAGATGATGTACCACAGCCAGCGACACCCTTGACGCTGAGACATATTGTTCATGCGCCGGAACGTGCCAGCGAGAATGCCTGACGTTTCTGCAAAAGCGTCGTTCTGCCCCACCAACAAGCAAAAAAAAGAGTTTGTCAATCAGCCGAAAGTCGTTACGTTGGATGTGGTAATATCGGTTGCATGTGCGGACGACGAGACGACTCACGCGCCGTCATACGCACATACACCAAAGAAAAAGAAAGAGACAACACACCATTTGACTGAGCTGGATGGTCGACTCGCGCACTTCATTCCCAATCCCGGTGGTAATCTGAGACGTAAAAATTCCCAAACAAAAGCAAAAGAAAAAGTGTGCATGTCAGCTACCCATCTCGTCAGGAGTAGAAGTAAGAAAATGACGAGAAACCACGCCCTCGCAACGCTCAAAGAGAGCCCAGCGGAACATAAAGTGCATGGCGTACGTGCATGCGAGCGTGTATGTGTGTTGTGGGGAGAGGGAGGTTGAAGTGGTGTCGTTGGACGGCGAGGTGGGTGGGATTGACGCACCTCTTTGAGCAATTTTACCTTGGCGCTCAGTCCCTCAATGGCCTCGTCGTTTTGGCCTTCGAGATCATCCGCGAAGTGGGTGCCTGAAAAGGACGCGGTGTCCGACGAAGCGTGGTGGAGTCCCGGGTATGGCGATGAACGTCCAGAGTGGGGTGGTGTGGGCACAAATGAAGAGCCTGTGTCGAGCCCGAGGGCAGCGCGGGACACGCGGTGCCTGCGTTGGAAATGGTAAACTTTTGTTCGGCGTGTTGCGTTGAAGGGACGAGCTCAGCTCACCTTTGGGTCATGGTTTATAAAAGTTGGAGGGAGATCATACACCTAAACCTAAAGTTGCGAGCTCAGTAACGTGTCGTGCTTTTATCTCACGTGGCACAACGCCACGCCTGCGGCTAGTGGTTCCACGTTCCACACACACTCACTCACTCAAAAAGTATACTGTTTTCTGGGTTGTAGGTGCTGATATAAATTCAACTAACAAATACAAGTAAGGGCACCCCCCGTTCTCGAACACAACTCTGCCTGGCGGAAAGCCAAGATGACTATGTAGACAAAGAAATCGAATGCTTCATATCGGTAAATGGGAAAAGAGGGGATTGGGACTAATCGAAAGGAAGAAAGTGCATAGGACGCTTGGGAGAGGCCCAGCAACAACACAAGCGCCCACTGTAATGTATGATGTTGATCTCTGGCGGAGTAACGGAATGACGATGACTAGTATAACAGCCCCTCAGTTGATCGTATGAAGTATCGACGTACTGCCTGGGTATTCATTCGCAAACAGAAATCGAGTCGGCGGGAACAAATAAGAGACGGGTGCTTAGTCAATACTCATCCGGTTAGGCCGCACAGATAACGACGGGTATGCGCTGCGCTTTGCGCCAGCCGCTTGCTTGCGTGAGACTGGAGAACAAGGGTCAGGTCCAAGAGAGCCAAAAAGGTCGACGTCGACGTACTCTGGTCTTTCAGGCCACGTCCGAAGTTCTGTAGCACCATCCATGCATAGACAAAAGTCATAATGAGAAGAAGGATGGCGATTACAGCTACAGCAACGTCAGACATGAATTACCAGGACAGGGCGAGTACTAACAGAAAATAGTGAGTGACTCCCAGAGATGGGTAAACTGCGGTGTATCTTTCTGGATAATGACCTTGACGAACTAGATGATGGGGTTCATGTGAGGAGATATTCAGCAGTAGTTCTGCAACCATACCTTGTAACAAAAGTATACCATGGCACCAAGGCAACCGAAGAGGAACGTGGTCATCATCCACTTATTCTCATAGCGAGCTGCCATATGACCTTCTACCAGTAACACGATGGACAGCGGCACCGCGGCGCAAGTCATATAAAACTCGAACGAGTTGTGGTCCAATACCAGTAAGGTGAACTGCACAAAGAAGCCCACCCAGAAAAAGACGTCAAACTTGACGATGCACAGGTATATCTGGTAGACCGCGAACATCTTCTTGATTTGTCGATCGGCCCCCAGGAACTTGTACACCTTCCAGCCAAACTCATTATAGATTGTCCAGGCAAGCGCGATGTAAGCAAGCTCCGCAATACCAATGACAATGGGGAGGGCCGTCGTGAGAATGTCGATCTTTACGTGCGAGAAGCCACCCTGTGAGGAGACGGTTGTCACTGAGTGCCGTACTTCGTAGGATTGTATGACCGCGTAGACAAGGAACAGAGCGTTGAAGACCCTAGAGAGAGACCGAGAACTATCGTAACGACACTTGGGAGAGGGTGGGGCCGAACTCACGTGAGGCCCAAAAACTGCAGGGTGTTCCGAGCATACACGGCGTCCAATGCCATACCCAGCTGAAAGACACTGGGGACACTGTATTAAAAGAAGGCAAATGACACTGCGGAGGTTTGGACGTACTGCGCCAATGCAAAGATAGAAAGGAAAACAGACATCTTCCTGGTCGCCAGGTCACCTGTATGCGGCTGTGGTTGTAAACTCTCTGCCTCGTGGAATCTTAGTAGAAGGTCCCCTTCTATAATCAAGTCAATTGTTGTCTCCACCAGTACTGTGAGAACATAGAGGCGGCATGCAACCGAGTCCGGTAAGACCTAGGGCGTAAGGTGAGAAGGGTGCGCCACGCAAATTGAGAAGAGAAACGCTCACCTTTTGCAACCATGTGCGCCTGGCTGTTGGTGGTAACTGCTGGGGAGTAGGAGGATACGCCGTCGGCGCAGTCAGGTCTCCATCGTCGTCGTCAACATAGAAGTCGCCTTTTCGCTCAACCTGCGGACAATTAGAACATTGATGCGCTCACAAGAGGAAGGGATGGGCGTACGGATGTGTCGAGAACATATGACTTATGTTGGGCGTTCGGCGCGAATGGCGTAACCTTGGGGTCGACGAGGTTGTCATGCGCGGACTTGTAGACGTCTAGGGCAATGTGGGTTTGCTGTCGTTGGGTTTGAGGGAATGACATGGTTTTGGTTATATTATAAAAGAGAGTGGGAAGGACCGGCCTGTGTTGAGAGAGTGACAGAACCCAGAAAACTGCGGGAGACGAGTAAGACGTTGGACCCCGCTGTGGTTGTGAACCCGCCTTGGCGTGAGCGTGAGAATGTCTAGCGCCGTGGCACCATGGATTTGATTTGCTCAGCCAATCTTTTTTTTTTTTTCAAGACCAACGACGCCCAAACGAAACACAGTAATGCAGTCCCATAGACGACCTAGCATATCCTTGATACCTTTGGTCCACGATAATGATGATCTCTTTGAGCCGCCAGGTCAAGGAAGCTTGGTTGACACACCCGCCAAGCGCTATCAGGTTTCCCGCCGAGGTAAACTCTGTTCTTTCTTCGCCATGCCGATCCAATTGTCAGATATATTTCGCAGCCGCCATCTTCTCAGTCACTTTCTTTACTGCGCTAATACTCCTGGCCATCTTTATCGCACTCTTCACGTCCTTTGTGCAAACCCAAGAGTCTGCTGCAGCTGCGGCTTCCAGTGCTGCTGCCTCCGAGATTCCTCCATAGCATAGCCCTCGCATTCATGGCTCGTCCCCGCGTATTCATATCGATCTTGGTCCCACACGTGTAGCCCACCCATAGTCAGTTTGATTGTATCAGTGAAATCATCATGTATTGTTATTCTCGACCACGACAAACCATCACAATAGCCTGAGCTTCCCGGTGACCTGATTGATCAAGCGAGCGGGTGCTTCCAGTCCCATCGCCTTAGAATAAAACAGCCCCTCATGTTACACATGACTCACCTGGCCCCATTCCCAGAACAGTTCTCGAGCCAGCCGCGATTTGAGTACGTCCCCTTGATAAGATTTCCCGCATCAGCGTACAAAGTTCGTGGAGGTAAAGGTGATCCTCACGCGTCTTGAATGGATCGCGCACATATATTCAGGCTCTGCGCCTGAGCTTGGAGCAACAGCATCTCATCCTCGCTGTCACAACGTAGCGCGATCTTTGTTTGCCTAGGACCCGTAAGCTGCACGTACCAGGGCGGGTCCTCTAGTAACATGAAGGACTCACCCCGCTCGTTCCCAATGTCTCAAAAGCTGCGCCGCGACGACGACAGGTTTAAGATGTGTTACCACACGATCAGAAGAACTCACGACAGGGTTTGTAAGAGAGAGTGCTTTGTAGCATGCCAGCGTGGCATGCCTGGATCAACCTAACGTGAGACCAGACACAATACACACGGCGATGGGACCTACGCGCATCTTCGGAATATAATATAACGA
>Ga0307510_10008965_pt1 | contig 11912 bp, 7 predicted proteins | sample 12_EM_MG_FD_207224 | JGI IMG/M metagenome (GOLD analysis project Ga0307510, IMG submission 207224) | Populus trichocarpa ectomycorrhiza microbial communities from riparian zone in the Pacific Northwest, United States - 12_EM | ecosystem: Host-associated > Plants > Roots > Unclassified | place...
CCCTGGACAATGTTCTTCATGTGCTTTCTTTTCGTCTCAATTTAATGTTTGCTAGTAAACTCATAAAATCTTTACATTGTTGTATAATTCTCTTCCCTGATTTTTGTGTCATACAGGACTTGGCTATGGGGAAGATGATTGGGTGGGGTAAACAAGATAGAGGTCTCTATTACATGTCATCTGTCTCTCAAGCACCAATTTCCTGCCATGTTACCCCTTTCGTCCACTCTTTGGCATCAAAGACTTGGGTATCGTTCACTTGCTCGTCTCAAGTTACTTTCTTCCTTTATCCCTTCCATGTCTGTTTCCTTTTATAATAAATGTCACGTTTGTCCAATGACCAAACAAACTCGAAGTTCTTTTCCATCAAGTAATATTTCTACTAGTGCACCTTTGTGTTTACTTCATTGTGATATTTGGGGACCACACCGGATTTCATCACATTCCGGTGCCTTTTATTTTCTAACTATTGTAGACGATTTTACTAGGTGCACTTGGGTTTTCTCATGAGCAACAAATCTGGCACCCAACCTCTACTTAAATCCTTCTTTCTTTTTGTCCGCACTCAATTCAATGTTAACATTAAAATCATATGCACTGACAATGGATCTGAGTTTCTTTCCATGAAAGATTTTTTTCTTAATAATAGGGTTGAGTTTCAACGTTCATGCATGTACACACCACAACAAAATGGTGTTGTTGAACGCAAGCATCGCCACATTCTTAATATCGCACGTGCTTTGCGTTTCCAATATAATTTACCCTTATCTTTTTGGGAGGAGTGTGTTTTGACCGCAGTCTACCTTATTAATAGATTACCTACCCCATTACTTAACCAAAAATCCCTTTTTGAACTGCTATACAATAAATTGCCTACTTACTTTCATCTTCGAGTTTTTGGTTGCCTCTGTTATGCTACTATAGTTCACCCTCACAATAAATTTGATTCTTGTGCACATCATTGTGTCTTTCTTGGTTACCCTACTGGTAAAAAAGGTTACAAATTATACGACCTTGATTCTCATCACTTTCTTGTTAGTCGGGACGTCACCTTTCATGAAACCAATTTTCCATATGCTGCAAAACACTCCCTGCCTTTAAAACATCCAGTCCTCCCCTTACCATTTGACCCACCTCACCCAGATCCATTTCCCATTAGCTCCCACTCCGATCCACTATCCTTATCTGAACCCAATACCCGAGCTTACACACCTCACCCACATGAGTCCTCCTCATTTGACCTTACACCTTCATCACTTTCCTCCCCAGCACCTGCCCCTGTTCCTACACAACAGTTCTCCTAATCAAAACATCCTCCATCTTGGCATCAGTATTATCACCTCTCCAATGTTGTTGTTTCCCCACGCTCCTCATCCCATCCGGCGCCATTTCCTTCAGGTACTCATCACCCCTTATCTCATTTTTTTATCCCTTTCTCGTTTTTCTCCTTCCCATAGAGTTTTCTTAGCTAACATTTCAGGCACAACTAAGCCCATTTCCTATACCCAAGCTGTCCAAGATCCTCACTGGCAGGCTGTTATGCAAGCTGAACTTGATGCTTTGGAACAACAAAATACTTGGACTCTCATGCCGTTACCTTCTGGCCACAAACCTATTGGCTGTAAATGGGTCTACAAGCTTAAATATAAATCTGATGGCACGCTTGACCGCTACAAAGCCCGTCTTGTTGCTAAGGGCTACACTCAAATTGAAGGCATCGGCTATCAAGAAACCTTTTCTCCAACTGCCAAGCTCATCACTCTTCGTTGCCTCCTTACCGTGGCTTCTGCCCGTGGTTGGTTCATTCATCAACTTGACGTCCATAACGTGTTTCTTCATGGTGACTTATCTGAAGTCGTGTATATGGACCCTTCTTCTGGTCTTCGCCGATAGGGGGAGCATCTTGTATGTCATCTCAACAAGTCTTTATATGGTCTGAAACAAGCCTCCCGTAACTGGTTTTCTAAGTTCTCCACATCCATTCAAGCAGCTGGTTTCCAATAGTCCAAGGCAGATTATTCACTTTTTACCAGAGTTAATGGTAATTCTCTCACTGTCGTTCTTATATATGTTGATGATATACTTGTTACTGGCAACAGTTTGGATGAAATCAACAGTCTCAAATCATTCTTGCTTCAACACTTCTGTATGAAAGACCTTAATGATCTAAGATACTTTTTGGGGCTTGAATTTTCTCGATCAAAACAATGGATTTTTTTGTGTTAGCAGAAGTATGCCCTAGATATTTTACAAGATGCAGGTTTACTGGGAGGACGACCAGACTCTTTTCCCATGGAACATCTTAAACTTACTCCTGCGGATGGTGTTCTACTCAATGATCTAACCCGTTATCGACGATTAGTAGGGAGATTAATCTACCTCACAGTTACTCGCCTTGACATCGTGTATTCTGTTCAGATATTGAGCCAGTTTATGCAACAACCTAGAAAACCACACTTAGATGCAGCACTTCGGGTCTTGAGGTTTATCAAAGGCACACCTGGTCAAGGTTTGCTCTTTCCAGCAAATAACAACCTTGCATTGATAGCTTACTGTGATTCTGACCACGCAGGATGCCTACAACTGGAAAGTCAACTATAGGGTATTGTGTATTTCTTGGTGGTTCTCTTGTTTCTTGGAAATCTAAGAAACAATCAAATGTTGCAAAATCAACGGCAGAAGCAGAATATCGCACCATGGCAACCGCGTGCCTGGAGATAACATGGTTGCGCTACATTTTGGATGATTTAAAGTCATTCAGGAAAAACCCATAATATTAAATTGTGATAATGAAGCTGCTTTGCACATTACAGCCAATCATGTGTTCCATGAGCGTACTAAACATATAGAGATAGACTGCCACATCGTAAGGGAGAAGTTACAAGCAGGAATCATCTCTACTTCTCATGTTCGCTCACATGAACAACTTGCCGACATGTTCACAAAGGCATTGGGACGAGATCGGCTAAAATTCTTAAGTGGCAAGTTGGGACTTCAAAACATTCACTCTTCAACTTGAAAGGGGAGTGTTAGAGAATAAAATCTCCATAATTTAGGAAATTGTATATAGCGTAATTGTTGCAATCCCACTATATACGGGACAACCTTAATTCTAGCATAACAACAACTTCTTTCCTAGAATAGCACTTTGTTGTAGCTATATATGTATGTGTATCTGTACATTGAATATTTCAATTTGAAGTCTCTAATTTTACATAAAGAGAATAATTTTTTTCTCTCAATAATTCCATTTTGTTGTAGAGTTTTAAGAGTAGAAAACTCATGTTTAAAATCATTTTCTACACAAAATTCTCAAATGCAAGATTGTCAAATTCTCCATCATGATCACTTCTAATTTTAAAAATCAAACAACCTTTTTCATTTTGAACTCTTTTTCAAAATTTTGAGAAAGCTAGAATTGCCTTATCCTCGTGAGAAAAAAAACCCATTTAAATTCAGTATAATCATCAACAATAACAAATGCAAAATTTTTACCGTCAAGGCTAGAAACATGCATAGGACCGAATAAGTCTAAATGGAGGAGTTAAGTGTATGATTTGTGAAAACTTGATTCTTGGCCTTGAAAGAGCTCTTTACTTCCTTCTTACATTGATAAGCGTCAAATATCACTTCCTTTTTTTATTCAATATGTGGAAGCCCTTTCGCTAGATCTTTCTTTGACAATTTATAAATTAATTCCATGTTAGCTTGCCAAAGTCTTCAATGTCAAATGCAAGATGAGTCTAATAATACACTAAAGCACTTAACATTATCGTTATCAATTTTATTTATATCAACCACATAAATGTTTTCAAATCTTTTTTTCTTTATAGATAATTTTATTACCTATAACACAAACAACCAAGCAATGTAAAGATTCAACCATCTAGGTGGTGGTCCAGTGGTAAGAGCTTGGAATCAAGAGGTTTGCTCTTTCTGTGGTCTCAGATTCGAGCCTTGTGGTTGCTCATATAATGGCCACTGGAGGCTTACATGGTCGTTAACTTCAGGGTCCGTGGGATTAGTCGAGGTGCGCGCAAGCTGACCCGAACACCCACGTTAAACTAAAAAAAAAGATTCATATATAACTTTATTAGCTCTAATCATACAATTGACTAGTACTCTACAAGTTCAATAGTAAAGGAATTACCAACATTATCGATATATTTTACCTTTCTTTTGGTATTGTTTCTAGATATCACATGTCTGATATTCTTTAAGAATTGTGTGTGTTGCCTTCTAAAACGCATACTTGTCTAAGTCTATCATGTAAGGTCTTTATGTGTTATCTGTTTTTTCAATTCATGTGTGCTTGATCTTTTTTAAAATACTCTTAACTTGATTTTATTTTCTTGTTTTTTTATTTGTGAATAAAATTCTTTTACTAATAGAATTTTTACTAATATATTGTAATTATAATTAGTTTTTATTCAATATTTGCCTGGTAACAGCATATATTGTCATGAATTGCCAAGTTTACTTTTGTTTTCAAACAAATGATAACAGAATGACTTCTCCAACGCTCTAAATTTCTCCATTCCCTCCTTCCACGTGACTTCCTGAATCCCCACTCACGAAACACCCAGCCATGCCAGCTGCCCAGCAACACACTCAGACCCACCACCACCACCACCGACCATCCCCAAATGAAAGAAACACAAACACCAACACAACTCACAACATTCTCCACTTTCCACTTCACAATGTCACTAACCAACCCAATCCTCCTCCTCCTCCTCCTCTCTTTCACCACCCTCACCACCAGCCAACTTGAGCAAACAACAGACCGTCTCCCACCAGACGTAGTTTCCATTCTCTCTTTCAAATCCAAAGCTGACTTAGACAACAAACTCTTCTACACACTTAACGAACGTTTTGAATACTGTCAATGGCAAGGCATCAAATGTGCTCAAGGCCGTGTTGTCCGTGTTGCCCTTCAATCCTCGGGTCTGCGTGGCACTTTCCCTCCCTTCTCTCTTTCCTGGCTCGACCAACTTCGTGTGCTTTCTCTTCAAAACAACACTCTATCAGGTCCAATACCCGATTTGTCCCCACTTTTTAACTTAAAATCTCTCATTTTAAACCATAACTCGTTCTCTGGTTATTTCCCTCCTTCCATTCTATTACTCCATAGATTAACAATTCTTGATCTTTCTATCAACAATCTCAACGGACCAATTCCTGTGAACTTATCTTCTTTAGACCGATTAAACTCGCTTAAACTCGAGTTTAATCAGTTCAACGGGACTGTCCCTTCGTTAGACCTTGGACTTCTGTTTTTCTTTAATGTTTCTGGTAATAACCTTACCGGCCCGATCCCTGTGACCCCTACATTGTCACGTTTTGACACTTCTTCTTTCTCCTTAAATCCTGATCTTTGCGGAGAGATTATTAACAAGTCATGTAAGCCACGGTCTCCGTTCCTTGACTCATCAGCTTCTCCAAATGCTATTACGCCAGCAGGAGTACCGTTCGGACAAAGCGCTCAAGCTCAAGGTGGGGTTGTAGTATCTATAACTCCGCCTTCGAAGCAAAAATATAATAGAAGTAGTGTTGTTTTAGGATTTACTATTGGGGTTTCGCTTTTAGTACTTTCTTTGCTGTGCATTGGTTTTCTTCTGGTCAAGAAACAGAAGAAAGAAAGACGAGTTGAAGAGAAAGAACAAGCAATGACCGGGACGAGTTCTCCGGTGAGGATTCATTCCAAACCTGCAATGCAAAGTGAAGTTGTAGAGAAGGGTCATGAGACTATAAATACGGAAGCAAAAGAAGGGCTGGTTCAGCAAGTTAGGAGAGCAGAGAGGAGTGGGAGTTTAGTGTTTTGTGGAGGGAAAGCACAGGTTTATACATTAGAGCAGCTAATGAGGGCATCCGCTGAGTTGCTAGGGAGGGGTACGATTGGAACTACATATAAAGCTGTTCTTGATAATCAATTGATTGTCACAGTGAAACGGCTTGATGCTGGTAAGACTGCAATAACTAGTAGTGATGTGTTTGAGAGGCATATGGATGTTGTAGGTGAGCTTAGACACCTAAATTTGGTGCCAATCGCTGCTTATTTTCAAGCTAAAGGAGAGAGGCTTGTTCTCTATGATTATCAACCCAATGGCAGTCTCTTCAATCTCATTCATGGTACTGCCTTTTTCTTTCTTTTCTTTCCCCTACTTTCTTGAATATTATCTGGGCTTGGCTGATCTGCATTTCTCTTGTTTCTGTTTCTGAGTTCATTACTTTTAAGTTAGGACCTGCATATCCCCACAACGTTTTTTTCTCTCTTAAAGTTTACGTATTTTCGAGATAGGTTTTAGCATCGAGGCTAAATCTTTCTCAAGTCAGGTCTTAAGCAAGCCATCTTTAACCAATCTGATACTTTCATGAGAAATTTCTTTCTGGAGTTCTCACATATGATGCGAAGATTTGGTTTCTGGCATGTCAGTTAAATTCAATTAATACATGAAAAGGAAACTTCAACCAAGAGTTCGTTTCATATTATAAGCATCATATTTAGAAATAGATAGGAGACATAAATAATCCAGTTCGACCCCCCAGAGAATCGCGTTTGTAAAGTGTTATGTTCATGTTATGTCACTGCATTGGATTGCTCACAAATAACGGTGTTGGTCCATGTTTTTAAGGATTAATATTAAAATAAATTTTAAAAAATAATATAATATTATTTTAATATATTTTCAAATAAAAAACATTTTATAACATCCTTTTCGTATCATTCCAAACCGATATTAAACTGTTGCAGCTTTTTTAGAATTTGGATTCTAATGTTAATGTTCCACTGCCGACGATCACGGTGTGTTTTCAAAATTATTTAGAAAGAAATGTAGTGACTTTAATCATGGCGTGAGCTGTAAGTCAAAGTGAATTGAAAATTTTGTCCTTGTAGTAGCATGGGTCGCTCTACAACGTAACATGTCCTTTGGCTGAGTTAACATCAATCACTGGATAGTACATTTACTTGCTGCATTGATGTTAAGTGTTTTGAATTTAAATTTGTCTTTTTTCTCACTGTTAGGATTTGTTTGGCATTGTGATTGTGGTTGCTTTTCAAATAGCTTTTTATATCAAAATACATGCCAATTATGTTTTTTTATTTTTTAAAAATCATTTTTAACATTAGCACATCAAAATAATTTGAAAACACTAAAAACATATTAATTTAAAATTAATAAAAAAATAAAAAATTTTCAAATTTTATCAAAAACACTTTTAAAACGCAAAAACAAACATAGCTTTAATGTGCTAGCTCCATCGTAAATTTATCAAGAAAATTAGTTAGGAAGACACTCGACTGTCATCTTTTGAGACCTTGATGGCCAGCCAGTCTTCGTGCTTGCTGGTCATGAAATTGAAGAGTTCATTGATTTGCTGACTGGTCTTAAGGTTTACTATCCTAATGATGGGAAGAATTGATGGTGCATGCCTTCCATCACCGATGTGCTTTTTTCTACGTGAACAAATGATATAATCCCTTTCAATCCTTGTTACTGCTGTGGAAGAATTTATTCATATATAGTTTATAACTGGAAATAATTTGTGCAGGTTCAAGATCAACAAGGGCGAAGCCACTTCATTGGACATCATGCTTAAAGATAGCAGAAGATGTGGCAGAGGGTCTTGCCTACATCCACCATATGTCGAATCTTGTCCATGGCAACCTGAAATCCGCCAATGTCCTCCTTGGAGCTGATTTTGAGGCCTGCATCACAGATTACAGCCTTGCCTTGCTTGCAGACACTTCTTCTAGTGAAGATCCTGATTCTGCAGCATGTAAAGCACCTGAGACTCGCAAGTCAAGCCATCAGGCCACTGCCAAGTCTGATGTCTATGCATTTGGTGTCCTATTACTGGAGCTTTTGACAGGTAAACATCCATCACAGCATCCATACCTTGTGCCCGCTGATATGTTGGACTGGGTCAGAGCAGTGAGAGATGATGGTGGCGGGGATGACAACCACCTTGGAATGATTACTGAACTTGCTTGCATTTGTCGCCTGACCTCACCAGAACAGAGACCGGCAGCGTGGCAAGTGTTAAAGATGATACAAGAGATAAAGGACTGTGTGATGGTGGAAGATAAGGCAGCTGTTGGAAATTCGTAGTTCCTTCGTCTGCTTTCACACTACTGAAAGCATAGAAAGAAACAATAAGCAAAGGGATCAGAACTGTCCTTTTGGAAGATGTGTACCCACTTGAAGGATTATGGAAGAGAATGACGATGCAAGCTATAAGAAATAACATAAAATGTTTACAAAATAGTTGTTATTTATCTATATTATTGTGAAATTTTTTTATATTGTTATACTTTTTATTTTTTTTATTAATTTAGAATTCATGAAATAAGAATTTCCGCAAACAACGAGTAAGGATTTTGCAAACAGCTGTGGAATTATAAATAAAAATTAAATATTCGAACATTATAATAAGTAGCAAATCAAAAGCACCTTGTTGCTAACCATTGTAATATGTGGTTATTGGGTTTTTTAAATATCATTCATACAAAAATAAAATAAAATTATTTAGAAGTTTTTAGAATCTTGTTAGATAGATTTGATTTTTTTTTATTTTGAATAATTCTTTAAATGTTAGGTTATCACAAATCATAAGTCGTTTAATTATCTGACCTCCAACGGTAATCTACACGAACTACCATTGATAAATCTTCTAAATCCATATTAAGAAGAGAAAGGTTGTTAATTCAACGGTCCTTGATCATTTGAATAAGATTTGAAACTATTTTCAAATCTCATTCTACCTTGACCAATAATTTCTCATTCAAAACTATTTGAATAATTCTTTAAAGGTTAGGTTATCACAAATCACAAGTCGTTTAATTATCTGACTTTCAACGGTAATCTACACGAACTACCATTGATAAATCTTCTAAATCCATATTAAGAAGAGAAAGGTTGTTAATCCAACGGTCCTTGATCATTTGAATAAGATTTGAAACTATTTTCAAATCTCATTTTACCTTGACCAATAATTTCTCATTCAAAACTATTTGAATAATTCTTTAAAGGTTAGGTTATCACAAATCACAAGTCGTTTAATTATCTGACTTCCAACGGTAATCTACACGAACTACCATTGATAAATCTTCTAAATCCATATTAAGAAGAGAAAGGTTGTTAATCCAACGGTCCTTGATCATTTGAATAAGATTTGAAACTATTTTCAAATCTCATTCTACCTTGACTAATAATTTCTCATTCAAAACTATTTGAGAACATATATAATATTTTTTCTAATTCATTTAGGGTGATAAATCCTCTCTTGATCACTTAAGTACCTTCATATAGTTCATGTTATACCCAATATTTTTTCCTTCATTACCTCGATTAAGATAATATCTAACAGGATCAAAGTATAACATTCTCTATAAAAGAAAACTTAGTGATCTCAAGTCTAAGAATCATTTACACAACCATCATGTGAGTCTTTCTATAGGTACATGTGATCTCTCAATATAAAATTTTCATGTGAGTCAGTTCAGTGTACATGTTTTATGACAAGTACATACACATTACTTCTATGTATCTCTTATACCACAACTTATAAGAATAATTGTTTCCTTTTATAAAGGAAAAAACATAATATGTAACGGTCTCTACAACTCTAATAAATGTCTAGTATTTAAAATAGTATTGGCTAAGAATATTTTAGGAACAATGCTTTGATGCAATAAGAATCTCATAATTATAACAACTTTATAATTTTTTTTTGTAAAGTATTTTTGTTTCACAAACTTTATCTTTACTCTATATTTATAAATCAAATATTAGATTTATTAATATAATATTTTATAAATATGAAAAATAAATTAAATCTTTATTAAAAATAAATATATATTTATATAAATATAAAAATACCACGTTTAGCTAATTAATTAACTACAATATATATTAAACTATCACTGACATATATAAATAAATTCATCGAGCAAGTTTGGTGATGTCATCTATAAAAAGATGACATCAAATTCTCATAAACCATTTTTAACCATTTTCTAAGAGCATCTCCAATGGAGAAGCTAAATGGATAGTCAAAAATAAAAAACTAATATTTTGATTTTTCTTTGCTTGTTTTTCATACTTCAAGGGAAAAACCAAACAAAAAGCTAAAATACCTTTTCTTTCCCACAAAAGCTATTCCTACATATCTTTCGAAAGAGCCAAAACTAACAAAGTGGGGCCAATAAAAAAATAAACCAATTAAATCTAGCCATGTGGAAAAAAAAATAACATTAAAATCATTAAAAAAAATAAAACACTTATTTATTCCACTCTAATAAAATTAGTTTTTCAAATAGTTTTTTTTGTATTGGAACATGCATAATAATAAAAGCTATATTTATACTATTTAAAATACTATTTTATTAATTTATCTTTTCAAAATGAAGATGCTCTAAAAAAGAATTCCAGCAGCTCTCCCAATGCTGGAGAGACATCCAAAGTCAAGCTAATTGGTTGTGCATAATGATGAGTTGTCCCATCCATTTAATGCAAATTGATTCTGAAGTTGCAGCAAAAAGTGGAGCCACCACCAAACCACCCCCCACACACGGCGCAGAACAATGGCTCTCAAGTTGCAGTAAAGGTGGAGCCACAGCCTACTGCTCAGTAAATAACAGCTTAACAAAGATCACAAAGGCTAGCCAAGCTAGCCCCCGCAGACGGTAGCAAAAGAGCTACAAGCCAATCTAAAGTGCACCCAGGAGACAACAGCAGCCAGTTGACCGGGAGAAGCAACCATTACCAACCAACATACCATGAAAAAGGACAAATCTCATGATAATATCAAAAAGCACCGAGAAGCCATTAATCTAAAACATTTGAGGAACTGTTGGATTAAACAACTCTTGCAATCCACAGTCCCATGAGAAACTTGATTGTAAAAAAGCAATGTTAAGGGCACACGTTTAGCTTTCTTTACACACACACACACACACACACACACACAAGCAAGCATGGGCAGGCAACTAGTTGTTTCTTATAATTGAGCTTTCAATAATTAAATACTTATTTTTTAATAAATGACTACTTATATTCATGATAAAAAAAACAAATTGTAAATATTTGTAAATATTATAAGTATGGTGTCTTGAAATTTGTGAAGCAATAAGATTTATGAAATAATATATAAATATTAAGTAATTTGCAATCATTTTATTAAAAATGACTTTACAAAATAAATTATGCCCTTTTCTTCTCTAAAATAGCAAGGTATTTTTTTTTAAAAAAAATTCATACTTATAATTAACAATTATCACAATCATGATGGAATAAGTTAAATTATAAAAATGCTAGCACATTTAGGGATCCACTGGAGAGGCCTAGTGTGCTTTGATAAATGCTAATTCATTCCGATAAACTTCATTTAAAAACTATGTTTGTATGATGAAGTTCTATGTAAGGTATATGACAAGAAAATTATTGCTTATTTTTATAGCTCAAGTTGTTGGAGTCCTTGTAAATGACAAAATCTCATGCTAACAAGTTATATAAGCACCATTTCTATATGCTAGGCATGTTGGCAGGTATATCAATTAACACTTCCATGGAAGAATTTAGGTCTCGTTTATTTCTGCGGTGGCAAAGTGCTCCTGTAAAAAAAATAATTAATTTTTATACTTCAAATTATTATTTTTTTGTTTAAAACATTATTTAAAAAAAGTTATTTCAATGTATTTCTAAGCGAAAAACACTTTGAAAAACAACTACTACCACAATACTAAACAAGCTCTTAATTTTATTATTATAAATTTTATGTCAATTAGTGTTATGATTAATGAAAAGGACAAGCCTTTTTGTTACTATGCTATTATATTATATATAAAAAATCTTGTTTGATAGAAAAACATTGTTGTTGACGAAGATAAAATTGTTTTATTATTAAAA
>Ga0307510_10008967_pt1 | contig 11910 bp, 5 predicted proteins | sample 12_EM_MG_FD_207224 | JGI IMG/M metagenome (GOLD analysis project Ga0307510, IMG submission 207224) | Populus trichocarpa ectomycorrhiza microbial communities from riparian zone in the Pacific Northwest, United States - 12_EM | ecosystem: Host-associated > Plants > Roots > Unclassified | place...
CCCAGTTCTCATCCCTCTCTCACCCGACAGTTTCCCCTCCTGTTCGCGTCACTCTCTTTGTGCTGGATCCGGTGACGGGGAAACAGGGTAAGGGCTGGTTGGGTCTTGTTTGGGATTTTTTATTTCTCTCAAGAAGCTGCCGAATGTGCAACAATAAATGTGTTTTTTGTGGCTTGATTGTGATGAAATTGCTTGGGTTTTTCTGTGAGCATTTTTTACTATGACGAGGAGATGAAGAAGAAAACTGGGTATGAGAAAAAAATTGACAGGCAGAAGATAAATTAAATAGAGAAATACAAGCAGAAGATAAATTAAACAGAGAAAATATATAGTTTTTTTCGGGACAGACAAACAAGATCAAGTATTTTTAGCAATAATTCTTGCAGATCTAAAAAATATGAAGAAGATAAAAGCATAAAGGAAATAATATTGAAAAATAATAGAGAAATATGAGGGAAAAAATACTTGAAATGAAGAGTGTGATTCTCAGAAATCGATTGACAGGGGAATGAGAAACCGAATGACAAATCTTCTTGCTTTTCAATTGTTTTTGGACAGAGATGCAGAGAGGAGTTAAATGTGTTTTATTAGTGAAGATAGGAAAGTGTTTTCCTTTTGACAAGGAAAGGAAAACACTTTCCTGTGGGTAAAGTAAGTTGTTTTTGTTGACCGGAATTAATTTTTCTTTGACCAGGTTTTCGGATGATTGCCAAACATTGAAAAATAAGAAAAATGAATTCCTGGATTTTGGTTTCCTTGAAACAAACAAGGCCTAAACCACACTATCTTTTTTTTTCTTCCTCTCATAAAGTAACACCTCCATTTAATGATTTCCAGCAGATTCAAGAGCAATAAAGAGCACTGGGTTTTGCTTAGTTTTTGTAAATTTGGATTATTTGAGATTTGTGTGGGATTTAGAGGTTTGGATCTTCATAGAGAAAAGGATAAAATAGATTGCTTTTGCTTGGATTTTTTTAATTGGGTTTTGTATATTCTTGTCATTTGGTAAGATATCCGTCTTGAGACCTGGACAACTTGATTGATATATACAAACATGACTGCCCTATGCAATACCAATCTCCATTTCACTACCATGAACACCAGATTTAGGTTTTGTTATGTATGCTCCAGGGTTTTGATTTCCCATCTGATTGGATATTGAGCAAGAGACGACCACCACAACCATTACCGCTCTTCTTGCTTATATTTCTCTGGTACTACCATTATTAGATTTTTTTTTAAAATTTCTTTTGGTCTTGACTTGCGAGTTTTAATGGTAGATGATGTTGTTTTGATTAATGGGTCGGTCATATTTGGTTTTTGTTGTTGGATTAATGGATGGTTTTGAAAGATATCCGATATTTATGTCACATTTCATCATTTTCTTCCCATGGTTTGAGCTATATGAAGGGAAAAAACAAAGAATTTTGGTGGGAATATAAGCACCCAAGAGAGGATTTCTTATTTCGATCATTTAAATGACGACACTACCAAGGTTCCTCGCGAGGGTGGTTCAGTGATTGTCGTGCCCGTATACTCAGCTGCCGCCACTAAAAAAACTCGCTCCGGTATCTATGAATTTCTTACCTTTCGAAGTATCATTCCGAATTCCTATATTCCCACCACCCCCTTGTGAAAATAGACCTGGCTTGGAGAAGCATTATACCATGTCCCTCCGCCGTGTGATGATATATCTAGATACTGATCTCTTTCCCCTTCTCCAACACCAATATCTCCGACTCCACCTTAGGTACTGGATCAAGCGCACAGGGAAAAGACCAAGAATTTTAAAAAAATCATCCTCCCTTTCGTTAGGACTCCGAGACGACGGAGAATATGTCGTCCTTGTGATCTTAAGCCAGAGAATATCTGTGAAATCGAGTTGTGGTTGATGGCCAGATCTGTCCACCACATATTTCATAAAAAGTTCTCTTTTATTAGAGTTTTTATTCTTAATGTGATTCAACATACAACGGTTTATTAGCTATTAAATTAAATAGTTATATAAATAATTCAATATTTTTTTTATAGCACGTTGACATGAAGATGTAAAATATTATAAATTTATAATCTTCATTAAATAATGTATAACTTTTGAAAGAACGGAAACAAAATTAAAAAAAAGATTAAACTATGAAAGGTTTGATATAATTAAAAAAAAAATACTCATTTCTACATCCTTAGAAATTAATCTTGCTGTAGTGACATAGAAATAATTTATAAGTTCATAATAAACGCTTAAAGATTAAATTTAAAATTTCCTTAATAATTCAAAAATTAGGTTAAGGTAGTGTTTGACATTATGGTGATAATTATTTTTTTTTACAAATATAAAAAATTAGTATATATTTTTTATTTTTAAAAAATTATTTTTAATATTATCATATTAAAATAATAAAAAAATATTTTTTATGCCAAATCGCCCAAGGAAAAAAAGAAAATACAACCCATCCCCACGTACTCAAATGCTTTTTGCAAATGAAAAATCATAAAATCATGCAAAATGCCTCCAAAAAAAATTGATAGCCCGCATGATTATTTTGCCACATGGCAAATTTTAATTGGAGGACCACCTAATTTTCCCCCTCTACTCCCAACCACTTCCACACGCTCTCTCTTCTCCCCTCTCCCAAAAAACGCTTTCCTTTTACTTAGCCCTCAGCTTCGGACTCCAAAGCTAACCTAGGCTCGGACCCGAACCTCAGTTATTGTTCCTCAGTTCGTTGAAAATTTCGCTCTCCATTATGATCACTTTATCTCTCTCTCCCTTTCTCTGAGCTTTCATTTCTACACCCCCCCCTCTCTCCCGATTCGAAACCCTAGATGAATACATACTATGAAATTTTCAAGCCTTTAGAGGATCGATTTGGAGCTCGAATTGAGGCGTCAGCGTGAAACTGTGAGTCCTAATTCTCTCTAGAAACCCTAATTTTCTCCATGTTAAATTCAGAGTCCGTGTCTAATTTTAGTTTAGGTCCTTTATGGATGGGCAGCTGTATTGCCACTTTTTTCTTTGATTTGTGGTAAAAGGAGATTATTTAAGCTTAAAGGTTTTACGTTTTGGTATCGATCTTTATAATTTGGCTATAAATGTGATATTTTAGTTAAATTTGGGGTTTCAGGCTTTGTTTAGTTGTTGATAGAACGAGAGGGAAAGGTTCTGTGTTTCGTTTCTGCTGGTTATTTGTTTAGTTACTGGGCTTTGAATGTTTGGTAAGCATTTGTTTTCGAGTGAGTTTGAGAAGGAGTTTCAATCTCATTCGACTTGTTATGATCCGGATTTTGTGTATCTTCTGTTGTCATTCTTAATTTCTAACTGTGAATAAATAAACGTTAAAGCCATTGCGAAAGTATTGGTTACATGTAAATTTAGCTTCTTAAATTGAATATGTCCAACTGTTTTCTGCAAGTAATTTGATATCATGCTGCTCTGCGCTATGATCCCTCCAATCAAGTGTTTTCTCCATGTAACTATTGATTGGCAGCTTAAATGTGTCAATTTATGAGAAGGTCAGGACATTTGGGAGGACAGCAACCCCCCCCCCCCCCCTCTATAAGTTTTTCCAGTTCAAGGTTAAAAAAAAAGAAAATCCCCAAATCTGACTTCAAAGAACTCTTTGATTCAGCTCCCTCTTCACCAATTGAATGCTTGATGTCAAGGCATATAGCAGAAATCTTTCTACTACACCTTGCCCCATTGCCTACACAATTGCATTCCGAGGGGGTAGGACATCCATGTCAATGAATTTTACTCGGCAGCAGAGTTTAGGAGATTTCTACTTTCTAGGGCTTTCGGTTGAAGAGGTATTTTTCCTTATAGCTGGTCTGCCTTTTGTAATTCAATGAAAAGAAGAGGTCACCTATTAATCTCATCTTCAATTTGATTTTCAGCATCTCCTAGTATGAACCAATAGATAGAAGAGGCTTGTCTTTTAAGTTCTTGGAATCTGAATTTCAGCTTCTTGCTGCTGAAGGATATCTTCTGCAGGTTTCCTATTGCCTAAACAATTTATAGAGCTTCCCCTTAAGCTAGCTGTAACTTTTCGAAGTTAGATTAGTTGACAATGTCTGGGACGTTCCTTATTAGGGAAATATTGAAGTCATACAGTTTTTGAGAAATAATAAAGTGACTGGAAACTTTTTCTAGGTATATGTGTTGTGCCCCTGCATGCAAACCAAAAGTAGGCTAAAAGAGTTGAAATTCCAGTAATGATGGTGGTTGTTTGGATTTATGGCTGTTGGCGATATTGTTGAACTTAATAGAAAATATTATCAACTTTTCTTTTGATTACTCTTGGGTAGATGATCAACAATTAACTGCAAGAGATTGTTAAATATGTGTGTGTGTCAAAAGATCATTGTTTATATAATATATTTGTAAAAGGTGATTATGAGGTAACACTGTAATTGAGGGCTGACTTTATGTATACGGTACAGCTATTCACCATCAATGTTACTAGGTCATCAACTCCTTTTTCTGATTAAGTCTTTTGGTCAACTGTATAGAGTTATGCTCACATACATACACGCAATCTTATCCACACATCTTTCCATTACTTCATTGTGATGCCCTAGATCTTGATTGTATGCAGAATGAGATTTGAGTGACACCCAATGAACAGAGAAGAGGTTTGAGCGTGCTTGTACTTATGAAGTTTTTCATGTAGTAAAGTTCTGTTCAATTAAATTGTCTGAATATAAAGATTTAAACTTGATCTCCTTTTAGGTAGTGAGTTTCTTCTGACAATTTAAGCTGCTGAATATCTGTGAGGTGGGTTATCTATGCCTGGCAACGAAGTTGGAGATAGGATCCACAATTTCCTTGGGCAGGATAACTGGTCCCAGGGCCAGCACCAATCACAGACTGTTGACGGGACTTGGTCTGGCCCAAATAATAATCCCTGGGCTGGAAGTCAGAGGCAGATTGGCACACCTCTTATTTCTAACTTAAAAAATGACAATGTACATCAACCAGGTATTAATTATGCATATCTTATTTTGTTAGTTTTCATTGGCCTGTATTGTTTTCAGTAGAGTTAAATTGTAATAAAGCAGACTTGGTTTTTCCCCCATCAATAACACCCTGAATTATGGATATTATGGTTTGAAGTTATTGTGTGCGGTAAAGTTTGTAGGCTTTTATGTCATTTATCACTCATTTTCTTTTGAAATTAGCTGATACTGAGAGAGGAGGTGAATCATCAAGTGTGCAGCTTGGCATGTACTTTTCACATTCAAATCCCAGACCTGAGTTTGCCAGAAGCCAGAGTCAAAGCCAACAGCCACCTTTGAATGGCTATATGCATGGCCATCAAGTTCTCCAGACAAACCAGAACGAAGAAAATTTTTTGGGAGTGGATACAGAATCTGATCGACGTAATATGACATCAAAAGGCTTTTCAATGCTTGATTCACAGCTGGCAGATGGTCCTGAATTTCTCAAAAAGAATTCAGTCAGAATGGATTTTAATGAATCTCCAGTTAATTATGATTTCTTTGGAGGTCAGCAGCAAATTAGCAGTCAGCATCCTGGCATGCTGCAATCTTTTCCTAGACAGCAGCCAGGGATTAGTGACATGCAGCTGCTACAGCATCAATTTATGCTTAAGAAAATACAAGAAATGCAGTGGCAGCAAGAACTTCAGAAGCAAGAAGATGCAAGGAAACTGAATTCAGTCAATCAAGCTTCTGCTTTTGCAAAACAGGCAGCTGGCAACTCACAGCCTTTGATCAACGGCATTCCTATTCATGAAACATCAAATTTTTCATTGCAGCCTGAGCTCATGGCAGCTAGCACAAACTGGCCGCAGCAAGGTGTGCCTCCAGTTATGCAAGGATCTGTTAGAGGACATATGGTTTCCCCTGAGCAGGGCCAGGCACTGCCACACATAGTGGGTATGGTTCCGCAGCAGGTTGATCAATCTCTTTATGGTGTCCCTATCTCTGCAATGAGTCTCACTCCAAGTCAGTATTCTCCTGTCCAAATGGACAAGTCCTTAATGCAGCAGGTATCAGACAGCAGTAACTCCTTAACAAACAATCAGTATGCATTTCCAGAGCAGGTTAGCGTGCGGGATGGAGCATTGATTTCTAGACGGGGATATCAGGGGAAAATGATTGCATCGTCTGATGGTCATGGTATAAATAGTGGATTTAAGTTGGAAAACTTGCATCAAGTGAATCCCCAGCAAAACAATGAGCCAGTGCAAGAAATTTGCATGAGGCAAGACCTGGCTGGTCCATCAGAAATATCAGAAGAGGAAACCATGATACAGGTTGCTCCTTCCCAGAATGTGGCCACCCTAGATCCAGCCGAGGCAAAGATTTTGTTTGGGTCCGATGATAATTTATGGGACGCATTTGGCAGGACCACCAACATGGGTTCTGGAGGTTACAATATGTTGGATGGCACAGACTTTTTCAGTACATTGCCCTCTGTGCAAAGTGGGAGTTGGAGTGCTCTTATGCAATCTGCTGTAGCAGAAACTTCTAGCAGTGATACACGGCTACAAGAAGAGTGGAGTGGTGTGACTTACCGAAAGAGCGAACCTCCAGCTGTGAATCAGCACACTCCCACTGCAAATGATATTAGTAAACAGAAGTCAAATTGGGCTGATAATAGCTTGCCATCTGCCTCTAGCTTGAACACTCGACCCTTCCCTGTGTCTCATGAAACCAATACAGGTACGAGTTATAATAATATTCGAGGGGTTCACCAATCTGGAGTCAATACTTCACATGAACAGAGTGAGAGGTTGCGGACTGCTTCTCTTAGGCATACTCAGCAGTTTCCGGGGGACGAAACCAAGTGGCCAGATAGGAGACTCCTACAAAAAGCAGCTGCCGAAGGCAGTCATTTTTATGGAAAAGCTACCCATTCTTCAGATGCAGCATCAAATGCAAAGAGCATTCCAGGCTCTTGGGCAAATCAACAGAGCATGCCATCATATAGCTCCAGTGGCCAACCATTAACTAGTCGAAGTGGCTTGAACTTTATGGATTCTGCGTCTCCCATCACAACTGCTGCTTCGAAATATCAGGAAAATGAAAAATCATTCCATGATTCTCAGAATGCTGATAAAAAGAGTCCCATGTTTGAGGTGATGGGTCATGGTGCTGATATATGGAAGACTACTTCTGTTTCCAATTCTACTGCTGAATTGGAACATGCAAAATCTTCCATGACAAGCCCACTGGTCAACCAAGAAGATACTAACAGGAATAATGTTGCTGCATTGCCAGATTCAAGCACTGAGAGGGCCAACATGGAAAGCAGCAAACAGCTTTCTAAAAGTAATAATATTGATATCTGGAAACATTCTGGTTTTTCAGTGAACCATAAAGGAAATGAGGTTGTAGGAAAGTGCCAACCCCATATGGTCAAGAATGATCATTCTTTTGAGTCATCGAGAAATAGTAGTTTGGCAAACAGGGCAGTTGAAACTCAGGAAGCGCAGCGCTCAAATACAAAAGATAACACAACTGATAGCTTCCCCAGTATAACCGACCATGCTTCTGCTTTTGGCACAAGGGAAAACACATGGTTGGGTGCAAGCGATTCTTGTTCTTTGTCCAGAGGAAAGCAAAAGTCATCCAGTCCTATAGGTCGAAAGCCATCTGGATCACGCAAATTTCAGTATCATCCTATGGGGGATCTGGATGCTGACATGGAACCTTCTTATGGAACAAATCTCGAGGCAAATTCACAGTCTATTCCTCAGCAGGTTTGTCAAGGGCTAAAGGGTCTTGACCAAGGGTATGGTAGTTATCCAAACTTTCCTAGTCATGCAGCTAGAGATTCTGTTGAAATTGAGAAGGTAATTTAGAGATTGCTTCTTGAGCTCCATTCCAGACACTCCCCCCCTCTTTACTTTTAGCAATTTTTCTGGGTCATGCTAAGTGTGACTTCTCCATGGAATTGAAACAGGTGTTAGAATATCTTTTAATGGTTTCTCTTTTAATACTCATTTACAGGGTCATTTGTCTGGCTTTCAAGGAGAAACAAAAGGCTTAGATGAGATACCTGCAAAAAGTATTCCTCCAGGTTCGGCACCTGGCTTGTCAACTCCCTTTGACAGATCTGTTCGTGCACCAAGTAAAACCATGACAAGGTAGTTGAATGTTTTGGATATTATCCTTTATTGCTATTTTGAATTTTGATCAAGATATTGTTGACTGTCTGCTGTTGTTTATCTTGATGGTGGAAAACTCATTGATCATTTTTAGCACTTGTATTAATCCACTATTCAATTGTATTGTCCTTTCCATGCTAGCAATCAAATGTGTCAGTGACTCACTTTTTTTTTTTTTTTTTTATCATTGGTATGGCTTTTATATGGTTTATGTTTTCAAATTTGTAGCAATCGAAATATGCTGGAGCTCCTTCACAAGGTGGACCAATTAAGTGAACAGGGAAATGAAATGCACTTCAATTCTAAGATGCCTGAAGCTGAAACTTCTGATGCATCTTTTCATGTTCAGAGGGATCAGTCTCCTGCTTCTCAAGCTTTTGGTTTACAACTGGCTCCTCCATCCCAAAGGGGGCTCATTCCAGAGCATGCCCTTCCTTCTCAGAGCCCCACGAATGCAATTTTTTCTACAAGGTTGGCTCCTGCTTCCTCTGTTCAGTTTTTAATTCCACATGAAACATCTCATGGACAATTGTGGAATGCTATTTGCAGCACCTCAATGCATTCTGGCAATAGTGCCCAAAGAAATTTTGCTGCTGCCTTTCCCCCTGGTTTCCCTTATTCAAGAAATCATCTTTCCAATCAGCACAAGACTGATACAGGTGGACACACAACAACCAGTAAATGTGTTAATGAATCTTTTGATCAATTTTCTTCTCAACAAAAACAGACAGATGAGTCTTCTGAGAGAGATCAAACTAATCAATCTGCATTACCATCGGTGTCTGACTCATCCAGGCATGCTTCACATAGTGATAATGCCTCTTCTCCTGACCATGCAAGAGATTCTGCTCAACAATTCTCTGTGCTGGAAGTTGCACCAGCTCCCCAGCGCAATGCTTTATCACAAGATGCTGTTTCTTCAAAAATGTCACCTACTATGTGGACCAGTGTTCCATCTCAGCTGCATCCATTTGGTTCTCAGCCATTTCAGACTTCATACAGTATGTTTAAATCCAATCTTCTATCACATAACAGTTCAGGCGCAACTTTGACTCTACCACAGAAGCCAGACAATCAAATAATGCAAGTTGGAGGGAGCAGTCAAGCTGAATCTGGTTCCTGTTTGATGAATTCACATGGTTTTCTTGGGAAAGAGCAACCATCAAAAGGAGACCACTTGCAGCAAGTTTCACCTGAGAATGATCGGGCCCAGAATACAATGAGTGCTTCACATGAGAAAGGCTCTGTTTTGAATCATCTTACTGAAACATCTCTCCTAGCCAGTACTCGGAAACAAATCGAAGCTTTTGGACGATCTTTAAAACCCAATAATACTTTGCATCAAAATTACCCCCTACTGCATCAAATGCAGGGCATGGAAAATGAGGAGGTGGATAATGGTAATAGGAGTTTGAAGAGATTTAAAAGTCCTGATGCTCCCGTGGATCCTCAACTGGTAACTACTCAGGGAGGTCAGCAGTTTTATGGACACAACAACATGGTCAGAGATGCACCGGCAGACTGCACTCCAATTCCCCCTGGAGATTCCAAGATGCTTAGCTTTTCAGCAAAAACAGCTGATGTTCAGGACTCAAATGCACCTTCAAAGGAAATGCTTGCATTTGGTCGACATGATTCTCAGAGTTTTGCTAGTAGCAATGGTGCAGTTTCTGTCAGAGGTGAACATTCCCAGATTAGTCCCCAGATGGCTCCATCCTGGTTTGATCAGTATGGAACCTTTAAAAATGGACAGATATTACGAATGCATGATGCACAAAGAACTATCTCCATGAATACTTCAGAAATGCCTTTCACTGCTGGAAGACCTGATGATAGATCGCATGCTCATAGTTCAATTGAGCAAGGAAATGCTGCTGCTGCTGCCAGCCAGTTTGGTATAGTCCAAAAGGGTTCAACCTGCTCATCAATAGCTAGTGAGAAATTTTCTTCCCCTCAGTCTTTGCAGCCTGATTCTGGTGATGTGAGCCTGGTGGTTATGAGACCAAAGAAACGTAAAATTGCCGTGTCCGAACTTGTACCATGGCATAAGGAAGTGATGCATGGTCCTCAACGGCTTCAGAATGTCAGGTGGTTGGCATAACAATGCATTGATTGAGTGCCATATTTATCTTTGTTGATGATACTGATGCATCATTTTAGTGATCTTATTTTGCTGCAAAAGTTCATTGCTCTGTTCCTCTGATATTATTTACTGGATAATTGTTTGATTCATTTTGTATTTGCTTTTCATGGTAACTATAACATGTGGATTTTTCTGTTTGTAGTGCGGTTGAAGTTGACTGGGCACAGGCAACAAATAGATTGACAGAAAAGGTTTGCTTATAGCTATACAGCTTTACAAGCTATATTCATCCTTTATTTTTCTTCCTCTTCGGTTTTCTTAAAGTTACCTCATGTTCAAACGGCTTCATTTCTGATAACAGGTGGAAGATGAAGTTGAAATGGTAGACGATGGACTGCCAGTCCTTAGATCAAAGAGGAGGCTCATATTGACTACACAGCTTATGCAGATACTCCTTCGCCCTGCCCTGGCATCAGTTTTCTCTGCAGATGCTACTTTGCATTATGAGAATGCTGCTTACTTTGTAGCCAGATCAACACTAGGAGATGCTTGCAGCAAACTCTCTTGTACTGGAAGTGATACTCCTGCACCTTCCAACAGCAGAGACCTGTAAGAATCATTTCTGTGTTAAATACTGGCCCTTTTGTTTTCTCAGTATGCTTTTTACTGGTAGTAAGATTTATAGTTTTTAGTGTTAAATAATTCTTTGATCTGTATGATTAAAGAAAATTTTCCTTCTCCTAAGCCTGCCCGAGAAGATAAAATCACCTGACAAGAGTGTTGATCAATACTTCTCAAAAGTCATGGAAGACCTTATCAGTAGAACAAGGAAGCTGGAGAGTGATTTGTTGAGGTAAACTTTGGTGACTTTAGTGGTGATATTTAATTGCTTGCTAACTTCTTAATCTCATTTTTGCTGCTTTAAAATTCTGTTCTGCTTTTTAATATTGGTGTCTGACATGTTAGCATATCCTTCCTCTATCTACTTATCTGATTCAAACATTATTGATGTCTTATGAATTGTTAAGAGTCCTATTTTTCTTTTCTTTTTTCTCTCTAGAGGAAAGATGCTTTGACTTTGTATTGAGAGGAATGGCATAGGAATCATGTGTAATTCCAAACAAATTGAAAGAGGTTTTGTTTAATCAGTCCAGAATGTTGCGTCTCAAAACAAGTTTCAGAGAGGGGCATATTGATCGGTACAATGAGAACAATCTAGCATGCTTGAACTTGACCATGCAGATGTAGATTTAGATTGCTTAATGTTGGGTTTTGTGCGGCCATGATTGCAGTTTGTTTCACCTGCATGTCTCTTTTCTTCTTCTTTGGCATCTCCTTAGCTGAAATTCCTAATGATAAAACAGACTTGGTACAAAGATATACTATCATTTATTATTTGCCCTCCCGGGATGCAGATTGGACAAAAGAGCATCAGTTTCAGACTTGAGATTGGAATGCCAAGATCTAGAGAGGTTTTCTGTTATCAATCGTTTTGCAAAATTCCATGGACGGGGTCAAGGTGATGGAGCCGAGAGCTCATCATCCTCGGATGCATCTGGAAATGCCTGGAAATGCCTTCAGAGATATGTCACTGCAGTACCCATGCCTAGGAATCTTCCTGACAGGACACAATGTCTTTCACTATGATAATTGATTAATTGATTTCTCTCTTTTTTGCCAATTTCTCAACACCCT
>Ga0307510_10008968_pt1 | contig 11908 bp, 15 predicted proteins | sample 12_EM_MG_FD_207224 | JGI IMG/M metagenome (GOLD analysis project Ga0307510, IMG submission 207224) | Populus trichocarpa ectomycorrhiza microbial communities from riparian zone in the Pacific Northwest, United States - 12_EM | ecosystem: Host-associated > Plants > Roots > Unclassified | place...
CAACTATGCTTTCTTTGGGAGGTGACATTGTGGGTGAAACCACCGATTTACTTGGTTGTATCATGTCTTTGTATTCACTGTGGAGGTGGGCTATAATGCATTGTATAGGATCTGTGCCTTGGTACTTGGATTCAAGGAGGTCATCATAGTGCGCTTCCAAATCTTCAGTTGGAAGGAGGTGTGCTAAGTCCGATGTTTCGTTGGGATAATTTGGGTAACAAGAGGTGGGGCAGCGGTCAAGACGTAGTTTGTTCTTTGCCCAGTCTATCTGGGGGTTGTGTGCCCTGAACCAATCAGTTCCTAGGAGTATGTCATGTCGTCCGATATTGGTTACGGCCATTTCTGTGGTTTCCTTGTGTTCTTTGCCCATCTCCATTCATAGGATGGCAGTATGGTGGATTGGTCCTTGTTTATTTAAGGTACCATCGACATTTCTGGGGTAAATGGGTTTTGCTAGGGTACTTGTGGGGATTTTGTGGGTATTGATAAATGAGATATTACAGTAGATGCCCTCAGCTCCACTGTCTAGGATTGCATGAGCATCGATTTTTCTCCTGTGGCATACAATTCGAACTTTAACCTGAATTGATGGGGAACATATATTTCAAATCGTATCTACTGGTACATGGGGAGGCTTGGGAACTTGAAGATTTTGGAGATTGCTAGAATTACAACGGGATGGTGGTACAACTCTCACTGATGATGCAACAGGAGAGTGCACTAAAAAGTCGAATGATTGATGTGGGCCACATCAATGTCCTGGGGGTCTATATTAAAGATGGACAGTGTCTTGAGGGTGACATCCATGTCGATAGGTGCAAAGTAGTTGGTGGACAGCTCGTTTGCTTCCACACTATCATGGATACTTATTTTATCCATGCTGTCTTCCAGGATAGAGTCCATTTGGCATAACGAGGTCCCAGGGCGTTTGCCCAAGTTGCAATTGGTGGCGATATGTCCTGGTTTGCTGCAGTACATGCAGAGTTTCTCTTTGAAGCAGCATTCCCTTTCTTCAGGGGAGAACTTTCCTTGACAAAACAAGGTTCCATGGCTACATCCTCGAAATTGACCATGTCTGCAAGTTACATTTATTTCCACAGTGGGTTCTTCTTCTTCTTCCATGGCCCAGATTCGAGGGGTAAAATGACCTCTTCCACGTCCTCCTCCTGTAGAGGGTGCATAAGGCCATGGTGCAAACATGTGGAAGGAACAATCCAGGTCTTGAGCTTTGTCAACGAGATCTGGGAGTGTGGCTGGCTGGGATGATAGGGCAACTAGTTTCTGTTGGAGTGCAGAGTTGATGCATTGTCTAAATGCATACATCTTGGTATTGTCATCGATGCCTGATCATTGAGCGTGGTGGGTCCAATCTTGGTACCAGTCATTGAATTCTCGGTTGCCCATGTATGTGCTGTGCATCCCCTTAATGGCTTCTTGTTGGACTTTGGGGGGGATGAATTGTTTCTGGAAGGCAGTCTGGAATTGGGCCCATGTCCCATAATTGGTCGGGTTGGCTGTTAAAGCATCAGCGATGCGATCACTGGCCCAATCTCCTCCACAAGTACCAGTTTTGAAATTAGTTAATGCTGCTGGTACTTTCTTGTCATTGGTATTGTAGACTGCATTGTTCATTGTATAATAGTTGGCCAATGTGTTCCAAAAGGCCTGGGCCTTTGTTGGGTTCCCATCATAGGGATCAGGGGAACTTCCCAAGAGTTTGGGAGTCGCAATGTTTCCTGCCATGATAACTGGGGGTGGGGGTGGTGCTGGGGGACTAGGTGGTCTCTGTGGTGGGCCTGTTCTTCCCAAGCAAGGTTGGTAAGGGATCGGCGGTGGTATTCCCTTAGGTGGTGTCTTTGGCTGGGTTGCGGCGGGTACTAGGGTGGCTTGTGGGGATCTCAAAGAGCTGGCAAGGGTCTGGGGTAAAGGTTCTTCCTTTGCTTTGCCTTTGGATATGGGTGGAGTAGGAAGTGAACTTTCTTCTGGTATTGAAAGTTTGGAACTTCCAGGAAGCGTACTCGCTTGACAGGAGGGGGTTCTTTGGGGACTTGGGGTACTGGGGCGACTGGTGAGTTTCTGAAGGGTAGCAACGATCCTTGTTTCAGCTTCTTGTAGTAAGTTGCTAACATTGAGTGTGTCCTTGTTGGTGGAGGATTTACTGTGTGTGGATCCCTCTTCTTCTGCTTCCGAAGTGCTAGGACTTTGGAAATGTACCCTTCGATTGTTGAGGTACTTCCACTTGGGGTATAGGGTATCCCACTTGATTTGCTTGCCATTGTAGGTAGCGGTTCCTTGTATAAAGTCAAAGTTTTCAACTTCATTGAGGTGTGAAACAAGGAATTGAAATTTCCTGGTGGTAAGGTCTGTGTTATCTGCAGTAAATTTCCAGGGAGTCCCTACTCCTTCACACCAGATAGCTGGTTCTTGAAAAAGAGCAAAGAGACACCTAGTGTCTTTATAATCCATGGCAAAGGCATTAGTGGTGTAGACTGGTATATACATCTGTTCTTTTTCTGTAAGTTCTAGTTGGTCTTCAGTGGGAAAATTGCCAAGGATAGTTTGCCAAGAGGTCATGCAAGGGTGACTGTGTAACTGGGGTTATCCCAACTGTAGAAAATCGTACACACTTTAACCAGACAAGGAGTTCTTGTATCACTATGATGGGTAATGCCTCTATAATCCTCTAGAATACTGTTGATTGTGATCGAAGTATGGTATTTCCAAAAGAATTTATTAAAGGCCCCGATATGCGGAGTGATAGTCTGTAACTCTGTCAAGGGGTGGCTAATATGTTTCTCAGTACGATTCTGTAGAAGGAACAAACAATGTTGTTTGAAGATGTGGAGCTCTGTGCGATTTCTTGTAGGGGTGGTGACACCTAGGTAAATGACTTCTGGTAGGTAAATCTGCAATGTGGCTCCAACTAGATCTGAATTTCCTGAGGCGCTGGTGTGGTGACTATGGGGAGTAGGGGGTAATGGTTGTTCAATTCTTGGTAGTGCGTTATATGGTCCTTGTAGGACTTCTTGGATGTGATGTGTTACTGGTACCGTAAAAGGATTTGGGGGTGGGGTTGGTTCTCTATAAACTTGGGGGGAAGGAACAGGCTGGGTATGTTGGTCGATGAAGTTCTGGGTTCTGCGTAATCTGTGTCTTCCTCTTTCGTTAGAGGGTATAAAATGTCCTTGTTCCTGGGCTGGGGCTGAGTGATTTCTCCTGCTATGTGGACTGGCCAGATTGTCGGTCATAGTGGAGACCTTTTATAGGTCCTGCTCTAAAGAATTGGGGGTCCCAGAGGTAGATTCTAAGTGGCGTGGGGGGAGTTCCGGGGTAACGGCTATCGCAACAACAAAGGTCAATTCCATAGAAACAAAGATCCGGGTGGTCGTTTGAAAAGGTGATCTCTTGGGCATGCCAATATACCGACTCAGGTGTGCTTGGGGGACTGGATTGAGAGGTACCAACCAGAGTGGGGGGTAAAGAACTGTCCACGCTGTTGTGATAGGATGAATTGAGCATGAGAAGATCTGGTTCCAAGAGGATATGTTGGAAATGTTCTAGGTATTCGGTGTCTCTTCCCTGGGTATTTGGCTGGGTGATGGGGAGGGTAAAATGGGAAGGGGGATCGATGAGACTTGTATGGGGGGTAAGGAGATCTGTGGTCCAGGCATGGTTGTTCCACTGATACATGAGGATTTGTTCGTCACTGTAGATGAACTGGTACAAGCTAGCTGAAGTGAATTCTCTGTTTGGGATTGTCTGTAGTCAAATTTCGTTAAATTCCACTTCAACTTTGGTTTCCGACACATGAAATCTAGATAGAAATCTGATTCTGTGTCCGGCTTGGATCTGCATGATGATTTCTGGTCTGTGCGACAGGACGAAGTAATGCCAGAAGAAGGTTTCATTGTAGAACAAGGAGATCTGTGTGGCTGGGGATTGGTCAAAGTTATGAGTGCCAGAGAGTTGCCAATATGCAGTGCAACGTCTTGCTGCATTAAGGAGGTTGACAAGTTGGTAATCAATGTAATGATAGAAGCGTTGAGCGCTGAAAAGACAACCAAAGGGGAGGATGTCTAAGAGATCCTGAGGCACTAAGTGATGTTCGCTCCAATAGGTAAGTTGGACTTGTTCCTGGAGATTGGCGATCCTTGAGTAAGTTTGTCTTAAGATCTCTTCATGGAAATTTGCCACTTAAGACAAACAAAAGAGAGCAAGTTAAACCTTTTGATTTATTTACACTGATATAAGTCCTTTGTAACTTACTAAAAAGTATTACAAAGGGTTTTCAGAGGGGGGTGTAATAAAATCGAAAGGTTTAGTGGGGACATAAGGAGTGGGTACGAAACAAGAAAACTGGGGGTCTGTATGTAACAAGTCCGTAATGTGCGTGCTCCTGTTAACAAAAAGAATCCCTTGCTCTGTGAAATGTAAGTGGCCACAAAGGATGGCTGTATGACCGTCTAAAAAGTTGTAGGCAACAAGGGGGATGAGGGCGCCTTCAAAGTGAGAGAGCCAAAGGGAAGGGAAGCGAGAAAAGACAAACTTAATCAAGTCCAAGAAGGTGGTCTCAATGTAACCGAAAGGGAAGTTGGGGGACCATGGGTGCTTGCCTACTTTGGCACAGATATGGACTGGGGGGAGGGCGCCGTCGGAGTGAACATGGATGGAGTGGTGGGCATTGGCGCGGAAAGGGGTGACAAAGTATGGGGGTGTAGTGGTGTCGAGGTCTTGGGCCCAGGGAAGGTAGTTGAGGAATTGACTATTGACAAGTTCCTCTGACGAAAACCAAATGTGGCGGTCCTGCTCATAGTGGACTGTATACTGATAAGGGTGTCCGTTGGCAGGGAGACAAGGTGGGGCGGCAAAGAGGTACTCGAAGGGGGCAACATTGACTGTAGGGTGGAATATGGGGAGTGGTCGAGAAGCGGGTGACAGCGGGGCGGGGGAAGTGACAGTGGCGACTGGTGCTTCGACAATAGGTAGGGGGATGTTCTCAATGGGAATGTCCTCAATCGAGATGTGGTCAGTGATATCCCTGGTAAGCTGGAAGTGTAACCAGCTGTCTTGGGTGAGTGGGGGAAGGAAGGCGTCAAGCTCAGCTTGAGCGAGATGGATGATGTGGGCAGCGGTTTCTTCTCTGAGTTGTTCAAGATCGAACTTGGCAGCAGCGCGAAGTGCTTCCGCAGTGGGCTCGGGAGTAGGTGGTAATGGTGAGCAGACCACATAGGGGTCAAGATCAATGGGGGTGGGTTCGAGGGTGTCTGGGTTGACAAGGGTGATGCCAGTGTTGGCAAACAAGGTGGAGTACTGTGGGGACTGTGGAATGGAGTGGTCGTAGAAGTCGGAGCCAGTGGGCTCAAGGAAAGGGAAGCTGGGGATGACAAACTCTGGACTGGAGGCAATGGTGGGCGACCAGGGGATGACGGGAGATGATGTAGAATGAGGGGGGTACTGAAGACAGGGGCTTCTGGGACTTGGGTAATTCCAAGTGTTATGAGGACTGTTGAGGATGTTATTGATGACCTCAAGGGTGGTGGTGGAGTTTTCCTGGTAGACGGCGTTCAAGTCAGACCAAGAGGTGACGGAGAGGGAAGGTAAGGACACTTCCAAACAGTCAGCTTCAACTTTAAGAGACTGTTCTAATGTCGGGAACTCACTACTTTATGGGTAGTGAGACTCAACTACGGTGCAGAGTTGAAGGTGACTGATCCAAAGGAGCAGCAAAGAGACGTTGAGGAGGAAGAGACAGAAAGCAAGGAGAGGCAGGACTGGGTAGACTGTTGAGGACAACAAGCAGGTTGCTGCTGGCAATAAGGGAGCTTTGAAAGGCTCCAGTGCAGGGATTGACAAGAGAACAGTCTAAGGACTGTTCACCTAAATTCATAGGTCTTATATACTAATACAGGGTGGTCTGTGCACAGTTTAGGGTAGGTACAATTACAGGTAACAGGGGACTGCGCAGTTGATGCGCAGTAACTGCAGATTACATTATACATCTTGATTAGGGTCTAGCCCCAATAAGTCATGTCTTTGTTGATTGAGTCATGTTGCATGTTCATTGATCATTTAGGGGACACGTCTTGTTGATCGTTCCCATGATCTGCCACATGTTGATCAACAGATTAGATGTGCATCTGAAGTGCATCTTGTCATGTGACCAGTTCCTTGATAGGTCATGTGTTATCTTCCCAGGGTCATGGGGTCATAGGTTTCCAGGGTCACATGCTAGTAAGTCATGTGATGTATGAGTGGTGGAGGGGTCATGTGATGGGTCATGTGTAGGGTCATATGATATGTTCCCACAGTCACATGATGCTGAAGTTACAGGTTTGTAGTTGAGACTGGGGGACACAAGTACTGCTTGCAACACCTACTGTAAATGGAACATATTATGGCTTCTCTTTTATCCAGGATTCTTGCACTTTACATTGGGCCTCTTGGGCAGCTTTCCTGGCTTCTTTGATGGATGAGAGTCATTGTTCTAGGGAGGGGATGGTAGTTTTCCTGGTTGGTTGGTGTACTTGGGGTGTGTATCTGATGAGTAAGTCATATGGTGTTTTCTTGGTAGTTGCAGATGGCCATGAGTTTTTGGTGTACTGAGCGAGTGGTAACCATGCATGCCAGTTGTTCTGTTGTGTTCTGCAGAATACTCAGAGGTATTGCTCCAAGGTTTGATTGGTTCTTTCGCTTGCTCTATCAGTTTGAGGGTGATATGCCATGCTGATGTTCTGATGGATGTTGAGAATGCAACAAAGTTCTGTTGAGAATTTTGATACAAAGTAGATGTCTCAGTCCAAGATGATTTTGCAGGGAATGCTGTAGTGGGGAATGACGTAATTGAGATAGAGTAAGGCTACTCCTTCTGAGTTGATGGTCTTGTGACAAGGGATGAAAATGGACGCTTTAGAGCAATTGGTGTCTGTGATCATGAGAATGGTATCAAAACCACCTGACTGTGGGAGTTTAGTGATGAAGTCCATTGCAATGGTTTCAAAGGGGTGCGCATTGTCTGCGGGAGTGATGGGAAACATGGGTGGATGGGTAGGATGGGTGTTGACTTTGGTCATTTGGCATGTAGCGCATCCTTTGATGTATTCAGTAACAATGGTTTTCAGGTTGGGCCACCAGTAGTATGGGGTGATTAGTTGAAGTGTCTTGGTAATCCTGGCATGCCTGGCAGTCATATGGTCATGGAAAAGGGAAATTACTCCCCTTCTAAGAGCATTGTCTGCCATGACAACCAGGGCAGTCCCATGATACCAATGTATGCTGTCCAATAGGGAAAGGTTATGTGTTGGCACCCATTTCTTGAGTAGTGGTTGCTCTTTGTACTGAGCTAATTTGATGCATCTGTCCAAGTTATCACCAATACTATCCATGTCAAATACCCAAATTGAGGTATGATTGTCACAAAAGTAGTGATCTGGCCATACAGTGACATCATTGTTAATTGGATTGGGTCCTTCATAGTCAGGTCTTCAGGAGAGGGCATCTGCTCGATTGGTAGCGCCAGGTTTATATTCCAAGATGATGTTATATTGCTCTCTTTCTGGTAGGTATCCAGTGATGCAAAGACCAATTTTTCTGGGTTCTCAATAGTAACGAAGATTGGCGTGATCAGTGAAGACTAAGACAGGTATGGTTGTCCCTTTGAGAAGGTGAGACCAGCAGCATAGTCCATGCATAACTCCCAGAAATTCTTGGTCATAGATGGGATAGTTTTGCTCAGTTTGGGTGAATTTCTGGGAATGAAATCCCACTGGTTGTCTTGGTCCTGGTTTCTGAGTACTGTTTGGTTTTGTAATAGGGGGGTCACATTGATATAATATGGCACCTGTTCCAATTTGTGATGCATCCGTTTTGAGTTCAAATTGTTGGTTGGGGTCTGGTTGAACAAGTACTGGTGCATGGGTAATCATGTTGATAAGTTTGTTTTGAGCCTCCTTTTGTTGGGGTCCCCATTCAAAAGGTATGTCTTTTCCAGTGAGCTTTGTGAGTGGTGCAGCAATAATGCTAAAATTTGGGCAGAACATGTGGTGGTATCCAGATACTCCTAGGAATCCATGGACTTGTCGCTTGTCTTTCAGTTCACAGGGGTAGTCTCTGAGTCCTGCAACTTTAGCTGGGTCAACTGTAGCTCTGTCCTTTGATATTTGGATGCCCAAGAAATCTATTTGTGGCTGCATAAAGACAGATTTTGATAATTTGAGATGTAGGCCATGGCATGCAAGGAGGTCAAATAGGAAATGAATAATGTTGACATGGAGGTCAAAGTCTTTGAGTAGGGTTCCTATTCTACAGTCGTCCATGTAGTTCTGGAGTATGTGCCATATTTCAAGTACACCTTTCTTCTCAAAGTATTTGTATAACTCTTTGAGAATACTGTTCATAAAGCATTGAAAACTTGCTGGTGAATTGCTCATGCCAAAGAACATTACTTTTGGTTCAAATAGTCCTCAGCAGGTCTTAAAGGCAGCTTTCCATTGGTCCCCTTTGTGTATCTGAATATTGTTATAGCCCTAGTGGATGTTGAATTTGCTGAATAACTCCATTCCCTGTAGGTTTTCAATACATTGTTTGAGGTTGGGGAGTGGAGTGACATCTTTCCTGGTTACTGCATTGAGGGGGTGATAATCAATAATGTACCATTTATCTTTGGAGTCCTTTTTAGGGACCATGAATGTTGAAAAACCATAAGGGGAGTCCAATGGTATGATATATCCTTTAGCTAAGTTTTCATTGATAAATTGGTCCTCTGCCTTTTGCTCATCCCTTGAGAGTGGATAAACTTTGCAGTTGAAGCAAGTGGGGGCAGTGTCCATTAGTATGATTTTATGGTCTTCTTCACCACAAGTTGGTGGGAATTTGTTTGCTTCTTCATCTGAAAATAGTGCCATATGACATTTGAATCATTCCAGGAGGTTAATTTCCTCCTTTCCATGTTCTGTTGTGTACTTATGGGCCATTTCTACTGCTGTATGGGTGCGATTGACTTCCACTGGGCCTCCCTTTATTTCTAAAGGGGTTACCCCCAACCATGGAGTGCACCTGGTTTGCTGTGCTTCAAGGATAAGGTCTTCATTGACTGGTACTTTGTTTTTAACCCATGTTTTTGCGTGTTGGAGGGTTCCAAATAACAGAGTTTCCATTTGAACTTTTGGTCCTAGGAGTGTTCCTTTTTCCCAGTCAATTTCTGGTTTAAAGGCTTTAAACCACAGGTAGCCAAAGAGAAGTCAATCACATCCTAGATTAGTGACAAAGAATCTTTGACATTCTCTTTTGTTGCCTTTAGTAACAAGTAAGTCACAAGCATGAGTGATTGTTCCATGTCGATTAAGGGTTCTGTCAACATTGAATACTGGGCGGGGGTAGGGGAGTTTCTTTATTCCTAAGTATAGTTTAATGACGGTTGTATGGTTGATGAAGTTTTCAGTTGCCCCAGTGTCAAGTAGAACTGTTTCTTCTGCCTTTCCTCAATAGTGTGAAAACGTGACTTTTATTTGCACAGAATTTGAGCAATTTACAAAAACACTATCAAGGCAGAATGCCCTAACTATGGCAGCTAGTTTTGGGCTTGAGGAAAATCCTTCGGCATAAGAGATTCAATGATGCTCAGCTTGGTATCTTCATCAAGCAAGCCCATATTGTCTTTTAAGAAACTAGAGATGTCATCTGGGGTCATATCAATGGGATCCTGTCCTCAAATGGTGGGGGTGTCGCTGTTAGTGGTTTTGCCACTTTTGGCATGGTCTGCTATTTTCTTGCGACAGACATGAGCTTGATGTCCTTTGATTTCACAGTAGAAGCATTTGTTGTCTTTCATGAGTTGCTCCTTTTTGGCATTGGAGTGTGTTTGTCCCATTCTGTTGGCATCAACGTCCATGGCATATCCTTCTTGGGAGGTGGTGCATGGTCCGGAAGTTCTGTTTCTTCTCTACTGATTGTTTCTTCCTTGGTTTGGCTTGGGTGTTAGTCTGAAGGCTTTGTATAGTCCCTGTTTTTGTTGGCTGAATTGGGCAGCAGCCAACCACTTTTGGTGGGATTTTCTAGCCTGGTTTTCCCATTTTTTAAAGGTCCATGGGGTGTCTGCATTTGGGTTGAAGTCAGGGGATTGTATAACTGCTCTGGTAAGTGGTTTGTTCATGGCATGTTTGAGGGTTTCAATAGTTCCCTTGTCATCTAGGGGAACTCCTGCCTTGTTGGCAAGTTGTTTAAATTTAGCAAAGAAGTCGTCAAGGTTTTCTCCTTGCTTGAGTTTGCATAGTTTTTGGTAGGCTTCCTCCTTTTGGTTTTGGTTGGTGAAGGCTAATTTGAATCTTTCTATGAAGCTGTCCCAGAGATCTTTGTCTGCTTCCTAAGTTCTGTCATCCATGGCTTCTTGGAGCTTGTGCATTTGTTCCTCTTTCCAAGTGTCTACTAGGGGACTGTCCATGTAGGTAAGAAGGGTGACAACCCTGGAAAAGGGTTTCCTTATGGTGTCATTTTGTTGGTTAATCGCCTTCCAGAGATCAAAGTTGTTTATGAATTTTCTGGTTGTGCTCCTATCTCTATTGAAGATGGGTGGTGGGTTTCCTTTAAGAGCACCATTAGCAGGATTGGTAATGATGTTGATCCTTTGTGTTTCCTGTTCAGTTTGTCCAGTAGCAACGTTAATTTCCTCTTGTTGGCCTGCCATTGTAGTTCTGATAGATAATTGGGGGTGAATAGCAGTGGCTGGAGTGGTGTCAAGAGGGATGCTAATGCCCTGGTAGACTGCTGCTTTGATTTGGGGAAGGATAGGGGATTGTTCTGTGAGTGGGTGGCTTCCTTGGAGAGTTGCAATATGGTGAACTCCTCCTGCAAGGATTTCTTCTTCTGGTTGTTTGATGGCCATATGAAGTGTTGGGCTGAAGTGTTCTGCACTAATGTGGTCTGGGTGTTGTGGGTCTGATTTGTTCCACCAACTGAGTTGTGGTTTTCTAAGTATTCCTCTTTGAGTAGTGACCCAGCCTTCTGGTTTCCAGAGAAGTCCAACCCAGTGATAGGTGTCGTTTACTTGGACGAATTCAACAGGGGCATGTGTTTTATTTGGAAAGTCAATGTAGTATCCATTATCGTTGTTTCCTGGTCCCTAGTATTCAAAGTATACATCTTTTTTGACATGTGCTGGAAGATTGTCTTGTTGTCTTCTGTAAACTTGTTTGTATTTGTCTCCAAGTTCTCTGATGAGGACTACTGCCACCAGGGTGTAATTGGTGTTGTCCTGTGTTTCAAGGATGTTTGAGGAAAGCCTGACTTATATTAAGGTCTATTGAACCTTAAGGGGCAATGTGCGCAAAGATGAGATGTGTGGCAGTAATGAAGTTACAAGGGTCGTAATTCCCTTAGTAACTGAAGTGGTTCTGGAATGTGATAAAGGCAAGAAGGTCACTAAGACCAATGTCTGGGTGAAGATAAAGAGGAATAGGAAGTATCTTCAAGGATTTGAAGATAATTCCAACAAAAGATAGAAGGGAAATGTTTGTTCAAGCAACAAGGACTGAGAACACAATAGATTGCAAACTAAGTCAGGCTTAAGGCCCAACTCTAGGATATAAGTCCAGCTTATATACAAAAGGGCAGCTACCTGACTAAGCATACAAAAGAGAAGAACAATGGAGTCACAAACAATAGCCATCACAGAACAATGGCATCACAAACAGTTGCACTGTTTTGGCGGAACATGTCACACCCCAAAAGAAGTAATTCCCCTGTAGTTTGGTTTTCACTAGACAGCTGTCAGAATTTCGTACTCAGAAAAATAAAGAGATCTCGGATTAGTCAATGTAAGCAAAACAAACATAAAGCACATGTCATTAAAACTATATGTTGTAAATAAAAAACATTTGTTGCTTAATCATGCAATTCACACATGTCATCAAATTAC
>Ga0307510_10008970_pt1 | contig 11905 bp, 10 predicted proteins | sample 12_EM_MG_FD_207224 | JGI IMG/M metagenome (GOLD analysis project Ga0307510, IMG submission 207224) | Populus trichocarpa ectomycorrhiza microbial communities from riparian zone in the Pacific Northwest, United States - 12_EM | ecosystem: Host-associated > Plants > Roots > Unclassified | place...
CGACAACCTGTCGTTCGCGGCGCTCGGCCGCCTGTCTCGCTGGGGCGTGATCGACCGCGCGGCGGAGCGCGACGCCGCGCAGAAGATCGTCGACCTGCTGTCGGTGCGCAGCGACGGCGTCGACGTGGCCGCGGGTTCGCTCTCGGGCGGCAACCAGCAGAAGCTGGTGATCGGCAAGTGGCTGATGATGGCGCCGCGCATCATCCTGCTGAACGACCCGACGCGCGGCATCGACGTCGGCACCAAGCACGAGATCTACGAGCTGCTGCGCCGGCTCGCCGACGAGGGCGCGGCCATCCTCTTCTACTCGACCGACTACGACGAACTCATCGGCTGCTGCGATCGCGTGCTCGTGATGTACGACGGCGCGGTCAAGCGCGAGCTCGTCGGCGAGCAGATCACCGAGCGCGCGCTGATCGGCAGCGCGCTGAACATCGGTGCCGATCATGAAGAAGGCGCGGCCGTGTCATGAACAGCGACTGGCCCTATCGGCTGCGCGAACACAAGGGCACGCTGCTCGCGTTCGCCGGCTTCATCGTGATGTTCACGATCTACGCCAGCAACCACCCCGCGGGCCTGAACGCGAACGTCGCGACCACCGCGGCCAACAAGGGCGTGCTGCTTGCGATCGTCGCGATGGCGCAGACGCTGGTGGTGCTGACCTCTGGCATCGATCTGTCGGTCGGCATGGTGATGGTGCTGGCGAACTGCCTCGCGTCGACCATCGTCGTCGGCACGCCCTTGATGACGGCGCTCGGCGTCGTCGGCGTGCTGGCCACGGGCGCGTTGTGCGGCGCGATCAACGGGCTGATCGTGATCTACGGCAGGCTGCAGCCCATCGTCACCACCATCGCCACCGGCGCGGTGTTCTACGGCGCGGCGCTGGCGCTGCGGCGCGTGCCGGGCGGCGATGTCAACGCGTCGCTGGCGGATGCGCTGACCGGCCAGCTGCCCTTCGGCGTGCCGGCGAGCCTGGCGCTGCTGCTCGCGCTGGTGCTGCTGGTGTGGCTGCCGCTGCGGCGCTCCCTCACGGGCCGCGCGATCTACGCGGTGGGCTCGTCCGAGACCGCGGCCTACATGTCGGGCGTGCCGATACGGCGCGCCAAGTTCATGGCCTACCTGCTCTCCGGGCTGCTCGCGGCCATCGGCGGGCTGTTCCTCACCTGCGTCACGTACTCCGGCGAAGCGTCGGCCGCGAACGGCAGCACCTACACGCTGTTCTCGATCGCCGCGGTGGTGCTGGGCGGCGTGTCGCTGTTCGGCGGTTCGGGCAGCGCGGTCGGCGCGATCTTCGGCGCGCTGATGTTCCGCACCATCGGCGATCTGCTGTTCGTGTTCGACCTCGATCCGCTGTGGCAGCCGCTGTTCCAGGGCGTGGTGCTCGCGGTGGCCGTGTGCCTGGGCTCGGTGCGCCTGCTGCAGGTCCGCAACCGGCTGGACCTGTATGGCTGAGGCCCACGTGACGGCTGCGCGCGCGCCAGCCACGGCGGCCTCCGGCGTGCGCCCGAGCTGGCGCCAGCGCATCGACCCGGCCATCGCCGCCGCGTTCGGCTGCATCGTGCTGCTGCTCCTGCTCGGCAGCCTCTACTCGCGCAGCTTTCTGTCGCCGGAATATTTGCTGCAGCAGCTCAAGGTGGCATCCTTCCTCGGCGTGATCGCGTCGGGCACGATGATCGTGATCCTGCTCGGTCACATCGATCTGTCGGTGCCGTGGGTGGTGGCGGTGGGCGGCATGATGGCCACGGCGGCCACGGGCTGGGGGCCGCTCGGGCAAGCGCTTGCGATCCCGGTGGGCATTGCCTGCGGCGTGGCGCTCGGGCTGCTCAGCGGCTGCGGCGTCGCCTTCCTGCGCATCCCGTCGATGATCGCGACGCTGGCCGTGAACGCGGTGGCGCAGGGCTTGATGGTCGTGCACACCGGCGGCTACTCGCCGCAGGATTCGTCCTCGCCGGCGATGCGCTTCATCGCCACCGGCCACAGCATCCTCGGCATCCCGAACGCGCTGCTCGTGTGGTTCGCGGTCGGCTGCGCGACGGTCTTCGTGCTCGCGCGCACCACCTTCGGCCGCACCGTCTACGCCATCGGCAACCGCGAGCGCGCCGCCTACCTGTCGGGTGCGCGCACCCGGCTGGTGTTGATGAGCGCGTTCGCGATCTCGGGCGGGCTCTCGGCCTTCGGCGGCGTGCTGCTCGCGGGCTATGCGAGCAAGGCCGCGCAGGCGATGGGCGATCCGTACCTGCTGCCGGCGATCGCCGCAGTCGTGCTGGGCGGCACCTCCATCCTCGGCGGCCGTGGCAGCTACATCGGCACGGTGGCGGGCGTGATCCTGATCACCTTGCTGCAATCGATCCTGTCGGTGATGCAGATCGAGGAGTTCGGCCGCCACGTGATCTATGGCGTTGTCATCATCGCGATGCTGCTCGTCTATGGCCGCGGCCGGAAGCACTCGGACTAGGACTGGCACTCGGACTGACAGGAACGAAGGAGGATTCACCATGGCACTCGAACTCACCGCGAGCTTCGATGTGATAGACCCGCGCTTTCGCAAGCTCGCGTTCGGCAATGTCCATCTCGAGAAGCTCTACACCGGCTGCCGCTGGGCCGAAGGGCCGGCGTGGTTCGCCGCGGGCCGCTACCTCGTGTGGTCCGACATCCCGAACGACCGCATGATGCGCTGGGACGAGACCGACGGATCGGTCTCGGTGTTCCGCCAGCCGGCGCTCAACAGCAACGGTCACACCGTCGACGGCCAAGGGCGGCTGGTGTCGTGCGAGCACCGCGGGCGCTGCGTCTCGCGCACCGAGCACGACGGCTCGCGCACCGTGCTGGCATCGCACATCGATGGCAAGCGCTTCAACTCGCCGAACGATGTGGTCGTCAAGTCCGACGGCAGCATCTGGTTCACCGACCCGAGCTACGGGATCGATTCCGACTACGAAGGCGATGCCGCGCCGAGCGAGATCGGCGCGCAGCGCGTCTACCGCGTCGATCCGGCCGGAGGACGCGTCTCGGTCGTCGCCGATGACTTCGTCCAGCCCAACGGCCTGGCCTTCTCGCCCGACGAGTCGCTGCTCTACATCGTCGACACCGGCGCCACGCACCGCGCGGACGGGCCGCACCATGTGCGCCGCTTCACGGTCGGCGCCGATGGCGCTCTCGGCGGCGGCGAGGTGTTCGCCACCTGCCCGGTCGGCCTGTACGACGGCCTGCGCGTCGACGTGCACGGCAACCTGTGGCTCAGCGCCGGCGATGGCGTGCACTGCCATGCGCCCGACGGCGCGCTGCTCGGCAAGGTGCGTGTGCCCGAGGCCGTGGCCAACCTGTGCTTCGGCGGCGCCAAGCGCAACCGCATGTTCATCTGCGGGACCACGTCGCTGTACTCGATCTACCTGAACACGCGCGGCCTCTGAGCACGCGCTACAGCGTGGCCGCGCCGAGCTCGATCGAGGTGTCGGCGAAGCTCGCGCGGTTGCGGCCTTCGCCCTTGGCGCGGTAGAGCGCTTCGTCGGCGCGGCGCAGCACGCTTTGCGCGTCGTCGGCGTCCATCTGCACCTGCGCGACGCCACAGCTGATCGTGATGCGGCCAACCGGCTCGACGAGCTCCTCGCCGACGCGCACGACGAGCGCATCGGCCACGCTGCGCGCCTGCGCCGCGTCGGTGTCCGGCAGGATCGCGACGAACTCCTCGCCGCCCAGGCGGGCGACGACGTCGGTCTCGCGCAGGCGACGCGTGAGGGTCGCCGCGAGGGCGCGCAACGCGACATCGCCGGCGTCGTGGCCGAAGGTGTCGTTGACGCGCTTGAAGTGATCGATGTCCACCATCAGCACGCTCAGCGGCGTCTTGCGCCTTCGCGCCGAGGCCAGGGCATGCTGGAAGCGTTCTTCCATGCCGCGCCGGTTCAGCACGTTGGTGAGCGGGTCGATGCGCGCCTGCCGATCGAGTTCGGCGTTGGCCTGTTCGAGCGCCGCGGTGCGTTCCTTGACGCGCGACTCGAGCTCCACGTTCGCGCTCACCAGCTTGGCCGTCATGCCCGCGAGTGCGGTCGACAGCTGGGTGACTTCCGAGCTGCCGCCGAGTTGCGGGATGCCGGCATCGCGTTCGCCGTCTTCCACCCGCTTCGCTGCGGCCACGATCTCGCGCAGCGGGCGCGTCAGCCGCTCCGCCATGACCCAGCCGAGCGCACAGGCGGCGAGCGAGGCGAGCAGGCCGAACAGCAGCGAGCGCTTGATGCCCTCGTGCGCCGCGGCCAGCGCGACCGCGGCCGGCTCGCGCGCGACCACCGACCAGCCGAGGTCGACTGGCACGGCGTGCGCCTTCACCTTGGCGATGCCGGCCAGAAATTCCGCGCCGTTCGCGTCGCGCGTGAACGAGGTGCTGCCGCTCGCCGCGCTGGCCGCCGTCGCCGTGCTCGCGGCAGGCGAGGGCGTCGCGGTCTCGGACGAGCGCTCGGCGCGACGCGATGCGTAGATGACCTGGCCATCGCGGGCGAGCACGAAGACCTCGAGCCCGCGCGCCTGCGCGTCGTCGGGCAGCAATGATTCGACGACAGAGCGCGCCCATTCCCAGCTGCCGTGCATGCCGATCACGCCGATCAGCTGGCCGTCGCGCAGGATGGGCGACGAGAAGTCGACGAAGCGCTGCGGGCCGCCGTCTGTGCCCCTGGGCAGCAGCGAGGCCAGCAGCTTGGCCGCGTGAACGTCGCCGACATGGGTCTTCTGCCGGCCTTCCTGAAACCACGGGCGCTCGCCCACGTTCACGCCGAGCAGCAGCCGGTCGGTGGCGGTCTGCACCACGCCGTCGGGCGAGACGACGCCTATCCAGGCGCTGTGCGGGGTGAGCGAGTGGGAGCGGGCGATCGTCTGCGCGACGCGGTCCGACTTGAGGCCGTCGCTCCAGAGCGTCGGCGAGTTGGCGAGCGATTCGACCTGGCGGCTTCGAATCGACAGGCCATCGGACAACACCTTGGCCGCGTTGTTCGCGATGGTGCGCAGATCGGCCGCCTCGTCGCGCTCGCTCTTGTCCGCGAACATCGAGCCGAGCGTCAGCGACAAGGTCACTGCCACCGCGACCGCAAGGCCGCCGAAGCCGAGCGCGACCTGGCTGCGGAAGCTGCGCAACCCGTGCGGAAAGATCCGGACCCCGGCGCTCATCGCTGCCACCGCAGGGAGAGACCGGCCGGAAAGCTGGCGGAGGTGTTCAGGGTGCCCATTCGATCGGGATGTTGCCCTGGCGCGCCCGCGGCGATGCGCGGAAAAGCGGGTCTATCCCCCCCTGTTCATGGGTGCCACCCTGTCAACGCTGACAGTGTCGGCGCGCGCTGCGTTGTGGTGAGATCGGCCGCATGACACGCAAGGGAGAGGCCCCCGACACGGGGAGCGGCGGTCCACCATCGGCGATCCTGCTGGCCACCTGGCCGGCCGAGGCCAGCGAACGGCGCGCGGCACGTCTCGTGCTGCTGTTGTCGCTGCTCGTCTTCGCCGTGGCGGTGCCGTGGGCCACGCTGCCGCTGCCGCAGGTCTGGGCCTTCATCCCGGCCTATGAATCGGCGCTGGTGCTGTCCGACGCGATCACCGCGGTGCTGCTGTTCGGCCAGTTCCGCATCACGCGCTCGCGGGCCATGCTGATCCTGGCGAGCGGCTATCTGTTCACCGCGCTCACCACGGTGGTTCACGGGCTGACCTTCCCCGGCGCGGTCACGCCCACCGGCCTGCTCGGCGCCGGGCCGCAGACGACCGCGTGGCTCTACATGATCTGGCATGGCGGGTTTCCGCTGTTCGTGATCGGCTTTGCGCTCGCGCGGGGCCGCTCTCCGGCCATCGAAGCCGACGCGGTCGGCGGCGTGCGAGCGATCTTCGTCGCGGCCGGCCTCGTGACTGCGGCGGTGCTCGGCCTCACGCTCGTCGTCACCGCGGGCCAGGCCGCACTGCCGGCGCTGATGAGCGGCAGCCACTACGCGCCGTCGCTGATCTTGGTGGTCGGGCTGGTGTGGTTCGCCAGCCTGGCCGCGCTCGGCCTGCTGTACTGGCGGCGCCGGCCGAGTACCGTGCTCGACCTGTGGCTGATGGTCGTGATGTGCGCTTGGCTGCTCGACATCGCGCTGTCGGCCATGCTCAACGCGGGCCGCTTCGACCTCGGCTTCTACGCCGGCCGCGTCTACGGGCTGCTGGCCGCGAGCTTCGTGCTCGGCCGTCTGCTGCTCGAAAACGGCCGGCTGTACGCGCGGCTGGTCGAGGTGCATGGGCAGGAGCGGCAGCGCTCCGCCGATCTCCGGCAACTGACGCTGCGCCTCGAATCGAACAACGTTCAGCTCGAGGAGTTCAACGCCAGGTTGCAGGAGCAGAGCCGCTTCAAGTCGGAGTTCCTGTCGAACATGTCGCACGAGCTGCGCACGCCGCTGAACGCCATCATCGGCTTCTCGGAGCTGCTGAAGGAAGGCATGGCGGGTGGCTTGAGCGACCAGCAGCGCGGCTATGCCGGCCACATCTTCAAGAGCGGCCACCATCTGCTGGCGCTGATCAACGATGTGCTCGACCTCTCGAAGATCGAGGCCGGCAAGGTCGACATCCGCATCGAGCGCGTCGACCTCGAGGCCGCGCTGGCCGAAGCGCTGACGATGCTGAACGTGCGCGCCCGCGAGCACGAGATCCGCCTGGTCGCGCAGCACCTGAACACGCCACGGTCGCTCGGCGCCGACCGCCGAAGGCTCCGGCAGATCCTGCTGAACCTGTTGTCCAACGCCATCAAGTTCAGCCCGAATGGCGGGACGGTCGCGATCGCGGTCCACGATGTCGATCGGTCGCGCGCAGCGAATGGCCTGCCCGGCTTCGACGACGGCATGCGCATGCCGCTGGCCGCGAGCGAGTTCGACCGCTTCGTCGAGATCTCGGTCACCGATTCCGGCATCGGCATCGGCGCCGACGATCTGCCGCGTCTGTTCGCGCCGTTCACGCAGGTCGAGAACGTGCTGACGCAAGCCGCCGAAGGCACCGGGCTCGGCTTGATGATGGTGCACCGGCTCGCCGAACTCCATTGCGGCGCGGTCGCGGTGACGAGCGAACTCGGCCGCGGCAGCTGCTTCACCGTGTGGCTGCCGTGGCGCGAGGACGCGGCGGTGGGCGATGGGCTCCACGACCGCGGCGGCGCCGAAGAACTGCGGGCATTGGTGCGATCCGCGTGAGCGAGGGCTGAGCCGGCGGCCTGAACTGATGACCTGAGCGGGCGGCATCGGCGCGCAGCCTCACACCGCCGCGATCGGCGCGAAATCCAGGCGCATGTCATGCGCCTGCCACACACGCTTCATAGCATCGGTCGGCCCACACAATCTGCGCGCTCGCAGCGCTGCCGCCATGACGCCCCTCCGCAAAAATCAACTCGCCGTCGTCTTCGCATTGGCGCTCGGCGCAGCGGCCTGCACGCCGCCCGCGCAGGCGGTCGACCTCATCGCGATCGGCAAGCTCGATCCGTCCGGCAGCGATTTTTCCGGCCTGAGCGGCGTGCTCGAGAACGGCGTGCGCGGCGACCTGCTCGGCGGCATCGGTTCCGGCCTGACCTGGGCCGGCGGCAACACTTTCCTGGCCTTGCCCGACCGCGGCCCGAACGCTGTCGACTGGAACGCCAGCGTCGACAACACCGCCAGCTACATCCCGCGCTTTCACACGCTGACGCTGGCGCTCACGCAGCAGGCCGATGCCTCCACCAAGCTGCCGTTCACGCTGACGCCCAGCCTGGTCAGCACGACGCTGCTGTGCAACCGCAGCCCGCTGCACTATGGCGGCACGGTCGGAGGCTACGCGGCGACGCCGGGCATCAACACCGCGACGCGCTTCTGCTTCTCGGGCCGCTCCGACAACTTCGCGGCCGGCAGCAGCTCGGCCGACACGCTGGACGCGCGCCTCGATCCGGAAGGCATCCGCCTGTCGCGCAGCGGCAGCACGGTCTACATCTCCGACGAGTACGGCCCCTACATCTACCAGTTCGACCGCGCCACCGGCCTGCGCGGCCGCGTCACGGCCTTGCCGCCGGAACTCTTCATCGCGAACAAGTCGGCCATGGGTGCGACCGAGATCTCGGGCAACACCAGCGGCCGGGTCGCGAACAAGGGCATGGAAGGTCTCGCGATCTCGCCCGATGGCAAGACGCTGTTCGGCTTCGTGCAAAGCCCGCTGATCCAGGACGGCGGCGACGGCGGCCGCGCCAACCGCGTGCTGCAGATCGACATCGCCTCGGGCGCCATCAAGCAGTTCGTCTACGACAACTACCTCGACGACAAGGCCAAGACCTACAACAGCAGCGAGATCCTCGCGCTCAACAGCCACGAGCTGCTGGTGCTGGAGCGTGACGGCAAGGGCCGCGGCGATGCGTCCAAGGCGGTGGTCAAGCGCGTCTACAAGATCGACCTCGCCGGTGCGTACGACGTGACCGGCCTGAGCGGCGAGGCCGCGCTGCTCGCGCACGCGGTGCCCAAGACCTTGTTCCTGGACGTGTATGCCAAGCTGATCGCCGCGGGCCTGAAGGACACGCAGATCCCGGCCAAGCTCGAAGGCATGGCCTTCGGCGCGGACATCGTCGTCGACGGCGTCGTCAAGCACACGCTGTACATCGCGAACGACAACGACTTCCTCTCGACCACGTCGGACGGCCAGGCCAATCCGAATCAATGGTTCGTCTTCACCTTCACCGATGCCGACCTCGGCGGCTCGGCCTTCGTCAACCAGATCCTGCCGCAGTGAACAGCATCATGAAACTCAACGCCAACGCATTCGCCTTCGTACTCGCGACCGCCGGTCTCTTCGGCGCGGCCGGCGCCCACGCCGACGGCTTCACCGGTGACTATGCGGCCGGCCAATGGACGACGCTCAACAGCAACGGCGGCAACGGCACCGTCGATGCGAACACCAGCACGCTGACGCTGACCTCGGCCGATTTCACCGGCTCGCCCGATGCCACCTTCGAGTCTTCGCTGCTCAGCTACTTCTTCACCGCCGTGGCCGACACCGTGGTCAGCTTCGACTGGTCCTACCTCACGCACGACGACAACGGCTCGAGCTACGACACGCTGAGCTACCTGCTCGGCGGTCAGAGCTTCCAGCTCAGCGCCGACGAGTCGTTCGACGCACAAGGCGGCAGCGTGAGCTCCTTGCTCGTGAAGGCCGGGACGACCTTCGGCTACCAGATGAATTCGCTCGACAGCTGGGGCGGCAGCGGCGTCGGCACGGTCACGAACTTCAACGCGGTCGCGGCCGTGCCTGAGCCTGCGAGCGTCGCGCTGATGCTGGCGGGTCTCGGTCTGCTCGGCGTGGTCGTGCGCCGGCGCCAGCGCGGCTGAGGTGAGCCTCGCCTCCGCCCCACGCCGACGCCTTCTGCTGAACGCCACTGCGGTGGCCGGCCTCACGCTGGCCCGGCCGCTGACCGCGGTCGCACAGCCCGCGGCGGTTGCGCGCGCGGGCGCCGAACGCATCCGCCTGGCGCAGTTGCTCGACACCTCGCCGGACCAGCAGGAGATCTCGCGCGACTACGCGACCGGCATGCGGCTGGCCGTGAACCAGTTCAACCGCACGGCGGCGCGCCAGGTGCAGCTCGTCAACCTCGAGTGCGATGGCTCGGCCGCGGCGGTGACCAGCGCGGTCCGCAGCATCCGCGGCGATTCGTCGCTCTGCGCACTGATCGGTACCGCGGGTGAATCGCTCGCGCTGGCCAGCATCGAAGCCGCGCGGGCCGAAGGCCTGCAGATCGCCCACGTCGCGCCGTGGCTGTCCGACACGCGCTTCGATCGCGACCGCGACGTGGTGCCGCTGTTCGCCTCGCGCGAGGCGCAGATCCGCTTCGCGTTGCGCAGCCTCGAATCGAACGGCATTGCCGACATCGGCCTCGTCTACGCCACCGAGCGCAGCGTGGCCAGCCTGCACCCGGGTGTGGACGCGGCAGCGAAGACGCTGAACCTGCGCACGCAGGTGTTCGCGCCGCGCGCCGGCGACGACGTGGTGGTGCTCGCGCAGCGCCTCACCACCGCCTCGCCGGCCGTGATGCTGTTTCTCGGCGGCACGATCGAGTTGTCGCAGTTCACGCAGGCCTTGTCGGCGCGTCGCTTGCACCGCTACGTGGTGAGCCTGGCCGACATCGATGTCAGCACGCTGATGCAGCTCGGTGCGGGCCGTTCGCTGCCGCTGATCCTGACGCAGGTGGTGCCGAACCCGCAGACGAGTGCGCTGCCGTCAGTGCGCAGCTACCGCGAGTTGCTGAAGGCGCAGTTCGACGAGAAGCCGTCGCAGATCAGCCTGGCCGGCTATCTGGCGGGCTGCTACGCGCTGCCGGTGCTGGCGCGCGGCAGGTCGCCGACGCGCGCCTCCGTGCTGGCGGAGTTCGAGCGCCGCGAGGCCGAGGACATCGGCGGCTTCCAGGTCGGGTTCAGCGCATCGCAGCGTCGCGGCAGCTCGTATGTGACGCAGACGCTGCTGACCGGAGACGGCCGGCTCGTGGGCTGAATCGCGCCGGAAAACAGGCGCCGATATTGGAAATGACCCGCGAATCCTGCGCCTGTATAGGAATGTAAGAGCCGGCCAAATTGGCAACTGCTTCACCCTGCGGCGTGCACGGGCGATGTGGATGCAAGCAAAATAGAGGGCATGAGATCGCTAGTCCTATCCCTCACGTTGTTCGTTGCCAACGCGTGGGCGCTCGCCCCGGTGCCCACCGACCAGGAGGCGCAGCGTGCGCACGCCCAAGGGTCGTGCGGCAGCCTGGGCCCCGGCTCGGGGCTGAAGGACAACAAGGGCTGGATCGTCTCGATGCTGCCCGGCAAGCACGAGTTTCGCGTGCGCGGCGGCGGCAAGGTTTATCTGACGACCGCGCGCCAGACTGTCGGCGACTTCGACGCGGGCCGCCTCTACTACATCGTCATCGAAGGCGCGGCGCCCAATGCCGTGCTCGAATGGAAGATCCCCGGCAGCGACTGGGGACCGGTGTCCAAGTATTTCCTTTACCCGCCGCAGGGCGCCGTGGCGCGCACCTGAGCCAGCGATGCTGCGCGCGTAGCGCGCACATCGGTTAGGCTGCTCCGTTTTCACCACGGAGATGCCGATGTCGCGCCAATCCCTCGCTCTTGCTTCAATCGTGCTCGCGGTCGCGGGCCTCACGGTGGCCCACGCCCAGGAGGCGGCCTCGGCGCCCGCGTCGTCGGTCGCGGCCCGCACTGGCGCTGCCATCAAGAAGGGCGGCCAGAAGACGGAGGCCGCGGTCGAGAAGGGCGCCAGCGTCGCAGGCGATGCGGTGGCGACTACCGCCAAGCGCACCGGCGAAGGCGTGAGCAATGGCGTGAAGAAAGGCGCGGGCGCGGTGAAGCGCGGTGCCGAGAAGAGCGGTGCCGCAGTCAAACGCGGCGCGAAGAAGGTCAAGGCGGCGGTGACGCCGGCGTCGTCGCCGCAGTAGGCTGACAGCCGCCGACGCTGAGACAGGTTCAGCGGCGGCCGTCGCCGATCAGACCGCCACCGGTGCCTTGATCGCCGGATGGTGCTCGTAGCCGAGCACCTCGAAGTCGTCGTATTCGTAGTCGAAGATCGACGCCGGCCGGCGCTTGATCGACAGCGTCGGGTACGCGAGCGGCGCACGCGAGAGCTGCAGCGCGACCTGCTCCGCGTGGTTGCTGTACAGATGGCAGTCGCCGCCGGTCCAGATGAAGTCGCCCACTTCCAGATCGCACTGCTGCGCCAGCATGTGCGTGAGCAGCGCATAGCTCGCGATGTTGAACGGCACGCCGAGGAAGATGTCGGCGCTGCGCTGGTAGAGCTGGCAGCTCAGCCGGCCTTGGGCCACGTAGAACTGGAAGAACGCGTGACACGGCATCAGCGCCATCTTCGACAGATCGGCCACGTTCCACGCGCTGACGATGATGCGGCGCGAATCCGGGTT
>Ga0307510_10008971_pt1 | contig 11904 bp, 6 predicted proteins | sample 12_EM_MG_FD_207224 | JGI IMG/M metagenome (GOLD analysis project Ga0307510, IMG submission 207224) | Populus trichocarpa ectomycorrhiza microbial communities from riparian zone in the Pacific Northwest, United States - 12_EM | ecosystem: Host-associated > Plants > Roots > Unclassified | place...
TAAGAGCTCCAAGCCTCCAACTCTTTCTGTGACTTGTGCAGACATGATAAACTTTTTCAATGAGGAATCATATAATGTCATGGATTTTCTTCTAGCAATTAGTTCAAGAAAAAGAAAGAAGCTTCAGAATAGAAATGAGATTTTATGAACAGCAACAATACATGTGATTTGAACCCCCACTAGGATCTTGGAAAAGAAAAGAAGAACAAAAACATTAAGAAAACAATCTGCTTCTATGTATCCTTGAGTGTTTTCTTAGCATTTCTCATTCTTACCTGCAGCTTGATTTTTTTTTCTTATCAGGAATTTGGCACAGAGATATCAGAAAAAGAAAGCCTTCAAGCTCCTGCAGAAGCCAATGAAACCACACAAGACATTCATCAGGGAGAGAGAGACTCTGATTCAACTTCTGAAAAGCCAATTCCAATAGAAGCAGAACCCCAAGAAACCACAAAGAGGAAGAAAGATGCTCCACAAGTGCTGCTGCAGGAGCCGATTGCTGAAGCCACGCAGGGTGCTGGAGTAGGAGAATCGAAACCTAGAAAAGCTACAGGAATCGTTGATGCACAAGGATTCGAGCACAAAGCAAAGAGAAGTATTGATGCGGAGAATATAAGAGGGAATGATGAGAGTATGTCAGCAAAGACTTCTTTATTTGACATGATGCAGAGCTCCACAAGAGAAAGGCAAGTGGGGGGAGACCTGACAGAAGAAAGAAGAGTTGAAGGAGAGAAGGCAAAATCATACAAAGAAAAGGAAGAGGAGGAGGAGGAGGAGGAAGGAGAGGAACACAAAAAGACAGACTCGGGCTCCGATGCTCCAGTCATGGTAGAAGCATCTAGGGATATAGTAGATGTGAAGGTTGCAAGCAAAAAGCACTATAATATACTATCAGGTGTTGGATCAAAACTGAAAAACTCAATTTCTAAGGTGAATGAAAGAAATAGTAGTTGAAAACTTGAAATACTAACCGGAAGAGGCAGCCGGTGCAATTGGTCGGGACTAAATTAGGTTTGCCAATTGTAAATGATTTTGCTTCGTTTTTTTTCTGTTCTTCACATTGTCTTCAGCGTTTTGGCATTTAGAAGGATAAAAACGACGTCGTTTAATGACTAGCAATAAAAAAAAATTGACCGGGTCTCACCCAGGTTTGACTGGGTGGACCGGGTCCCGGGTCGACCCACCGGGTCGACCGGGTTTTGCCGGGCCAATTCCCGAGCGGGTTTTTGCCTCCACCCGGACCGGTCCCAGGCCCGGGTCGGCCGGGTCCCGGGTCGACCTGCCGGACCGGTCCGGGTTTTAAAACACTGGAATCACCAATCGCTAAAAGGATGAATGTGGGGGAAAAAAGTTCAATGGCCAAACTAAAAAAAAAAAGAGAGAAACTAAGGATTAAAAAATAAAAATATCATCCTTTGAAAAAAAAGCTACCACTTCACTTAACTTTCAATTTGTGTCCCATCATTTATAACTCGTTGCAAATAATTAAATTGATTTATTCTCTCTATAAAATCAAGAACCAATTTAATACCAAGACAATTTTTTAAATAATGAAAATCTAGAAAAAAATACATGAATCTCAATTCTAAATTAATAAAACATGCAGGGATTAAACTGGAAAAAAATTGAAAAAAAAAATGAAATAACTATGCAAATCCAAAGTGGTCACAATCTTTTACTAATCCCCTTTCCAGTTTTTTTTTTTTTTAATATCATACAAAAGAATCCTTGATCTTCGAACTATTTAAGTTCAATATTTGTATTTTTAATTTATATATTTATATCCAATGATATTATTTATCATCAAGAAATCATAAAACGTTGTATAGAATAACCATTTTAACCACAAAGAAAAAGGAAAAAAAAAACTTGCTGCAGCCTCTTGAACCGACAGATCACATGCATGCTGGGATTGAGCTCTTTAGACATCTCTTTTCTTGTCCTTTCCTTTTCTTGTTTTAAATGGTTACAACCTAAAATGTGAAAATTGTATCCTTTGAGAGAGGAAGGTGCTGCTACTTATTACAGGCATGCAGAAATCTTTAAGAAATTGCTTGAAATTTGTTTGAATCGAATTTTATAAGATCACTGGTAATCATTGGTAAATTGCATAATCTTGGAACTGCACACACTGATCTGAATTTAGTCATGCCTTCAATTTTACTAAGACTCTTCGCTCCTGATTCTAGGACAGGAGAAGAGCTAAGAATTCCATCACAAGATCAACAAACAAAACTCAGCATTGGGAATAATAGGTAGGCCATAGCACATAGGGGAACGAAAGAAGAAACTGGTACACGGACAATGCTGATCATGCATGTTAAAACACTCCATTATTCTAATCCTCTAACTAACCACTACGTATATGAGCCCGGCGAAAAGATGTCTTGCCAAATTCTATCCTCAAAAAACAACACCTCGTCAGCATAGAAACACAGCAAACATCAATTCATGTTGTTAAATTATTATGAAACTGTAAGCAGATTTTTCATTCATATGGATGGGGAGAAAAAAATTAACGGGCTTTTGGAAGAGAATGTACTTTGTAACAATTGTTATGTAGACCAATCGTTCATTTACAATATAGACAGCAAACACTTTGCGGTATTCACAAAGAACTCTATACAGTCTTCTTTTACCTTCTTCTCGTGCTGTAGCTTGTTTCATCCACGACACTAACCTTTGAAGCAAGATCAAGTCGTTTCATCGAATACCATCACCTAGAGGATCAAACCAAAAGACTTGGTTAAGTCAACATAGAAAAGATTCAGGAAAAACATGATATCAAACTTCATTCTACTTTTTTCATGTTAATAACAGCAGAAAACAATGATTTTCATATTTGAATGTTGAAGTAGCAAGCAAGTAGTTATGCTGAATGTGTCAGAAGAATGCTTTCAAAATGGAACATACGAGAGTGCAAATTATATTGCTGTTTCCGACTAATCTTGAGATAAAATCAATGTAAACCAGCTTTTACCATCCAGAAACCTGTGTATTCCAAGTATAAACAAATACAAGAAGTAACCAGATGGACATTTCATCCAAACTATCAAGACTTGCATGGCATCAGCAGATTTGATATGGGATCACTGAAAGTAAAATCATGTGAGAAATGAATTTTCTGCAATTGTGGTTTCTCAATGCCCTGTAGCTGGCAAACTAACTTGAGGCACAGCTACCTTTCATATGCACCAGGTAAGCAATTTGTAAGCCTCTTCAGTTTACTAAGGTGTGCGCTAGAATACATCACATCCTAAGTATCAATTTTATTAATTACTTTTTTGGCTGTTAAGCAACAAAATGCTGGCTAACCCGTCACCTCACAATTTCTTCCCACATGTTGCTGCTCATGACACTTGAGCAAAAGGCCAGAATAGCCGAAAGTCTTTTTCAATACTTCATGAGCCAACAGGGGACAAAAAAGTAGGTTTTCTGTAAACCTCTCAAATCTCAACTGCATAAAAAAGTTTTTAACACCCAGAAGGCGAGGTAAGGCAATATCTGACCCTCTAAATTGAGTGCAAAATGGAGTGCAATTAAGTAATATAAAATTGGAGTCATCAGAGACAAAAGAAAACCATGCAATAGAGCCAGCTCCTACAGCATTCAAAAGCACCCAATTCATCATTTAATATAGCTAACAAGACATGTCATTGCTATCCACAACAACAAAAGAAACTAGATTTACTCATGCAAGAAATGAGCATCCCTACGTTAAACCAAAAGAAGAATTTAATCAAATGCACAGGAGCAGGAAAAGTCTTGAAAAGAATTAAGTTTTTGGCAGCACAGAAAAGAAAAATAAAAATCTGTTGAACATTAAACTCATTGTGCTCCTCAGGTAGCAAAGGTACTGATTAATATAATTCCAGAATGAAAATTGCAAATTGAATGAGCAAGTTTAAACAAAATAAAGCAAAACAAGTTACCTTGCCACAGACTGGGCAGCTATCACTTCTTTCCATCCACTCATAAATGCAACCAAGGTGGAAATGGTGAGAGCATTTTGTCATTATCTTTGGGTTCTCTTGAGTATATTCTGCATAGGTAAGAGGGTAAAAAAATGTCAACTTAATTGTCAACACACCAAGTCCATAAGAGCAAATTTTAAGCATCTTTAAAACAATGACAACAAGGAGGGTCACTATCCATCAGAAAACTGGTCTAGACTCCAAGATTTCACTTTTTTGCCATTGTGATGGCTATGGTTGCACTCTTCATAGAAACAGCTTCTTAATTACCGGAATTGGGCTTCTAAGGTTGGATCCAATTATTTGACAGGGTAGGATTAGAAGGAAATCCATGGCCTGTTGAAAAATAACCGTGACATGCTCATAGCTTCCACTTTTTTCAAGTTCATAACGTCTTCCAATATAGTTTTAACAAATTCCCAACTTCAAATTATCAGAGTTTTGTTTCTAAGGTTGGAACCAATGAACATGGAAGGAGAACATGGAGTGGAAGAACAACTGCAATATGGTGAAACAAATCTGACAAACTCAAAGCTTCCATCCTCTTCTGTTCTGTTCATATTCATACCATCTCCCACTATAGTTTTGATAAAATCAAATGATTGTGCCAGTAGCTAGCTTAGCATTCCAACCAGAAAGACTAGATCAATGTCTTTTATAACTAAAAGTAGAATAATCTTTCTTGTTTTTTTTACATAAGTGTTGGGGCTTCTCAATATGCCTATAAAGTGAAAGTTTATTGAAATATCACTATTTGAATGATGGGTGCTATTCCCACCTAACATAGAGATATCAAAAGACAAACAAGTAAAAGAGTCCAAGGTGGCTTGGCTCATGCCAGGAGATGTAAGAGATTCTTAAACAAGAAGCTAGCAAGGAAAGTGAAAAACAAAATTGTGTTCAAGACATGTTGGACTAACAATATCAGCAGAAACACAGTTACCATAGAATATCTTAATGGACACAACACCTATTAAAGCTATATCAAGAATTTTACCATCAAGACATGTTGGACAGACATCCTCTTCTTCTGAGGATGAATAAACATGTCCATTTGCAACTGTTGCTTTTGCAGATGAGAGCTTTAGTGAGGATCTAGAACGCTGTTCCTTGCCTCCATCTTCACAAGCAGACACATTCCATTTGTCTCCTGTGCTGAAGGATTCAGAATCAACATCACTATCACTTCTTAAGGGTTCTGATTCCTCATGTGAATGACTTGAACCCTTATCACGTCTTGAAACCAGACCATCACGCTGCAAGCGGATGCATCTGGGGTCAGCATCATAGGGCAAGGGCCGTGGAGGAGATCGGTACATGTCAGCAAGAGAGTTGTCAAGAGATGAAGAAGAAGTCAGAGATGCTGCCCCTTGAATGGATGAAGGGACAGAATGCAATTGCCCTCTTTGAAATATTGAGGTATACTACAAATATTGGAGGGAAAGAAAGAAAAAATTAAATAGTTAGAACTCCATCAGAAGGAATATTAACTAATATTGAATTACAATTCTAATTCCATTCAAATCAACTTGGAAATTCTGAACCAGTACTTTTTCGGTTTTTCCATACAAATGAGCTGCTCATTCAAATAAAATCAAATAAATGCATTGCACTCAAAAATACACTTTAGCTAAAACTAAGAATCTGGATGATTCTCCACATTAAGCAGCACACCAACTAATATGCTTTAATTTTTTCCAACAACTTTTACCACCCGTTTGATTACCTTGGTGGAAGACACCGATAAAAATATAGAATCGTCAGCTTAAAAGTGGTAGCAACAATGTTACATATAAAAACAAACATTGGTAACTTGTTGGGTATTTAGCTCATCCTTTAGAGCTCTAATATATTTCCTCCTTTTAACAATCAATAAATTGTCAACTTGTAAGAACCAACATCCAAGAGTAAAACAACGCAGATGCCTTTCATCTTTAGGCATCAATCTTTCCCTGATACTTTTTCTTATTCCTGATCTTCATGAGGCAAGAAAGAATTGGAAATAATGAAAATGTCTTATGTAGCATTAGCAGCAAATATTCCTGACAGGTTATAACTCACAGGTTAAATAACAAACCTAATAATATATTAGATGCCATGAAAAAATAGTAATACATTAGAAGCTGCATATAACTTCTAGTCCTATTGCTATGACAGTGAAAGACAAACTTAAATTTCAAGAGTAACAGAAAAAGGAGGTAAGGCAAGGGGGGAAGCATACCACATGTAGGAAATTCTGAACAAAGCAACCAAGGCACATGCAGTTTCTATATACAGAATTCTCAGGATTCATATAATCCTCAAAATCATCAGCATGCAAACAGCAACAAACAGAACCCATGGTGTTACTTATCTCACTCTCTAGCAAATCTCATAAGCATCAAGAAGTATTCTCGTGCACAATAAATTGAGAATGAGAGAGGACTCTAAGCTCGCAGAAGTTAAATTGACTCCACGAACCAGTATCCTCCCTCTCTTAGTCACCAAATGCCAATTGCCTTTTTTTCTCTGTTTGTTTGTTTTTTTTTCTTGTTAAACAATTGGTGGACCTAAATACTTCTTGACCTGTAAATCAGGAGAATCATGTTAAAAAAATCATGTCACTAATAAAGATAAAATCAGAAAGATTCGCTAAAATGATATCACTAGAGCTAAATAAGCAAGTAAATTTCTTCAAAAATTTCAGCATTCACAAGCACATAGCCCATAGACATTAAAAAAAAAAAAAGGACTTCATTTGATTGATCAATACAAGTTGTGACAGCATGATCAGTACAGAGAATCTTCAATTAACTACCAAACTAACTAAAATCGGTAACTTTCAGAAGAAAAAAACTGAGGATCGTCTTTAAAAAAAATATTTCTTTTTTTCTAGGAAAATAACAATCCTTGCTTGCTCTTTATGGGATCCTATCAAAATCAGAGAAAGGGTTCTTTCTTTTAATACAAAGTAACATTTTTTAACAATCAAAAACTGAAATTGAGAAAAAGAGGGAGACTTCCACAATCATCCCATAAGCAAACCCCAAGCAAAAAAAAAAATCCTTTATGAACACCCCCCCCCCCCAAAAAAAATAAAAAAAAGAAGCAAACTTTATCAAGCATGTCCAAAACCCATCAAAAAACTCAGTGAAAACAAAAGGATCAACACCAAAACATACATGGATCATTAAAATGAAAGATATCGAGTTGAGATTTTCATGTGTTCATGCCAAATTTGAGGTTTTGAAGAAAAAGAATTTGAGGGAGATTAAAAAAAAGAAAGTACCTTGTAAGAGCTGGGACAAGTCGAGGAGAAGAAACAAGAGAGGATATTTGGGTTATCTGTTTTAGTTAATGCTTCGGCGAGAAAAGCTACGAAAGCGCGGAATTAAAGCAGTGTCTGAAGATGTTTGTAATAGATTTTCAATTTGTTAAAAAAAAAAGTTTGTTTTAAATTAAATTGTTTTATAATTTTTAAATTGTTTTGGTATGATAATATTAAAATTAAATTTTAAAAAATAAAAATATATATATTATTTTAATTTATTTTTAAATAAAAAAATACTTAAAAAAATAATCTTTCCTATAATTTTAAATACCTCCTATCTGTCCTTTCTTTGGTGGAGGGTGGTAGAATAAATCCACTCCAAAAAAAAAAAATTAAATCTAATATATGATTCTTATAATATATTAATTGATTATTAACGTATTCAAGGCCTTGGCAAATTTCATCATAGGAATAAAAAGGTTTTTTTAATTTTTATTCTCAAAATTTTTGAGGTTTTTTTGTAATTTAAATTTTTTTTAATTTTATTTTTTAATATTCAATTTATTAAGTATTGGACTTCATAATTTATTTTGATTCATTTTTTATAGTATTATCACGATTTTATGATTCGTGTTGCAAGTTAAGCTAATTAACTTAGGTTTTTTTATTCTTTTTTATAGTTGGATTTTTTTTCAATTTCATTATTTAATATTGAGTTGATTGGGAATTAGGTTTCATAACTTGTTTTGGTTTGTGTTCTATAAGATTATCTTGGTCTCATAATCTAGGTCACGGGTTTGGTCAGTTGACTCAGATGGTTTTTTATGTCTTTTTTAATTAATTTTTTTTATTTTCTCCTTTAACATTGAGTTGATTGGAAATTAAGCCTCATAATTTGTTTTTCTTTTCTTTTTACGAGGTTATTCTTGTCTCATGATCAAAGTTTGGCAGGTTAATTCAGGTTGATCTGACTTATTTTTTAGTTGAATTTTATTTTCAATTTCATCATTCAACATTGGATTGATTAAGAGTTAGGTTTAATATTTTTTTTATTTGTTTTCTATAGTGTTATCATGGTCTCATGATCTAGGTAGCGAATTCAATGAATCAACCTAACTTGATCTCAATTCATTTAATATATTGACGTTTCAATTTTTTTAATATAATCTTGATTTTTTTTAATCAAACTATATTTTTATATGTCGTACAGGTTATCTTTGGATATGTCAAGTCGATCAATTCACATCATATCAATCATCATATGGTTTAAACTAGTGTATTGATCCGCGCTCCGCGGTAGGTCAATAACAATTTTTTAAAAAATAAAAAATATATATTTTACATTTTAATAATCATATTAATAATAGAATTTCTATTGAATGAATAACAAATTTATAAACATAAAATACCAACCATTTCAATTGAAAAATATGATTTTAAATTTTAGATTTAAAACATTAAACTAGATTTTTGTGATGATTTGCTTACAATAATGAAGATATGTTTGCTTGGGTCTGGCAACCATGTGTGATGCCAAACCCAAGCACGAATTTGGCAGACCCAGGCGAGCGGGTCTATCAGGCGCTCCGGCCAGATCCACGTTACTTGGGTTTGGCGCCCTTCCTAAACCCAAGTTATTTGGGTCTGGTGTCCCTACGTGTTTAAGATTAGCGTGTCTAAAATAAATAAATAAATAAATAAATAAAAAGCATGATGGCTCCAATCAATTTCAGACGCAAAATCCATTCACCCATAATCCCTTGAATCCAGCAAAATCCAAAAGAAAAAATTAGAATAAACAACCCAACGCAATTATAGAGTACTTGTACCAACTCAGCGCAACGATACAACATTTATACATGCCCAAAACAAAGAGAAACAACAAAAAAACCACTGTTATCCCATGCAAAATCAACCAAAATCTCATCCAACACACCAGACCAGCACTCTCCCAAGAACTACCACGCAACTAGGTATATCACAGGTAAGGTCTATATCTAACCACCAGCCGCTCCATACCAAACAAATTATGAGAATGACAGGCCACCAAATACTCACTGATAACAAACAACTCAGCAAACCATAGCACACTATATACACCATGAAAAATAGCAAAAAGCAAACCGCTCACAACTTATCACGAGAACCAACCAACTCCTCCCCAATAAACACTACTCTAATCTACATTGAAAATACTTATAGTCCATGGTAAAAAACTGAGTATTTTTAGCTTTTGTTATAATGTTTTTATGCTTAAATACATACTAACAATATCTAAATATTTTTTTATATTAAAAAAAATATATTTTAACCTGTAGCACGACCAATCATCTAGTTACTTGACTATACAATTTTGTGTCATATATTGTTATGCTTTTTTTATTTCTGTATTTTATTTTATCTTTTATCTTTTTATGAGTTATTTATCATAAGCTCATTCGAGGATTTCTTTCATAGTTAAATAAAAAAATAAAAATTTTATGTTATTCAAAATAGGAGGAGTTTCTCCAATCTAATATAAAAAAATATTTAAGAAATACCAAGTAAATAATTAAAATTATTAAATATCAAATCTCTTTTATCTTTTAGTTTTACATTTTTCATTATAAAGTTTCCATTATTAAATATTTAATTCCATCTATAGATGGCAGTATTGTTCCTTGCCATATGTTGGGTTAGAACTCATGCTATCTTGGGCAGCAAAAAAAATTTTTCTGGAGAAATTATGATCTATTCTTTTTTTCAAGTGTTAGCAGTTCTTTTTGGTTGCGTTCATTTGTCAATTGAAATTGAAATTCTATTTAAATTATCTAAAAGATATATCCTCATAAATATAGGTATTAATTCTACAATTTGAATTAAAAAGATTAAAAAAGGGAACGAGACCAATTCTAGTTAATTTTATGTACAAAAAGTTAAGGACTGGATATTTTTCAATTGAATTTTAAATAAATCATTCACTCATTAATTAAAAAAATTATAGACAAACCTTAAAGTACCATCCAATTATCCAACTATTAATATACTCTCAGTTAATTAAGAGTGAGTAAAAAAATCAAAAAACTGATTAAATCAAGAAAATCAGAAAAAAATAACCGAAAAAATCGAACAGTGAAAAAAAACCAATTAAAATTTTGAAAAAACCAACCGGTTCGGTTCGGTTTCAATTTTATAAGCCTGAAACCGAAAAAACCGAACCGAACCCAAACCGAAAAAACCAGAAAAAAACCGAGTCAAACTGGAAAAAAACTGAGCCAAAATCAAGCCAAACCGAAAAACCAAGCCAAACCGGAAAACCCAATCCAAACCGGTTTTTGTCCAAAAAAACGAACTGAAACCAGTCGGTTTGAACCGGTTTCGGTTTTTTTAAAAAAATTCGGTTTGGTTATTTTTTTTTTATAAAAACCGAACCGAACTGAAAATGATCATCCCTACTCTCAATGTTACCATTAAATAATTTTTTTATATTAGTTTTATCTTCAAATTTTAAAAATCATCAATTAAGGATTTACATTCATTTTTAAAATTTCATGCTCATAATTTTATTCAGATTGTGTGTGTGTGTGTGTATAGTAATTCTAACAAATATTCTTATTTGACAAATCGAAATAATCTAATAGTAAAATTTATATAAAGAATAATAATTTAATGATATATTTAATGTTCATTTAAAACTTGATTTTTTCGAATCCCCTTCTATTTCAAATCCTTAACAATAGTTTGGTAGTGCAAGGAAGCTATTTAAAAATCATCAATTAAGGATTTATATTCATTTTAAAAAAAATTATTGATATAAAAATTTTTTCTTAATATACAAACTCAAGCACCCTCTAAAATTACACCTTGTGGGAGACTTGTCCATGCCGAGCATAGAACATAGTTTTAAGACCCGGTCCGGTGGTCGGCCCGGTCCAAAGCTCGGGTTTTGGGTTTTGACCGGGTCACCGGGTCGGCTGGGTTAGTTTTTTTTTAAATCAAAACAACGTCGTTTTAGTAAAAAAAACAAAAGTCAACGGGTTTGCAACCGGGTCTTGCCGGGTCAACTCACCAGGTCAGCCGGGTCACACCGGGTTTTTTCTTCCACTGTTTTTTTTCAACCCGGCCCGGTTCTAGCCCCGGGTCGGCCGGATCCCGGATCGACCCGCCAGGCTGAGCCGGGTTTCAAAACTATAGCATAGACTGTCACCCATGGTTGTTAAAATCGCGATTCAACTCGTAAAATCGTACGATTTTACGAGTCAATATAGGCTAAACGTGCTAAATCGTTCACAAAACTCAGAAATAGGTAAAATCAGGTAAAATTGTTAAAATCGGGTGAAATCGCGATTTTACACCCGATTTTACGCGTCTGTATCAAAACAGAAAATGTTGTGCCATTGTTCCCTCCAGCTCCACATGTCAAGCAAGTATTGGCCTATTGACTATTACACAGTACACACAGTCACACCGTGTGACTCACACGCAGAACAAAAACACGATCTTCATTCTTCATCTTTTTTCAGTCTTTCACACAAGTTAACAACACAAAACTGGAAAAAATCAAAATCCCTAAGTCACTAAATCCTTGTTCTCCTTCTCTCAGCCGTTCAAGTTCCAGCAATCAACCATCGGTCCACCACCAACAGGCAACAACCGTCTTTTTCACCAGCCACCGTGAGGTCCAGATTTCAGACAACAACA
>Ga0307510_10008972_pt1 | contig 11904 bp, 11 predicted proteins | sample 12_EM_MG_FD_207224 | JGI IMG/M metagenome (GOLD analysis project Ga0307510, IMG submission 207224) | Populus trichocarpa ectomycorrhiza microbial communities from riparian zone in the Pacific Northwest, United States - 12_EM | ecosystem: Host-associated > Plants > Roots > Unclassified | place...
ATTTGTTTTTTCTGCTTTTTTTTTGTCATGCGCGAGGTTAATCCCGCTGTATCCACCCTTACCCAGCCAGCTATCCTCGCTGGTTTTCAATATCCAATATGCGCTACTTACGACTTTTTGTACTCACCTTATCCCCCGAGCTACCCTTTACACCCTTTCACGCGCCCTGACTTGGATACCCTGGAACGACCTATACGTATGACGCTTGCATTCCTTGACCTATCCCCTCTCTACCTGTCTTATCATTCACATAACTTCGCATGTCTCCTCAATCCTTTACTGGAGGTTGTTTGCAATGAAAAATACCTGATTGAGCACCCGGAAACTTGCTCGTTCGAAAGACTTTTGGGGTTTGGGAGTGGTAGCGATGGTAAGGGAGAGGGTTGCAAGAGCTGTCGGGTGCTGCCTCAATGCGGCCCTGGAGACCACTCGCACGTGCCATTGATCCCTCACTCGGTCGGTCGTCGATACAGCATCACTCTTACTACAGTATTTCCCTCTCCTTGGGCCCTTTCAGGCTACAGTAACTATTCAACCTTTTTCCTGAGCCCACTTTTCGATTTTCATCGGGCTGATCAGGAAATAATATTGGTGTCTATACACTATTCTCACTCTTATTCGACCCCCGAGTTCCGACGGACCTCGTGGATCACACACTCCGTCGCCAGTTTCCCTCCCTCCATGTCCATCCGCCTTACCACGAAACCATGATCTCCATCGACTGGCTCACGTCGGATCATCGTGAGACTCCCTCCACCGCCGAGCGCCTAATCCCGCAGCGGCGCTCGCTAACCTGGCAACCCTCCCCCTCGCCCTTGAGACACGAATCCCCCATCGTGCAGTACCCACATTCGCCCCCGTCCTCCCCACCACCTCTCTCCGCAACCATCTGGTCGGATCTCCCCATCGAGCTCGTCACCCACATACTCCTATACGCCGCCTTTGCCTCCCGCGCGGACGCCTATGCCCTCTGCCTCGTGTCCTCCGCCGTGCGCCGTGCGGTCCTCCCAGCACTGTACTACAACGTGCTCCTGCGCTCCGCCAGCCAGGTGCCCGCCTTTGTCTCCCCATTCACCGCCAATCAAACCCGACTATCGATCCACATTTACCGCCGCAGCAAGAATGGCGGCATCGCCAGCAGCAACGACCCCAACTCAAAATTAGTAGCGCACATCCCCATCCACGCCCTCGCCCTCGCCCTCCCCACCAAACGCCCCTCGCTCGAGGCCGCCCTAGCACGCACGGCACCCGCGCTCGCCTCGCTCGAGCACCTCGCGCTCACGGCACCGCTCCTAGGCGCCCACGCACACTGGCTGCGTGCAGCCTCGCCACACGTGCGTCCGCGCACGCTACTGCTCTACCACCTCGGGCGGCCCGCGCCGGTGCACTTCGGCGAGCCCTTCCTGCGCGGCGTCACGCACCTGTACACCGCCACGCTCTCCGGCTTCCGCGGCACATCCCCCGCCTCGCTCCCCGCACTCACGCACGTCGCGCTCTGCACGCGCGCGACGCAGCCGTCCCCCGTCATCGATGAAGTCATCGCAGCCGTCCGCCGGGTACTCAGTTCCTGCCCGCACCTCGTCATGCTTGTCCTCTCCCTCGATACTATTGCCTCCGCTGCCGCAAGTGGAGCTGGTGGCAGCAGCAGCAGCGGAAACGCTACGTCGTACATCACCACTGTCCCTGCGCCGTGGCGCACCGCCCTTGCCCGCCAACGTGATCCCCGCCTGTACGTCCTGCCCTTTGCGCTGCATGCGCGCGCGATGTGGCGGGACATTGCAGCTGGGGACGTTGCTGGTAGCACAACGCAGGACGTGTTTGCGTGCGCGCAGGCGTGGCGCGAGGCTGAAGAGCGCGGGCTTGCCCCGATCATGATGCGTCTGGCGGCGGAGGTCGCGATGCGTAATGCGGCGCTCGACTCGTGGAAGGAGGACGAGTGGGATTTGGATCTGATGACCGCGCCCGGGTACACCCACGGCCGAAACACCGACGAGGGCGAAACGGATACTCGTGAGTTTTTGGTCTCCACCTTGTTACCTGCTACTCGATTGGTTGGCTCACTTTTCCCTTTTGCCACAGCTGCGGTGCAGTGGTGATTCGTTTCATCTGCCCCACTGAAAAGCTCGCTTGGGATATGATATGCCCCTTATCTGGGGCTACTACTGCACATCATCGTTTGATCCCCACCCTCCCCGGTCGTCAAGATCGGGGGACACAACGGCCACTACGACTCAAGACCCGCATGATACGCCACCCATGTCCATGTGTCCACAAGATGAAAGATGACTTGGTAATCCATCATTCCAGTCACTTCATTTACTCTATCGCCTTCCGCACATTGGACCTTTAGACGCTGCTCTCACATTGAATCCGGTGATTTCGCCCTTCAATTCGTGCTATTTGCTCCTTCCGTCAACATCTCAATAATAGGGATCTCTACCCCCTCATCTGAATACCGGTCGTTGTTTCTATCACTGCATCAGCACGTACCAAATCCCCATCCCCTCCCACCCTTCCCTTCTTCCATTGTCTTACCCCCCTACGTCCATTTTATGCTTACGAAACCCTCTTACCCTCCGCCATCCGGTCCTTCTATTAACCGAATTCTTACAAAGAAGCCCCCCTCTGCCTGCCTTCCAAATCCTCCATCACGCATTCTGATGTCCACTGTGCTGTACAGTAGTAACACGATGATGAAACCTTGCATGCTTCTTTCTCTTTTGTCTGCCCGTTCACAGGGAGAACATATGCCGTTTACAGAGAGGACAATACGACTCGAACCCAGGCGTGTATGTACGTGCGGAGCGTGCGTGTGAGAATGCCCGCGCCGGCGGGTCAAATTGTTACTACATCTGGCCGTCGATATTCATGGATGTGCCAGCGGCGCCCGTCTCGTCTCGAGAGCGAGCCTCGATTCGATCCGAGACGTCCTAAATCTTAATTCCCCAGCGCGGACGTCCATCCCCCAGCCCAGAATCATAAAAGTCGAAATCTAAAAATATTTATATCGAAAATATATTATCCTCCTTGCCAGATGCGGCTCGGCGCGGGTACGCAAGCAAGCAAGGGACGGTATAAGCTTTAGGAACCCACCCCGTTGGCAATTATCACGCTAACGTCCCAAGCCACTCCGTCCCACCTCGCCATGGATGGATTGGATGGATGGCTGGGGAACGCGGCGATCACAGAAAAGGAAAAATATACTTGTTTTGCCCCGACGGGGCTTCATACCTCATTCCAACGGGGACTCGCTCACCCCTTGCCTGCCAGGGACGCCCCGGTCCTTTCTTTTTGTTGTCAATTTTTTTCTCTTTCCTTTGCGCGAAGATGCGACCCTGCTTGCTTCTGTTTTTGCCTTGCCGATTACGGGATAGATAGATAGGCGCTCGCGGTGAATTGAGTGGGTTATCGTACATACAGTACCACTGTATGTAGGGGAAGCGATTGGGGAATTTTTTTTTTCCATTGTACGGGGCGTAGGTGTGTATTGCTTCCGAGGGTGCCAGGGTAGTTGTGGGAGGGATCATCACGGAGGCGATCATTATGATTACCGCCCTTGTTCCATTTCGAGCGATCAGCCAAGGAGCTATCAAAGGATCAACTGACCACTTTGCATACATCTTCAACAAGCGCCTGTAACCGGGTCAAGGGTCAACTCGATGGCATTAGGCCGCGAAAAAAAAACCACCTAATTCTGCCAGTCAAGTCGAAACTACAAGCCTTTGGAATCAGGACGACACAGAGTGCGGCGCAAGGGACCACGACACCCATTGGCGCGGCGTCGGCGCCATATCAGAGTTTGAGTGAAAGCCCTTTTGAGGAATGGAGGGGAGTCTGGCTGGGCTGGATTGACTCGCCAGGGCCAATCTGGTATTGGTATAGCCTCAGGCTCGCTCACCCTTCGCTTCCCAGCCCCAGCTAAAACAAACATATCACGGCCGCTCATGTCGACGGACTGACCCACCCTTCGGACTCGTCACTCTGTTCACATTCTCGCGTCCCCTCCATTCCCATTTCTCCGGAGAAGGGGCCCTAAATTCTCTTGTTGGAATTGAGAGCGAAATCGATCGTCCCTTGCGAAGGGACCTCGACCATATGCGTCCGATACATATCATGCGGTTCACACTCGGCGTCTTTCAGAATGACGGGCATCTCGGTGACACAACGTCAGTTCCGGTCGGGCCTATGGATCATCCAGACCTATAGCAGCATAGACGAGTAACACCTCACCCCCGCAGGACAGAAAGGGCCCCTTGGCCATACTTTGTCCACGGTGACGTGAGGATTTGTGATTTGTGGCATCGGCGATACCTGTTGCGCCCAATGTCCGTTTGACTCGCGTGTGGTACTAGTTTAGTGAGTCAATAGTGGCTGATATTTGGGAAACATTGCGCCCAAAACGATGGGATCGCCAATCCTCATCTCGAGGGCATATCGGTCAGTTAGGGGTTTCGGGAAAGCTTGATGCCACCTAGTCGTCATTATCCTTGAATTGGCATGTTCGTCGAACGGGAGTCATGAGACGACCGACTAGTGAGGCCTAGTGAGGGGCTGGCCGAATGAGAGAAGGATCCAGGGCCAACCCCACTTGACCGGATGGGAATCCTTGACAATAAAGCCTGCTTCTTGTGGAGATCACCAATTTGCGCGAGCTAGGCTTGTAGAGATGATAACCATGAGGAAATTGTGACTGACACCTGTCATAATTACCATGCATACAAATTACGGGGTAAAGAATCCAGCGCTCCTGTGGCGATTCTCTCCTAGATCAAAGGCAACGCGCCGGGGCTATGGACCCTGACCTACGGGCCAGACAATTAATCGTATTGGCAGCGTACGACAACCTCCCACTGAACTGAACCCCAGTAAAGCAAGTAAATATGAGTATACCGACGAACCTGATCCATGACCCCGCCATCGCCAACAATGTGTCCCGCGTCGTGCTCAGTTGGTGCCCCATCCCTTTGGCTACAAGGAAAAATTTGATGTCAGACACAGCACATGAAGCAGACAGACAGTCATTTAAATTAGGACGCACTTTGACCTCTTCTCCGAGCTCACGAACAAACAACGAGGGCCGCTCAGCCGTCCGCGCACCCTCCTCGCCAGCATCCCACGTATAACTCGCACCGACCGCGAGGCGCGCACCGTCTGCAGAGAACGCCAGCGCTGCGACGGGGGCGTTGTAGCGCGTGTATTGACGCAATCGCTTTTTGACCTTGTGGTCCCAGATGGAGACGGTTGCGTCTGAGCCACCCGACGCGAACGTGTTGTACGTCGGGTGGAAGGCGAGCGCGTTGACCGGCCAAACGTGGTCGACGTCGTCGATCGTCTGGCGGTGGCACTTGAACGCGTACTTTTTTTCTTGGATGGCCGGCGAGGGGTCGAAGTACTCCACGGCGATGCGACCCTCGACGGAGGCGGTCGCGTACCCTGGGAGAGCCACGGATTGTCAAGAGAACAGAGACGGCACGCGCAAGGACCTACCTTGGCCGTCGGACATGCAGGCGAGGGCCCGGGTGAGGAATTTGAGGGAGCTCTCGCGCGTCTGCTCGGGCGTGTCCATCTTGCGAACGTCGAAAATGTGGAACAGGCGGCTCGCGAGGGCTACGACAAGGCGGTGGCCGACGGTGTCCATGAAGTAGACGCGTTCGGGGAGCGAGTGAGAGGACTGCTGCGAGGTCGCAGCGCGGGGGTCCCAGAAACGGACCGTACGATCCCAGGAACCTGTGATGATGGCATCTGCGGACGAAAAAAGGGAAAGAAATGTCAGAAGCGACTAGAAGGGAAGGGGGCCAGGTGTACGCAACTGGCTTCGCTCGAATAGCGGACACTTGATATTGCATCGTCGTGTTGGCCAAGCGCGTGGATCTTCTCCGACTCTAGCTCTAATCTACGTATGGTCAGAGGGAAAGACGGGGTGACTAACAATGCACAGATCCATACTCTCTCAGTGATGCGTCGAGCCCTCCGCTGTACGCGTGAGACGCGTCCGAGAAGGTGGTCGAGAGGACGGCGGCACGATGATCAAATTTTGTCTTTTCCCCATTAGCCGCGATGTCGTATAGTCTGACAGTCTGAATAACGATAGTATACGTGCTTAGAGACGACTAAACGGAGGAGTGAAGAGGAAAAGCAGGAAATGAGGGCGTACCGAGTCCCATGCGGAAGCCAATAACAAGTTGGAACTTGCGGGAGAGAATTGGAGGCTGGAGATGCTGTCAAATGGGGCACCTGTTATTTCTTGTTGATGGTCTGAGCATAGAACACGTTGGATCCTTGAGTTTGGGAGCGTAGGGAGTAAATACTCACCAGACATGGCCTCGCGGTTGAGGTGTGGCGCTGACAAACCAAGAGCCAAACCATCTTTATCATTACACGCGTCTATCACACACGCCCCAGTCTGGCATGGCACCGAATCCTCGTGTTGTTCAGTCAGTTTCTCTTCCTCTGATATTATTCCATGGGTTGCTGCGGCAGCACTGCCTATGTCCCTTCATATATGGTGGCAGAATATGCGCCAGTGACTTTCGTGACATCACGCGAACCTGTCGCGGTGGACTCTTCAGACGAATTTTCATTGCATCATTTATTACTCTACCCTTGGACTATGGCCCAGTCTGAGACAGTTTGGCTACGAGGCAACGAGTATGTTTGCCTCTGAATCAAGGTGTCACTATCCTCTTCATGGCCTGCGTAAACTCCAAGTCGGTGATTTTAACATTTATTGTAGGTCGTTTTTACAAAATTTCCAGAACACATCAGTCCGCTACCCCAAGACATGAACACCAACAGACGAACCCCAGACCGAGACTTCGCTACTCTGAAAAAATGAAAGTTCAATACAACTAATGCACTGCTCAGCGACATAAAGAATCGGGGCGTACCTTGAAAGCCAGAATCCTCTGGTCGTCCATCATAACACCCTCATAGTCATATTCATCCTGGGTCACAATCTCGACATAGGGCAATGACGTTCGCACATCCTCTTCAAATATATAGCCCCCAGCAATCACGCTATCCTCCACTCTAAGGGTCATCCGATTTCCATTCGGGAGTTGCTTGCTCCAGTTTCCCTCCTGCGACTGCCCACTCTCAACTGCCAACGCACGAGCGATGCGCACAGAATATGGATTAAAGTCTCGCATGATGATTGGCGTCGGTTCCCGATTCTCCAACGTGACCGCGCGCTGGCCTGCCGTTGTCGCTATCCAGTACAATGCCATGGAACTTCCCACGAACAAACGCGTCGCAGAGCGGCCCCATGCAGACCATGGCACCTGCATGACTGTGGGTGCAGGTCCCGGCGGTGAACAGAAGGGCGCACATGCGCGATGCGCCGCGGGGATGTGAGCAAGGAGTGCACGGCGGTGCACGATAAATGAGAACCAACCCCCCCGGGCACCGGCCTGGGGGGAGTGGCTGTAGGACATATTGAAAATAACGATCGCATCCTCCGCCTTGTCACGGAATGGTCTATCAGATGGGGATGGGATGACAAGGGGACCTGAACCGGTTGGGTTTGGTGCCGCGTGACAGAATGAATGGTAGAGTGATGCGGTTCCGGTGAGCGGCGGAAGATGGAGCACACATAGAAGAACGAAGTGGGGCGTCTCATCACTATCGATCACAATCTTGATTACTTCGAGCGTATTATGGATCAAATTAGGAATCACGAGGGTGTCTTGCGCGAGGTAACTGAAATGTTTGTAAGCTCCTTGATTGAGTGATCCAAGCTGAACATAAAGTATCAGCGATGGCGGGCGAAATTGAAGTAACTTTGAAATACTCACGCGATGTGTCAGACCCGTTTTCCAGCGCACCAGAAAGAATACGTCATGGTTTCTATTCCATTCTGTAAATGTAATCAAAAGGGCTAGGAAATCCCCAACAACTTCCATCTGGATGCCGCATGTGCCAAAAGGCACGATCTCATCAATGAAGATGATGGGTTTCTCGGCAAGGGGATGAGGCTGGCCAGTTGAAAACTTCAATAACCGCAATTCCAAGATCGTATTCCTCTCAGCTGGATAATAGATATCGTCCTGGCTTCTCTAAAGTCAAAGATCGGGAAGAAAAGAAGAACAGGAAACACTCACGCTGTCAAAGCCGCTATCAGATCGTGTTCGTGCACCGCGAGTTTAACATCTAAGATATATGTTTCAAGGTTATACCCCCTCCAGTCCAATTTTTGATCCTGCCCATCGAAAAGGGACGGAAGAGTGACGTAGGAGTGCCCAACAGTGGATCGGCGGCTCTCGTCACGGTAGTCGAGTGGTGTTCCAAATAAGAGCGTTCCATCAGTAAAGTCCCATTGAGTGGTCGGATTAAATGGAATGCAAACGTTAACGGCCCTACGGAAGTCAAGAACCGCCCATGCTTCCTCCCGCTCCTTGAGAATGCGAAGACGTTCGGGATAAGGTAAACCCGAACCCATGTCATCGCTTACTGTACAGCGTTCCATCTGAACGAGATAACGCACGACAGAACTACTGCACAGGTCGTACAGCACGCGACAGGTGCGCCCGCATGATATAATGTCGAGGGGGGAGAGATATAAAAGAACGTGAGTCATGAGCTCTGGAGGAATGTGAAGCAAAGAAGTCGGTGGTGGGGCATCGACAGAAATCACTTGGTGCGATGTAGTGTTCTGAGCTGAATGTCTTTGTCCACTTGTGTTAGCCCGAACGAGCGAATCTCGTGGGTCATCTTCACGGTCTTTTAAACCTTGTGGATTTATAGCGAACCATTCGGTAGTGTGGTGAGGGTCAACGCTTTCACATGCGGGAGATGCTAATGGGGATTGCGGAGAACGATCAGCTGCAAGAGACGAGGTCAGGAAAGGTAGTTCAGCCATTACGGCCTAAGAACACATCATTCACCTGATTTATGGGTTATCATTGAAAGCATTGCCACTCTGACGATTTGTGCATCATCATTTTTGGCAGGCGACAAATCTTTTCGTGTGCACTCTGTGAGAATAGGATAAGTCGTGATGTGCGTTATCGCTTACGACATAAAGCTGTGTGGATCTCTGCGTTCGAACCCTGCAGATAGCTTTCCACTGCGTCTAATGGGAGAGTTTCCAGAGACTGTAGATGCGAGAAAGACGACATAGGAACTATCCGATGTTTGTTCGCGTTACTATTGCAAATTTCGCTAATCCGGGCCAGGTCATCATCATGGACAAGAACCATATCGCATTCAGGCGATCGCTATGGAGTCTAAGTTGTACAGACGCATGGTTGAGGTCTTCATTACTCACCCCAGCAACATAGTCGAATATAAAGTGAAGAGGGTCCTGACAATTTAAGGAATTAAAATGAGGCATAAAAACGTCACTGAAAACATACTTCACCTTCGAAACAGTGGGTATCGAAAAAAGCTCCACATCAGGATCAGAGTCCTGGTCAAGCCCATCCGCACCTGCCGAAGGTTGTGCTGCTGCTATAAGATGCTTTGGAAATGTCCCAAAGGTACGAGCAACACGGAAACCTCGGATAAATACACATTGATTCTCAGGTAGATTCTAACGGACACAAGAACACGCCGAAGATGTCAAAGGCTCGTCGGCGCCTGCAAATAGCAAGTTAACATACCTTCCCACTAGGCCCTTGGTTCAATACTGCGCCCCGAATTCGCTCGGGAGAGACCTGCCAGCAAATTCTACCTTCAGGGCTATGGGTTACTTCGACCCCGAAGGATACCTCTGCATCTAGTTGGTTTGTCGAGAAAGCAACATTGGTCCAAGATCTTGCGTGATCGCAGCCAGTGACTAGGACAAGTTCCTCCATCTGCTCAATTCCAAGTCCAAGGTGTTGGACGAAGGCAAACCATCGATCGATATGTGCTACCATCCACTTGCCAAAAGCCTCCCGCGCAAGAGTGTCCTGACGTTGAGCTGGTACTGGAAGCGATAACACTGCGCCTCCTTGTCTGGTTTTGCACAAAAACGAAGCCTGCGGGCAGTCATCCGGGCTGCAGAAATATTAGTGGCAACAAATTTTCAGCAATGTTTGACTACCGAAAGGCCTGAACATCCGAGTCTGGTTCAAGAACCACCATATGGATCCCAGCTGAATAGTAATGACTGGGATTGAGTGTGCCACGGATAATATGATCGGACAGGTTGGGAATCAGTGGTTCATGGTATTCTGGGACCCCGGACTTGTGGGATGGATGGTCCGCAGAAAGAAGGGCATTGAAAAGTCGGTGGAATCTGCCTCCGCGTATGAAACCGACATCGCCAACCTCCACGACGCTATACATCCCTGATGGACTGGGCTCCCAAAGGGCATACCCGTATGCAGGATACTTAATTGCAAGTGATCCGCGAAAGATGTCGTAGTGAGTCATTGACGAAGGTAACGCCCAGGCCTACCCTGACTTCACACCCCGATATCTCCTCTCTTTGGCATCTCTAACCATTTCTGGTTTTTTCAGTGTCATAGTTTGTCCCGTGCGACCCGCTCTTACACGGAGAGGACGCTCTCGTGGTTCCAACGATGGCAGTATATCAAAGACAGAGATCGTTTCATCCAGGTGGGTCACCATTCACAACGCGCCGTCAATTCCCCGTTCTCATGTGACCACGTCAGTCAGTTTTGGCTTGAAAACGCCGTCTTTTCAACAGCAAAACTCGACTAAGAAGTCCACATCTCACAACTTTCTTCATTTACGCTCGTCCTGTCCGATTCTTACGTTTAGTCTGGTTCAATGTCCTCGCCGCGCAAGGCATTCGTCTTACCCCAGGATCATTGTGCGCTGACTGAGCCCAACTACGCTGTGGTGGTCGGTGGAAGACCTCTGGGGCAAGGGTTATGATGACCCTTACCCCGTCCCACCACGGTGTGTCCCAGCGAGACTCGAAAAACGCGCTTCGTACTAATCCTTCGCTAGAACCCCCACCGTTGTGGAACTTTTAGAGACAAGAAGATCTCCTGGGGATCTTACCAGGACAACATACCCATTGGCGGATACAAAGGCTTCAAGTGAGTCCAAGAAATATTCATCAACCCTTTCTAGCCTTTCTTATGCCCATCCACCACAGCTTCACTTCCAACGACCATGTCAGTACCTCTACGTCTGACCATACATCCACCGTGTGCAACTACAACCCCACGACCATCTACGATTCGGCTCGTTGCTGCCATCGCATTTTGTATGGCACCGTAACATAACCACTTCGCTGTTGGTGCAAATAGTTCCGCGCTTCTACGACGGATATTGTCGATGATGGCCACGACACTTCGATTGACCATGCGGCGCAGTTGCCGTAGTACTGTCTACCCCGTTGCTCAGTAATGAGAAATTCAACGACAAGACACTCATCGTGCATAACTTCTGGGAACGAATTATATACGAAAAGCAACTGCGTTTAACATCCCTGACAGCGCGCAAGGCACCGACGATTTGACACATACTCCCTACCCTCGATCGTTGATACGAACTGGGTCCTCGGATCCCTTGACAGTGGTAATACTAGCAAGTGCGTCTCCCGCTGCTCCCTGCCCCCCACTCGCTCGACTCACATCTCGCCACGTTCCGTAGTGCCCTCTCGAATGCCTTCTTTGTCGCCGACGGGTTATACAAACACGAACATCTCCAGGCCTGATAACCCCACGAACGTGTCCAGCACGATACCGGGCGCACTCAACAAACGAGGTCTCATCGTTGGTGCTGCAGTATTTGGCGCAATCCCTGCAAGTGTTGCAGCACTTCTATCTCAAGTGGATTGATCATAGCCGTTCCTTTTGTTCTTGCATTCATGACGTAGTACAGGACGTGGGGAACATGCGTCGGTAACCGCAGTGTGGATTGACTGTCGTCTGCACTGGGTTTTGAGCTTGGTAAAACAGTGCCAATATGTATGACTTACTGCTACTTTGACGGGTTTTATGATGT
>Ga0307510_10008974_pt1 | contig 11904 bp, 17 predicted proteins | sample 12_EM_MG_FD_207224 | JGI IMG/M metagenome (GOLD analysis project Ga0307510, IMG submission 207224) | Populus trichocarpa ectomycorrhiza microbial communities from riparian zone in the Pacific Northwest, United States - 12_EM | ecosystem: Host-associated > Plants > Roots > Unclassified | place...
CGGCTTTTGGAGAGGTCAGTTGTCGTCTATGCCTGTTAGTTATGACAATGGGGGAAGGTGGGGAAGAGGGGAAGAGGGGAAGAAGGGGGGGTTACAAAGCGGTCAAAATCCACCCATTTATTGTGAATCTCGCGACAGGAGGTGCACTGTACGCGAAAGGAGTAGTAGTATGGATTTTCCGGAGTGTCTATTGGGCGGAGGTTTGTTACGCTGTTCTGTTAGTTTGAGGCGGGAGGGGGAAGAGGGGGAGCTACCCGGTTAGGTCTGCGGTCAGTTCTAGTGCGAACATGTTCGTTCTGTCTTGTTTTGTTTTGTTTTGTTTCGCGCTGGCCAGGGCAGATTGATTTGCGGGGTGGCGAGTAAGCCTTTGGGAATGGCGAAAGTATGATAGCTGGGTCGGAGGGGTATGAGAAGGTACGGTAGTGGGGTAAAAAAACCCCTGACACGATGGCGTCCACGAGTAGTTTAGGCGCGATACCCACAGCAGCTTTCCCTGCTCCATTCCTTCCCCCTCCCCTCCCCTAACCACAAGCCTCATTCCAGAACGAGGACCAAAGTCCAAACAGGGTAACTGGACTCAACCACGTGACCCAGGCACTTTCCCCATGGCTCAACCAAACCATCCCAAAACCTTACCCCAACGCCTGCGCCCCCGTACCGCAAGGCAAAACCACAAACCATAAACCCTAACAGACCCCCCATGCATCCCACCAGGCGCCGAATCATTGAATCCCACATTTAGTGACCCGGGCTCACATACGCAAGTAAGCCAGCAAGCCAGGCCCGGAATGACACGGTGGATAGTATTCTTTTTTCATCCTCTCTCGCCTTTCCATTCACTGGAACCTTGGACACAGGGACTTTAGTTGGCTCTAGTTTAAGGGATTCCGATTTTGGCTCGAGGAAATGCATATAAGGCTGATACTACTCGTAGTATGATAGCTTGTGCTTCATGGTGTGAAACGTGCTTTGCGTTCTGCGTGTGAACGTAGGGTGTGCAGCGGGCTGAGCGGGCTTGAGTATTTTGGGATGTGTTGCCCTGATCTCTTCCGTGTGGTTCTTACGGGGTAGTATTGCACTAGCTACTACACTAGTGTGGTGGTGTCGGCGTTGTTCCTGTTCGTCTAGACACAAAACATGGAATGAGCTTCAATTTCGAGTGATTACTAATGATCCAGCCATATCGGCACATAATGCGATCCCGCAGCGCACTACGAGTAGACAGACATGTGCAACAGTGCGAACCCCCGCTCCGCTCGTGACTTCCCACCACCGCTCGGTTATGTACGAATACCGGTACAAGTACTGTACTGTATGTACGTCTGTGAACGGGTGGGCCTTCGGTCTCATGCACACGTTTCGAATCCTTGATTTGTTTATCGGGACTGACTAGGATGTTCGCTGTTCTATCATATCGTACTGTCGTGCGGGTAGTAATTTCCCTTCTATTATTTTGCATCATCCAGGACCCATCTAGCCATCCCGGCGCTTCACAAGTACAAGTACTCGTCAAGGCCCTTCCTTGGATCACTACTCTACTTAAGCATATACCGGCACTTAGGTTCATTCCCCTGACTCATGAAAACTATCATGCAATATGATCCCAACTGGCCTGCAAGGTTACGCCAGTTGACTACGGTGCAGTAATAGGCGCCCAATAATTATGATATTTCCAAGATAAACAAGAAGAAAAAAAAAGTTTGATCATCCAAACATTACCCACCCAAGGCGAAATGGGAAGGGGCGGAGGAAGGGCACGGGCGCCAAAGATAGCAAAGGTGTCCTGAAGTCCAGTCCAACACTCACCACCCCAGGAAGGGAGGGAGTTTCACATGTGGTAGGCAATCGCTATAAAAACGTTTTCGGTGAGGTTGTGATTGACGAGTGAAAAACACCGATCTGATCGAGGGTGTGGGTGCAAAAAGAAAACAGGCTCTCCAGCGCAATAAGGCTGCTCTGCAGAATACGGCCTAAACCAAAAGGCTTCTAGACTCTAGAGGTTGGCCTCTTTTCCCTCCAAATTCAACGTAATAGGGGCGCTCCGAAGGAAGAAATAAGGAGGAAAAAGAAAAATGGTATGATAGTAAAGTATATATCGCGGTCACAGGTCGTGACCGACAGAATACTTTCTTGTTCTTCCATTAATTTAATGAGGTCCTTTGAGTACCTTATCAGCAGACCAATGACTCAAAAAGCCGAGACAACCTTCGGAAATAACTTCAAAAGAAAATGTCATCATTGTCCAAGCATCCTGCAGGAAACCGTAAAGTTGACATCCCGACGATGGGACCCCAGCGAATAAAAGTGCCGATATCGCGTACCTGGTGAGTCGTAGCTGTAAATAAATGCCAGGTGAGGCTGAGTTCATCCGAAAATATACTCCATCGCTCATCCATTCATCTGCTCCACCCCCTACCCGTCGATAGGTCCCTGTTGTGCTCCCCCAATAACGAAGACGAGGAGAAAAGTCCAGACATGGGATAAACTTGCAATGTTAGCTCAAGAGATGAGGTAAAGGGAACCAACCACGGAGTAAATAAAAGGACACCTGCGAATGAGTCAACGAGTTGAACGAGCGAGAAATCTAGCCCCCGCGTTATAACTTTAAATGAAACTGAGCGTATTAGATAGGGGCACGGCCCCACATGATAGGAAAAAAACAAAAAACACCAACGGCGGAGACCACTGAGTCGAATTCAGGAAACCAAATAGAGTAGACAAAAAGGAATGGCGAGTTCTCCGCACCAGGTCAAATGGCCTTCGGAGCAACACCATCTCCTTCCCCGTAGATACGTAAGTGTTTGCCACCACCACTCAAGCTTGCCGTCCGTGGAGGGAGGACGGACCCAATCACGCCGGACCCGTGTTGGAATACGACGGGAGGCGGCCGGAGGCACATGGACGAGGTAGATTCGAGACGAGGTTGACAAAAGGACAAAGAGAAAGGCAGTAGAAGGACCCAAACGCGTGTCGCCTTGCTGTGACTCACATTATAACACAGCCTCGTTTGTTTATGTGTGTAGGGCATGCAAGCGGGTAACTATACTCGTCAGTAAAGTATGGAGATGAAAACAAGTTTTGCGTGATGGTGTTGAAGGCAATAGAGGAAGTAGGGTAAAGGCGGAAGGAAAGGAAGGGAAAGGCGAGAACCCACGTCGGGATGGTTGGGGTTTCGGAAAGGAGAGGGGGCGGGAAGGGCAAGGGATGGCGCGTTTCTTTATCCAATGTTATTTGTCCGGGTAACTGTCATGACTCAAGCCACAATCCAGCCTCCACAGGATAAGCTTTTTGAGATCACGTGGGAATCACCAACCACCCAAGCACAGCGCAACGGTTCAAGAGCGGGGTCTAGAGAAAGAAGGCTGAGAACAAGTATCATATGGATAGGAGGAAGAGGAGAAAAAGAAAGAAAGAAAAAGGACGAGGGAAGGGTCCAACCCCCCTCTTCCATCACTTGGTTCACAGAAGATGCGATAGCGTGCGATATCTCTTCCATGCCCCTCATCCAAATCGTCCAAATTTTGTTCGTTCGTCATAGTAAACCTCAGCTGCCAAAAGGCCCTCAGCCCCCGTCCTTCATCTTAGCTAGGGTAAAATATATCGAATTAACCCCTCCCCCATCGCAAAAACCCTCATCATCGCGTTTCCCTCTACGAGATCCACTCAATTGATAGGACCAAGAAAAAGTGGAGTGGAAGGCAGGCAGGTAGGCAAAATAAAAAGAGAAGAACAGAAAAAGAAAGAAAGACAACCTAAGTTACGACACTTGTGCGGATGAACCACGTCAGAGCTCCAATCCACCGCGCCACTCCCCACGCGAGCCAATACAAATCGCAGGGCGGCAGAGAAACCCATCTCTCTCTCTGCAAAATAAAATAAAATAAGCCATGCTCTTCGCCAAAGCTGTGTGCCCTGTTGCCAGGGTTTTCATTTTTTTAAAAAAAACCCTCACTGCTAATACCTCTGACTACGGTTGTGTATCATATCCAAAAGCGTACCCACAGACAGAACAACGCACAAGAATTATGCACTATATACGTATCTCTTACAACCCTGATCAGATATTTCTGCCCTTCCTTCACCTGAAGATTGTTGGAAAAGAAGAAGAAAAAAAGTGGATCTCCAATGTCACAGTGAACATAGTTGGGCCTTTGCGGGGGAGGGGTAAACATTGCAGAGATAGATACCGGCGGATCGATTGAGAGGGAACGAAAAAAATATGAATGAGAGGAAAAAAGGGCACAGCGAACGGTACCGGTATAAGGGTAAGCCAGCGGGCCAGAAAATGCCTTACTGCGGAGTACCAGAGGAGTACTGACACCAGTATAGCAGAGGTTAGTTGGGATGGATGGATGCCTTCTTGCCTTACTACGGCAACAGCGAACGAACAAACAAGCATCTCGTTAGGACAATGCTCTCGTCGGCTGCGCAACAGCAAAAACGTGAGAGCGAGAGAGAAAAAAGAGGAAAAACAATTCCCACTTTTCATTCCCATATCGTAATTCTCGAAGGCTCACAAACCCCCTCGACTCGAGGGTCTTTTCCTGGGCCAATTGGTTGTGACCTACCGGCCTGCGGTGCCACTGCATTTCTCATGCTTTATCGCGAGCGATAAAGTGCAAGAGATGGGTTAACTTGTATATTTTACAGATACACCTCTGATGCAACAGCGCTGTACCATTGACCTGCGTGCCTACGGGCACGGACGGATGCCACAGGTTATGGCAGGAGGGCTGGAGGGAACTCCAATACCATACGTTGTTTATCTGCAAGGTAATTATGCAAAAGCAAGCGTGCATAGGACTGAACTCGTTGCAGGTGCCTCTAGAGCAAAGTAACTCGTACTCAGTCAGCTGTCAGGATAAGGGGCCCTCAACACTCGGTTGCAGTGCTCTGGAATAGGGAAGAGGATGGGGTTCTGGTTGAATGAGGGTTTGGGTTAGCTGTTCGAAGCGCTGTATGATGCTGATCTGTCCGGTCGGTCGGTCAGTGGAGGAAGGAGAACAGAATGGTAGGGTATCAGTTCAACGGTATCGTGAGTTGAGCGGGTTGTCGGGGGGGGGGGAGGAGGAGAGGGTGGGAGAGTGCAGGACGGGTGAAAATAATATCTTTGTCAAGAGCTCACAGAATCGAAATACGATCCACAACCGCAAAGTACCTCGGTGGGCTCTCCCGATGGCGGTGTACCAGTACCAAACAATTTGCGCACCAATCGGCCAAGGTGGATGAATTTCCCGTTTCTAGGCAGAATACGGAAGCTAAGGGTTACACGCACAAACTGGTCTAGTGGCTCCCGATAAATAAGTAGACACTGCACTCGTAGAGGCTATCGCTCAAGTAAATAATAAGCTCAGCCTCCTGAGTTGTTCCGGCTCCGCATAAGCAACCGTGATATCAACCGTGGTATTGAATTGAGTTTTCATTTGATAGCGACGAAGGGAGCTAGCTATCGTTACCGACGATATCATAAAGTTACCGGTAAAGCACCTTCCATCGATGGATGGGCAGACTTTCGTCGTCATAGTGGTGAGGTGAAGGGTTTTATTATTATTTATCTTTGAGACGCACCCCTACGTCGTTGCGCATTTCGAGTTTTTCAATTATTCGCGTGCAAAGTGAGGGACACCCATAGAGATAATTGAATTTTTTGTGGTCCTATGGTACCAACATGTATCCATGAATTACGCGAAGCGATCAAAGCAGAGCGGATTTTCTTCTCAATCTCACACAATGGGAATCAGTTACACGACCCCCCCAACACCACATAGAATTCCGTTCGAAGGAGGGAGGAAGGGAGGAAAAAGGAAGGAGGAATAAATAAATGACTCAAGTGGGGATATAAAGTGTGTAGAAAAAATTTTCACCGTGGGTTTTTACTTAGCAGTCACTTGGATGTTGCTTGTACCACCCTTACCATCTCTCTCACGGACGTTTTCGCTTTTGATAGAAGCATATGTGTGTGATTTGTGTGATTCGGAACTTTGTGAGAGTGTGATGAATATCAACATAACAAATAGGCTTGTGTACGGCTCACAAGGGTTGCAATTCCCTTTTTCCGGATTCCTAAAGGGCCGAACAAGCAATTGATAGGGTGTGGTGACTCTGGTGAGGTTAGGAGTTTAGAAAACGGTAGGGAAGAGAAAGCATTGGGAACCAGGATGAAGGGGGGTGAGAGTATCTCATGCTCTTGCACGGAAGGTCTCTCGTTTATGAAGTCTCGGCGGCTTGTTTTTCTTTTCTTCTCAATGAATTCATTTCCGGACCCGGTTGTTTGGAAAAGGGGCAAGCGGCGAGTAAGGAGTGGGTTTTCCCTTTCTCTCCTCTCGTCCTGGGCGCACGGAGCTTCCCAACGGTTTCTTTTTCTCCCACTCAAAGCATGGCGGGAGCTGTGTTACTGGACTATGCCCACTTTGAATACTCGAGTAGGAAGGGAAACCTTGGGAAACACGCTAGAAGGGAGCTCGTTGGATGGTGACCCTTGGCAACAAAATTTTGCACCTATTTAAAATTAGTTCATTTTACAATATCCCAACCAGCGGCTTGGAAGTTTGTGTGCGGTAAGTTGCTTTGGGTGCTGTGGTGTGTGGAATTGAATTGGATTCAATGGATGAATTACTCGTGGGAATTAGCAGTCCCGTCTGTTCCCCCGCGAAGGCCAGTTATCGATCGGGGTGAAAGGGCAGAGGTAGTTGCCTCGCAAGCGCATCACATCAACCAAGCCTGGGGTGGCGGCGGGTGTGGGTTGGCAGAGCGAGGGGCAAGTTAAGTGGACGGAGGAGGGCAAGAAAGAATAAGGGTTTACCGGCAGGCGCTGGAAGGGACGAGAGCGAGCTGGAAAGCAGCTTTCCGCTGAAAAATTCAATGCGGCCTTCCTGGTAGGCTGGGATGAGATGCTGTATGGTACGTATGTTCGGCAGGGACAGGAGGAATCGTTGTCGCCGTTTGAAAGAATTCTATTGCGATAGGACGAACAGCGCTAGAAAATCTCCGCCGGGGAAGGGAGAGATGATGATGATGATGAGCTGACAAATGGTGCGGTACTCGCTCGTGGTAAATTGCGGCTTCTAATCATAGCGCAAAGTTTATGATAGACACACTGTAATTGTATTTTTATTAACCTGTTGTTGCGCGAGTAACTCTCTGACAGTGGATGAGTGAGCGAGGGAGGCTGCGTAGGTGTAAACCGAGTAAGTGTATTGGTCGGTTGCGGGTGGGCGTAGCGGATGCTCATTTTTAGGTATGTGAGTTATTCGAGTGCTGAGGTAGGGTACGGTAGGGTCTAAGGGGGAGCAGAGAGACATCGCCCCCTCTTTCTTGTGCTCTGGAGGGAGCAGAGTGGAGGAGGAGGTCGTTTTAGAATACCGTATTGTTACCTTAGTTGTGCCTACGGTTCTATCGTTCTTGCGCCGACACTGGTTGATTGAAAACAGTGAGGGACAGGAACAAGAAGGAGTTCTTTACTCCTTGCCTTATCCATACCGTTCCGCCGGCTGTTTTGGCAACACACCAATACAGAGAGGCCAGATTCTGAGATTCCTCACTCAGTCTCTCCGCACACACATACTTGTGCGTACTGTACCCGTTCAGTACCAGTACTCGAGTACCAGTACCAGTCTACATGGTAGTCACACCTACCGTACTCGAGTCCTTGAGCAGAGAGGGACAGGATACGGTGCAGTGTGCTCGAATACACTTGCAGGGAGGAGGAGGTAGGAGGTGAGAAAGGGGGTGGAAGCCCATGGTCCCCTAAGTTAGAGACTGGGGGGGTGCATGGGAGTGGTGAAAAAAAAAAAAAAAAAGGTAAAAAGAAGGTGGGTGGGAGTCTGTGCAAATTCTGCAGGAAAAAAGTGCTGGGATTCGCTTTCCCTGTGATGAGTCGCTGGCTGCTATTTGGTGTGTGTGCGAGGAAAAAGACCCGATTTATTATATTCGTGACCTTGGTCACAGCTCCGTGACCCCCACAGAATTATATCCCCCTCATATATAACCCGTCAGCGGCCCCCCCCCGGAGTCCCGCGCTTCCTTCTTTTCTCTCTTTTCTCTCCCTATCGAGTCCACTGCTCACAACTTCCATCATCGTGCATTCCCGAGGTTCGCTATTCGCGACATTTTTGCACACTACCTACATCCACACATAGCCGAGAGACCTCGCTTCCAATTTGGATCGCTCAGTCCTCATAAAACAATTGATATCCCCAGCTATCGCTGCTACTACCTGCTTTACTTACATGTTAGAGATACGGGAACCAAATCCAACATCTACCCCCTCTAACTGAAAGCGTCCTGAAGAAACATTCAAGACGCCTCTGCAATCACACCCCTCCCATATTCTATATCGAGAAACCAGCTTCAACGAGTTGATACGAAAACAGCAGCATGCAACAATTCGAGCAATCACCCTTTGCGAGTCCATTTTACCCCCCAGGATACGGTTACAGTAGCCCTCCACCTGGTATGCATTCGAGATCGAATTTTTACCAAGAGGGCTTTGGAGCGTCTATTCCGACGCCAGCCCCTTCACCACGAACTCCTAGCTCGAGTAGACGCAGAAGTTCTCAGCATCCTGAATTCATGGGTTCCTCCGAGTATGTTAGTGGCAAGCGGCCATCGTCTTCCAGACGGACTGGTCATGAGCATCCCGAGTTTTCTCATGACCAGTATAACACTGCTTCTCCCCGTCCGGGAGTGCAATACAGAGGCGCCCATTATATGCACACACCTGTACATACACCCCCACCCTCATCTCACGCCCATCACAACATGCCCAACCTTTACTCTTACGTACCAGGCAGCTTTGCGCAACAGCAGCCCGAATACGTAAGTGGCTCTAAATTTTCTCATTTCCATTCTTACCGTCGTTCTCGTTCTCCTCCTTCTCCTTCTCCTTGCTACCCTGCTCCTCCTTATCCCCATCACTACACTCGGGATTCCACACCACATAAAGAGTTTCGATATAGGACTGCCTCCCGCCGTGAAGCTGGCCGTCCTCATTCTAGCCGTCATTCTAGCCGTTCTTATAAGAATGATCACACTACTTATTCAGGTACTAATGGATACTCTTACGATGAACAGTTCCCCGCTCCTACCCCTGGCCCTCAATCCCCTCCACCTCGCGAACGAACTAGATCACGAACTCATGCTCACCCTCACTCACACAGACGTGAGGCAACTTGGTCTGGCGAGCCTTCTCCTCGCTCCCCTCCCAAGTCTGCTAAGCCTTCCATGCCACCAAGGGCAAACACTGATCCTGCTGCGATCGATGCCGATGCGATCCGTAGAAAGGCAGCTGCTCTTGGGATTCCAGCCGATTATTCTTTGAAGAACTGGGATCCCAATGAGAGACCCGTTATACTTTTGGGATCCGTCTTTGATGCCAACTCTTTGGGTGAATGGATATTTAATTGGACCAAATATCACCATGGGAGGTCGCATGATGCCACTAAGACTGCGGGTGGACTTTGGGGATTGTTGATTGAGTTGAGCTCCAAGTTGAAGAGAGCGAGGGAGTTTTATCCTCAGATCAAAGCGAAGGAGAATCGTGAGACTTTGGATGATTTCATGGAGAGTGGCGAGAGGCTTTGGTCCAAGTTGAAGGATCTCCTCAAGGCTTGCGAGGAGTACATGTGGAGGGGAGCTCGCGGAGTTGCCTCGCCACGTCCAGAGGAAGGCAAAACGGTTCAGATGGGCAAGAAGTCGGGGGCTGAATTTGTTGATGCTATGTTTAACGGCGTAAAGGAGTGGGATCGTACCGAGAGATTGATGAGGGGTATGGCCACATGGTGTCAGCGTTTCGAGGTCAACTGCGAAGATATCCTCCGTCGTCCGGATGCTTAGGATGGTGGATGACGACACGAAATAATCTGAAGAGAGGTTTTGGCGGGCGTTCTTTTAATCATTCTCTAATCGAGAATATCAACGGAGCACAAAAGTTTTTGTCGGCGGTTTGGATTTCTTTTAGATTGGGGCGTTTTCCCTTTCGTCTCTTTTTATACCTGTCATCATTCTTATCCTTTTCACTCTGCTCACTTTCTATTAATTTTTGCTCTTCTACCCTTGTCCTTTGTATACCCTTGTTTTTTTGCTACTTGTTTAATCTTGTTCATTCTCCTTCGGTTTAGGTCGGGAGCATGGCATCTTTTATTTTTTTCACTTCAAAAAGCAATTGGGCTGTACTATTAGTTTCTCATCTTGTTCCACGGGTCCACTCATGTTATACAGGGTTTTTGTTTTTCCTCAATTCCGTTGGGCTCTGGGTTTTCAGGTTTCTCTTTTTACCAGGTTTTTTTTGGGAAAAAGTTCTTGTTTTATCATTTTTATTCTTATTTTTTATTTTGGGACTTTCTTTTCTCGGATTCATCTGCATATTGGGGTTCACTTAAAAAAAAATCTCTAGCCTGCATATGGGAATGGATTGGGAAAAATTACAGGTTTGGGTGGAATTGTTTTGATTTTTGAGATACCCTTTTTGTTTTCTTGTTTCTTTTCGTTGGTCTTTGTTCGGTTGGTTCGGCGGGGGAGGGGGCGGGGTCGAGGGAAAGTGGTCGGGAGATGGATGGATGGAGAGTGCAGTGATTGGAAACACCGGAGTTGCACGATGCAATACAGATACACTGTTACAACAAGCTGGAAGTGGATTGAAAGAATGGGGAAGGGGCAGTGGTAGGAAACGAATGCGAATTTGCAGTTGGCAAAACAAAATCACTGTCACAGGCTGGCTGGCTAGCCCCGCTGCTGTTATTATCGTCGTCGTCAGGACGGACTGAGAGAGAGAGAAAGAAGGATTTCCTTGTGTCGCCAAAGTCTAATGTAATATTTCTATTTCCTATATTTCCTTTGTCTATCTACGCAAATTTACTCATGCCACGCCTCTGTTTTTCAAAAAAGAGCCCCCTCCCCTCACCCCACTCTTCCCCACTTTCCATTCTTATTGTGGAAAGGATTTTTATTTTTATTTCCCTTATTTCTTTGGTCAGGATCTTGGAAATGTATTCTACTCCACTTTTTATTGTATGTACCGTATGTAACGTTCTGCAGCCCAGTTTAATTGTTAATGCGAACATTTTATGCCTTTTTACCTTATCGCTGAGCGCACAATCGCATGAGACCTGGGAAGAATAGTGGGAAATTACCCCGCTGCTACCCACCCATTCACCAGCCAGCGGGGTCAACCCTTCAGCTTCTCACAGCCCGCCCAGTCCGGCCCAGCCCAGTAGAACACCCGCATACAAAACGTCATCGGCGAATCCAGCCACCCATAGCTAGATTTTCATAATATGATGGGATACTTTCTGATGAATAGGCACACGTGCTTGGAGCCTCCCCTTCTCAAGAGAGAAGAAGAATATGATATCCCGCACAATCCTGTTTACTCTTCGGCCGGCAAGCACGAAAGGAGGGAAAAACAAAAACAAAAACAAAACAAATTCACGCTCACCTAAGTTAACCTGCCATAACTGTAACCGTACATAACAGCACTGTAGCACAAGCACCACCACCACCACCACCACCACCACCAGAAGCAAGAATGGGAGAAGGGAGAGAAAGGGAGAAGAGGGGGGTTCAGTTCCCTCTCCTCCTCCCCTATCGCAGCGCAATCCACGGTCGCCTTTGGTTCGCCCACCCAACTCTATGCGCACACCCCATTCCTGACTGGCCCGTTGTCGTTGTAAATGATAAAATGTGCAGTATGTAGTTATCGAATTTGGTGGGTTGGATTGGATAGGATTGTTTATTTGGAGGGGGGGGGGGGAGGAAGGAAGGAACGTTTTGCGGTATTTTATTTATTTGTTTATTTATTTTTGATAGGGAGGATTGAGGGGTGGTGGTGGGGGTTGGTTGGCTGGTTGGCTGGTTGGCTAGTTCATGGTTTTTGTGCGGGACCGAGTTATTGGTGGTTGGTTCCTG
>Ga0307510_10008975_pt1 | contig 11903 bp, 11 predicted proteins | sample 12_EM_MG_FD_207224 | JGI IMG/M metagenome (GOLD analysis project Ga0307510, IMG submission 207224) | Populus trichocarpa ectomycorrhiza microbial communities from riparian zone in the Pacific Northwest, United States - 12_EM | ecosystem: Host-associated > Plants > Roots > Unclassified | place...
CTTTTAATGTTTGAAATATAGCTTCTGTACACCAGAAGCAGCCGTTTCCGAATGTTATTTTCTGTATATTCATATTTCTTTAATAACCAATATAATGCCGATTCGATTTACCTGCCATAAAGGCATATCATTCGGACTGTTTAAAACAATTAGTGTTATTATAAATAATTTCTATTTTAGTGTCCAATATACATTTATTGTAATTCTACCATCATGCCTGTAATCAGAACTTTGTTCCGCACTGTAAAAGTGCTTATCCTGTTGTCATTCCTGTTTTTTAGCCTGAAAAGCTTTAGTCAATCCACACGCACGCGAATGGATTTTGACAAAGGCTGGCATTTCAATTTAGGCGATGCCGCTGGTGCGGAAAAGCCAACGATGAGTGATGCCAAATGGCGCTCACTCGACCTGCCGCACGATTGGAGCATCGAGGGCAAGTTTGCTAAGCAAAACCCGGCTACACCCGAAGGCGGTGCATTACCCGGGGGCATAGGCTGGTACCGCAAGGCGTTTACTATTCCTGTAACATCAAAAGACAAAAAAGTGTATATCGATTTTGATGGAGTTTACCAGAAAAGCACGGTTTGGATAAACGGGCATAAACTGGGTTTCAGGCCAAACGGGTATATCTCTTTTGAGTATGACCTGACACCTTATTTAAAATTCGGTGGTCAGAATATCATCGCTGTTAAGGTAGATAATTCTGTCCAGCCCAATTCGCGCTGGTATTCGGGATCAGGGATTTACCGGAATGTGTGGTTAGTAACAACTAATAAAACAGCGATTGACCATTGGGGGACCTACGTTACCACACCCGAGGTAGGCGATCAGGCTGCAACTGTTCATTTGCAAACACATATAAAAAATTATAGCGGCAGCTCTGCTAAAATTACTTTGGCTAGTACTATTTATAATCCATCGGGCAAGCCTGTAATAACCCTTACTTCGGCAGAAGTGGATGTTACTGCATCAAGTTATGTGGCGCAGGATTTTAATGTGACCAAACCCGAATTATGGTCGGTAGACCATCCCCGCCTTTATAAAGCGGTTACTAAAGTTTTGTCGGGAAAGACGGTTATTGATGAATATACGACCCCGTTCGGTATCCGGTATTTTAATTTTGATGCAGACAAAGGCTTTTCGCTTAATGGCAAGCCCATGAAGATATTGGGCGTATGTGACCACCACGATCTCGGCAGTTTGGGTGCTGCAGTTAATTACCGCGCGCTTGAGCGCCAGTTGCAAATGCTAAAGGCGATGGGTTGCAACGGTATCCGTACTTCGCATAACCCTCCGGCTCCTGAGCTGCTGGACATGGCCGATAAAATGGGTTTTTTGGTGATGGATGAAGCTTTTGATTGCTGGGAGCGGGGAAAGGTGAAATATGATTATCACCTGTTTTTTAAAGACTGGCACAAGCGCGATTTGGAGGATCAGATATTACGCGACCGTAACCACCCGAGTGTGATGATCTGGAGCATTGGCAATGAGATACCACAACAGAGTGATACGAGCGCGTTACGTGTAGCACCTGAGCTGGCAGCTATTGTACACAGCCTGGATAAGACCCGGCCGATTACCACGGCAAACAATAACCCGGATACAACCAATAAAATTATCAAATCAGGAGCTCTTGACCTGATTGGATATAATTACAACGAATCTCACTATGCCCAATTTCATAGCAGGTACCCAGGGAAAAAATTCATAGCTTCTGAAACAACATCAGGACTGGAAACCCGTGGCCATTACGATATGCCTTCGGACAGCATACGTGTTTGGCCAACAAGATGGGACAAACCATTTACGACAGGCAATCCGGGTAATACCGTATCTGCTTATGATAATGTTCGTCCGCCATGGGGCTCAACCCATGAGGCAACCTGGAAAGTAATAAAGAAATATGATTTCCTTTCGGGCTTGTTCATCTGGACAGGATGGGATTACCTGGGCGAACCTACACCATATAGCTGGCCATCGCGCAGTTCATATTTTGGGATAATCGACCTGGCGGGTTTTCCTAAGGATGTGTACTACATGTACCAGAGCGAGTGGGCCGATAAACCGGTATTGCATATCTTACCACATTGGAACTGGAAATCAGGCCAAACAGTGGATGTGTGGGCCTACTATAACCATGCCGACGAGGTGGAATTGTTCCTGAACGGGCAGTCATTAGGCACTAAAAAGAAAGAAGGCGACGACCTGCATATAATGTGGCGGGTAAAATACGAACCCGGAATATTAAAAGCCGTGTCGCGCAAGGACGGTAAGGTGGTGTTGACACGCGAAATACATACCGCCGGTGCGCCTGCTAAAATACAACTCATAGCCGACCGCAAGCTGATTAAAGCTGATGGTAAAGACCTGTCGTTTGTCACCGTTAAAATACTGGATAAGGATGGCAATGTGGTGCCTGATGCCGACAACCTGGTGAACTTTAAGATCAGCGGTACGGCCTTTATTGCAGGTGTGGACAATGGCTCGGAAACCGATCATGATCCCTTTAAAGCCAGCTACCGCAAAGCATTTAATGGTTTGGCATTGGCTATCATTCAGTCAAAAGACAAACCGGGGAATATTACTTTGACGGCTACATCAAACGGGTTGCAAAGTGCTATGGTGGTGTTGCAGGCGAAGTGAAATATGTTAAAAAAGACTTACAATGAAAGTATTCTATAAATATTTTCTTCTTCCTATCACGGTACTAATGGGTTTATTAGGCTACTCTTTTGCCTACAAACAAATAAGACGCGAAGAAATAAAAAAAGAACTGCTGGTAGGAAAATGGAACTATTCGAACGGAGTAGTTGGCAACGTTATCATGGTATTTGATAAAGATGGAACAGGTCATAGATTTACGGATTCGAGTAAAATTGTACAGAAATTCAAATATCAAATTACAAGAGAATCATTCCTTGAATTTTATATTGGGTCACATAAACCGGAAATATACCATATAGATTCATTAACAACCCAAACTCTTAATATCAGAGAATATCCTTTCAAAAAAATAAAGGAAAGTATAAGTGTTTATGAATCGAATTTTAAAAGAGGAAATCCTGCGCATGGACAGCCCACTCACATATTTGTGTCTCACTAACTTGTTACCCCACGCATCGCTCCCGCGAGTTTGCAACTTATGTTTGGAATAGTTACAGTTTTCAACTGAAAAAATTGAATCAAGATGTCAAAGAACATTTCAATTATTTTCACAAATAATCAGGAGGAAATTATCAGCCGAATAGCTGTTTGTATCGGCCGTGAGTGATGGTACTTACAAATTTACGGGTTCAGATTGAAGAAAGTGGTGACAGTGTTTTGTCAGTAGCGGATAGGTCTTAATTTACTCTCCTTTAAACGTCAGGCCAATCTGCTTCCTTGCTTCTTCCAGCATGGCGATCATTTGGCGGGATAGTTCATGAGTGATAATGGGGCTTTCAGTTTGGCCGCTGCGGATGAGGTTGCAGAAGTGTTCTGTTTCGTAATTGAGGCCTCCGGCAGTGAAGGGTTCATCGAGTTCGATGATGCGGCCGTCTAAATATTCAATGGTGGCTTTGGATGGATTCCACCAGTTTTTGTGAATGGTAATGTGGCCCAACTTGCCAACGATCAATGCGTCGCCTTTGCCATGCAGATCGAAACCGCAATAAAGCTGTGCGTAGCCGTCGTTATGTTGTGTCTGGAAGATGGAGAACATATCGATCTCTTTCCCGCTGAAACGACCCATAGCCTGTAAACCCGTTATCGGACCGAGCCAGTCTAACGCTAAAAATGCTTCGTAGGGTGCAATCTGCATAATGCTGCCGCCGATCAGATCGTAACTGTAATTGGGATGTTCGGGCGGGCAATCCATCACTGCTGATCCTGCACGGACATAACCGACAGAGCCAATTGGGTCAGTCATTAAATACTCCTTCAGCTTTTGATACAGCGGGTAGAAGGGTGGTTTCATCCCTTCCATATACAGTAGGCCTTTTGCTTTGGCCAATTGCAATACTGGCTCCAGTTGTGCAAGGTTAATGGCAGAGGGTTTTTCGCACAACACGTGTTTGCCGGCATTTAATGCGGCAATACTGTATTCGGCATGAGTATCGGGAAGGGTGGCGATATAAACGGCATCGATATCACTTGATAATAAATCATCCACGCTTGCACAGGCTTTACCACCATATTGGCCAACGAACTGCTCCACACTCTCCGCCCGGCGAGACCATGCGGCTGTTAACGAAGCATCAGCTACCTGTTTAAGTCCCTGCATAAACCTGTGGCTGATACGCCCGCAACCGATAATGCCGAATTTGAGCATAGTTTTAAGTTTTGAGTGATGCGTTTTGAGTCAAATGAAGGGGAAATTAATCCACTCACTACTCATTACTCACCACTCACTATTGGTACTGTATATAAATAGGAGCCGGTTTGTATTTCAACACTTCTTCGGGTGTAAGCATGTGGTGTGGCGTCTTTTTTAAGTCGTTTTTATAAAACAGTTTAAAGCCTGTAAACTGCACCGGTTCGTTGTGGATAAAGAAATGGTAGGAATCATTTTTAAGACTTGGTTCGCCCCATCCATCCATATCCATTACGATCTGGACCTCTTTACGCAATTTAATATTTTTGTAATTGGTTACCATTTTTTTAGTAAAACGGTGCACAACAAGGATCTTGGGCGGCAGATTATATTTTTTTACTATATCGGCCAGGTAGCCGGATACGTAATTGATGTCATCCGCATCATATGTTCCTATCTTTTTACCGGGGTGCGAACCATCCTTCATTGAAAATTCAGGGTCCATGCCAAAATTCACCTGTGGCATTGCCAGGTATTTTTCAAACTCCGGGAGTTCTCCCCTTATGCTGCCTAATCCCACCTGCACGTCTAAAAACACAATGGCATTGGCCCTTTTGGCAAGGACCAGCAATGTGTCGATGCGTTTAAACGGCATGCGGGTTCTGTATTTACCGGTTTTACCGGCGGTACCGCTTGCCACAACAGCTATATAGTGTAAGGCCGGCTGCACCGGGGTACTTGGATCAGCCTTTTCCCAGTTCTTTACTTCGCCCTTTAGTTTGGCCAGCATTTCGTTGGGAGGCAGTTCGCCCAAAATTCCCATTCCTTTTGAGGAGAGGTTACCATAAAAAGCAACCACTCTTTTGTAAGGCAAAATAGCACCGGGCAAAGGATATGGAGCATTTTTTACGGGCCATTTTCCGCTGCTGTCTCCACGCGCCAGTTTTTTCATCAGCGAATCATATTGCGCGTGATTGATAGGCGGGTAGGTAACAGGTTTTGGAGCAGCAGCTACCGTATCAGCGGCTTTTTTGGCCGGTTCAGTTTTTTTATTGTCTGCAGCTTTCTTTTCAGGAGCTTTTACAGAAACCTTTGTAGTACTGCTGTTCTGACTGCAGGCGGTAAAAAGCGTTGCTATCGCGACAGCAAAACAAACAGGAAGAACGATTTTTTTTAAATTCATCAGTGGTAGATATATATCTAAAACTCCCGGTTTTCAAAAAAATTACTGGTACTGGATATAAAGAGGGTATGGCTTGTTCTTCAAAACCTCCTGCGGCGTAAGCATGTGGTGCGGTGGTTTTTTGATATCGTTTTTGTAAAATAATTTAAAGCCTGCAAACTGCACCGGCTGATTATAAACAAAGTAACGCCAGGTCCCTTTTTTCAGCTCAGGTTCACCCCAGCCATCCATATCCATTACTAATTGTACTTCGGGACGTAATTTGATGTTTTTATAGTTAGTTACCATTTTTTCGGTAAAACGGTGTACAATTAAAATTTTTGGAGGCAGGTTATATTTTTTCACCAGTTTGGCCAGGTAATCTGATACATAATTGATATCAGCAGCATCATAAGTGCCAATTTTTCTACCGGGATGAGTAACGCCATCTTTCATGGAAAACTCAGGATCCATACCAAAATGTACCTGCGGCATCGCCAGGTATTTTTCGAGTAGAGGTAACTCAGCGTGTATATTGCTTAGCGCCACCTGTACATCCAGGAACACAATAGAATTTGATTTTTTGGCAAGTGACAATACGGTATCTATCTGCTTGAACGGCATGCGGTAACGGTATTTTCCGTCCTTGCCCGGATCACCCTGCGCAACTACCGCTATGTAGTGTAAAGCAGGCTGTACCGGTGTGGTAGGATCTGCTTTTTCCCAGTTCTTTACTTCTCCTTTAAGCTTGGCAAGCATTTCTTTCGGCGGGATCTCGCCCAAAATACCCATGCGTTTTGCATACAGGTTACCGTAAAAGGCAACTATCCTTTTATAAGGCAATATAGCACCTGGCAAAGGATATGGAGCATTTTTAACAGGCCATTTACCGGTGGTATCGCCATGCGCCATCTTTTTCATCAGCGAATCATATTGTGCATGATCGATAGGGGGATACGAAACAGGCTGAACAGCAGCAGTAGCAGTGGTGTCACCTGATTTTTTTGGTGTAGTATCCTTTTTTGCTGTAGTTTTATTATCGGCTTTAGCATTTCCGTTTTGACTGCAGTTGGTAAAAAGGGCTAATGAAGCAAGTAGTAAGGCAGATAGAGCGATTGTTTTTATATTCATTTTATTTATTTTCATGGTATCCGGGGCCTCGCAAAATAGCACCATTTCTGGTACCATTGTGTTTATAATTATCAACAGTTACCCGGCCGTTCACCAAAACGTACTTAAAGCCAGTCGAATAGGCGTGCGGGTGTTCAAAAGTTGATTCGTCTTTTACCGTATTGGCGTCAAAAATAACAATATCAGCAAACATTCCGGGTTGTAATATTCCCCGACTGTTAATTTGAAATTTTTGCGCCGGTAACGAGGTCATTTTACGGATAGCGTCCTGTAAAGTTATCAGGTGTTTTTCGCGCACATAGTAGCCTAATACCCTGGCATTGCTGCCATAACCACGCGGATGCGGTACCCCTGATCCAAACTGCCTGATGCCCGAATCGGAAGCGACCATGGTGAGCGAATACTTTAAAATATTCTCAACGTCGGCCTCGTTCATTCCGTGAAACACCATGGAGGTACTGCCTATGTTGGTGATATCCAATATCGTTTCGATCTCGTTTGGAATAGTAGACTCACGGCCCTTTGCGATATTGATCTGCATGATGTTTTTACCATTGAGGGAAGAGTCGCCATCGCAATGCGCCACTACAGCGTAATCAAAATGGGAACGACCACGGCGCTTCATGTCTTTGATCATCTCATCCACAACTTTTTGATGGATAACGGGGGCACTCAGTCTTTTCATCACCGAATCACGGCCGCCATCCAGCAGCCAATCAGGTAATAGAACATTCAGCGTCGTACTGCTGGCAGTATACGGGTATTGATCAACAGTAACGTCTAATCCTTCAGCTCTTGCTTTTTCAACCATGGCAATCATCTGGTCGGATTTGTTCCAGTTGGGTAGGCCTACTTTAAAATGAGATATTTCCACACGCATATTCGCCTGGCGGCCCACATCAATGGCTTCGTTAATGGCATCGAATATTTTATCCGACTCATTGCGCATGTGTGAGGTATAGATACCATGATACTTTGCAGCTGATTTTGCCAGCGCGATCACTTCATCTGGTTTTGAGTAGAGGCCCGGCGTATAGATCAACCCGGTTGAGAAGCCCACCGCACCATCACGCATGGCCTGCTCTACCAGGCCCTCCATTTTTTGTAATTGGGCTGCATCAGGTGCTATGGCTTTCTCGCCTAAAATTGTTTGCCGCACATCATTATGACCTATCAGCGAACCAACGTTGACCGACAGTTTAATGCTATCCAGTTGTTTGAAATATTTGCCGAGGTCGACATTAAAAGTACCGCAGTTTCCTGTGATCACCGTGGTGACGCCATCATAAATAAAGTTATCAGCAGTCGGGGTTTTCTTTTCATCACCCTCAATGTGGGTGTGGACATCAATAAAGCCCGGCGCGATGATCAGGCCTGATGCATCTATGATCTTGCCTGCTTTGCTTTTTGACAAATCGCCTACGTTGACGATCTTATCTTTAACGATCCCTACATCGCCGTAAAACCAGGGGTTGCCTGTGCCGTCAATGATCTTCCCGTTTTTCAGGATAATATCATAGCGCTGCTGGGCGAAAAGGAAAGCCGGTAATAGACAAAATAAAAAGATCGTTTTTATTTTCAGCATAGATGCATAGTTAGCAAATCTTCTATCCCCGGCATAATTATTACTTAAAAAATCATAAATTTGTTATTATAAAATCGAGCCGGATTTATGAATGCGGAATTAAATTTGAATGAAATATTGTCTCAGATAAAAAAGCTGAATAAGCCTGATCAGGCTACTCTATTAAAAAAAATTGCCGCGATGATCCAAAAAGGGACAACAAGTCCCTCTGCAAAACTAAGCGAGATTTCCGGCTTGGGTTCTTCGGTATGGCATAATGTTAATATTGATGAATATGTCGACAGTGAGAGACAATGGTAACAAATGACTTTCGCAATAAAATTGTCTTTTTGGATACAGCGCCCCTCATCTATTTCATCGAAGGGAACTCACTTTATCAGAATAAACTAAAGAAGCTTTTTGAATCTAACGATAAAGGTAATTTCCGCTTTATAACATCCACCATCACCTTGCTTGAAGTACTTGTCAAACCGATACGTGATGGCCAGAAAGAATTAGCAGATAAATACAAGGATATACTGACAAAAGCAGGAGGTATTGAAATTTTTGACATTACAATCGACCTCGCTGCAAGAGCTGCGGAACTAAGAGCTAAGTATAACCTGCGAACCCCGGATGCTATACAGGTGGCTGTTTCAATCGAAAATAAAGCCACTTATTTTCTAACAAACGATCTGAGACTAAAATCGATATCAGAGATTAAGAGTTTAACTCTTTCAGAGCTTGAATAAGGAATTACTTCATCTTAAAAAATTTCCCAAACACACCCAATGGTAATTTTACCCCTGATGTAGCTTGCAGGTAAAGCTCTCCAGTTTCCAGGTTTTGCACTTTTGGATGAGCGCTTTTGATCAGATTTTCAATAATGACGGATGAGAATCCAAGTGAATAAGCATTCAGGATCAGGAAATGTTCCTGCGGGTCGAGCAGTTGTACTACGTCCTGCATCATCTCGTTGATGTGGTCTTCCAGTTTCCATTTTTCTCCGCTGGGGCCGTGGCCGTAAGCTGGGGGATCGAGGATAATGCCATTATATTTTTTGCCGCGTTTAACCTCTCGTTTTACAAATTTCAGTGCATCTTCCACCACCCAACGGATGTTTGTCAAACCAGATAGATCCTGGTTCTCATTGGCCCAGTTCACTACCTGTTTGATGGAATCGACGTGTGTGGTATCTGCTCCGGCTGCCTGTGCTGCCAGGGATGCACCGCCGGTGTAAGCAAACAGGTTGAGCACCTTTGGCTGCGGCGTTTTAAATTTTTTGATGATCTGCGACGAATAATCCCAGTTAACAGCCTGTTCAGGAAATATGCCGACATGCTTGAACGAAGTTAAAGCAAGCCGGAATTTGATAGCTACCTCATCATTTTTATACTCGATATGCCAACGGTCGGGGATTGTATTGGTTTTTTTCAACCATTCGCCCGATGTGGCTGAGCGGCCCTTGAATTTGATGTGATGCAGTTTTTGCCATTCGGACTGTGGTAATTGCTTGCTCCACACTGCCTGCGGCTCCGGGCGGATCAGTATTAGGTTGCCAAAGCGTTCCAACTTCTCAAAATCGCCGCAATCAATCAGCTCATAATCTTTCCAGTGCGTGGGTGTAAGTAGTTGGATCATTTCTTTGGTGAGTGGTGAGTAGTCAGTGGTGAGTTCTGAGTACTAATAAAAAATGCTGAATTAGTTTTTGCAAATATAATAATTATGATCTCTATAGATTAGCTCACTACTCACTACTAAAGTTTCTCCCTCGCCGCTTTCATAAATTTGCTGGCGAATACGAAGTTGTTCAGTTCCTTATTGTCTGTGTGGGCAATTTCCTTGTTAGTACCTTCCCACCATTTCTGGCCGTTGTGCAGAAATATAACATGGTCGCCAATGCCCATTACGGAGTTCATATCGTGCGTTACGATGACCGTGGTGGTGCCATATTCCTCGGTGAGTTCACTGATCAGTTCGTCTATCAGGATGGAGGTTAGTGGATCAAGTCCTGAATTGGGCTCATCCACAAACAAATATTTCGGTTGCATAGAAATAGCCCTTGCTATGCCCACACGTTTTTTCATCCCGCCTGAAAGTTCAGAAGGGAATAATTTGTTTTTTCCTTCCAGGTTTACCCGCGTGAGGCAGAAATTCGCTCTTTCCTGCTTTTCATCATGGCTCATTTCGGTAAAAAGGTTGAGCGGGAACATGATGTTTTGCTCTACTGTCATCGAGTCAAACAGCGCTGAGTTCTGGAATAGCATGCCGATCTCTTTACGGATATGCACCCGGTCACTGAAATGCATTTCGGTAAAGTTGTGACCATCGTAAAATACTTTGCCTTCCGTCGGCTCGTGCAAGCCGACGATACATTTGAGCAGGGTAGTTTTACCCGACCCTGAGCCGCCTATGATGAGGTTGTTTTTCCCGGCTTTAAAGGTTGCATCTATACCATTCAGCACGTTGTTTTCGCCAAAGCTTTTATGAATGTTCTGTACTTCGATCATAGCAATACTTTGGAAACAATTAGGTCAGCAAAAAGGATCATGATACAGCTAAATACAACGCCGCGTGTAGCAGCCTGCCCCACCTCAAGCGCGCCGCCCGAAGTGTAAAAGCCCTGGTATGCACAGATAGAAGTAATAATAAAACCAAATGCAAGCGCTTTTACGGCGCAGACAGTAACGATCACGGTGTTAAAACCATCGGTAAGCCCGGATATGTAATCGGTAGTGGATACATTGTTTGATACAGCACAGGCCAGGTAACCGCCACCCAAACCAAGCAGTACCGAAACGATTACCAATAGCGGGACCATGGTAACACCTGCAATGATCTTTGGAGACACGATATAACCGGGTGTATTCACCCCCATGATCTCCAGGGCATCAATCTGCTCGGTAACGCGCATGGTGCCTATTTGCGAGGCGATGCTGGAGCCGATACGCCCGGCAAGCACCAATGCAGAAATAGTTGGGCTGAATTCCAGAATGGTCGAATCGCGGGTAATGCCGCCGACAACCGATTTAGGTACCAGGTCGCTCACCAGTTGGAAAGCCGTTTGTATGGTAGCCACAGCGCCTATAAATACCGATATAATGGCAATAATGCCCAGCGAGCCAATGCCCTGCGACACCATTTCGCGCATTACTTCGGCCCAGTAAACGCTGAATTTCTCGGGTTTTCTAAAACTTAACCACAAAAGGAGTATATATCTTCCTAAGCTATGAAACATTAAATTTTTTTATAGAACGGCTAAAAATACATTTTTTCCGCTTTTGTTGGTGTATTTGCACCGCACACCTTAATTAATAGTTGATATTATACTTTAAATGGGGGAAGAATGTTTGGGAATAAGTGTTTTAGTATGCTAATAGTTGTTGGATTGGCATATATTGTCAGAAGTTTTTCAAAGGCTGATTTAGGGGTAAAGGGAAGCCCCTGTTCCAGTTAATCGCTTTTAATTCATAGTCATTATTTTTCACTACGGTATTACTAACCATCGCATTACCCTCATAGGCTAATATGCGCAGCGCCTGCGTAACTTTGTTCCCGTGCGAAATACTGTAAACAGCTTGTTCGTAATAATTCCTCTTATTGAAAGTTAGCAAGATGACATATCTCCCGTTTTTCCCCTTTGTATTAAATTGAGGTAATTTCAGATAATAGGCGCTTTTTGCATTTAATTTATTAATAACGGGGTTGTACGAAGTGTTGCTGATAAAACACTTTGAAGCTGTGGGGCTAGTTTT
>Ga0307510_10008976_pt1 | contig 11903 bp, 13 predicted proteins | sample 12_EM_MG_FD_207224 | JGI IMG/M metagenome (GOLD analysis project Ga0307510, IMG submission 207224) | Populus trichocarpa ectomycorrhiza microbial communities from riparian zone in the Pacific Northwest, United States - 12_EM | ecosystem: Host-associated > Plants > Roots > Unclassified | place...
GGGGTTCTTGAGGGGCGTGAGCGCACGGAGGAGGAGGATGGGGGGGAAGTCTGTTGGGGTTTAGAATGGATGGGTGGGGTGGAGGAAGAAGGGGGAGGTAATTAGGAATTGGGAATTGGCGTTTTTTTTCCACTTCATTTTTTCTCTGGAACTTGTGTAATTATGTGTATTTAGAGGGGTGTATATTAGGAGCGGTATGGGGGGAGTTGGCTATGCAATTGGCATTGCACATGTTCGTTACTTCACTAAGGTGCGGATTATTCCGCAGTGGTAGTCGCCGTTCTACTTGTACTCGAGTACAACTAATTGATTTACACTAAGGAAATGTCCCTGAAACGCCGCTTTATGTATAACAGACCCGGACCGCCAAAACATATCAAACACATCTCTCCCCTCTCCTCCAGATCTTAAGCATCTGCCATAAGACTGTCCCCAGCATCACCATCCTGTCCACTACTACCAAACACATCGTCCAATTCCATCCCCTCTCCAGGCCCATCAGCTATCGCACCGCCCGAGAACCCAAGGCGAGGCATTTCCGGCTCGGGTTCCTCATCCGACTCATCCATCCATTCCTCGCGGGTCGCTGATAAATCCCAATTGATGCCAGTGAGGCAGTACTTCTCGGGGGGGAGCCTAACACCGAATTCCTTGCCGACAGTAGGCAGCGCAACCTTATTCCGTTCCTGAGCGATCTCTAGCAGGAACTCCTTTGGCAACGAAGTGTTGAACTGATGGTTTATGCGAGAAGCGACCGACATTCGAAGATCTTGGATTGTGATTGTAGCAGGGGGATTGGTGCCGCCGGTGTTGGCCGTGCCATTGATTGCATCAGAGAATAGAAGCGCATCTTGAAGGACCGAGGATGTATAGCCTGAACCAAACCAATAGGAATAACGAGCGTTAGCAAATTCGGAATAATGATGATAATTAGCATAGGGGATTGAAATTGCCACTAACGGTACGCGAAGTCCATGAGCATTAGCGGGACACGTTCTTGGTAGGAGGTTACGCCCAAGGAGGAAAGAATCAGATGAATGATGCGCGCATCCCGAGGCTTCCTTGACTCGGGAGCCTCCATGTTGCCGTTTGTGTTGTCTGAGGGTTTCGTCTCTCCTTGGGTGTTGGGAGGCTGTGATGCTGCTGCGGTTTCGTTATTCGTGGATTGTTGAGGATTTGGAGCTGGGTCCGTGTCCGCCGTGACCCCGTTGGGTTCGGCCATTTCGTTGCTTGTTCGAGTTGGGGGCTAGGAACTTGGGAAAGAGTATGGCAGGGCTGGAGAGAGCTTATAGGGTTTGAGAGAGAGCTTAGAGTTAAGAAGGGGGGGGATCGTGATTGACATAGGAACAGTATGTTGATTTCGCCGATAACGGGTAATTTATATCCCTACGACCAGGCCCCACTATCGCTTCTGCCTGCCCCGCCAAAACTAGACAAAGATTGACAAAGCACCCACGAACAATAGCGAATCCTGCGCGCAGTTTTCACAACTGCCCTTTTAGTCTCAGCGAGGATGTCTGTCCCATTGGTTGCTTCGCTTAATTCGCTTTCGGATTTCGAGCTTACCCCTACGCTATCATTTGTCGGTCACATCTTAATAACAGTTAGTCCGGAGACTCTGGATACGGCCTTGACACTCATTCCCAAGAACTTCCACCGCTTCTCGGTCTCGGTCAATGTTGCTGCCCTTCCTTCCTCGGATGATATCTGTTCGTTGCTCGATGCTGGTGCGTCGAGGGTGTTTGTCACATACGACCAATTGCGAGCATTACAGCCCGGGGTCGAGGATTCACGCTTAGCTCTGATACTCGACCCTCCTTATCAGAGGGATGGGAAGGCTATCGAGGCTCTTTCGGATACCTCCGTTGGTATCTACGCACATGAGGTTGTCGACTTGGACTTTGCCATTGGTTGGCTAAATGAGTATGGGTCCAGTGATAGACCTCCCGTTTTCGTTTCGTTCGGATACACGCCCTCGTTGGAAGATGTGGAGGCTATCGGGAAACTCGCTGCTACTCCGATTGTTGCTGCTGCTGAATTAACAGTTGATTTGGAGAAGGAGCCGTCAAAGTTATCCATTGGGGATATAATTCTTGCAGCCGTCAGCTCAGATCGCCAGGATAAGCTTATTTCTACGCTGGTTACGGACGAAGCTGGGATTGCCCTTGGGCTGGTGTACTCTTCCCCCGAGAGCGTGAAAGAGAGTTTGAAGACTGGCAGAGGGGTTTACCAGAGCAGGAAGAGGGGACTGTGGTATAAGGGCGCTACTAGTGGTGCTGTGCAAGAGCTTGTGAGAATCGACCTAGATTGTGATGGCGATTGCTTGAGGTTTGTTGTGAGGCAGAAGGGTAAAGGTGAGCCATTACTACAGGTGCATTAAACTAGACCCTGGCTGACCAGACCCCCAGGCTTCTGTCACCTCGAGACTGCTACCTGCTTTGGTGAATACAGAGGAATCTCCCATTTACAAAAGACCCTAGTGTCGAGAAGGGAGTCCGCGCCTGCTGGATCATATACCGCCCGCCTCTTTTCGGATGAGAACCTTCTTCAAGCAAAGATTATGGAGGAGGCTGATGAGCTTTGCCAGGCAAAGACTAAGGAGGAGATTGCGTTTGAAGCAGCAGATCTTATTTACTTTGCACTTACCAAATGCACAGGAGCAGGTGTTAGCTTTCAAGATATCGAGAGAAACCTCGATGCTAAGAGCTTGAAAGTCACTCGAAGGAAGGGTGATGCGAAGGAGAAATGGGCTGGCAAAGGCGCTGCCCAAACCTCCTCTAAAGAGATTGGGAAGGAGGGCGTTAAACTCGTCCCCGGGCCCATCAGGCCTGCAACAGAGCCACCTGGCGTAAAGGCCAATGAAAGGATAAAGATGGCAAGATTCAACCCGAAAACTTCTACCCCCAAAGCACTCGACGAGGTCCTCAAACGGCCCGCGCAAAGAACTAGCGATATTATGGGGATAGTCACTCCTATCATCGAGTCTGTCAAGAAGAGAGGAGACGCTGCATTGGTTGAATATGCTGCGAAGTTTGACAAGGCTGTTGGTCTGAAGTCAGCAGTGTTGAGCGCACCATTCCCACCAGAGCTCATGCAGCTTCCTCAGGAGACAATTGATGCTATCGACCTCTCCTTTGAGAACATCAGGAAGTTCCACGAAGGCCAAAAGGAAACGGGCGCTTTGGTTGTTGAAACAATGCCAGGAGTCAAATGTTCCCGTTTCGTCCGTCCCATTGAGCGGGTGGGTCTCTACATCCCAGGAGGCACAGCCGTGCTTCCTTCTACAGCATTGATGCTCGGTGTTCCGGCACTAGTCGCAGGTTGCAAGAGAATAATTTTCGCATCACCGCCGAGAAAAGATGGAAGTGTGACTCCAGAAATCGTCTATGTGGCTCACAAGGTCGGTGCAGAAGCCATCGTCCTTGCAGGAGGCGCCCAGGCCGTTGCAGCACTCGCATACGGAACAGAAACAGTTCCCAAGGTCGACAAGATTCTCGGTCCAGGAAACCAATTTGTAACTGCCGGGAAAATGTTTGTGAGCAACGACACGAGTGCAGGTGTCAGTATTGACATGCCTGCCGGACCATCCGAGGTTCTCGTTGTCGCAGACGTAGAGGCCAACCCAGCATTCGTTGCCTCAGATCTACTATCGCAAGCTGAGCACGGTGTTGATTCCCAGGTTATACTGATAGCCGTCGGATTAACCGAGGAACAACTTATCGCTATCGAGGAAGAATTAGAAAGGCAAGCTCTAGCACTTCCCAGGGTGGACATTGTTCGCGGCTCAATCAGCCACTCGGTCACGCTTCAAACAGATACTATCGAGGAGGCGATTGAACTTAGTAACCAATATGCCCCCGAGCACTTGATTCTCCAGATCAAGGACGCTTCAAAGGCGGTTGACTTGGTGCAACACGCCGGAAGTGTGTTCATCGGTCACTGGACTCCAGAATCTGTTGGTGATTATAGCGCTGGTGTTAATCACTCTTTGCGTATGTTTCCCCTCCCCCCCTGCTGCGCAAGTTACCTGAGTTGACTTGAGTACAGCAACATACGGCTACGCAAGACAATACAGCGGCGTCAATCTCGCGACCTACGTTAAGCACCTAACAAGCTCGGAATTGACAGAGCAAGGGTTGAGAAACGTTGGCGGTGCAGTAATGCAGCTGGCAAAGGTGGAGGAGTTGGAAGCTCATAGAAGGGCTGTGAGCATCAGACTGGAATGGTTGGATAGTCGAAAATAGGTTTCGTTCCTTTGTCGATATTTGCGTTTTTCCACCTAGCCGGGTAGACTGTTGGTAGAGGTTCCTTTGCGAAAAGCCTGTTTGTTTCCTTGTTCACCGGTTTAATAGGTGGTGGTGGTTGTGGTGGAAGAAAGCCACGGCAGGCCAGTGCTGTTGCTAAATTCGCTACCGTACGATAGGATCAAAGTGGTTATATGGGACTAAAAGTAGAAACAAGCTAGTACGGCACACTACCGGTAGCATGTTGGTACGGTAATGCAATCCATCCACTTCAATGGCCGCGTATTTTTCGAGTGATGTCCATGACGCAAGCCAACAACAGCCAGCAGAGGATTCGAACAGAGTTTTCTCAAACTTCTGGGGTTAGAAGGAGTGCTCGGGTACCAATATAGTACAGTAAAAACTCGTTAAATCCACTGCAGCGATCGGGCCTTTGCGGCCCGAGACGAAACGGTCTGTGGAGGAATACTTTTCCGCACTATAGCTTGCTAGGCCTCATTAACTGGTATTCGTTAATGCCTTATTGACCCGCCGTGCTAAGCCTATTGCAGTTTGGTGATTTGGTAGGGTTGGATTTAGCGAGTTTTTCCCAGCACTACAAAAAGCGGAACAATTTCTGGAACATCTAGGATTCCGGCCCCTGGATTACGTGAGTCGGGAGAGACGCAGCGAAAAGATTACGATACCTTTCAGGCCTCAAATGGGATGAGTAATAAGAGAGAAGCCTTCATATGAAATCCCGTATGCATGATATCCCAAATAATGCATATATCCGAGTGGCTGGTGACTTCCTCGTGCTTCGCCCACGGCGGAGCGCTCGTGTCATTTCATTGGTCACTCTCGGGGGTATTAGCGAGGGTGGCGCTGGCATGCTCCGTGTCAGCGGTGGCGAGCGAGGAATGGGTGATTTGGAATATTACAATGGTATTGTGCTATTTCCCCCTACTGCACTGGCAGTCTTCACAGTGCCTTTTTTTATGGAGAATACCTTGGACTATTGTGGAATAAATATTGGGGGATTCTCGACTCAGCCGCAGGTGACGGGCCCTAGGCTCACCTTGGAATTTGGCTGTTGCCCTTTTACTTTACTATGATAGTCGTGTTTGGTCGTCATCTTTTTTCTATGAAGCTGCGTAACTTATTGTATAGTACCTCTCTCTCCCCTCTCCTTCTCCGCTTAGGGTGGTAACCTCCAAACGACAGCCTCTCCCTTTCCCTCTCCCCCTCTATCCCTCTCTGCCCTTCTCCCCTCTCTCCCTGTGTCCGTCGTCGCTCGCTTCTTTCCCCCCCTCAATCAGCGAGGGAAAAAATATATACTTTATCACCTCTTCACCACCACCACCACCACCACCACCACCACCACCACCACCACCACCACCATCACAACAACAACCCACCGCATTATTTAACGGCAAGGAGTATTAACCTTAAGTTTGCTCTGATTTACCACCACTTTAGATCAACTTCGGCCGTTGTCGTCGTCGACAAACCTCATTCTTGACATGCCTTCCATACTCAACAAGGATGACAAGGTTGTCGTCAAACGTGCCGTCCCAAGTCCTTCGAATAACATCATCACAGTTGCCGTCGCAAGACTCTATGTCAGCTACCCGGACCAACGTAAATGGACCTTTACCGGTATAAGTGGTGCCGTGGTCCTGGCCGAGGATCTGGTCGGACATACCTTTTTCTTCAAGATTGTCGATGTCACTGTACGTCGGAAGCTTATCACTGATCCCTTTTATTCTCAAGTGTGTGGAGCTGACTCTTTACGAAAAAAAAAAAAAAAGAGTAACAGGGGTGTAGTATGGGATCAAGAGCTCTACGAAGGGTTCAAGTACAACCAGGATAGGACATTTTTCCACACCTTTGAACTCGAGGAATGCATGGCTGGTTTCTCTTTTGCCGATGAGAAGGAGGCTGCTGGGTTTTTCAAGAAGGTTGAAGCCAGAGATAAGCATGCCAAGTCAAAGGGTCATCGCTCGTTTTCGGGCTCTGGCGGTCACCTTGGTATACCTGTCCCTCACATGCTCCAGCACCATTCGACTCCTGCCTCGATACCTACTGCCCCACCTCCAGCTTCGCCCCCACCGCCACCGCCGCCACCCTCGAATAATAGGAGTTCGCCAAACACAAATGGTGCGGCAAGTGGTCGTTATTCACTGGACAATCCCGATCCCGAATTCCAGGAGCTTCTCAGGGAGTTGATGGGAATGGGAATTACCGAGGATGTGCTCAGGGAGAATGAGGATTTCATAAAGAGCTATATCGACGAGAAGGAAAAGAACAGAAAGCAGGAACAGGAGCGGGCTGGTTATACGAACGGGAATGGTGTGATGCACGAGACAGAGTCCCCGAGTTCGCCGAGGATTGGGGGGAATAGGCGACCCAAGGCTCCTCCACCTCCGCCGCCGCCTGGACCGCCGTCAATGTCAAGAAATGGGTCTTTGAGTCCTCAAGTTACTGGAAGTTCAACAATCTCCAAAAGAGGACCACCTCCGCCGCCTCCACCCACTAGGAAATCCCATGCCGTTGTCCAAGGAGGATCCCATTCTCCTCCTCATCCTCCATCAAGATCCCCTCAACCCCCGCCAGTAACGCCCGCTCCTCCTCCGCCTCCCGTGCCGCGAGAACCTTCCCCCCCTCAACCCCCTCCTCCGCCCCCACAACAACCCTTCAAGGTGCCTCCTCCATTGCCAAACGCCGGAGTCTATGCCAATTCTGTTCCTCCAAGACACGCTCCGGCTCCTCCCCCGCCGAGTGCTCCCCCGCTGCCCCCAAAGACACCGCTGGAAGATTCACACCCATCCCCGCCTAGGTTTGGGGTTCCACCCCCTCTCCAGGCACAAATCAATCGGCCCCCACCAACACCCAATAGAGGGCCGCCTCCTGGTCTGCCTTCGAGGGTGCAGTATCCCGGCCCACCTCCACCTCCAAGACCGGCTGTAGAACTGCCGGCACCGCCGGCGCGAGGTTTGTACACTTTTGTAGTGCATTGATTGTGTTAGATGGTTACTAACTACCACCGGATGTACAGATATGCCACCACCCCCGCCCCTACCACAAGCACCAGCCCCTCCGGTGCCAGGACTCCCAAGTGCCCCGCCCCCACCTCCATCTCCCTCAATGTCCGGCTTTAGTGGAGCTCCTCCACCACCGCCACCTCCAATGCCTGGCTTTGGCACATCTGCTCCGCCTCCGCCTCCACCGCCCGCCGGCTTCAATACCTCAGCTCCGCCCCCACCCCCATTGCCAAGCTTTGGTACATCTGCTCCTCCCCCTCCGCCCCTTCCAGGGTTTGGCGGGAGCGCCCCCCCGGCGCCTCCACCTCCACCGCCCCCAGGGTTTGGAGGAGGTGCGCCCCCACCACCACCTCCGCCGCTTCCTGGAAGGTCTGATGGTGCACCAGGTGGAGCTGCTCCCCCGTTACCAGTTGAGGGTGGCAGAGGAGATCTATTAGCTAGTATTCGTGGTGCGGGAGGAATAAATGCCCTCAAGAAGACTCCTAAGGGCCCTGCTACTGGCGGTACACCATCGCCGGCTCCCGCGGCTAAACCAAAGGCCGTTAACCCGATGGAGGCATTACAAGCAGAGCTAAATAAGAGGAAGGGGAGGGTATCAAATCAAAGTGGTAAGTTTTCTCTGTGTATTCTGGTAGTATGATTTTAGGCTAACTTTGTGGGCAGATGATGAAGATGATGGCGATTGGTAGATAGTATGGGGGTTAGTCGTTGCTTGATGTCAAAAGTGGTTGTGGACGAGTTTTGTGGAGGGGACGTCTTTCGTTGTTTTGTTCTTTCTCTTTGCCCGGTTTCCCGTGCAGTGTAGGATTGCAAAAAATGTAATTTTAACAACCGTCTCTTTTTTTTTTTTTTTTTGCTACGGAGTAATTCATAAATCCAATGATTTTTATGGTTAGATATGGGTCATCTGATATCAGAGCATCTGCTGTAATGAGGCTCTAAAGTGAGATACCAAGACCAACAGTAAGCCTGTGAAACAAAGACACTGAGAAGGGGAACTTTCAGGTCCCAACTGTCTCGGATGCAGCTGACTTGGTGGTGGTCATTTCATTTATTCTTAAGCGTTTTAATCGTCGATTGGTGTTGGTGTGAGATACAGTAACGGTCTTGGCGCATATTGGTTGCATAGAGTCAGCCCACGAGGGAAGGAAGGAAAAAGAAAAGAAAAAGAAAAAAAATTCCTTAAAACAATAGATGCCCTTCACCTTCACACCTCGGATCACACCTCTTTTCCCACTCTAGTTATTCAAGCCAAACGGGAATTCTATAATTCCTTCCCTAGCAGATCCTGTCTCCAGTTCGACTGGTTCTCGCTAGTATTTGCTTTAGTCTCTACTTGAACACATCTGAAAGTTCTGCAAACGCTGTCCTTTCCTCCACGAGACACTAGCATCATGGTTCGCAACATTGTCGTCCTTGGGGGCTCTTCCCACCCTGACCTTGTCAACACTGTCTGTCACCTCCTTGGTATACCCAACGGCCGCATCACCCTCTCCAAGTTTGCGGTTGGCGAAACCCGTGTCGAGATCCAAGATTCTGTCCGTGGAAAAGACGTTTTTGTCATTCAGTCCGGTTGTGGAAGGGTGAACGATCACCTAGTCGAGCTGTTCATCACCATATCGGCATGCAAGACGGCGTCTGCGAAGCGTGTCACTGCTGTGCTCCCTCACTTCCCCTACAGTCGGCAGTCGGATATTCCCTACAATAAAACTGGAGCACCATTGAGCAAGGCGCCTGCCTTCAATGGTGGGAAGAATGATTTTACCTTCGAGAGCAGGCCGGGCACGCCCGGCCCCATGGACTCTCCCGGGTTGGGCGTCTCGCATGGCGGTTTGGAGAGGGAACTTAGCAGGATTGCGTTGGAGAGGGGTGCGGATGGCGGTGTCAATGGGGTGGATAGGGGAAAGTCCCACCCGCCCACGCCCCTTCGGAGGACCAATACTGCAGAGTCTATCAGTAGTGATACTACCAAGGGACGCTATAATCACCATCACCAGCACCATCAGAGCCACCATCAGCACGGTCATAGCTCTCCTAGTGTATCTTCGTCGGTGAATACTACTAACGAATGGATCCCGCCCAAGGGAACCGGTTATAAGCAATGGGTTGCCCAGGCTGGAACCTTGGTAGCCGACCTCCTGACTTGCGCTGGAGCAGATCACATCATAACAATGGATCTCCACGACCCGCAGTACCAGGGCTTCTTCGACATCCCCGTTGACAATCTCTACGGAAGACCACTGCTGCAGAGGTATATCAAGCACAACATCCCCGACTATCAAAACGCAGTTATCGTATCTCCCGATGCTGGCGGTGCAAAGCGTGCCACGGCCATCGCGGACGCTCTAGGGATGGAGTTTGCATTGATCCACAAGGTTCAGAATAACCCTTTTCCTTATGTTATAGGATCTCCATTGCCCCTCACACCTTTGGCGCATGAGCAAGATCTAAATGTCTCGCAGGAGCGCCGCCCCACACGTATCACGGACCGCCAGAACGCTACGATGATGCTTGTCGGTGATATTACCGGCAAAGTCGCTATCCTCGTGGACGATATGGCAGACACTAGCAACACTATCACTAGAGCAGCTAAGCTGCTTAAGGGCAAAGGTGGTGCGACTAGAGTGTATGCCCTGGTCACTCATGGCGTCTTCTCTGGAGACGCTATCGATAGAATCAATGCTTCGGCTCTCGATAAAGTTATCACTACGAATAGCGTGCCCCAAGACCAACACAAGAGGTTGTGTGATAAGTTGGTGGTCTTGGACGTTGGTGAGGTTTTTGCTGAGGTTTGTTCTTTTCCTTTTTCTCTCCGCCAATCCACTCGACATATCATGCTTGGGGGCGTTAGGTGCTGATGGAAGAATAGGCAATTCGACGAGTCCACCACGGAGAAAGCATCAGCGTTCTTTTCAGGAATGATTGATTGATCACCTGGGCTACCTTTTTCTGCATTACTTTCACTGGTTCTGTTTAGGTTGGCGTTTTTGCGGGATGGTTCATGGACGGTTGGAGGGGAGCTCGGGATAAAAGGCAGGGAAGGAAATTTGTATGAGGCGGAGGTGGACCGGAGGTCTGTGGTTTAGCTCCTGTACATCTGCTGTTTCTGATACAAAATAGCTATATGGTTGCTCAGGTCCCTGAATTGGTGTTTGTTATAGATTGTAACGTGTATAATCGTTTTTAACACCTGTACAACTATCACTTGTGGACCTCGAATAAATAAATTCCCATTGTGAACCCACGCCTTGTTGGGCATAAAAATTTCCATACCGGTAGTGGGGTTCTTATCGATAATAAATATTATTATACAGGGTTATCGATAAGCCTACCCCCCTACCGCCAAGCCGATATTCAAACAAAGAAAAAGACATCATACCGTTTCCATCCGTGATCCATCCAAGTTATCTATCCATACCCACCACAAAACCAACCATGCCGTCCAAAAAGAAGTCCAAAAAGCACGCCCCCTCAGCAATAACAACAACCTCCGCCCCAGCATTGCCATTACCATTACCACCACCACCATCATCACCATCATCGCCATCAGAGCCCGCCACATCAAGCCCCCCAACCAACGACCCCCAATCCTGGGCATCCCTAACCCCACCACTATCCCCATGGCTCCACACAGCGTTACAAACCCTCTCCTTCGAGCGCATGACGCCCGTCCAAGCGAGCACGATCCCCCTCTTCCTCGGAAACAAAGACGTAGTCGTCGAGGCGGTAACCGGTAGCGGGAAAACCCTCTCCTACCTCCTCCCGCTCATCCAACGTCTGTCCAACGCTGAGCGGCGGAAACACCACATTGGCGGGATAGTCATCGCCCCGACGAGGGAATTGGCCGGGCAGATCTTCTCCGTCCTGTCCTCCCTACTGCAGTTCCAACCTTCTCCCTCGGAGACAGGATTGGGAGCGCAGTTGTTGCGTGGCGGGGAGGGCGACGCCCGGAGCGACCTGCAGGCCTTCCTGCGGGATGGTCCAGACATCCTGGTGGGCACGCCGGGCAGGTTGGAGGAGTTGCTGGGGAGTCGGTATGTGGCTGTTTCGGGGGAGACGTTTGAGATGCTTGTGCTCGATGAGGCGGATCGGTTGCTGGATTTGGGGTTTTTGGAGGTGCTCGCTAGGATTATGGCCCGTTTGCCGAAGCAGCGGAGGACTGGGCTTTTCAGTGCTAGTGTTACGGAGGCTGTGGTTGGGGGGTTGGTTAGGAGTGGGCTTAGGAATCCGGTTAAGGTTGTTGTCAAGGTTAAGGAGAGGGAGGTTGAGAAGAGGGTTCCTGTTAGGTACACTTTATCCTTCTTCTTCTACTCTTCCACTTTCCGCGAAAGTGGGATGGCTAATGGTGCGGCAGTCTGGAAAACAACTACATAATAGCAACCCCCCCCTCCCGCTACCCACATATCCAACACATCCTCACCACCGCCGCCCCTCGACCCCAAAAATCGATAATCTACCTCCAAACTTGCGCAAGTGTAGACCTACACATAGCCCTCTTTCCCCTCTTTATCCCCAATGAATACACCCTGCTCCCCCTCCACGGCCACCAATCCCCCCCGCAGCGAAAACGAAACTTCACCGCCTTCCTAACCTCCACGGCCCCCACCATCCTCCTGACCACCGACCTTGCCGCGCG
>Ga0307510_10008977_pt1 | contig 11902 bp, 13 predicted proteins | sample 12_EM_MG_FD_207224 | JGI IMG/M metagenome (GOLD analysis project Ga0307510, IMG submission 207224) | Populus trichocarpa ectomycorrhiza microbial communities from riparian zone in the Pacific Northwest, United States - 12_EM | ecosystem: Host-associated > Plants > Roots > Unclassified | place...
CTAAGTCGTCTTAAGTGACCCCCTGGCTCCTGACCTATTCTATTCTTATCTTTATTTTCATATTTTTATCCATTTTATTTGATTTTATATCGCTGATTTCTCAAAATCATCGGCTCAAGCTGCTGCAACACTATCTTCACTGCATTCACACTTTACTTCACCCTCAAGGACCGCACAACATTCCCCTACTATAGAACTACTACACCCGCATCGCATCGAGGAGGAGTGTTGGAATGTGACCTATGATCACAATGCTCTGCTCAGTGTACACGTGACTCGAAACTACTTCACATCGTATGCGCTCCTTTCTCTCCTCTCAGTTCATGTGTCCCCACCATAACTGAGAGATTGTTCAGGTTTTAACATGGTCCTCTTGGCCAATGACTTGCAGATCACCCATGTTGCCTCAGCTGACTTCAAGACGCGAAAAGCCATTGGCCCACGTTGCACGCACCTTGCGCTGCCCTTGCCGACCATACCTCAGTCTGGACTCTTCAAGAACTGGAAGGGTTTTTGGGTCGTATATAGGATCGCTGGATTTTATTGTGTACGTTTTCAACCTTATTTCATTTTAGACTTGTCTGCTCTCCAATTCCCAGTTTCCCCATTCAATCTAGAGTTTATCCTTGATATTCGCTGCGATGCCCCTTACTGTCGAGAACACACTATGTGGACGTAGTGGAACACGACGATGACAGGGGTTTGAAGGTGACTGATCCGCAAAGGTTGACGACGACAAGCTTGAAGGAGAGGGAGCGTAGAACTTGAAGGAGACAAGAGAAAAGGCTCCAACAGTGATTATTGTTGTTTAACCACTTATTGGCAAATATTAGGTAAGGGTGACAAGAGAACAGTCTAAGGACTGTTCGCTATATTTCGCAGGTCTTATATACTAATACAGGGTGGTCTGTGCATAGTTAAGGGTAGGCATAAGTAAGAGAGGCGGGTGGACACGTGCCCCTTTAGGGCCGGTAGTAATACAAGAGACGGGTAAGAAATGAGCTAAGAATAGATACGAACTAATAATAGACGAGCTGCGGACTGCGCTGCAGTTCCGCAGTAAGTCTTGTGACTTCGTTGATTCTTGATCAACCGTTGATCGTTCCCACGGTCTTCCATGTGTGGGTCAACAGACGAGACGCGCGTAGAAAGCGCGCACGATCAGGTGATCGTGTAGATGACCAATCCCTTGGTAGGTCATGTGTTAGGTTCTCACGGTCACGTGCTGGAAGGTCACGTGTTTGGTCACGTGCTTGCTTGAGGGCTTGTAGGTCACGTGATGAGTCACGTGCCGGGTCACGGGGTGGGGATTTCCCAGGGTCACGTGGTCGAAGTTTCCCAGGGTCACGTGCTCAAGGATTCTCTTTGATTGCTGGTCTTTGACCAGGCTTTGTCGCGGGCTCAGAGAGACGACGGATAGTCATTTGACTATAACTTGGTTTAGGGGAGGTTCTTGTGGGACTCGTTGGGGTTTGGACTGAGTTCCTAGATGGCGTGGACTTCGTCCACGACAGTATCCCCTCTTTAGGTTTCCCTTGCTCCTGCAAGGCTCATATCCCCTCTTTGGATTTCTGCGCAGCTTTCTGCGTAGCTTCGAATTGTGCAATGAGGTCTTTGGCGTGCGTTAGTTCTTTGGCTGGGATCCAGGTGCGGTCGGCTTCAGTGTAACCTTTCCAGTGGACTAAGTACTGCGTGCTCTTGCGATTTCTCGTAGGGCGTGATTGAAGGATTTTCTCGATTTCATAATGACCCTCTTCCTCTCCGACTATTTCCGGAGGGGGACGTTCAAAATTAGGTCCGTGTGCGGCGGTCTCCGTGTAGGGTTTCAACAGGGAGTTATGGAATACTGGATGTATTCTCATTTGCGGCGGTAGCTTGAGTTTGCAGTTTGTTGGTGAAGCCCAAATGACTTTGAAAGGTCCATAGCGACGAGGCGCAAGTTTCGCCTTTGGGTGGGTGGTCTGTAGATTGGTGGCTTCCAAGAGTACCAGGTCGTCTTTGTGGAATGTATGTGAGGGTTTAGCGGGGCCTCCGCTCTTCATTTCTTGTGCTGCAAGATGTAATGCTGCAGTCACTTCTTTGCGCATTTGTTCTAGATATTGAACACGCTCGTCCGTGCTTTGTAGTCTGGTTTGTAGTTGTAATGGGGGTTTAAAGGTCGGGTGTATCCCATACCAGACTTCAAAGGGGGATTTATGTGTGCTGCAGTGTGGTCATGCGTTATGCGCAAATTCAATGATGGGAAGTAATGTGGCCCAATCGTCTTGTTGGAAGTTTCCACAAATTCAAAGGTATTGTTCGATTTCTTGGTTAACTCGTTCAGATTCTCCATCTGTCTGTGGGTGAAATGCAGTTGACAATTTCTGTTGGATTCCCAGTTTTCTCCAAAGTTCTTGTGTAACTTGTGCCGCGAATTGTGGTCCTCGATCCAAGATGATGGTCGAGGGGAAACCCGTGCGTTTCCATACATAGTCAATTAATAGTTGACTTGTTTGCTCGGCTGTAATTGTCTTGTGACACGGGGCTAGAATAATAGCCTTGCTATGTTGGTCGACGACGGTAAGGATACTATCATATCCTTTTGATAGTGGGAGGTCGACGATGAAATCCATGGTGATTGTTTCCCATATTCCTGAGGGGATTTCATTTGGTTTTAGTGGAACTTTAACGGGAGGCTTGATTTTGGTGGTTTGACAAATAGCGCATCCTTTGATATATGATTTCACGAATTCCGTGATCCCGGGCCACCAATATTCGCATGTGATAAGTTCGACGGTTTTCCACTGTCCCGGATGTCCCATGATATTGTCATGGAACTGTTGTACAACTTTTCGTTGTACATTCTCATTGTCTGGTACGAACACCAAACCCTTGTAGAGGAACAATCCATTTTCGTAGTTCCAATCTTGTAATCCTTTGGTGACTTGTCTTGGTCCACTAGTGATGAGCTTTTTAAGTTTTTCTCCCATTCCGATAGAGTTATCAATTTTGATAGCTTCCATAAGCGCAGCATGTAATTCATCATCCAGTCCTGTGGGGATTGCCGTGTTGTGTAATGCTCGAATGTGGAATTGTTCTGGTTTTAGCAAAAATTTGCTAGGATCAAGCAGAACATGTTCAGCATTATCGGATGCTATCCCCTCTTTATGGTCTGGACGCCTGGACAGAGCATCTGCTTGATTGAGCTTGCCCGGCTTTGGAATGATGATGTAGTTATAAGTTCCCAACAAAACGGACCAACGCGCTTGACGACGTGTGAGAGTTTGCTTAGTCGTGAAGTATTTGAGGTTTGCGTGGTCAGAATTTTTTTTCGTTTGGTGAACATTGCCTTGAAGGTAGTGGCGGAAATGGGTCAAGGAGTGGACGATAGCCAAGAGTTCTTTGTCATGAATTTCGTAATTGCGTTCTGCCGGTTGCAGGGACTTTGAGTAATAAGCCACGGGGTGAGATCGACCGAAAGCATCTTCCTGTTCCAAGATTGCTCCTGTTGCATAATCACTAGCATCGGTGATGAGCGTAAATGGTTTGCCGTAATCTGGCAAAAGGAGCACAGGAGATGTTGTGATGGCTTTTTGTAACTTTTGAAAAGCGTCCGCTTGAGAAGGTCCCCATAGGAACGGCGTATCCTTTTTAGTAAGGTCGAACAAAGGACGGGCAAGAGCGGAGTAGTCTCGGACGAAACGTCGGTAGAAGTTACAAAATCCCAGAAATCCTTGAATGTCCTTGACTTTGGTTGGCGTAGGCCAATCTGCGACAGCGTTTATTTTGACGGGGTCCATGCGTAATTCTCCTTCGGAAATGATCAAACCCAAATATTCCACGGATGTTTGGTTAAAAGAGCATTTTGCAAGTCGCAGATAGAGATCCAGGTCTAAGAGGCGCTGTAATACCATGTGCGTATATTTGTTGACTTCGGCAATGGTATGCGCAAAGATTAAAATGTCGTCTAGATAGACGACGATGTGACCTGTATTGATGAGATCTGCGAGTTCGGTATCCATGAAGGTTTGAAAGGTTGCTGGAGCGTTGCATAGACCAAACGTCATAACTAGAGATTCAAAAAGGCCCATGGGTGTTTTGAAAGCCGTTTTGTGTTCATCGCCTTCGCGTATTCGAACATTATTGTATCCCCAGCGTATGTCGAGTTTGGTAAAGAATTGTGCCCCTAGAAGTTTATCGACGAGCTCTGGAATGAGAGGGATGGGGGCTGCATTCTTTTTAGTTATCGTGTTTAAGGGTTGATAGTCTTGGACTGGGCGTAATTTCCCATCTTTCTTATCAATGAAGAAGAAAGAGCATGCATCGGGTGCCTCGGATCGCCGTAGAGTGCCTCGTTTTAGGCCATCAGTAATATAGTCTTGGAGGGCGATTTTCTCGGGTGGTGTTAATCTATACACCGAAGTTTTCTTCATAGTTGCACCCGGAATAAGGTCAATCTTGTGGTCCCAGGGTTGATGCTTGGGTAATCGTTGTGCTTCTTCATCGGAGAAGACTTTTGCGTACTTCCGAAATTCCGGAGGGATTTCCTCGGGTTTGACCTGCTTCTTTTGAGCAAGTTGTGTTGAAGTTGTAGTTCTCGCAACCCTGGGATTATCTTGATGGTCTACCAACCGGAGTGGCGGATTGGGACTCCTTGTAGTGGGACTGTGACCCACTCGATCTTGATGGTCTACCAACCGGAGTGGCGGATTGGGACTCTTTGTAGTGGGACTGTGACCCACTCGATCTCGAGCAGTTGGATTGTGACCAACTCGTTCTTTACTCCTGGATACGGCTTGAGTAGTTGGACTATGACCAACTCGTTCCTTGACCAACCTGTGGCGTAACACAGTGGTATCAAGGTCTGGAAGAAAACGTTCCAGATGGGTCCTAATGTGTTGCGTCACATCTAGGCCCTCACTTGAAGTATCCAGGGAATCGTCGTCCTGGGTTTCCCATTCATTGTAGGGCAGGAGTTGTCGCAAGGCTGGGTTGCGATCATGACGATCTTTAGCTTTGATAGCACTGGGATGACAATGAGGGGGGCAGCGGTCAAATTTGATTGTTTTCGCACCCCAGTCTATGCTTGGGTTGTGGGCTCGTAGCCAGTCAGTTCCCAAGATTATCTCGCTTTGGCCAATATTAGTAATGGCTGCTTCGATGGTTTCCCAGTGCTCTAGGTCAACGCACATCCCCATTCGCAAAATGGTGGCATGGCGCATCACCCCGTCTTTGTTCACGGTTCCATCAACATTGAATGGATATACGGGGCGATCAATCTTGTGTGTAGGTATCGAGTGTTTCTCGATAAAGCTCGTATTGCAGTAGATCCCTTCAGCTCCACTGTCAAGTAATCCATGGGCATCTATTAGTTTCCCGTCGAGGTTGATTCGGATCTTGAGTTGAAAACTTGGAGATCTTTTGTTCTGAATTGTGTGTGGGGGGACATGGCATAGCTTCGGAGATTGGGCAAGACCAATCTTTCTTGGGGTACAACGGGATAGTTGTACCTCTCCTCTATATGATGCCTTTATAGAGGAGAAGCGGGAAAAGACAGGGCCTCATATCGGTCCGTCTTATCGTCATCTTCTTCTTCGAGGGGAAACACCTGTTGTATTTTGGGTTTGTTACAAGACCTTTTGTTGGCGAGTGGACAACCACCAGCTGAATGTCCGTCTTGTCCACAATAAAAACAAAGATTGTTTTCTTTGCGGTAGCGACGTTGTTTGGAAGTAAGTCTCTGTCGTAGGATAGGTGGTTCATAAGAAGACGATTGGGTCGCGTTAATATCCGTGGGACTATAATCCCCAGATAATTCGTTGACATGGGTGTTTCCTCGACTGGTGGGTTTGGCGTACATACGCCAGTACCTATCAAGGTCTCGAGCACGTGCAACCAGTTCAGCTAAGGTGGCTGGTTGGGGTGATTGGGAAGCGATCCAATTATTTATGTCCTCATTCAAGGCATTTCGGAATGCAAACATCAAAGTGTTTGCTCCCACATTGGCGTGACATGCATGTTGGCTCCATTCTTGGTACCATTCGTTGAATTCTCTACTCCCTTGTGGAGTAGCATGTAACTTGGCTAGCGCTTCCAGTTCTGTTTGAGGTGGAATGAATTGCGCTTTGAAGGCATCTTTAAAGGCTTGCCACGTTCCATAGTCGGTAGGTTGGGCTGCTATGGCAGTGGCCATTTTATCGCTAGCCCATTCGCCGGCTGAGGTGTCTCGTTTAAAGTAGGTCAAGGCTGATGCTACTTTCTTGTGGTCTGTGTCGAAGGTGTCCTCGTTGACCGTAAAATAATTTTCAAGGATATTCCAGAAGGCTAACGCCTTATTTCCTTGTCCATCATAAGGTTCAGGAGCGGTGCCGATGAGGCAGGTTATGTTGGCTTGAGCCATCGGGGGTGGCGGGGCAGGACGACGGGCCGTGGTGAAGAGGAATGATGTGGGACTTTGAAGATCGATGAGGGAAGTGGAGGAGAATGCTTCCGACGACAGTCAGCTTCAATTAGAGACTGTTCTAGTGTCGAGAACACACTACGTGGACGTAGTGGAACACGACGACGACGGGGGTTTGAAGGTGACTGATCCACAAAGGTCAACGACGACAAGCTTGAAGGAGAGGGAGCGTAGAACTTGAAGGAGACAAGAGGAAAGGCTCCAACGGTGATTATTGTTGTTTAACCACTTATTGGCAAATATTAGGTAAGGGTGACAAGAGAACAGTCTAAGGACTGTTCGCTATATTTCACAGGTCTTATATACTAATACAGGGTGGTCTGTGCGTAGTTAAGGGTAGGCATAAGTAAGAGAGGCGGGTGGACATGTGCCCCTTTAGGGCCAGTAGTAATACAAGAGACGGGTAAGAAATGAGCTAAGAATAGATACGAACTAATAATAGACAAGCTGCGGACTGCGCCGCAGTTCCGCAGTAAGTCTTGTGACTTTGTTGATTCTTGATCAACTGTTGATCGTTCCCACGGTCTTCCACGTGTGGGTCAACGGACGAGACGCGCGTAGAAAGCGCGCACGATCAGGTGATCGTGTAGATGACCAATCCCTTGGTAGGTCATGTGTTAGGTTCTCACGGTCACGTGCTGGAAGGTCACGTGTTTGGTCATGTGCTTGCTTGAGGGCTTGTAGGTCACGTGATGAGTCACGTGCCGGGTCACGGGGTGGGGATTTCCCAGGGTCACGTGGTCGAAGTTTCCCAGGGTCACGTGCTCGAGGATTCTCTTTGATTGCTGGTCTTTGACCAGGCTTTGTCGCGGGCTCAGAGAGACGACGGATAGTCATTTGACTATAACTCAGTTTAGGGGAGGTTCTTGTGGGACTCGTTGGGGTTTGGACTGAGTTCCTAGATGGCGTGGACTTCGTCCACAACACTTACCCTTGTCACCTTCGCGCTCGACATCATGCTCCTCACGACTATTCAGTAGATTTTCACATTTTTCGGACACAGACTTTATCACATATGACGCCCTGCAGTCTGTCGCCGGCAGTATCTCTGAACCGTTCGTCTCATTAGCTTTCCCCCCTTCTACTCACTTCTGCGTGTAGAGTACTTGTTGTGTAAGGACCATGCTCTGCATAATAAAACCCCGTGTCTGGCTTCGTCAAGAGCCAGGCAATTGCAGCCCATCCTCCCATCCTTTCTTGTTTGCGTGATTCTGAGGGCAACTGTGGCCCATTTCCTTCTCTTTCTCTGTGTGCTTCTGTTTGACTGCCCTTGCCATTGTCCGTCCTCACCGTAGCTTGCAGCCACTCGCCACCACCACCATTATCTATCACTATTGCTGTCGCCATCGCCCCATCTTGACGACGTCTCAGGGGACTTGCTAATGTTGACGTCAATACACCAACATCCACACTTCTCCCATTTTCATTGTCTGCGCATTCTTGCTAAGTTTGGGAATGCAGCCTCTAGCTTTCTCTCTTACATCTGGGACAACTCTCGAACTTGCATGTAGACCCGGTGTCTACCTTACACTTGCTTTCATATTTGAGTACAGATATATATGCAGGGGCTTCAATTTTTATTGACAAGAAAGTACATTATAAACAATTTACAGTAATGAATACAAATGGAATGTTTTCAGGGAGGTTCCAATGTGGGACTTTGCATGAGCACAGGCATGTTCACAAGCAGCCCACACCCGCGCTCCTTGCTCTTGACCCTTGCCCTCTTCCGGCTCGCGTATGCGTCGGTCAGCGGGCGACGAACATGTCAGGCTTCAGGCGATGTACCCATCATGTGAGAAGCTGTGCTTGGGTGAGCGGCCGGGGATGAAGTACAAGCCCATGTAGCCATCTTCTCCTACCTGAGACATGTGCAACAAACAGCGTGTGAGAGAGCGCGGCCATGAGGAGCGCACTTTGGCGGGGCCATAACCAAACGAATGTGGGACTACATTGGTTCAGTGTCGTTGTGCCTTCGTGCTGGAGGAGCAAGACGACAACAAGGATGGTGTAGGGGAGGGGTCCTCATGGGCTGAAGTGGGGAGGTGTTAGTAGAGGGACGGGACAGACACACCTTGAGTAGGATACCGATGGCTAGAGTTTTTTGCACAGGGAGAAATGGTCCTCAAAGATGGCGAACACTGACATCAGAACATGAAATTAAGCGAGCAAGCAGTGGGCACTCACTTGTTGGAAAGAGTAGAGGTTGGGACTGTTTAGGATACAGAAAGAAAGTGGGTCAGCAAGAGGACAAGCATGATGGGGTGTGCTTGAAACATGGGGGCCTTCCTCCAACACATCATGGCGGTGGCACCAGCTCAACATCCGGCACATTCAGTGGAGGGAGGATGGTGCAAAATTGGGGGGTCAGCTGGTTGACTGTGTGTGTATGGATTGGCGACGGACCCACACAAGGTGAGGAGCAATGTTGAACTTGCATTTGCATTGCATTGGGTGTGAGGAGGTGTTGCATAGTCCTACTCATCAGAGAGTTACCATGAGTTGAGCAAAAAAGTCAAGTTCACAAGGAGGACTGGTCAGGACACAAAAAAATGGGAGCCTGGTGGGACACCCACTGGTTGGAGAGGGTGAGGACAGGTAGTGTATATATGGCCCAAGACTGAGTTGCTGTGCCGACAATACCACCTGGCGGGGGGTGACTTGCAACGGTTGCGGCTGCGACCACTTTGACTGTCATTGCGTCAGTCATCATCTCCGCAAGGAGAGGTGGGGATGGGAACAGGCCATCATCGTGTCTGTGGTGTAGTGAGTCCCAACAGGGACAGGCTGGTGGCAATGGCAATGGCAATGGTGTCTGATGCGTCAAAGAGCAAAAAAAAGGTGGTGGCTTAGCTGGCTTAGCTGGCCCAAGCTGGCAGTAAGCTGGCTCACTGGGAGTCGGCTAAAATGGGCGGCTCAACCACCTGCGGCTCAGCTTGGCTAGTGTTGCAGTCGGCTCCGGCTCTGGCTTTAGCCGACAATTAGCTGGAGCTGCCGCAACACTAGTCCAAGTGATTCTATGCTGATTCATAATGCGCATCCCATATACGAGCTTGCAATAATTAGTGTAATAATTGTCAGGAAGGATTCCCAAGAGAAGACCGGGGCCAAGGCCATACAGATACTGCAGAAATTCCCAAGCCTTGTACCCACTGGTTAGCTTATCTGCAATGTTGCAAGGGGGACGATCAAATGAGCTTGGAAGATAGTGGAGACAGTCAGCGATGGCCTTGCCATGCTGCTGCCATACCTCTCCTTGTAAGATGGCCCAATCCCAAGTGGCTTTATCATCTGGCCATGTGCAATCCATAGTCCCCCACCAAAGGCTAATCATCAAGTCAGAAATGTTGAGCGCACCAAGGTGCATGATGTCCGAGCCTGCGGACTTGGGTAGCCCAAGAGTACTGGAGGACTTGATGCCAGAAAATATAGAAGGTCTTGATATGCCTGTTTCCAGCCGTCGAGCGCGATATTGGGCCTCATTTGAGGACGTTACGAGAATACTCAGATTCCTCTCATATTGCTTGCGGGACGCTTCTCAAATAACCCTGATATTGACATCAGGATGTGAGCTGCCTTTGATATCATAGTCTCTCGGCTTCAGAAGGGCGGGAAAGTAATGCTTCCCATGGTGTTCCCATTGCCCAGAGAGTCCACAATAGAGCTGACAGCTGTGCTTGCCATGGTACCCAACAAACCCAGTTATATGCATCATTCCAGGTCCATCTGCAGTGATCAGAGGAAGGAAGATGTGGGAGTGCACCTCGCGCTGACGTGCAGCATCCCAAATTGCTAAAGATTCCCTCTGGAGAGTGGTGAGATGTCCAAGACTGGGAAACAAGAAGGAGTCGATGTTCTTGGGATTCTTTGGCCCAGGAATAAATCCTCCAACAAAGACATGTTTCTTTTGGTAACGTCTTGTGGGAGACAGGTTCAATAGCACCCAGATGTAGATCCAACATGCAGACAACTTATGGGCATAGAGCTGAGCACCGTCGATAGAAAACATGAGAGCAACATCGTCCTCTCTGATGCGGCCATCTCGAAATGCTTGGATCATGTCAGCACCATGGAGCACATCCGAATATTCATCCAGATACAGCTTTTGATCAAGTTCAGATAGGACGCGCACTCATTCTTCGTGAAGGTAGTGGGCATGAGTTGCACTTTCAGGATCTCGGTATAGAGCCTGGATCTGTGGACCAACGGGGATAGTATGGAATGTCTGCCGGGGTTTCCTTTCCCTCCTGCTGCAGGATTGAGGTGAGGACAGCTCATATCGAGATTCTAAGCAAGCTGGGCAAGTCTCCAGTTTAGAAAATGGGCCCATGTATGCAATGCACAAGTTGATGCACATATTGTGTACGATGGATTCTATTCCAGTTAAGTCTGCTATCAAGTGTCTGATCTTGTAGCAGCTAGGCAGAATATCATCTGGATGCCAACATAGTATGGTTGCACAGCTCTTCTTGTAGGCCCTTTCAGAAGGATCATTTAGAAACAATTCAAGTGCCATCCTGGTATCAGTGTCAACAGAGAGGGATGGGTCCTTGTGAAGAGGATTCCACAAGTGTTCGACAGCATTGCTAGACATGCCAAGCATAGGATTGTCCAGTGTAGTCTCTTGGAGTGCCTTTACAAAGTCCGCACTGGTCCTGAGATCATCAAGATGAATTGTTTCTTGCATCCAGAGATCCTCGACGTTGCCGGAGGGAATGCCAGGCTGACCAGACATGTCTAGGGGTGCTGGCTGTGTGTCCTTGCCATTATCCCCATCCCTTGGATTGTAGGAATCAAGGCCACCATGCAAGTTTTCAGTATCAAGAGAGCCAGGCATGAAAGGATTGGTATTGTCCCAGTTGTCTGATGATTTGTCAAGCGGTCCAGAGAGCGAGACATCGTTGGAAGGCAAACCACCAGCACTGGGAGGACTGGGCTCAGAAGCCTGGAATCATACATCAGTCTTGCCAAGTATACCTATACCAAACACATGGACAGAAGTGCCTTTGCAGTGGCTATCATCCACTGGTCCATGCGTTTGTTCAGTCCCAGGAGAAGAGTTGGAGAAGCCAGAGCCCTCCGGTACATTCAACAGCACCCCATAGATGATCAGATTACTGGCAAAGATGTGCTGGAGCCTTGCTGAGAACCAGGTGCTAGGGTCGCGAAGTTTCGCATGTCTGTAGTATGTGGCTGGGCTAACATATCTACCACCCTTGCACTTTGATAAGCAATCACAGAGCACCTTCTTTGCTGTTGACATTATTGCATATATTTGCACGGTTTTATACTGTAACGATGGCTTATGCGTTGAGCTCGGAAACGAGTCACGTGATGCCGGGATCGCCTTAATCTGCTGAGGGTAAACCCGCCAATCTAATCGTTGCGTCCGAATCCGTGCTGCTGTATAGAACCACGTGATCTTGCGTGTTCAGCCACCGCCTTCAACGCCACCAGTCCACA
>Ga0307510_10008978_pt1 | contig 11902 bp, 9 predicted proteins | sample 12_EM_MG_FD_207224 | JGI IMG/M metagenome (GOLD analysis project Ga0307510, IMG submission 207224) | Populus trichocarpa ectomycorrhiza microbial communities from riparian zone in the Pacific Northwest, United States - 12_EM | ecosystem: Host-associated > Plants > Roots > Unclassified | place...
GCGATCATGCTCGATCATAAATTTTTGGTGTGCTCGAGCACGATTTATGCTCGAGCATGGGCTAAACTCCCCGCTCGAGCATGATCGTGCCCATCACTACAATTGAACCAAAGCTCCACCGATCTTCCAACTTTCCAACTCTCCACGCTCTCCCACGACCTCTGATCTCAGGAACTCAATCCAGCACCTCCGAGCTCTCCTCCCCATCTCCGGATACGACTAACGACTCCCAATCACCAGCTGCTGATAACCATCTCAGGCCTAACAGTGTACTTGCAGCCCAAAAGTTAACATGTCTCCGTGTGATAGTATCGGGTATCGACAACGGCCTCCGATGGTGGCTCGCTGAGGGTGCGAGCAGTGATTGAGAAGCTCCGGCAACCAGGATACGGCAGCGTTGGGTCTTCGACGGCTTGAGAACAGATTTGCTTTATCCTCCAGAGTTTGTGGTTGCAGAGAGTGTAGTTATGTGCGGAGAGTTTGCACATCTTCCGAAATAATAAAGCTTTGGCGGCAGTGGGAGTGGCTGAGATGGTGGTAGTGGTGGCAGCGGGAATGGCGGAGGTTGTGGTTGTGGTTGTGGTGGCAGCCGCGGCAGCACCCCCGATAGTGCTAGCAGCAGTAGTGATTAGAATAGCAACAGCAGTAGTAGCAGTAGCAGCAGTAGCAGCAGTAGCAGCAGCTTGGGCTATTCCTTTTTGATGTGTTTTTGAGGCTTTCGTAGTTGGTTCTACCAGTGGAAAGGAAGGAGCCCTTCGAACCTGCCCAACCCTTATATAGTTAATACTATGTATACTTTCCAAGTAGAGAGTTGTGTGGAGCGCTGTGGATTCATGAGGAGGAGGATCCCGTCTTTGGATAAATGATCGATCGATTCTGACTACCACAGAACCTCTTCGCAAATAAAAACTTGAAATGACACCTGAAGGTGCAGCCGACGAACGTTCAACTGTGAACCCGACAGCGAAAATACTGCCCCCTGATCCATGAAAAAACGAAGACAAAAATTGAAAGACCAATGGCAAAACCGCAAATAGATCTATTGTGATAAGATCGGGGACTGGAGAGCGCCCCCTTCCTAACTCAGATGCAGGACATTACGTTGGAGTTCTAAACGTAAAATTGCTGCATCATGAGGGATTGCCTGCATCTACCTCAGCTGTTTGGCATTAGGCTATGTGACTCGCGCAGGTAAATTACCTCTCCAAGCGCGCCATTGGTTAATCTAACAGAGGAAGGAGAGTGGAAAGGCTATCATACCCCTCTAGAAGAGCCGCGACAGCTATCAACCGCCCCTAACCCTTAGGGCGAGTCCCACAACCAAAACGTGAATCTGGCAAGCTCATTGAGAAGCTGGAAACCCTAAGACTCCAAATCCAGAAATCTACAGACAAAGTTCTCTGGCCTCTGCGCTCGCGTCACAGAAAAACTAACACTAGTGACTGAGATAATATTCAAGACTAAAAACGTTGTAGGGCATCCGGCTGAAATAATATTCAGGACCAGAAACACTGTGGGGCATCCAGTGCTCCAAGAAGCTCATCGGGGAAGAGGGAATCCTCAAATTGATTCAAGCAAAAGATACTGACAAGTAGAGGAAACACTGAGAGCAGTTTTACTCATAGGGAAACACCCGCACAGGCAAACCAATAGGCATCTCCCTGCTACTCGCTAATCCGAGAAGAGCACGGAGTAACCACACATAGCTTTGACAAGAAACAGGGCCAGTTTACCGTCATGCCTCCCCGGTTCTCCTTCTAGGAAACACTCCTGTGCGCAGCTTCCACGCTAAATAATAATAAGCGAAAGAATTCTATTCATTCGAAAGATCACTCCGATTTACTCAATCACTTCCCAAACAACAAACAAATCAAGAATTGATAATGGTAGAAATAGCTGCTGATAAACTAATGTGGAAAATTTTCAGAACGAATAAGAACAAGCCAATAAGAATAAACCATCCTTAAGCTCCACTCTCCCCCGCGCAACCCTACCCCGCTACACCGTTCCCCCAAATTGTCTGTGGCCTAAAGGCATTCCTACCACCCTCTTTCCTACATGCCTCCCTCGCAAGAATCACCGTCTCCGCAACTGCCTCTGTCAGTGGTTCAATGAATGACCTGGAGGTGGCTGGGAAGCTATCGCGGGATAGGTACTTGCATGATATATCTTCAAACGCACGGGATCAGGCTTCCTTCCTAACCCAGATCCTGCTATCTCAGGCGACGAATTGCTTGAGTGTTAATCTGCATATCTCGATTTGTGCGATTTTTGATTTTTTTTTTGATTCCCAATTAGTTTTGCGAGGAAGTTATTTTAATAGTCCGAGTCGGCCCGTAAGTCTGATGTGACCACGACAGGAGAACAAATGTCCGCCTCCAAGTAGTTGATAATTTGGTGACTCCCTTATCTAGATAGCGAGGAGGCAACAGGCGAAGATCGGAATGGAAGGAATTTCAGCAGCCTATTTATTTAAATTTTTTTGGGGGGGGAAGCCCTTATTGCGTCTTGGATCGAGTGACCTGTGAGAGCGATCTTGAAGGACCTTATTTGCGCAGCAAGAGAACCAAGCTTTCAGGTTGTTTGTCTGCCGCATCGTGCGCGGCGTTTGAAACATAAGGTTGACACAGTGTGGCGTCACTAGGTGTCACTCGGCGACCACCAAGGGCTAGAGTGAAGCGAGTGAGAAATTGTGACCAATGGCAGTTGGGTTCAGCTGAAGACAAGTCATTTGGGAGTATTAGGACAAGAGCACCTGCAGACAGAGTACATCGAACGGGTAATCTACCCAGAAGGCATTCCGTCAGGATTCCTCCCTCCATTAAACAGCAGAGACCCAGCTAGTTCAGAAACCCAACACTTTCACAACACAATTTACCACTTAAAAAAAGTTCAATTCGCGATGTCATTATAGAGAGTAATCAATCATTGTAAATCGAACACAGTGAAACCGCTTGAGTAATATGCAACTGTTCCGCCCCCTCCTCAGGCTCTACTTACAGCCCCTTCTTCCACCCACCTAGCGACTCTTTCCAACTTGTCCTTCACCGCAGCGAGCCTCTCCCTTCTCCTCCTCGCCAGCTTCTGGATATCCCTCTTCTTCTCCATTGCAACCCTCACGTTCTCCTCAGCTTTAGCCTTAACCATAACGAGGCTCGAGCTAATCTTGCCGATAGTGCGTTTTAAAACTTGGATCTCTACTCCGTATTTCTCATCGAGTTAGAGAAACGAATTGAGGTAGTTGACTATTTCCACGGCCAAGGATAGTTCGTAGTTGACGTTCTTGAGGACACCAAGGCTCTTAAACCAACATAGGACGTCCTCGACTGTCTTCTAGATGTTGAGGAATTCCAAGCGATGAAACCTAGGGAGAAAGGTCATTCTCTTAGCGGCCTCGGCGCGAGCAGGCTCAGTGGAGTTGGGGGAGTTGGAGGTGTGTCCTTTCTTATCGGAGAGGATACGGGATTCCTGGTTGTTCATTGTGTGAGTTTGACGATAGTAGCTAGATGTGACTGTAGTGGTTGCGGTAATGTTGTGGAATTGGAAGATTGAGGCTGTAGCGCCCAACCTCCTAGTCCGGTAAGCAGTCAATCGTTGACAGTAGCCCTATTTCTCCACCAACAGCCCATGGCAGTAAAACCGCCTAACCAACAACCCTCTACTCCTAAACCTCAACAAGGCGTGCGCTTGAGCAGTCGCCGCGTGAGAACCACACAGAATTGAGTCATGGTATTTTTGACTGAGCCGAGGTGTAATACTTTGCTACTATCATAGTACTGCCTCGCTTCACCAAGAAAAAAAGCTATCTATACAAGGCAATAAATAAGGAGGGGCAACAGCTGCCTTCTTAAGGTAAAAGAAGTAATTATTATTATTATTTTCTATTCTTACTTTTATATACTTTTTAAATGTTTTTTTTCTTTCATATTTCTTTCTTTGCAAACCCCCCTCCCATTCGCTTCTGCTACCCGCCGATCGCCAACCCTTCAAGGTTTAGAGTCGGATTCTACCTCCTCGTAGCAGGATTGTTAAACCCCACAGCCCTATTGATGAGGGCTAAGTTCTTCAATCTCCCAGTCCCCATAGGGCAGGAGTTTTATTCTCCTGCCCTACATGACGGATCGTTCAATAATAACTGATTGTCAGCATGGATTGAACTCCTGGGCTCCCGCTAAGTGCACAGGAGTGTTAACCACTGCGCCAGCTAGGTATTTCATCCAAGGTAAACTTGGGAACTAATATTTATCCTACTGGAGGCCCAATTTTGGGATTTAATGGTTGTGAAGTGTGTCTCCTCCCGAGTTGCTTGTCGATTTCAACGGAGGTGTTTCTTACTCCTTTGGTGTTTAATGAGAGATTCTCAGTGGTTTAAAACAGACTCAGTACTTTGTGCGCTTGTTATTCTCGTACGATACTGCTAGCAAAGCCCCACTCGAGACCTCGAGCCTCCCTACTTGCTCCCATGTGTATTATCTCAATATAGCCTTCTGCTCGCTCTAGTGTTTTGTGAAGGCTTTTTTCCTCTCTGTTCTTTTTCTCTGCCTCTTTCCTTCCTTTCTCTCTCACTTGCATTCTGCCCGGCTTTCTAGGGATGCCTCATTTTTGCCGGGCGGTGAGGCGTCCGCTCCAAGCAAGCAAGTAAGCATCGTGATGGGTAGTTCAGATTGATATAGTACCTTCTCAATACTTGAGATCACTTACATGAAAATGTGACAGCAAAGATATCATCCGGGGAAGAAGGGGAAGAAAAAAGAAAATCCAGGAAGAAAAGTAATGAATGCAGGCGGTGTGGGCAATTCAAACAGATATCAAAGGAGGAAAAAGGAAGTATGGTTCCGGCCGTCAATACAGCCACATTCACAAAATTACTATACCTTTCCGAGTACCACTAGCCATTAGAAACGCTTTGCTAACACTCTCCTTCACTTATTTAGTAGAACAAATTGTGATAAAATGTTACAAATTCCCCTAGAGGCATATTCGAAGGAGTTATTAAAAAGACTCTAGCTGGCCCGTTGTTGTGAATAGGAATTGCTCTCGAGGGACAAGGAAGGGTATGAGAACTTTACGAGCGCGGGTGCATCATCCACAGCTGTTCGATCGATGCAGTGGGACGCCCTAGCATAAAATCTTATCAATAAAAACCCGTCTCTATTCAAATTAAGATTATGGTAGAGTTCTTGTTTTTTATTGTAATAATATCACTTATTTGAGTGAAAAGCCCCAAGCGAAAAGAAGGAAGAGAAAAAGGACTTAATCAAAGGTAGAATAATTAAAAATAAATATACTATGAGCGGGAATTGGGCTCAGTTGAATCCTTTTTACCCAAACCCCACGCCAAAGCGTCCCCGTTGCATCGATCGAACTGGTGTGTATTAATGACCAGAACTATAGTACGATAGCTGATGTAACCCCAGTCATCAAAAAGGCAGTAAGTTAAGGGGGGGACCGGCGGTTTTGATTACCCGTTGGCATCCAGCGGCACCCCTAGACCCGTGTTTGACGATGACACTCCAACTCTATCCTACTGGTTGCCTGAGATAATGCCCTACATTATCGGCAATAGCTGAAGACTCCTTCTTTGAAATCTAGGGAATTGTTTCACAAATGGGTGAAGATTGAGTCCAATTTGCTTGCCTAAATCAGCTAGAAGTTTGTGGATATTGCTATTCTAGGTGGAAAACCCTTACTCTGCTCATCATTTTTGTCGCCAGCCTCATACTCTACTCGCAATGTCGTGACGTTTGTAAAACGGACTGCAGTTGCATACAGCCAAAAATTGGCCAAGCCTCAGAATTTCGGCAGTGTACAATAGCAGTCCGTTTCAAAGACGCCACGATATTGCGAGTACAGTCCTAGCGGTTTTCTGAAGTCTCCAGGACATGAGCTACCTATCTTGAGCCTAGATTACAATAGTTCCCACAAAGTCGAGCGCGAATAGTGCCATCGGTTATTCATTAACTAAATCAGTTACAGTACTCGGGTGCTTGCGTCCCCTTCCGGAGACCTTTAAAAACCCTCCAGCACCCGGGGCGAAACTATGTGGATAGCCAACATGGACCAGCCCGGTAATTCTCGCAACCCCAACCTTGAGATTCTACCCCTGGCCCGCCAAATGCCCCTGTCCGTCTCCCGCCCAGTTTTGTTGCGGGAATGTTAACACAGTAGTACTGGTACGAGTGCGGTGGTCATTACGAGTGCCGGTGCTAGGAAAACGAGGTGGGGACTATTCACGTACTCGGGTTCTCGGGGGCGGAGGTTAGTGATGGGTCAGACAGGGACCCGAGGCCCTCGCGCCCACGACGGTCAAAGGCAAAAATAATGATTTAATTTGGTAGATCTCCAGGTATTGTTAGAGAGGGTAGAAGGCTCTTTGAAACCTCGAACCCCCTGTCAATCCCATCACTAACCTTCCTACCAAAGTATGATACCATAAGCTGAGTCGTAATGGAAAAGCGCAACGTCAAAACATGCACAGTTGCACCTGGCTATGATGGACACCAGGAATCAGGACTCCGGGCTGCGTTCACTAATTTTTACTATGGGGTGTTCACTATAGCAAGTTATTTTACGGTGTACTCGAGTAAATTGACTTTGGTGCTCGCAGGAACTGGTCTGAGACACTAATTCTTGGCGCTCATTATAGCCAGGTGCAACTGCACTCCATGGCGCCGGAGGGGGAAAAATGCCTTTCTTCGGGGTATGGGGGCGGGCCACCCTAAGCCCCGCCCAGACCCCTCTCTTCTCCTTTTCCCTCTCAGGCACCGACGCCAAGAGAATCACTGATATCGGTATGATATGATATGTATGATACCTTTTCCCGCAGGCCCTTCCGAAGGGTTTTGTACAGTAAGAAAGGTGGGGTACAGTAGAGTAAGGATAGCAGTAACGAATTTATGTAAGTTGCAAATAATTAAACGACAACAAAATTTAATACTGTAATCAAACCGTTGGCCTAACACGGCAAGGTTTGAGGATTCCTTTAGCGTAGCAGGCCATTCTCGCATAGTCTTTTACTTTTTTATTGCCTACCATACAGGCACATTTCTGCGCATGACGTGGTCAGGGAAAGCAGGGATGAATGGTATCGTGGTTGTGAGAGCTTTTTGTCAACCCTTAGCAAACTTCATGGGAGGTAGGCACCCCGAACCTTCACTCGCATAACCTAGCTACATCTCGTCGTTTACATGTAGGTGCGCGGTGCGATCCGGGCCCACCAAGTCGTAGTTCAGATCTACCGAGCCAGGTTATCGGTAGTCTACAGCATTAATTGGTTAAACTGACAATGGCGCTAGAGCAGCCAAACGAATCGTAAGCCCCCTGCAGGAATTTCTTTCCCTCGAAAAAGTAAAAACTGGTGGAAACAGCACCTGTGGCAAATGATCTTCGGAACCTAACTCTATTCGAGTACTCGAGTACCGGTAGTGAGCAACTTTTCTTTTTTTGCAAATCCTCCTCACATATTATGGTGAACCTTGCCTAACCGCTCTAGCGCCATTTCCAGTTTAACCAATGAATAGGGGTACCGCATTGTACTGGTACTACTCGAGTATGCAGACCTAACGCTCCAACATGATGCTAATGTAAATATAGGTTACACGACGAATCTGAGTAGCCGGCGACGGCCAGCCCACACGAGGGAAGGCTGGTGGAACCCCCGAGAAACAATCACCAGCACTTCATACTTTCCATGCACAATCAGCCATGTTCGTTTTGATAATGTGCTATCTACCGCGCAAATGGATGATTAACCCCACTTCTCCCTCACATTTTTCATTTTCACTCGTGCGGGTTGAGCAGGGAATCCAATTCCCAAAGAGACACGCATCATATAGTAGAACAACTATTGCCCCCCCCTTCGGAAAAACACAATTTTTTCAAAAAAATCGAAAAAAAAAAACATAAAGGCCAGTGCTAGAAAACAGAGAAAACTGCAAATTGAACCGAAGCTCCACCGATCTTCCAACTTTCCAACTCTCCACGCTCTCCCACAACCTCTGATCCCAGGAACTCAACCCAGAAACCACCGAACTCTCCTCCCCATCTCCGGATACGATTAACAATTCCCAGTCACCATCTGCTGATAACCATCTCAGGCCTAACTGTGTACTTGCAGCCCAAAAGTTGACACGTCTCCGTGTGATAGTATCGGGTATCGACAACGGCATCCGACGGTGGCTCACTCAGGGTGCGAGCAGTGATTGAGAAGCTCCGGCAACAAGGATACGGTAGGGTTGGGTCTTCGATGGCTTGAGAACAGCTTTGCTTTATTCTCCAGAGTTTGTGGTTACAGAGAGTGTAGTTATGCGCGGAGAGTTTGCACATCTTCCGAAATAACAAAAGCTTTGGTAGCAGCGGGAGTCGCCGGGGTAGCGGAGATGGTGGTAGCTGTAGCAGCGGGGGTGATGAGAGTAGCAGTAGCTTGTGCTATGCCTTTTTGATGTGCTTTTGAGGCTTTCGTAGTTGGTTCCACCGGTGGAAAGGAAGGAGCCTTTCGAACCTGTCCAGCCCTTATATAGTTAATACTATGTGTACTTTTAGGGTGGAGAGTTGTGTGGAACGCTACGGGAGTAATTCGTGAAGTGGATCCCGCTTGTGGATAAATAATCGAGCGATTCCGACTACCACAGAACCTCGTCTTCCCCAATAAAAACTTGAAATAACACAGGGGGTGCATCCGGCAAATGTTCAACCGTGAACCCAACAGCACAGAACACTGACGCCCGATCCTTGAAAAAACGAAGACAAAAATTGGGAGGCCAATGGCAAACCAGCAAATAGATATATTGTAATAAGATCGGGGATTGGAGAGCGCCCCGTTCATAACTCAGATGCAGGAAATTACGTTGGAGTTCTAAAAAGTAGAATGGCAGCATCATGGAAGATTACCTGTATCTACCGCAGCTGTTTGGCATTAGGCTATGTGACTTGCGCAAGTAAATTACCTTTCCAAGCGCGCTATTGGTTAATCGAACAGAGGAAGGAAATGTATGACCCCTTATAGACTCCTCCTACCCTTCCGGTGGAGAGATGTAAAGGCTACTCCTCTAGCAGAGTCGCGACAGCTCTCCACCGCCCCTAACCCTTAAGGCGAGTCCCACAACCAAAATGGGAATCTGGCAAGCTCATTGAGAAGGCGGAAATCCTAAGATTCCAAATCCCGAAAGCTACAGACAAAGTTCTCGGGCCTCTACGCGCGGGCACTGAGATAATATTCAGGACTAAAAACGTTGTAGGGCGTCCGGCTAAAATAATATTCAGGACCAGAAACGCTGCGGGGCATCCGGTGCTCCAAGAAGCTCATCGGGGAAGAGGGAATCCCCAAATTGATTCGAGCGAAGGATGCTGACAAGTAGAGAAAGCACTGGTAGCAGTTTTACTCATAGGGAAACACCTTCACAGGCATACCAATAGGCGTCTCCTGGTACTAGCTAATCCGAGAAGAGCACAGAGTAACCACAAATAGCTTTGACAAGCAACAGGGCTAGTTTCCCATCATAGTTTCCGGTTTCCCTTCATGGGAAACAGTCCTGTGCTCAGCTTGAACGCTAAATAGTAACAAGCGAAGACTTCTATTAATTCGAAAGATCACTCCGATTTACTCAATCACTTCCCAAACAACAAACAACCAAACCACCGATAATGGTAGAAACTGCTGCTAAGCCAATTTGGAAAAATGTCTAAACGAATAAGAACAAGCCAATAACAAACCATCCATAAGATCCGCTCTCTCCTGCGCAACCCTACCCCGCTACACCTTCCCCCAATTCTCTGTGCTCTAAGGGCATACCCACCACCCTCTTGCCTACATGTCTCCCTCGCAAGAACCACCGTCTCCACAACTGCCTCAAGGGTTCAACGAATGACCCGGACGTGACCGGGGAGCTATAGCAGGATGAGGACTTGTATGTTAAATCTGCAAAAGCATGGGAACAGGTCTCCTTCCTGACCCAGATCTTGTGACCGCAGGCGGTGAAGTGCTTGAGTGTTAATCTGCATAGCTCTATTTGTGTGATTTTTGATTTGTTTTTTCCAATTAGTTTTGCGAGGAGGTTATTTTCGTAGGTGGGATCGGCTCTGGTGTCACTGCGACAGGAGAACAAATGCCCGCCTCCAAATGGTTGATAATCCCGTGACTTCCTTCTCCAGATACCGAGGAGGCAGCAGGCGAGGATCTGAATAGAAGGAATTTCCGCAGCCTATTTATTTAAAAAATTTTGGGGAAGGGAGCCCTTATTTGCGCAGCAAGAGAACCAAGCGTTCAGGCTGTTTGTCTGCCGCATCGTGCGCGGCGTTTGAAACAAGACTGACACAGTATCCCGTCACTGGGTGTCACTCGGCAACCACCACGGGCTAGGCTAGAGTGAAGCGAGTGAGAAATTGTGACCAATGGCAGTTGGGTTCAGCTGAAGACAAGTCATTTAAGAGTATTAGGGCAAGAGCACCCGCAGACAAAATATACCAAACGGGTGATCTGCCCAGAAGGCATTCCGTCAGGATCCCTCCCTCCATTATACAGCAGAGACTCAGCTAGTGCGGAAACCTAACACTTTCGCCCGACATAATTTACCACTTGGGAGTTGAATTAGCGATGTCACTACATAGAGAGCAATCAATCATTATAAATCGAACACAATGAGACCGCGTGAATAATATGCAACTATTCCGCCCCCCCAATAAAGCCCTGGCCACCCGAAACGCCCAATTCAAGAGCAAGGATTAATCCAATTCTATTAAGTTTTAAAGAAGTCAATTATTTTAGCTTTAGTAGTTGAGAGACGGATTTCTACCCATAACCCAAGTGGCTCCTCCGGTTCGCTCCATACCGAAGAGCGTGGTATCAACTATTTTCGCTTTTGCAGTGGGAGCGGAGCAGTAATCGGAGGACTTCGTGATGATAAAAAACGGTTCACTTCATCATCTTCTTCATCTAGATTAACATGAGAAATGTCACATTAGTCATCAAGTAGAGTTTGAGAGGAAGTTCCGGGAGAGCTAGGATAGGGAGAAAGAGAGGAGAGCTCGCTAATATTGTCTTCAAGGCCTAGCATGATTGAACAAGGAAGGGCGGTAGAGTGTGGAGGATTGCGATATTCCCAAATCTTGACGAAGGATATTCCCAGACCGAGATGACCGGTGAAGAATCAAAGTCAGGATCCGTGAATTGGATGAAAAGGGGTAATTAAAAGTGAGGCTGAAAATTTCTCGGCAGAATACTAGCTTGGGGATGACGCAAGTTCTGGGGCTCACAGCACCACTGCTCAAAATCAAAAAATATATGAGTGATATCGTGTGATCCGAAAAACATAAGTCACAATTCCTCGGGTTTTGTTTCACGCTTTTTCGGGCTACCTCGGTTTGCTACTTGGGCGACCCGGCCCAACCCGACCCGATCTCAGGCCGGGCCCAATTGCGAGGCTTGGATAACCGAAACCCCAGTCGTCGAAAAGGCGATATCGTATCATAAGTTAAGGGGGCGGGTTTGTTTCCCCGCCGGCATCTAGTGGCAGCCTCCAGTCCCGCGCCTAACGATAACACTCCGACTCCATCCCGCTTGCCGCCCGGGATGGTGCGCTACATTACCGACCACGGCTGAAGACTCCCTCTTGGAAATCTATTCCAACATGATATAATTTTGTGCACTGCGCCTCATTTACTGTCATCACAGTATTTAGTTCCACCAAATGGATGCTGAAACTAGGTTATATGGCTGGCTAGCAACCTCCAGATAGCTGCACGATATAACGCCAGTAAAGAACAAGAACTGCAACCCTGGCCCAGTTTGTTCTACCCCACCCTGACTTCTAATAATTCCACCTCCACGATAGTGCCGTAAACCCATGAATCAAGGGTTAAAAATAAGAGAGAGAGAGAGAGAGAGAGAGAACCAAGGCCTTATTTA
>Ga0307510_10008979_pt1 | contig 11901 bp, 13 predicted proteins | sample 12_EM_MG_FD_207224 | JGI IMG/M metagenome (GOLD analysis project Ga0307510, IMG submission 207224) | Populus trichocarpa ectomycorrhiza microbial communities from riparian zone in the Pacific Northwest, United States - 12_EM | ecosystem: Host-associated > Plants > Roots > Unclassified | place...
GTTGAGTGGGAGATCAGGTCAAACACAGTGATGCGTACATGATCTTCGTAGGCCACTTCGCATTGCGAAGGCCGTCCGTGCCAGCGTATTGAGACTTCATCTCCGCGATATGTTACATATTGGTCACGACCCAAGGCATCAGCCAGCCAAGCGCGCAGATGCTCCTGTGGTTCATCCATGAGCTGCCAAAATTACGACGTAGAGTTGGATACGCACTTTTGGATGGTAGTCTTCTCGCTGCGGTTCTACATATGTCTCATCTAACTCGGCAAACTTCTCGATGTCGGTAAAACGGTTAACGAGGAATGTATGCGTTGCGTCAAATCGATGACCATTCATTTCATTGAGGGCGTAGGTGGCCGCGTCGGCATTTCGGAATTCGATAAAAGCGTATCTATGCGGCCTCAACTTGACAAAGTTACAACGTATATGTGGGGACCTACCCTTGGCTCTTTCCAGTCTTGTCGTTCCATGGCATGGAGATATCATCGGGTTTGATTGCAGCGCCTTTCCGCGTAAACTCCTTCGTTATTTTTGATAGAAGCTTTTCAAGCTTTGACTTGTCAATGCTGGGGACGCCATCGACGACTAGGATGTGGTCAAAGCTCTCTTCGAGGCGGACCTTGTACCTAGAGGGAACTTTTCGATATTCCACTTGCTGTTAGCTCAATCGCTAGAACGCACTTTTCTTCGATGTCTGAGAAATCGATGCCTTCATCTACTTCATTTGAGATGGCCATTGTGTCTCTTGAATTTTTGATATCGCGCTCGTCAGCGTACGCACGACAATTAGACCGGCATTTGCCGACCATTTTCCCACAGCGAGTCATTTCATTGGTTCGTTGGCCAGAACCATTCTGAGCATACAGTAGAATAAATTTACGATCAACACCCATACGCACCAAGGCAGTCCGACCCCTTGGCCGGGCCCAGAATTCATGCATCTCCCCGCTCCGCATCCCAAAACTCGTTCCTTCAGTCGCTGCTTAGATTGACGACTTCATTCCAGATCCGATGGTCCTAAACCAGTGGGATTGTCCGCGTTTTCTGTAACTGATCCACACGGTAACTCGATAGAGTTCCACTCGTCACGCGTTCTACTGCTGTTACTACTGCACCGCGCTTCGTAATCCTCTTACATTGCCCATCAGGAGAACTTATGTAGGCATTCGTTTGCCCCGGTTCTGAAACTCACCACCATCGCGATCCATATCCCTGACTGCCTCAACCATTCGATTGATGGCAGACTGTCATATCTTTAGCCCTCGGCGTCAATCACGAGAATGAGAACCCATGCGGTGAAACGGTGGACCTTAAGAGAAGAGAAGCCGTTCCATCCACACGTTCGTCATTGCTGCCGAATCTTATAAATCCCTTCTCGAAAAGGACGTCTTCCTCCAACTCGGTCAAACCGCCGTCATGATGAGCGCCATTATCGCCCTTTTGTTTGGAGGACTTGTCCTGTCAATGGGCCCCGTCTCAGCCTGTCCGGATGGGGAACACCCCCATGAACACCGCGACGTGCGACGTGCTGAACCCCTGGTGCCTCTCACCCCGGCTTCGCGCCCGCTCGTTTGGGGAGATGTCAACATCATCCATACCACGGATAGCCACGGCTGGCTGCTCGGACACCAAAAGCCGTCTTTCCCGGAGCCAAACTATAGGTGTGTGTGTATCTTTGGCCCACTTTTGGATTGACTACAAACGCGTGCTTAGCGGAGATTTCGGAGACTTTGCGTCCTTTGTGACACATATGAAAGACATTGCAAAAGTGATCAGGCGTTATTGAGCCGAGAGAAGCCCTTGCTTACGTGTGTACTACATGGCTTAGGAGAACGATGTCGACTTGTTGTTGGTTGACACCGGCGACCTCCATGATGGTGAGTGATCCAACCTCTCTCTCCCCCAGCCTGTGAGCCGACTATGTGGAAGGGACTGGCCTCACTGACGGATACCCCCCCAATGGTGTTGACGGGCACGAGGTACACGCTCTTCCACAATTGTTGCATTCAGAGACAGTGACCCACCGCGTGTAGGCCAACAAATTCTTCGACAAACTACCCTATGACGTGTTGGCTATTGGAAAGCATGTGCTTTTGCCCAATTTGGCTCTTGGGCGACACTGACATTCGTTGGCGGTTGCAGCCACGAATTATACAATTACTCAGTCACCCTCGACGTGTATCTGAACTTTGTGCCAAAGTTCCATGGCCGTTACCTTTCGTCGAATGTTAATATAACTATTGCGAAACGCAATGGCTCGGTGATCAGCGTACCGGTTGGGAGTCAGTGTTATGATCTACGTCCATCTGACTGGTTCCTGATTGTATGCGCAATTCGCAGATCGTTTTGTCAAGTTCAAGACACAGAAGTGGGGTCATGCATCGTTCACTGGGAAAGACGACTCTCACCGTCTATCTAGAGGCCGAAAAGTTACCTCCCTTGGCGTTCTCTACAATTTTACGGGAAACAATCACAACACCACAGTCCAACCGGTAGGAGATATGGTCAAAGAAGCCTGGGTAGGATATGCCCCCCATGGTTTTGTACCCAGGTGCTCATATTCGAGCTGTTAGTTTGCGGATGCTATCAAAGAGGAACCCGACTTCTTCCTCCTTCTTGGGTATGTCTTCCCTCCCGGAATGTGTGTAGCCCCACTAAGATCGCTTAATTTGAAGCCATATGCCCATCGCACGTGACAATTGTGGGTCTCACAACGCCCTGACGACGAGCAGTTCTTAACCCAGACCAGGGCCCCTTGTGTTTAACGCTGTTCGGGCCGTACATCCCACGACACCAATTTTGATCTTTGGCGGGCATACGCACATCCGAGATTGCCGTAAGCATCGCCTCGTGAGCACCTTTGCCTTGTCTATCCCTTACGTGTTTCCCAGTGCAGTTCGATGGACGCTCAATCGCCCTAGAGAGTGGCCGTTACATGGAAACTGTCGGTGAGTGATAATCCGTGTAGGGTGGGTACACTCGACTCATCCATACTGATATAGGTTTCCTGAGTATGTGACTTGACCTCACCCGTGTTGGAGATGTTTACATCTTCTTGTGCCAGGCGTTGACCTCGACCAACGAGGCAGCATGAAGAACCTCACTGTCAACCGTCGCTACCTCGATTCCAACCGTGTGACGTATGAGGTGTGTAACCTTTTCTGCATAGAAATGTGTTATTGAGGTCGTCATTAGTTCCACAGCAAGCGCACCGACTCATCTTTCGACACCCCTGAGGGTCTTAAAATCACAAAAGGTCTCAAAGAACTAGCGAAGCGATTTGACCTCGGATTCAAGTTCGGCACAGCGCCACAAGTCTATACATTGTCGCGAAACCCGTACCCGTCGAACGGGTCCCTGCTGAGCCTGATGGCTGACCAGGTATTACCAACCGCGCTCGCGATAAACAATTCACGCGCGAACGTCCCGCACATCATCATCACCAACTCTGGGGGATTCCGGTTTGACGTTTATGCGGGGCAGTTCACAAAGAACGACCAACTGACAGCATCGCCGTTCAATGATGCGTTCCAATACATCCCTGCCATCCCACTTGGTATAGCGAAAGCCGTCTTGCCCAAGCTGAACGGTGAGGGAGCAAGCAGAAAACGTGATGTCTTTGCACGTGAGGATGCAGCGAGGCATTATGGGCGCGGGGAAGTTGAGGAGCTGTATGGTCTCTGGGTTGCAGGGATGCACTCACGCGCCGGGCACGAACCGCGTGCAGCGAAGACCCTAACACTCGGATATGTGACCCAAGACGTGCGTTGCCGATCTCTTCTTTCCGGCCGGTTGCTTGGTCGCACTAAGATTGGTTCCTGCTTACTTATAGGCTTGTCCGGGCTTGGGTGACGATACTCTTCACACGCCGTTACCGTTTTTTAGTTCGCCGGATTATATTGGCTCGTCACCACCGACGGGCAGCGATGACACGACGATAGACCTCGTCTTTGTTGACTTTATTGGGAGCCTGGTGGTTGAGGTGCTCAACGGTCTGCAGAGTTCCAAAAACTACACGATGGCAGATGTGGTACCGTACACGGGAACGCTTTTGAATGAGGTGCTGGGAGTCTTTGCTACTGTCGAGTGGAATTAATGTCACGGTTTGACGGGTGGTGTGTAGTTATTTGTCCCGCGGTGGCCGTATTTGGAAATGTCATTGAGCGAGGGTCGGGTTGGACGGATTGGTTGACTGACTCTGCGCCCTCTGTTGTCTTTTGTCGCTCTCTCTCTCTTTCTCTTTTTCCTTCCCTTGTCATTCGACCCCACCTGGTTGAATTTTCAAAGCTTGCGCTCGCTTTTTCTCTTGTTGCAAGCGTAGGCCCTGCTTTGAACTTTATCTATCTATAAAGTACACCGCACTCCTCTCTTTTTTGTTTTCGTGCGTGTCTTTTTTTCTGTTCTATTTTATCCATCTACCAACTCGCCACGCTCCTTTCTTTCCCTCCCCTCTCCCCTCAACCTCGTCTCGCTTATCCTCCTCCTCTGACATTTCTTTTTCTTGTTGCCCCTCCCTCTCTTTCACACCGCTCTCTTCGCCATTCCCTTCTCCAACCCCCCCGGTTACACCATGGACGACACACAGACCGCATTTGTAACCCAGTATCCTCCTTACGGCTTTGATTTGGACATGATGAAGGTTCGGAATTCCATCTTATCTCATTTTCGATGTGACTCACCTTAATCGTCGTCCCTTACTTATACAGCGTCCCATGGATACTGTTGGTGGTCCCGACGCCAAAAAAGCTCGCTGGTCGCCCAACTCCTTTGGCACTCCCACCGCTAACGGTCTTGTCACTCCTACCGCTCGTGATGCATTTGCAAATTATGGCTATGGCTCGCAAGCAAGCATCCCTCAAGGGTTCTCGAACGGCTCTCCCCCTTCAGCCTTTGCCGGGCCTCTTTATTCCACTTCTGTCAATGCACCGACTGCGACGATTCCAGGACAAATCAGCCCCAGTACTGCTAATGCGTTTGCTCAACAACAACACCAGGCTCAACAACAAGCCCAACAGCAGCAACAGCAACAGCAACAAGCCCAACAGCAGCAGCAACAGCTGAACGGCAGTGCCGGTTATGGCTTTAACGGGTATAGTATGCTTGGAATGGGCCTTCCTAGCGTAGGCATGCTTGGTGGATTCCCGTACGGCAACCAAGTCGCTAGCTTTGGCGGAGTATGTGCCTATTGTTGTCTGATCTTTCATGAATAGTTCTCACGCATCAATAAACAATGAAACAGGCGTTCAACCCTCCGCGCACACCATCCCTTGGTCTCGCATCACCAAGCAACTACACGGGCGCGGCTCTTACTGCGGCACTCAATGCATCTAACAACGCGACCGGGCGTACCGTCTATGTTGGCAACCTTCCTGCCACCGCGTCCGTTGATGAACTTCTTAATCTCGTTCACTTCGGCCCATTAGAGTCAATCCGCGTTCTCCCCGAGAAGTCGTGCGTTTTCCTCTCTTTCCTCGATGGTGCCACTGCTACGGCGTTCCATGCCGATGCCACCATCAAAAAACTCTCCCTCCACGGCCAAGAGCTCAAGATTGGATGGGGCAAACCGTCTCCTGTACCGAGCCAGGTCGCGCTGGCCATTAGTCAGAGCAACGCAAGCCGCAATGTCTACCTTGGTGGACTGGACGAGGGTACGACAGAGGAGCAGCTCCGTGACGACCTTAGCCGCTTTGGCTTGATCGATCAGGTCAAGATTGTCCGTGACAAGAACATCGGTTTTGTGCACTTTTTGAGCATCTCTGTCGCCACAAAGGCACGCTCCCTTCATGTATGCATGTGTGCGCGCCAGTTTTATTGAACTGTTTATCCAGGTTGTAAACACACTCCCCACAGAACCCGCTTGGGCAGGAAAGCGAGTCAACTACGGCAAGGACCGTTGCGCGTACATCCCCAAGTCTCAGCAAGCCGCCGCACAAGCAGCTCAGGCCGTCGCAGCTCAATCCCTTGTCGCACAGTCCGCCGCAGCATCGCTCAGCCCTATCAACACAAATGTTGGTGGCTTTGGGGCGTTTAGTCCTTACTCACCATTCACTCCGGAGGGATTCGGTGTCCCCGGCAGTGCGAACAGGACCGTGTACCTTGGCAATATTCATCCGGAGACGACAACGGAGGATTTGTGCAACGCTATTCGCGGTGGTGTACTGCAGAGCATACGGTACATGCAAGACAAGCATATAGCTGTGCGTGCTCTTGTGAACCGTTCATGAATTCACCGACTTATAAAAAAATCAGTTCGTGACATTCATAGACCCGGCAGCTGCGCTCACTTTCTTCCACGCGTCGTCGTACCAAGGTTTAACATTGAACAACCGGCGGCTCAAGCTAGGTTGGGGCAAAAACGCTGGTCCGCTTCCACCCGCACTCGCATTGGCCGTACACTCGGGCGCGACGCGCAACGTGTATATTGGCAACATCGAAGATTTCGAGACGTTCTCGGAGGACAAATTAAAACGCGATTTTGGCGAGTATGGCGATATTGAGCTCGTCAATTTCCTCAAGGAGAAGAACTGCGCGTTTGTCAACTTTACCAACATCAGTAATGCTATCAAGGCAATCGAGGGCGTCAAGAATAAACCAGACTATGCCAATCTCAGGATCGCTCATGGGAAAGACCGGTGTGCAAACCCTCCGAGATCCGGCCCACAAGGTGGTTCGATGCGACGCTCAGCATCGGGTAATGGGCCTATTACCGCCACGCCTATGTCATCGGATGACCAGGAACTCTTCCAGGTCCCGAATGGCAGCACTGGTACTGGTATCATTGAGATTGACCACGCTGGTGAGGTTGGTTCCGAACTGGTAGAGCCACCCGTGGATGCCTAGGGCGTATGCGGGACGTAGGCCGCATACACCGCTGTTTTTTCGAAGATACCCCGTCTATCTGTCTTTCCTGGACTGAAAACGCATAAACACACAATATACACAACGCATACATAGCCCCTGGAGTGGACCGGTGGACGACGTAAATTGGAGAGCGGCCCCGCCTGCCTTGTCTTATTCTCTTCATTTGTTCGGGCTTGCTTCAAAGGAGAGAGAGGGAGGGGCAGTATTTGTTCGTTCTCCATACTCTATCGAATATCGTTATTCCCCTTCCCCTTCGCCGTCGTCTCCGTTTTTACCTTTTTCTTTTTTTCTTTTTCAAAAAAATTGTGTTGGATTTGTGTTTTTGTTTTCTAGTGCGTTGCGTCACCACAATATGCCCTCATTTCCTTCGCCTCGCCTCTCGATTCGCTCGTTGCTCCCGCAAAGAAACCTCCTGTCATCTCGTAGTCCCGTATGCATATCGTATCGATCCGTACTATATTACACTACGTATCTCTACTCAAAGAGACTTCTTTATTCAAACTGTCACAGTGCGGTATTTGTATTCAGGAATCAGGAGACAGCGATGTATCGCGGGGCACCATATATTGCAGTACTCTTCATCATGTAGTCTAATCCGCAACGTCGTCGGTGCACACACATTCAACAATTTCCTAGATCAATATACACAGTTATCAATGGCCCTCGTTTGTCTTGATGCTAATGCCGACGGGCAGTGTGCTCGTAAGTGGTGAGGTAAACAGTGATCCCTCTGTCCGTACACGGGTGTATCACGCTTTGCAGATGATGTTTACCATCCTTTTTTCGCTGACCGACTGGCGCCAGCACGACTCAAGCGCAGATACAAGGGTGCACCGGAATGCAGGGTAAGAACAAAGGAAGGCCACCTTCTAATTCAATGGTTCGACGGCAGGAATGGTGGGGCGCCGAGGGGTGAATGTGTCGTCAGCGTTGTGACGTCCAGCGAAAGAGTCTGATCTGTCGGCCCTCCAAAACAACGACGACGATAGGTGCCAAGGGATCAGACGGAAATTCTTGACAGACGTGGATCTTCCCACCCAAATGTTAGATGTTCGACATTCCGCGACGCTTCGGTGGATTCAGGAAGGGGGACAGCATATTACGGTAGATTGCCAGTGGACGACAACTCGGATGCAAGTAACACAGCAAGTGCTTGACGTTGCCACTGGTGAATAATGAACATACCCAAGACTTCCTCGTCGTCCTCGGTATTGAGCACAGACGCCTCTGCTCTGGTTCTTTCACAGTCCGGGTAGATCACCGCTCGGCGCTTCCAGCTTTCTGATTTGCTCTCTTTCGTCTCGTCCGCGCTTCCCCCGCGCCCCACGCAACTTCTTTCTTCCTATCTCACGCTGTGCGCGCTACAAGGAGTGGTTATGCTATCACGCGTCGAGAGTATTCCCTGGGTGGGAGTTCGCGAAGCATGTCTTTGGGTACTTTCTCACACCACACCATCCTCCGTGCATCGGAAATGGCCTGTGTCAGGTAGAGGAAGCTTGAATTAAATCGATGCATGTGGTAAGGAACTTAGTCCTAGAGACAAAACGTAGAGCGTAGGGCATATTCCTGACTTCTGTGACGGTGGTAAACATTTACAAAAGAAAGGTTCTCGTGACCCATGGCCCATGGCCAAAGACGCCAGGCAACGGCTTGGAGGAGTGATGGAGCCCTGTGGTGACGACGATGGCTCAGCGCTCAGCGCTCAGTGACAGATTATTTCGAAAAAAAGGAAAGGACAGACTGGATTTGGCAATGTGAATGAAGTCACGTTGGTGTAGTCACCAACATGGGAACAAAGCCCTATCCGATTTAGAAGGCTTGCGGCAGAGGACTATGCCCTCAACGATTGTCTACAGAGCCTAAGTCGAGCCAATCAAACGTTTTCCAATGCTCATTTCGCCAGGACGCAGCGGTGACTCAAAAGCGTGCACGATTTAACTTGCAAGTAAGTGCGAGCGCGAGCAAGGTCGAAGCTGGAGACGGCAGGGACACTTCGACCAACGCGTCTTCGACGTTGAAGGTGAGGGAGGCATAAACGATAGCTAGGATATAGTCGTAGTGTGCAAGGTTGGAATCCGCGTTACCCCGGGCCAACGCAGACATTCAGCAGACGCACGTGACGAGGCGCTGCCAGTGACTGTTGCTAACCTAACCACTAACCACCGCATACAACGTTCTTGACGGTGAGCTGGATCGATTCTGAGGTTTTGGTTTTGAACTTTCGCCAATCTTGACCTTTGCACTGTGGCATTGTACTAGCATCTTTCAGACCCTCATGATCACCGCGTCGGGTTCAGTAAAAATCTGTGGCGTTGGCGGAGTACTCACTTCGTCGTCCTTGCTTGATCTCATTTGTGGACAGGGCACGGAAGGACACCCGTACTACATCAGTACTACATCGACACACGATAGGACAGTCAGCCTGACCGTGGCCATCGCAGTCGACTCTGGGGAAATAAAGTGGCGCTGGGAGTTGCCGTGCCCAACTGCAGGTCCGAAGCGTCGTCGCGTCATCCTGTCTTCTGGCTCTAATCTTGCATTTCAATCTCGGACTGTCGTTCGCACACAAAGCCATTGTTCCAGGATTTTTGCCTGACCCCATTATGTTATTCTCGAGCTCTTCTACCATGGGGAAACTCTATCCATACTTGGTAGGCCACTGGCACGTGCCAGCGACGGACTCAGGGCCAGCCTGAGGCTACATGTCATATGCTACTCAAATCCCCGACTTCGGAAACGAGAAGGTTGCCGGCCCAGCAACTCCTGAATTCATACTGTGCACGAATCCACTGAGATTCACGAGAAGCCACGCAAAACGGATCTTATATGACGTCAATTGGCACGCATCCCTGACCTTGACCTTTTGCCCTGCTTTCCCTACCGATAAGTTTTTCTCCTTGAGTCCACTTCCACTTTTACTCGCGCATACTTGACTTTGATATTAACGTGCTGGGCCACCTTCCTGCTGAACCAGATGAACCATCTCTACGCTGGGAGACGTGATATAGTCCTTGGCAGTGGCATCTGTTACCGAGTCGATCGCTAACGCGCTGTTCTCGTATTCCTGATCGTCTTCCTTCCAGAAAAGTACGCTATCTACCCGCTGTTAGCCACCATGGAATGGGTCTCTCTGGTGGGATCCGAATCCGGGCATAGGAATGCGAAAGTCCAGAGGGGATAAAAGTCGACGGTCAAGGTCACTTTTACGACAGCCCAGTCCTAACGGCGCTCCATCCTTCCGTTCATTCGTTCATTACTAGTCCAACTCTCCGTCATGCATTTGCGTACACCTGCCCTATCTGCTGCTTCCGTCGCCGCCATTCTGGCCGTCTACGTAGCGGCGACGCCCACCGGACCCGCTCCCCTCTGCACCGATGAGCCCAAGTTACTCGAGTACAACAACCTATCCTATTCCTCTCAGCCTGCACAACCGCTTCCACCGCACGCACCCAAGCCTTGCTCGGAGGAGAAGTCCAAGCCCTATGAGAAGGATTACTCGTCCCCTTCCCCTTCGAAACCCTACCCGGAGACGCCGAAGACGGGGGAGAAGCTTTACCCATCTGCTACACCCTCGAGATCTTACACGGTGACGTCAAAGACTGAGGAAAAGTACTCTACGTCTGCTCCCTCTCAGAGTTATTACCCGGAGAAATCCAAGTCCGACGAGAAGTCTTATTCGTCCACCGTATCTTCGAAATCCTACGCGGAGAGCCCCAAGCCTGGGGAGAAGAAGCCGGAAGAGCAGAAGTACGAGGATAAGAAGTACGACGACAAGTCCAAGTCTGATGACAAGAAGTACGATGACAAGGACAAGAAGTACGATGACAAGGACAAGAAGTACGACGACAAGTCCAAGTCTGATGACAAGAAGTACGATGACAAGGACAAGAAGTACGACGACAAGTCCAAGTCTGACGACAAGAAGTACGATGACAAGGATAAGAAGTACGACGACAAGTCCAAGTCTGACGACAAGAAGTACGATGACAAGGATAAGAAGTACGACGACAAGTCCAAGTCTGACGACAAGAAGTACGATGACAAGGACAAGAAGTACGATGACAAGGACAAGAAGTACGACGACAAGTCCAAGTCTGACGACAAAAAGTACGATGACAAGGATAAGAAGTACGACGACAAGTCCAAGTCTGACGACAAGAAGTACGATGACAAGTCCAGGTCTGACGACAAGAAGTACGACGACAAGGATAAGAAGTACGACGACAAGTCCAAGTCTGACGACAAGAAGTACGATGACAAGGACAAGAAGTACGACGACAAGTCCAAGTCTGACGACAAGAAGTACGATGACAAGGACAAGAAGTACGACGACAAGTCCAAGTCTGACGACAAGAAGTACGATGATAAGGACAAGAAGTACGACGACAAGTCCAAGTCTGACGACAAGAAGTACGATGACAAGGATAAGAAGTACGACGACAAGTCCAAGCCGGAGGACAAGAAGTACGATGACAAGGATAAGAAGTACGATGACAAGTCCAAGCCGGAGGACAAGAAGTACGATGACAAGGATAAGAAGTACGATGACAAGTCCAGGTCTGACGACAAGAAGTACGACGACAAGTCCAAGTATGAGGACAAGAAGTACGACGACAAGGATAAGAAGTACGACGACAAGTCCAAGCCGGAGGACAAGAAGTACGATGACAAGTCCAGGTCTGACGAAAAGAAGTACGACGACAAGGACAAGAAGTACGATGACAAGTCCAGGTCTGACGACAAGAAGTACGACGACAAGGACAAGAAGTACGATGACAAGTCCAGGTCTGACGACAAGAAGTACGACGACAAGTCCAAGCTGGAGGATAAGAAGTACGATGACAAGTCCAAGTATGAGGACAAGAAGTACGATGACAAGTCCAAGTACGAGGACAAGAAGTACGACGACAAGTCCAAGCCGGAGGACAAGAAGTACGATGACAAGTCCAAGTATGAGGACAAGAAGTACGACGACAAGTCCAAGTATGAGGACAAGAAGTACGACGACAAGTCCAAGCCGGAGGACAAGAAGTACGA
>Ga0307510_10008980_pt1 | contig 11901 bp, 17 predicted proteins | sample 12_EM_MG_FD_207224 | JGI IMG/M metagenome (GOLD analysis project Ga0307510, IMG submission 207224) | Populus trichocarpa ectomycorrhiza microbial communities from riparian zone in the Pacific Northwest, United States - 12_EM | ecosystem: Host-associated > Plants > Roots > Unclassified | place...
GTAGGTTATGATACAATCCACCCCATTTTTTCTTATTATCCTTGCCCTTATCCTCTGGCATGCCTGCCCAGCTAACCACAGCACCTTCAAACAAACCTGCTAATAGGGGTCTTTCAAAGTTACCATTATTTATGCCATTATTCATTCCATTATTTATCTCATTATTTATTAATGGTGTTGTTCAGGAGGTCATTATAATAATAGAATAATTAAAGGCTGTTAGGGCCCACATAGCAGCCACATGGACGTCACGTGGTCGATGGCGCTGGATTTCGAGTGATCTGAACGCGAACGTAAAGTATGCATACCGCACAATGACGAGTCTCATTGCCATACTCGACCTCAAAGGAAAACCCTTGATTCAGCGCTCTTACCGCGATGATGTCCCTTCCTCATGCATCGAACGCTTTCTTCCCCTGGTTCTTGAAATTGAAGAGGAAGGACAACAGGTGACACCCTGCTTCTCTAACCAGGGCGTTAACTATATGCACATTCGACACTCGAATCTATACCGTGAGTTACTGTCCTACTGAGGTTGATACGCCTCTCCACAATAACGATTCCCCAGTTCTTGCTCTGTCACGGAAGAATACCAACGCCGCCGAGATCATTCTCTTCCTTCATCGCCTCTCCCAAGTCTTAGTCGAGTACTTCAAAGAGCTCGAGGAAGAATCGATTCGAGATAATTTTGTTATTATCTACGAACTCCTCGATGAGATGATGGATTTCGGCTATCCCCAAACGACAGAGAGCAAGATATTACAGGAGTGAGTCCACCCCAATATTAGAAGCTGTGCACCCGTGAACAATACATACATCAGGTATATCACCCAGGAGTCTCACAAATTAGAGATACAAGTCCGACCCCCAATGGCTGTCACAAATGCTGTGTCCTGGCGTTCCGAAGGGATTAGGTACCGCAAAAACGAGGTATTTTTGGACGTCATTGAAAGCGTGAATTTACTGGTACGTCTCACTCAAAATCACAAATTGACTATAATACATAGTCGTCGTGCAGGTCAATGCCAATGGCAACGTCGTTCGATCAGAAATACTTGGCGCCGTGAAGATGAAGTGCTATCTTTCTGGCATGCCTGAACTTAGACTTGGCCTGAATGACAAAGTTATGTTCGAGACCACTGGTCGAAGTGAGTCATCCATATAAGTGCGTCTTTAATCCTGGAAATCATGTCCTTTGCAGCATCTCGTGGGAAATCAATAGAGCTCGAGGACGTCAAGTTTCATCAATGTGTCCGGCTGTCGCGATTTGAGAACGATAGAACAATCTCGTTTATCCCCCCGGACGGCGAGTTTGAATTGATGTCGTATCGCCTTTCGCAAGCGGTGAAGCCGCTGATATGGGTCGAGGCCGCTGTAGAACACCATAGAGGGAGTAGAGTGGAATATATGGTGAAGTGCCGGGCCCAGTTCAAGCGTCGAAGCACGGCGAACAATGTGGAGATATATGTACCCGTTCCAGATGATGCCGATACGCCCAAGTTCAGAGTACGCTCTTAGCTTCCAGATTCTGAATCTGCTCTGACTAGGTCTGTGTAGGCATCCACAGGTTCTGTTCAATATGCTCCCGATAAATCTGCCTTTGTTTGGAAGATTAAGCAACTGGGTGGCGGTCGCGACTTCTTGATGCGAGCACATTTTGGACTACCAAGCGTAAAATCAGGCACGTTTGATTCAAACAAGGCCGTTGGCCGCTGATTCTAACATGTCACAATTTCCAGAACAAGACGTAGAGAAAAGGGCCCCAATCACCGTTAAATTTGAGATACCATATTTCACTGTGTCTGGGATCCAAGTTCGCTATTTGAAGGTCGTAGAAAAGAGTGGCTACCAGGCTTTGCCATGGGTGCGGTACATTACGCAGAACGGAGATGACTACAGGTGCGTCCGTCGTCAGTCTATGTTGCAGCCGGCTGACTCTTCGCCAAGCCTACGAACTGCGTTGGATAAGGGCAGCGTCCCCATCGTCCCGATGTGAAAATGTAGCAGTTTTCTGTTAATACCATGTCGTCGTTTGAAGTGGTAGGGTGATCCTTGCGTCGCTTTGACACGTATAATCCCTTGCCTTATGAGGATCTTGGACACCTTCAACTGATGTCCGCAAATCCAACGAGATGTTTCACACGATGTATAGGTGTCGATGTATAGATGTCGATCATGAGTGCTACAATCCCAACTGGTTCAAGTCCCTGAATAGCCTCGATCGTAACCTGGTGTGAATATGTCATTCTAGAATGAGTGGTCGCGAGATGGGTATCGTTGCAGAGCACTAGACATGACGCGCTGTACATCGTATCCGACGTATCTCATCGGTGGTGTAATGACCCGTAGAGGGCGATGCGGCCACGTCCAACCCAGTTGTCAACATTTGAAGAGCCAGGTTCATCGGAACGCATCGTTAGTGGTGAGTGGGCTTCTTCCCTGCATAATAGATGAGGCATGGGCATGGTGGTAAAAAGGCATCGCACCATCAACAAACATGTTTCTGGTGGCCGCTGGAAGGGTGGCAGTCATGCCATCGAGTTCTTTGGAAAGCTTGACCTGACACCCAAGTCTACTTGTGTCAGAAAGTCCGAACGCCATATCCAACATGTCGTTCTCATCATCCTCTGGCTCTGGCAGAAGGTCATAATGTTCCGGAGAGAGAATAACGTGGCACGTGGAGCAGGCAACGGAACCTTCGCAAGCACCTGCCACGTGTGCAAGTTGGTAAGTCAAATTGACCCAGACATAATGGACACGACACCTTCTAGGTCGATATCATGTTCGTGGGCTATGGAGAGGATGTCATCTCCCTCATTGGCCTCAACGGTTTTGATCAACTGTCCCTTCGAATCCCGAAAGTGCAACTTGATACTACAGGAGCGTTGAGGATGCTGGGGGGGGATTATTCTGCGAGGAAGAGACCTACCCAGTTCCGGGCTCTGGCCGAGTAATATTTCCGTGAGAGCGTGCTGGTGTGGGTATTTAAGAGATAGCGAGAAGCACGTGGAGTAAGGTGGCTCACCGAGATTGGGACAAAAGCGAAATGGTAGAAACGACGGGCGACAATAAGAAGTGAATAATAGACGATGCGACGTGACGACTCTCTGCCACAAAAGCGGCATCTTTCGTCTGTTTTTGCTTGGGGAACCTGCACAGTATTACTGTAAGTTACACCGTCACCGTGCTGTGCCGTCCCGCGGCGGCACCTCACGAGCAAGGGCAAGATCGGAATATATTTGGAAACTAAACGGGCCGTCGGGCCGCAATACCGAATACCAGCACTGGCACACCGCTTGACGCTTGCCCCATGAACGACCCATCTCCACGAGTCGCTTGCTTGGCCTTACAATGACCACTGTTAATCAGGTGCGTTGATTACACTTCTTTGTTCTTCTGAGTTTCCTGACTAGTACCCTCGTCCGAAAGGAGTCCGATCCACTGAGCCCTGCCCGCCGCCTTCCCACAGAAATTCTTCTGAAGATATTTGCCTTCTCCGTCGCGCCTAATGAGTCCAACGAGGCCTTCACCGCACTTCACATCGTTCGCATCAGTCATGTGTGTCATGCCTGGCGAGATGTCTCTCTCGCATATCCCCCCTTCTGGTCGAATATTGCCTTCAAAACACCTTACCTAGCCACTACCATGCTTGAACGTTCGAAGCCGCTGCCCATCGCAATTCGGGCAAATATGACGCCTGGATGGGGACAATTGGACGACACCTCATACCGCATACGATGCACTCTCAAAGCTATCTCTCGTGCTTTGCGTAACTCGGATCGTGCAAAAGAAATTAATCTACGAGCTGGACCATCCACGCGTCTCACGAAAGCGTTTGAGGATATACACCCCACAAGTTCTCAGCTCGAGTACCTTGCCTTACGTGGCTACGGTGACAATAATCGGTCTACTGTATTTGACGTTCCCAGCAACGTCTTTGCTCACTGTCAATTTCCCCTCAAGACGCTTATCCTTGAGCGATGCAAGGTCGTCCCTTCAGACCTCACTCGCCACTGTGCCCATCTTACTCATTTGGAGCTACATGCAGTGCCCTCCTTTAATGTCGGAGACCTTGTTGCGATTTTCCAAAACGCGTCATCCTCATTGCAGTCTGTCATCCTTGACTCTTTACCTATCCCTGGGGGAGTGTTCGAGAGAATCTCACACACTTCTTTCCCCCATCTTTCACTCCTGAATTTCAGTGCGCCGAATGGAGATTCACAAGCCCATAATATTTTTTTCCTGCTTCACTTCATGACTATCCCCTTAACTGCAGCCCTTATCCTCGAATTTCTCATTCTCGGCCCAACATGGCAGATGCCCGCCCCGATTATTCCTACTCTCCGTCGTCACTTCTCTGGTGGTGACCCTATTCGTAGTGTCATCGTCTTCCAAACAAATACCCAAAAGCGGCGTGGCCTACGAATACAGGGTTGGACCAGTCCGGCATTACCACGATTCTTTTTCCGGGAGGAAGGGCCCTCACCCACGGTCGACGTTCACTGGGTATGCGAAGAACCAGAAGATGGCGGTTCCCTTGAACGAATCCTAACCGACTTGGCCAATGTCGGCCCGCTTCATGCGGTACAAGCACTCACCATTGCGCGCGTATCAGTACTCTCCGTAACTGCGATGGACGGTCTTCTTCTCATGTTACCGTCCCTGCGGGAGGTCTGCATTCATGGCTCGGCGTCTTTGCGAGCCCTGTGTGGACTAGAATCGGGTGGGGGCCCAGTCACACGACCACCACCGCTTGTGCGACTGCGCGAACTCCAAAACCTATCTATCTACGAAGCCACTTTTAGAAGCAATGGAGCACAGGACGTTGATTTACATGCTCTCCGCAACTGCCTCAGCGAGCTGTCCACAAGGGGCTATGGGACGACCGAACTTACAGTGTGTTATTCTGATGCGTGGCGTCAAGACATGGAAGATTTAGCGAAACACGTTCGCCATTTCCTTTGGGATGGATCTATGAATGGTACAATGAGCGTTCCCATCCCTCCATTGACGGATCCAGCCCCTCCCAACAATACCGCGTCATGAACAGTGCACATGACTTCATCTGAAGATACCGTCTACTAGCAAATTGATATACGCTTACACTAACCTATACACATGGTGAGCGTACTTTGCAATCCTTTACGACTACACGGTGCCGCAGCATCAATGTTTCGTCGGGAAAGACAAATACAAGGATATACGGGAATTACGAAAAGTAGATTATAATAAAGGTATGGTTTTGAACGCCGTTGTAAACACGGCATGCCACCCAATGAGCATAGAGAGTCCCGAAAGAAACAGTATACTACAAAAAATACCAAGGGTAACAACCAACAAATGATAGACGAGATAAAATAATAAGAATGTCCAGATGCAACTTAAAACTGGCTATGTGATACAGGTGAAGCCAAATGATTGCGATGTCGGGAAACAAAGAGTTGGGGTCGCGACATAACACAGCTGATGGGAGATGGAAGAATAGGGTACGCTTGAAATTACAAGTCGTGGAACTGGTATGCGTACAGACCGGAAGTACGCTGTGTGAGCACAATGACTCACCAGCGGACATGATTGTAAACAGAACTACACCTACAGAGTCGTGTCAGTGATGACGTGTCCCAACAAACGGCCGCACCCACTCAGTCAAACACTCGATCGAGTCATAATGAGTAATCTTCTGGGGAGTTTGAGAACACGATTGCGGATGACAGAAATAGATTAATCAGGCGATGACCGCCTTTGGGTTGTAGAGGAATGGGGTTAATAACCGTTTTTGTAATACACGGTAATTGTGGTGAGGACAAGTGCCGGCAGTGCAACGTTGACTCGAACAGCGGGGCCAATAAGAGGGGCGAAGGGCCCGGGGCATTTTCATGCCATGCTGAGAACATGTGTCGGCGGCTCTGGTATCAAGAGCATAGGAATCGCGCGTGGCCAGGAAATACTAAGCATGCCATCCACCAAGCACGCGTTTATGTCCTTGACCTGGATGACTCGGGTCAGCGCATCTATTACAAGAGTGCTGCGCACGGTGACAAACCAAACCGAAGGACATACCTGAAGTCCCGCCGGTACATTGACCGTGCGCTCGAACCTGCCGTACTTGAGTTCCTTCACAGGATACGTGGCGAGGGCAGAGTCTGTGTTGGCGAGGAGGGGAGGGGGCCGCCGGTCGCCAGAGATAGTGAGACGACCATCATTCGTCAGATGCACGCCTATCTCCTCCTTCTTGAGACCTGGTAGCTCAAAAGTAGCAGTGACGAAACGGGACTGAGGTTCATCGCATATTTCTAGACTGGTGGAATGTCAGGAAACACGGAGGGTGTGAGACGTGAGAACGCACCGGGGACGCATGACCTCTGACAATGGTACTCCACCCTGAATAGCGGCAGCCCTCCGGCGGTGGGCGAGGACAAGTTGAATGTATTTGTTAGCGAGAGCACGCTCTATAGAGCGGTGTTGATTTGTATGTGTCGTCTTGGGAGGGTGTGGGTGGTTATTCATAGAAGGTGTTCTGATGGTCATGAAGGCGGTAGATGATGCGGGTAAGTGTAAAAGTGACAAGTGAGTGGAGGGACGAATAGTTTATATTATATATACTAATAGTCAGCACACCCTTCAGATCTTCGGCCGAGTCGGATCTCGAAACCTCGAGACATGCTAAAGGTGGGGCTGGAAACATGTGGATTCGCCGGGGCCTGCGTTGCACCGCGTCACTGCTCAGCTTTTGTGGCTTCGGCTACCGGGTGACTCTTACTCGATCCGTTCCGGGTGAATGACTCATCATCGCATCGACCGACCGGCTTCTGCCGTCCCGTTAGGCGCTCTCCAATCCCCGGCTGCGGTTGTTTTGTGGGCCCTACTTTGACCCCGGGGCATTGCATTGCATCATGAGCAAGGTCGTCTTTGGTAAGTCACCATCAGCCCTGAGCATTTCCCTACCCACATCAACTCATCCACTCCCTCGCCTGCCAGTCGGAAATGTGCCCTATAACATGGGAGAAGTCCGTCATCATGATTTCGTTATTCTTGCAATGCTTGATACTATTCACAGGAACAACTCATCGACGTGTTCAAGTCCGTCGGTCAAGTAGTTGGCTTTAGGTGCACATGCATTCCCATCCCCCACCACCTCGCTTGTCTTACTTGCTCCCCCAAGGTTGGTGTTCGACAGGGAAACCGGAAAGCCAAGAGGTTATGGTTTCTGCGAATTCGCAGGTATTCATGTCTCCCTTGCCCGCCCCCATTCACCCTTCACTTGACTTCTGGATCATGATTACCTTCCCCTACAGACCACGAAACTGCTCTTTCAGCCGTTAGGAACCTCAATAACGTCGATGTTGGCGGCAGACCCCTTAGAATCGACCTCGCCGACTCGGACCCTTTTCTCGAGGGCAAGACAACAGTACGTGGAGAGCTCATTGATGGTGGCGAAACACGTGCGCAGTGGCGTGAACGTGAGAATGCCAAAAGAGAAAGGGATAAGGAGTCGGATAGTGCCAAGGACAAAGCATCGTTTCTCCGGAATCTCCCTCAAGGTGTTGCCGTTCCCCTCGGGGCGTCGGCCTTGGATATGATTAGCCAGGCACTCGCTACAATGAACCCCACCCAACTGGTCGAAGTCCTTGCCCAATTCAAGGTGTGTCATCCGTGGCCCTACCAGTTTTCATTTCGTACTTTTCCATCCAACGGATCACTCAGCCTCATCGCGGTGTTACAACAGGCATTTGTGATTACCCACCCAGACCAGGCGCGATCTCTCCTTGTAGCACATCCACAGCTGGCGTACGCTCTCTTTCAAGCTCTACTCCTTAACAAAATAGTAGACCCTGCTATTCTCCAGGTGATTTGTCTGAGCTGGTCTCATATGGTACTGTCTCATCGTCTGCCTTTCATTTAGCGCATGCTTGCGGCAACCAATTCGAGCCACCCTGCTCCCGCACCCACCCCGACAACCGCTCCTGCACCTGCACCGCACGTTCCCCCCCTTCCCCCGAACATCCCACAGCTCTCACAGCCCCCCGTACATCTACCGTATCACGGACTCCCACCTCCTCAACCAATACCTCAATCTTTCTACCCTCCACAAGTGTCTTTGCACCCTCCATCCACGGCACCGCCTCCACAGCAACAACAGCAGCCCTTGCCATACTATGGCATCCCGCAGCTGCCGCCACAACAACAACAGCCACCCCCAGTTTCGTCGGCCGGTGCTATTGATAGCATTGACCCGTCACAGAAGGTAAGCTTGCCGATTAGCGCCCGCTTACTGCTGGGAGCCTAACCGGACACACCCAAGGCGATGCTTCTCCAAGTTCTTCGTTTGACACAAGAACAAATTAGTCAACTCCCACCTGCAGAGAGGGACGCTATCCTTGCCCTCGTAAGTTCGTCCCCCGAAACATGTAACAATGACCAACCTACTTTATTAGCGATCCCAACTCGGCAATCTAGCTTGATGAAAGACGTCTCAAGTGGTATACATATTCGTACATCACACAAAGTAGTACTGTTCCGTCATACTCGCATGTCAGTCAGTTGGCATTATAGGCACGACCGAACAACCCCCTCTTTTACTTCTATAAGCACGTCCTCGTATTCTAGTAATCACACACTTCCATCAAATGAAGCATTTACTCTGGCAACGTGTTCTGCAGGCTCCTGCTCGTTTTCAACTTGAGGAGCTTATTGATAATAGTGTCGAGGGGCATCATTGCCGTCTTGGCCTTGGTCCCAATATCATCCCGGTTACGCACATTTACTGAACGGCTATCCAACTCTTCTTGGCCAACCACTACAGGCACGCCATCACAGATTGATGTTTCCGTAAAGCCGTCGCAGAATAGGAGGGTTGAAAGCGTCAGCCTCTTTGAAACGGACATTTTGTGGGACGCACCAAGGATAAAGTTATACTGTGCGATCTCGCCATTCCGTATCTTTTTGGGAAGTGTGTCTGCCCCGTTGTCAACATCGGCGAAAAGACCACTCTCCGATAGCTTGGTGGCGACTTCAGATGCATACTCTTTCTACAAAACGACTCATTTTTAACAATGGTTCGATGGATGTACCAGAGACCTACGTAAGGCACAGCAACCGGAATGACCAGAACTTGTCGAGGAGAGAGCCAGAAGGGCCTACCGAAATACCCATTAGCAACGTGATGGCTCCGAGATCACATCGAGAAGTACCATTTGCCGGCGAAGTGCTCCGTGATGATAGCAATGAACCGTTCCATGCTTCCTAAAATAGCGCGATGGATGATGACTGGGCGGCTCGGAGGTTTATCAGGATTGATTGACTCTTCAGCAGAACGATATTTCAAATTGAAGCGTTCCGGTAGTTGGAAGTCGAGTTGAATCGTTGCGCACTGAAATGAACGACGAAGAGCATCACGGATGGTGATGTCAATTTTGGGACCGTAGAAGGCACCATCTCCAGTATTGAGATCCCACTTCCCCGGGTACCGTTTGTCGAGCGCATTGCGGAGTTGCTATTGTACATGAGTGTCGTCAGTCGATTGAATGGCAGAAAAATTAGCTGACCGCCTCCGCCGCATTCCAAGTCTCGATAGAGCCCAGGAACTTTTCTGGCCTGGTTGAAAGCTCCAAGGAGAATTCGAAGCCGAACAGGCCATAGGTATGTTGCATGAAGTCGAATAGCGCATTGATTTCTTCTTCAATCTGTTCAGGGATCTCAGCAAAGTCATATATAGTATAAGTGCTGCAAACCTGATGTGGCATGCAAAACACATGCGTGTCATCTTGAACGAAACGGCGCACTCTTGTCAGGCCAGTCAATGCGCCACTTGCCTCGTTTCGATGGATAATGCCAAACTCGGCCATCCGTATCGGCAATTCTTTGTAGCTTCGATCCCGCGAATCAAAGATCAGACAATGTCCAGGACAATTCATGGGTTTGAGGGCCCATTTTTCCTTCTCAACGTCCAGGGTGAACATGTCATCTTTGTAATTCTGCCAGTGACCAGACGTTTCCCAGAGCTTAGAGTTGAACATGTTGGGCGATATTACTGTAGGACAGTCAGAAGTTCCTTCAGGTATTGACAATAAGTAACACTTCGTGCCTTCCTGATATCCACGTTTATAGTACTCTCCCTGAAACAACCTCTTGGTGAATATCCGCGAACAGAAGTAAGCTGGAGCAGCGCACCCGCAGTAGTTCCACGAGGGTGTTGTAAATACGTGTTCCGTGGGGAAGCCAAAATGCGCTACCAGGACTCAGGTCGTTGAAGAAGAAAAGTTCCTGTTCCTGTTAACACCAATGAGACGTAGCTGCTTGCCTGCGTACTAAGAATAACATACCTTGCCGATTTTCCGGTGGTCGCGCTTTGCGGCCTCGGCTAAGAAAACCTTGTAGTCTGACAGTTGTTTCTTGTCAGGGAAAGAAATTCCATAAACGCGTTGTAGAGAGTCGTTGTTTGGATCACCGAGGAAATAAGACGCAGAATTCTGAAAAGGCGATGATTCAAGAACGAAAGTGAAAGACTACAAACGAACGAACTAACTTTTGTGACCATGAACGCCTTGATTTTGCCAGTGTTGGGGATATGGGGTCCAACGCACAGGTCGACCATAGGTCCACAGCGGTATACGGTCGTAGACGTCCCATCGGGAACCTTGGTCTCAATAAGATATCTCTTATATTTATTATACTACAAATGCATCATCGTCAACGGACCGGGACGCCAGATTATTGCACTTCTCTACTCACGTGGAACATTTCTAGTAACCTCTCCTTCGAAACGAGAAGGCGTTCGAACTTTTGGCGATCTTTGATGGCACTTTCAGCGATCTTCTCGAGTTGAGGATAGTCTGCATGTGTGACCACTCTACCAGGGTTGGTGCATGAGACTCAGAGAACAGGTGGTAGAAGGTAATTTTACCTCTCGTTGATCGCCATCTCATAGAAAAACCCATCGTCCGTCGGTGGGCCGAGGCATAAATGACATCCATAGTGTCTTTCGGTAGCTTCTCCAAGTACATGGGCGGAAGAGTGCCAGAAAACCTTCTTCCCTGAGATAGAGGGTCAACCGAGCATATGGGAAAGAAATAGGCAGTATGTTACCTTCTGGATGCTCAAAACTGAGTAACTCTAATTTTATCGATTTCTCTAGCGGCCGCTCGAGATCCCAAAGTTCGCCATCGACCTATGAAAGGATACCGAAAATTAAAACCACCGACCCGCCAATTCCTGGATGGAAGGACTAGCACCTTGGCTATAACGAGTTTTTCGGAAAGGCTCTTGGATATGTCCTTTGCAACATGCATCGGACTGGTTTCCCAGCTTGTGCCTTTACGCTCAGCGCCATCGGGCAATGTAATAGTGATTTCCTGGCGCGGTTGCGCTGCCCTTCATGAGCTTTACATCAGTTTGGAAGAGCGGACGGGTAAACCTTGTACAAATGCGTCGTATTCTGCCTTCAATTCTTCAAAGATCCTAATACGATGCCCAAAGAAATCCGGGGGTGGTTGGAGCTGAAGAGAAAACGTATGAGTCACGCCCCAAGCGATGATGGTACTGTAATGACGGACTTCCAATGGGAACTGTGACGCAGGCGCCATTTTCGGTTTCTTCTCTTTTCGAGGTTTTGGCTCTTTGCCCGACACGATGTCAGTATGCTGGCTCACAAGTGCTGGAATCTGGACAGCGCCAGAGGATACAACCGGATGGGCCATAGAAGACGAGTGTGAGCAAAGTGAGAAAGTAGATAGATGTGGGGAAGGGTGCTTTAAATACCAGCGTAGTGATGGTATTGAAAAGCCTTGCTGCCGGCGAAGTAGACAGAGGCTGATGAGCATTCGATTCACTCGCAACGCAACTCAAGTCGAGTCACTTGACTGGACACGACGCTCGGTAATGTCCGAACAGACGACTTTCCGA
>Ga0307510_10008981_pt1 | contig 11900 bp, 6 predicted proteins | sample 12_EM_MG_FD_207224 | JGI IMG/M metagenome (GOLD analysis project Ga0307510, IMG submission 207224) | Populus trichocarpa ectomycorrhiza microbial communities from riparian zone in the Pacific Northwest, United States - 12_EM | ecosystem: Host-associated > Plants > Roots > Unclassified | place...
TCTTATATTATCAGACTTGTTATTATAAAACATGCTCTAGTTAAGGAGTTATTGATACTTCAAGTGCAAAATGATGATATAAAACCTTGATAAAAATGCACTTTTAAGTACTAATAAAGGGGAGAGAGAAAGAGAGAGAACCATTTTGGAAATTCTTCATTGGAGAGCTTACAAACACCTTCCCAAAGAGTGATTTAGAGTTTTATGAGTGATTTTGAAGGAGAAAAGTGTTGGGGCTGGAATTTATGAAGGGACAACTTGTTTAGAGGAAAGAAGCTTGAGTGATTAAATGTGGGTTCTTGAAGAAGAAGAACAAGCTTGAAGAAGAAATTCTCAAAAACACTTCAAATTGGGTATAAACTTCAAAGAGTAAGACATATTCTTTAACCTTTTCCTTTATTATGTTGATTTTGGTGAGTAATATGAAAGAACCCCAAATTTTAACTTCTAGGGTTCATACATAATTTGGGGAAATTCAAAATTCTAAATAGGGGTGAGAAATAGAGGTCCATTTGACATATAATATATTGGAAATTATGAGAAATTGATGATAATAATTGGGTTCCAAGGCTATGTAAGTTTCAGCCAAAAAAGAAGGATAAAGGAGGACTTCTCCAATTTGATCTTTGTTGCTTACATGTTGAAAAGAATAGATGTTTGATCATTTTACATGCAAAACATATTCTGAAATTTATTGTATAAGTACATTTAGAAATTCTTGTGAGCATATATGTGAAATGCTAAATTATGCAACGATGATGTGAGAAAATGATTATAGCTTGCATTGATTATTAGAAAGTGTTTCCATGTAAATTCTTACGTATATTGTAAATGTGTATTGAAGTTAATGTTCATAAAACAAATTAAAAAGAATGAAAAAGGGAAACTTGAGGTGTGCTAAGCTTGCTTTGACATGACGTAAGAATGTTATAGTGCAAATTAGTGGAAATATGAACAATTTAGTAAGAAAACATATGGAGAGAGAAGGGTCTAAGTTTCGGCCCAAATAAAAAGAATTGGGGGAGATATTCTTAAGTGTAAATGTTGTTTAAGCATGCTGAAAATAAACATGTTTTTGGTATAGTTATGGTAATTAAGGAAAAATAATTAGAAATTGTGTTAAAGAAATGTTAGGTTCAAATTATAAAACAAAAGGAAACTTAATGTAAACAAAAGGGAAAACTCTCTCTAGAGCCGGCCATTGAAGAAGAAAGAGAGAGAATATAAATTTGATGCTAATCCTTGGTAAATTATGACTTTAGATGAGTATCTTAAGACTAATTCAAGGGTTGAAACTGAAACTTAAGCATATTAGCGTATTTCTTTCAATTATGAATATACAAGTATAGTAATTATACTAAGTGCTAACTTGAGAGATAGATAGGTAATAAATTCATGTTAACATACAATTTTAGTGAGTAAAATCCAAGGATTTCATGAATGAATTGGGTGAAAAGGGAGCTAGAGGGTTCGACCAAAACAAAGAAATGAAAGAAAGAAATTATGTGTGTTAAACATGTGTACATGGACATGACTTGAAAGTAGTATTGAATTGTTGTATAACATGATTGATATGTTGTGAATATGAGATTGTTGTGGGTTAAATGAAAGAAATTGAAGAAAATGGCCACCATAATTTAGCCAGATGCTTGTTTAGTGGAGTAATGATGTAGAACATGATTCTATGTTGAAAGCTTGAAATTCCCATGAGAAGAATAATGTGACTTACTTGAGGAAAACTTATAAACGTAGCCTTGATAAGTTTCGGTCTTGTGCAATGACACAATAATGGAAAACAAAACTTGTTATTATCCTTGGAAATTTAAAGAATAAATGTCAAATCCTTTAGTGTCGGGTTCTTGAAAGGTTAGTACATGTTCTATGGTATGTGATATGGGTAGGGGTTGAGATAAAAGAGAGAAATTTGAATTGTGGATGTTGTGTGTAAATGGAAAGGTTGACGAATCTAGACAAATTCGTCTCTTGACTTTCAAAGACAAAAATTCAAGTAGGAGGATGAGGGAATTAGGATCAGTTTCCTTAATAGGAATTGTAGTTTTGGATGTTGACTAACTAAGAAAATTGGTCTTACTCAATTTGGAGCTACAAAACTCTAGTTATGGGTCACCAACCAAGACTGGGTCATGACAGACCCTATAAGGCAGTAGGTCTGATTTGTTGACGAGTAATTTCAAGTGTCTTGGGGGAAGAATTGGGTTCTCCTCGCTTCAGAGGACTTGTAGCCCCGTCATTTAGCTTTCTAATGAGACCAACCTCGCTTAAAATAGAGTCCTAAAACTCCGAATATAGTCAAATATCTAAGGAGAAGTCGGAATGCGACCTCTGTTGGCAGATTCAGAAAGTCGCTAAAGCGACTATCTAGATGCATTAAGGGTGAACATTGGGTCCTTTCCCTTTGGAACATGTGATATTATATCTTAGCTTCCGAAAGAAACGAGCCATGTTTGAAATGGAAATTTGTAATGATAACTATGGTTGGACAAAGAATGATGATATTAATGGGTGAAATGAGAAAAACATAAAATATAAAGAAATGAATAATTGAAAGAAAGACCTATATTGGATGTTAATATGGTTATCATGAAATGTATCCTTGAATGAGGATAATTTCCGAGATATGCCTGTGATTTCAGGTGGGACCACAGGCGAGGTGCTGTAGCAGAAGCAGGAGAGCACGAGTAGAGCTTCTACTGCAGGTAGGTGATCTGCACCTATACTTTCTAGTTAAATTCCATGATTTAGTATGTTATTAATGTGAAATGTGAATTAGCGAATGTTGGATATTATATAAAAGAATGAAAGTTTGCTTAATGATGTTGTTATTTCGGATAGTATCCCGAAAGTATATGTGTTCAAGGTGAATGGTCTTTTGTGTGTATTGCCAAGTGATAAAAGTATCACTAACATAGAAAATATGAGAAGTGTGATATGTGACATGGACTAGCATACATTTAATGTATGTTAGGGTCTCGGGTAAGAGGATCACCATGCATAGATTAACATATATTTAGTGTATGTTAGGGTCCCAGGTAAGAGGATCACTATGCATCAAAGCCTGCGAGGTGATGATGATACCAGTGAAATTGGTATCGACAATGTGTTAGGCGGAAATAGTTATGGTTGATCTTATGGAATCTTGAATGGAAGTTGAAAATGGAAGATGAAATGGTTTTAGTAGTTGAATGAGAAAGAGTTCCAATGGAAACAAAAACGGAGAAGTGAATAGAATATGAATACATGTTTGCTTTTTTAAATTGTTGGATATTTGTGTTACTATACTTATTGTGATATTTAAGTTTCAATAATATGTATTTTGTTTCAAGACCATCGCATGCATGATAGGAGTAGATCCTAGCTTTTGTTCACTTTTTGTTATCTAGTTTTAGGGAGTATAACCTTGTATTTTGAAATATTAAAACATTTATATAACTTAATTTGTATAATTGATGTTTAAACTTGAATAGATGAACTTAACTCTGAAATTCATATAATCATGTTCCATGTATGTGTGTTTATCTCATTTATTTCTCTATAATGATATTTGTTATTCAATGTATGTTATAAATGTTGTGGTTGTGATGATGATGATGCTTGTGGGATTGAGACCCAGGATGATTGGGTCATGATTGAGTTATGAGATGTGAGATATTAGAAGTGTAAATAGGGTATATGTCGATAACTTGGGACTTCCTGGTATAAGGGAGACTCTGCTGAAATTTTGGTGGAAATTTATATGAGAACTGAATAAAACAAATTACCCGTATTTTTAGGTACCAAATCGTAGGAAAGTAACTATAAACGCATATGAAAGTATGAGGCGTTACATTGAGTATGCATTATGAACACTTTATGAAGTTGTTGATTTACACTATCATATGTGTACTGTGCCATACTATTGAATGGAATCTATCTATCAATTCTTGGAATATCATTGTAAAAGGCATCGAGAACATAATGGCTTATAATTTTTTTTACCAATTCCAGTTCTGAATGTTAGGTCATTACACATTGACTTCCCACAAGCTAAGTTATTAATGACCTTGTCGATCGATGTTAATTTTATTCATTCATCCCGATCACCCAACTTGGATTTTTAGGGACCAAGACTAACTCCCTGGTCTCCCTTGAGTTATAACCTGAGATGCTACAAACATAATTTAATCATGCCATTCAATCCTAGTTATCCAGTATGGATACCATTAGTCGAAGTTAATCATATCATTCAATCTTGGTTATCCGATATGGATACCACTAGCCAAGCTAATCACATCATTTCATCATGGTTATTCAATATGGATACCATTAGCCAAAGCTAATCACATCATTCAATCCCAGTTATCCAATTTGGATACCATTAGCTGGAGCCAATCACATCATTCCATCCTTGTTATGCGATATGGATACCATTAGCCGTAGCTAATCACATCATTCTATCTCAGTTATCCGATACAGATACCATTAGCCAAAGCTAATCACATCATTCTATCTCGGTTATCCGATATGGTTACCATTAGCCATAGCTAATCACATCATTCTATCTCAGTTATCCGATACAGATACCATTAGCCAAAGCTAATCACATCATTCTATCTCGGTTATCCGATATGGTTACCATTAGCCAGAACTAATCACATCATTTTGTCCCAGTTATCTGATATAAATACCGTTAGCCGAAGCTAATCACATCATTCTATCAATTATTTCATGAGTAACTTTATTCAATCATAATTGAGTGGCAACATTATGTAAAATTTACAAGGATTAACATAAAATAGATAAAGGTGGAGACCACCTACCTACTCCTCCCGTAAAGTGTCCTCGTTCACCTGAAGATCCGATTCTGGTCGTACCTCTTGATACACCAAGTGGTCATTAGTACATTTGCACTAAAATAATTTCAAAGACTATTTCTATACGTATTCCAGAACACACATATACGACATCTATCATATTTGCATAATCGTATAATGATAATATCACAACAATATATTTATCCTCAATTTTAATGGAGGTTATCCACGAAAATTTTATAGTTTGACTCTAAAGGTCTTTAATGGAACTAGGCCAAACTGACACTGAAAATCATTAATGAAAACGCTGAAAATTATCAACAAAAACTAAGTCATTTCAGACACTCCAAATCATCAACAAAAACTAGGTCATTTCTGACACTCCAAATCATCAATGAAAACTAAGTCATTTCAGACACTCCAAATCATCAACAAAAACTAAGTCATTTCAGCATTGGAAATCATAAACGAAAACTAAGTCATTTATGACATTGAAAATTGTCAACAAAAACTAAGTTATTTCAGACATTGCTTTTTTCCTAGGCTATGCATAAGGCCTATGCCAAACTTTTCCCCTTACAACATACTTCAACCTAGTTTGGATATGGACCACAACCAAATCATATCCAAGTTTATGAAGTAAAGGCGATAAGTAATGTTCTTGTTCCATGACAATAACTTGTATTCATCAATATTATTAAGGATAACCTATTAATCATCACCGCTTTCCCTTTTTAGCTTACTTTGATTTCCTCAAATGTTACATCAATTTCCATTCATCGTAGCATGGTGAGGAGTGTCCTAGGCATTTTAGCTTACTATGTACTACCTAACATGAACAAAAGCAAGAATCATGTACTTTCCATAATCTTATCAAGTTTATCACAAGGTTGTCAAACAATACACAATCAAGTCCACAACATGTATATTTTTTTTCAAGGGTTCTCCTAACCATTATTCCATGTCCGAACATAGTATTGTCAACAATTGTTCATTCCATTATCCTTAATTATAGTATTCCAATTCATCAACACAAGATTCAATTTCCACCCTATATCTTGTTTCTCTAAGGATGTTTATCAAGCAAAGTTTCCTTCATTGTTCTTCCTCATGGCCGAATATAGTAGCTCATTTCTTTCTAGTTTACACATGCAATTTATTATTTCTATGACAAGTATGTTCATATTAACATGCTATAATCACACATTCATACACTTGATTCATAATCACACAAGTTCTTCAATCACATAAGCAATAATTCTATTTCAGCTCAAGCATGTTTCTAGGAGCCTAACAAGATCACAATTTACACATTTCATCTCGTTTTATTCTTTTAATTTGGTCAGCCTTTAGTTAGGGTTTATTCATCCATATTCATCATCATTTTTTTTTTGTTAAAGGTTCTGAAACTCTGTTCTCTTCACCCCCATTTTTCTTCAATCTTCTTATTTAGTCTTTCTGAATCTATAAGTGTAAGAAACCTAAGTCTTTTCCTTTTAAGGTTTCTTCCTCCCCTCGTCCCGAAATCTTAAAGTAACAAGTAGGGAAGTGATGTTATTCTTACCGCATGATTTTATGCAAGCTTTAAGGAAGGTTTTAGTGGTTTTTCTTCCTCTTTTTCTCTTGGTTTTTCTCTCCTTTTGTTGTTCCAGTCGACCCTCTAAACTCTTCTTCTCTTTATGTTTTCGGCTCTCCATCCATCTCCAACTCTCTTCTTACTGAAGCATTCAAGGGAGTGGCATGCAAGATGGTTTGAATGGGGTTTCTTTGTAAGAGGGGGGGGGGGCTACTATAGCTAGGGTTGTTGTCGGCTTTGGGGGAAAGGAAAAGTCATTTATTTTTCCTCTCCTTACATTTATACTCCCTCTTAAATGTGATGGGTTGTGTTTAGGTATTGGTTGTTCTTATCCTTGCTCCCTTTTTGATTAACCTAGGGTTGGTTGTCCCCCCCAAGTTTCCCACCTAGAATAAGTCAGTCCATCTTTCTCTTCTTTTTTTTAGGTGTTTACATTAGTTTCTTTGCTTGTGCAATAGCTTCATTGTTATCACAATATAAGGCTATTGGATCAACAATGCTAGGAATCACACTTAGTTTCAATGATGAACTCCTTAATCTAAACAACCTCTTTTATCTCCTCAAATGTAAAGGTATACTTGTAGAATCTACTTTGGTCTTTTATTTGGAACTCTTCCAACTTACAACACCATTATTTACAGTAAAATATAACCAGACTGAATTTTATATTTTCAATATCTTATTGAAAACTAGCATCCAATACCAAAAAAAACATTCTTAATTCTTCTTAAGTATTTAATATTATTTTTAACTATCTTCCAATGAATCTCACTTGGATTTGATTGGTATCTACTCGTTATGCTCAAAGCATAAGATACATTTGGACTTGTACATATCATCACATATATTATGAATCCTATAACCAAAGTATATGGAATCATTTCAATCATATCTCTCTCAATTTGTGTTTTAGGGCACATATCCTTAGAGAGACGTATCATATACGAAATAGGTAAGGTTCCTCTTTTAGATTCTTTCATGCTAAACTGTTTTAGCATCTTATCTATGTACGTGGATTGAGTCAATACAAGCAACCCTTTTAAATCTATCTTTATAGATATTTATTTCTAATATATAGGTTGCTTCTCTCATATCCTTCATGGAGAAATTCTTGGACAAATTCTTGGACAACCATATATTTACTCCCTTGAGTAAATAAGTGTTGTTTACTATTAATAATATGTCTTTTACATATAACATTAGGAAAACAACTTTACTCCCACTAACTTTTTTTATAAACACAAGTCTCATCCATTTTTTTATAAAATAAAATTGTTTGATTATCTCATCAAAATGAATAATACAACTACTTAAAGTTTACTTAAGTTCATAAATGAATTTTTATAGCTTGTATACTTTATTGGCAAATTCCTTATATTCAAAACTTTCAACATACATATCTTCTTAAAGATTCCCATTTAGGATTATAATTGTCGCATGAGGTCGCGTGACATAAGGGTCAATGAGTTGCCTCCTAGTTGCTTGGTTCAAGGTCACTAGGAGACCCGAATAAACTAGTCTTATCACAAATTTTAGGGTAAGGGACTGGTTGTGGTTAGGGAAGGTATTAGCACCCCTAACGCACCTTACCTGAGATAAGTTGCATTATGTGGTATTCAAGTGGTTTAAATGTTTTGATCGGTTCCTCATCGATAGTCGGTCCATGACTCAAATTTTTTTAACTCTAATGAATAAATATGGCATTTTGAATTTATTATGAGATCGTACACCCAAATAAATTCTTATGGGAAGAGTCTATGTAGGTGCCCTGATAAGGTTTAACTATTATGGAAGGCAAAAGAGTTTTTCACAAATCATGTACTATGGTGCAAAATACTCCCCAATTACAATTGGTGAATATTCAGAATTATTGAAAGAATTTTTTGACCAACTCCTGATATTTTAAATATCAGCTTACTTGTAAGTCCAATATTTATACCAAAATACCGACCATTAATTCTCATGAATTAAAATTTTTAATGGGTTATTGAAATATTGGCCAAGTTCTCATGGATTTAATAAATTGATTATTAAATCTGAAAATGCATGCAAAAATATTTTTGTATTTATAAAAAAAAGCTAAAACTCACCATATATTTTATTTTTTCAAAATATAATTTTTTATTATTGTTTTGAGAGACTTGGTCATATACACACTAAATAAAACACATTTTTATATTTTTGAAATGAGAAGATTTTTTTAATTGTTTTTGAAATTTTGGTGAAAAACAGATATTTTAATACTAGGTCTGCATCTTACAATGTAACTATACAATTTCGATATTAAATAACATTGTTGGAAAAAGGTGTGAGGGACCCATAAATAATTTTAGATTGGTCTTTAAATTTTTTGGAATTTATTTGGGGTTTGTTTGGCAAAATTCATTTTTATTAAAAAACAAAGCAGTTAAAATAAGTCTATGGCGTGTTTGCCAAATAACCCCTTAGAACAAAAATCCCTTCACAAAAATATTAGCAAACCAAATAGGCCTTTTACCAAGTGACCCGATTTTGACCTGACCGGGTCGACCTGAAAACATAGGTTCAACAATGGGCAGAACTAAAAACCAAGGTTTAACCCAAAACTAATCCAAAACAAAGATTTAAACTAAAATAAAATGAAGACTAAAAAAAACACAAAAGTCATAAAATTTTCTTACAAAAACAGATCAAACACTAAGGAAAACATAGAACAATGAAGAATATTCAAATTTAAACCTAGCAACATAAACATCAAACTATACCTGATTTAAAGTAATAAAAGGCAAGGTTTTGTTCGCAATCAAGCATAGACCAAGAATCAAGAGTCCATTTACTTCGATTATCATTAAATCAACATGATTTTTTCAAAGCTAAAATCGTTGGAATATATATAAGTCATTAGGTTCAGGATGTTTTTCACTATATCATTCTACAGATTTATAATTGCATTTCATTCATTAACAAGGCACAATCCACGTAGGATAATGGAAATCAACATTCCTATAAAACGAATCTCAATACACATGCTCATAATACTATATTTCCATACTTATAGGTTTACATTACATTGTATTGACATACTCATAATTCACATTCTTGTTCTAGTCTCGTTATCATCACGAGTTCATCTAAGAGTGTCGAACAACAAGTTACACAACTAGTACTTTTGTTTATCCTGACCTCATGTAATTTCACAACATAACATCCTCATAAGAAGAATACCACATATGTATATTCATACACATCACATGTACATGTTCGCACATACACATCCATGTTCTACTTTAATTTTTCATCACACGTCTTTACAAAAAGGGTCAGATGACTAATTGAGCGATTAACCCGTCTGTTCATACAAAATTCATATCACCCATAGCTGATGCAACCATATTATTCGATAGTTTCACCCATATTTAACTAGTGGTTTGCCTATGTTTTATATATAAAATGTCTTGATATTCTTTGTTTTATGTTTTGAAGGCACTGTTGGATGAAAGATGCAAAACAGAGTAAATTAGAGGTAATTGGCAAATTTGACCTTCAGTCGATGTTTTATGCAAAGCGTAAGATCTAGAGGTCTAAATGAAGTGATTCAAATGGCATTAAAAACCTAACATCCATACCTTTCTGGACATCTAAGACAAGAAAATAAATAAGGATGAGCATGGAAATCATAGCCTTCAAAGTCAAATCTCAGAATATGTCAATGTTGACCTTTGGCCATTCCAACTTGAATAGCTGGAGATACAGACGTCCAATTGATGCAAACTTAATTTTTACGGATTCCTTACTCAAAGACCTACTAACGTTCCCAATTTCATCCAAAACAGATGTTATATGAGGGAGATATGATTTTTCAAAGAAGAGAACTGAATTTTGCTAACAAACAGGTTTCACGAAGAAAAGAGTCCAAATTACGTTCTGAAACATCTAAAACGACATCCAAGTTTTTATTTCAGCAATATAGCTCCTCTAAGTAAAAGCTTGAACATTTCATTGAAGGATATTTCTCTTTTTTAGGAAAATAGTTATTGAAGTACTTAAATGCAAACTATCGACTTAAGGGAGGACTATTTTGTAAAATAGAGACTAGGGTTTCATATAAAAAGAAAGAGAGAAGGGAAGAGCAAAAAGAAGAGGAGCCGGCCAGAAGAGAGAGAAAACACTCATTCTCCCCCACAAACCCGAAATCATGTTTTCTTCTTTGTTTTTGATTAGTTGTTCAACAAACATGCTAGGCTAAACTCTTTTTCTTAGTTACAAGAACACAGAAACCTTCAGATTTAAGAACTGTGAGATCTATTTTACCTTTCTTTTTCAGTTTATATGATGAATATGTTTGTTCTCCTATGCTTATTTTTCCTATGATTGTTTATTTTAATTGCTAGAGCGGACTCTAAGTTATTATTGTAAACAATCTATTGCTAAGTTTGATATCTAAACTGAAGTTGTGGTATATGAACTTGTGAAGCAACTGAGTTTAATAATTGTGGTGAATCTACGTTATTAATCTTAGGGAGAACATTCAATCAAATCAAACATAGATTGCGGACAATTATGTTTTCTTGATTAATCAACTTATCTAGTTCTTAAGGCTGCCATTGAATTAAATTACTAGTGCGGACACTGTGGTTGTTTGATGGTTAGGGTTAGTTATATGGCGGATCCGTTAACTAACCAATGTTAAGAAGAGATAAATATTCAGTATATAAATTGATGTTTCGTTTCCATGATTAGTTCTGATTTCCGTAGGTGGATGTTTACTTGCAACCAAGGTTTATTCTCTTGATAATTTTCTGATTTTATTTAATTTCGCTTGATAGTTTTCTGTTTTCTTTTGCTTTGGACTAAATAACGTTAAAACCCCCCCAATTGCATATCATCTAGCATAAAAATCTGACTTGAACCTTTCATGTGGGATCGACCCCTTGCTTGCTCTATACTATCTTGTGTGTTGTGTTTTAAGCTAGAGTAATTAATTTATGCGACTACGACATCGCAACAATAGCATGCAAATATACAAAATGTGTGAGCCGCGAAATGGGTTTCCTTACGCACCATGTTGGTATGATATCCCTATTACAGCACAAGGTAATTTCAAGTATTATAAGCAATTTAAAAACATAATAAGGCAATATCAACGTTACATTTCATTCATGGACCAAAAGAGCATAATTCTTTCATTTCTCCTTACTTACGTAAATACCACCCCTAATAATTCGCAAATTACCATAGCTAATTACAAACCTCAAACCCAGTCATATGTCTCGAATACCATTAACCGAACTAATTTTATTCTCTATTTGAAGCATAACGATCGTAATTCTTTCATATACTTGGTATATACAAAACATAATACACATGAACACATCAATTCTTGAAACTAACTCATAACTCCCAAATCCGTCTATCCCCTTAGAACACCATTAGCCGAAGCCAGCTGTTCATTCATCCTGGTCATACACTTAGGTTGCCATTAGCCGAAGCTAATCACTTGTCCATCCCGATCATCCTCTTAGGATGCTATTAGC
>Ga0307510_10008982_pt1 | contig 11900 bp, 11 predicted proteins | sample 12_EM_MG_FD_207224 | JGI IMG/M metagenome (GOLD analysis project Ga0307510, IMG submission 207224) | Populus trichocarpa ectomycorrhiza microbial communities from riparian zone in the Pacific Northwest, United States - 12_EM | ecosystem: Host-associated > Plants > Roots > Unclassified | place...
TACTCTATGGTAATCCTTTATCCATTTTCCTCATTGCGATACTTGTGATTGGATCACTGACGTTTTCGTGGCATAGTGGTGGCAGTAGTTGATGGATACCTTCCCGCCTGTCCCGGTGTTTGAGTCTTCAATTCACCTTCGGCCAAAGGGTTGCCTGTATCATTTTTTTTCCATTTCATAACCAAGCGGCCTAGTGTTTTTCTTGTCTCTCATCTTGCCTGTGCTCTAGAGCATCTCTAGAGGTTATAGGCTGAGTGTCATCTATCAAGTAGTACATTAGAGTCGCTTAATAAAACTACTTTAAAAACTTATTAACGTGGTCATAATTCTGTGGTTCCTATTGTGAGTGATAGGTTATCTATGGAGTTCCGTCGTGCTCCACCTGAAGTCTTAGAAAACTGTGTATATTGGAGAGCATCCGTCGAATACAGTTGAGGACTTCCGGCAGGAATTCAGAGAAATCTAGACCATCCCAGTAGGCTACCCGCGAGGAAAAACGGTTGTCCATATCTCTAGATTACGGCCATCGCGGTGAAATGAAATTACACATACGAATCCAAATAAATACTAATTGGAAATTCCTTTTCAGAATCGCATCCTGCAGTAGTTTATCGGTTCTCTATTTTGTGTATCGAGAAATAAGGCTTCATGTATCAAGAATTATGGCCTTGGGGTTGATTGACGAATTGTGACCTTTCAACTCTCAGCCGAGGGTGTAACTTAGTTCAGATTTTGGAAACTGGGGATTTAAAATTGATTTTCTAGATTTTAGCGTGAGGATACATTATGATATATATTATACTATACAAGGACCACTTCTAACCCCCTTCCAGATTCCCACGGGAAATCCCCCAGCACGTCAGATCCTAGCGAAAGCCGCCGTCACCCCAGTGTAGTACAGTGCACAGAATGAGAGCTATGAAGAGTTCATTCTGCACCATCTGATCCGTAAATCCGATCTTCCGCGGCTGCATGCCTATCTCCTTTCTCCATCGCAAGTTGTTGGGGAGGGCTTCCTCCTCCTCCTCCTCCTCCTCCTCAGGAACCTCGCTTCACTTCAATGGGCTTCTATGTATATGACCGGTTCACTAGATCTCTATCATCCCCCTAGTAGAAAAGACAATAAAAAACGAAGCAATCACCCGCCTCCGCTGATGCGTGCGGTACTCTACGCCAGAGAAGCTTGGAGCTCCCCCGTCTCTATTCTCCGTCTGTTTTGTCGTTCAGCTGGCCCCACCAGCAGTTTGAATTAATCAAGATCTTCGTGAACACAGGGTCGGTGCTATAATGCTTACAAGTAATGAGGTTCCGCAACGCCATTCCGAAGCCCTTTAAGGTTCCAAGCTCTGCCTTAATCCATGGTATATATAGTACTCTACAGCACTGGTAGGGCGCCTACCTGTATAATATAAGAGCCTAAATTCAGCGAAAAAAAACAACTCTATCCGTACCGCTACGAGCAGCGAAACCTTTGGCGCGCTAGTTCCAAAGATGGAGAGCAGGTGGTTCCGAGGCTGATTTTCTCGTGCACGGTCCAGTTGTAGTTTGCCGGGGATGTTCAAGCCAATATCCCGATGATATAGGCGTGTTGGTGTGGGTACGTGGGACGGTTGTGGCGGGCCTGCAGAGGGGTTTCTGGTCTGGTACGGGAGGAGGATTGAGGTTGCGCAGAGTGCTGATCGCCGAATACATAGTGAATATTTGAGATTAATTTTGGAATGTTCAGTAGGGAGAATTGATAGGGCTGTATTCCTCCTTTCGCTCACTTATCATATTCGCCAACATTGCTTGCTCCCGCCCACCTCAAAGTCCTCGGCACTATACAAACAAGCAGCAGGCTACAGGAGTGAATTAAGCGGGGAGTCACCACATCAGCCCAAAAACTAGAGATGCCTACCGTAAATCCTCACCCGGCTGGTATTAGTGACACCAGTGCTCGACAGAACCAGCCCCTTGGTAGGGCTAAAGCCTTCTATTATAATATCATACCGGTAGTATGATACTAGAATTTCTGGGTTATCGGTGCAGTACCATTGTAGTTTATCAAGCTAGCCGGTTCACTGCAAGAGTTCTAGGGTGTTTGTTCATCGCAGCGCGCGACCTACGTTGTGCTGTGGAGCGCTACTGAACGAGGTAACTTAGGGCATTTCCTACTACCGGGGCGGTAGGCAGAAGCAGAGTGTTGCTGGTAAGAATTTGGGGGAGGTTGATTGGATGGTTCTAAGGTGCTCATAAGGTTCCACAGACGACCCCGCTTTCCTTCAGCCCTCAAGAGTTCTCGTGCCAGTAGTCGCTGACCCCCTCATCCATTATCCACGATATCCTAAGCAGCAAAAACGGAAAATGTCGCAATATTTTAGTAATAACACCAACTCTGTGAACACGGCCATTAACGTGTCGAATAGCTATACCATTGCCGATGACCGGTTTCAAGTCTTGACCTGGTTATCGCCACTAGACCCCAAGTTACGGCACCAAGATATTCAAGGCCGCAGGGTCGGGAACGTAGGGGAATGGCTCCTTCAGACCGAGGAGTTTGAAACTTGGCGCACGGGTAGTGAGGGAGGCGAATCCGATAATACAGTTCTATTTTGCTACGGAGATCCCGGGGCTGGTAAGACGTATATTAGGTACAAAGAGTGAACCTCGACGAATGCAAAGAAAAGAGAAATTGCTGACAAGCCACGATGTTAGCTCACTAGTGGTAGACAGCTTGTGCGATCAGGCCAGGGAGCGGGGCCTCGCTGTTGCGTGTTTTTACTTCGACTTCGCTAATCAAAAGGAGCAGTCCCCCACGAGCATGCTGGGTGCCCTCCTCAAACAGGTTGTGGGTGGACTAGCGGAGGTGCCAGGGGAAATAGCCCAAACCTATGAAGACCAGGGAAAGGTGATTGGGGGACGAGGGCCGCAGCTTGCCGACATTGTGAAGATGCTGCAGATCACCTCTTCTAAAAAGCCCACGTTCATATGCGTTGACGCACTAGATGAATGCCTGGCAGGATATCGAGTCAAGGTTCTTGACTCGCTGAACCAAGTCCTCCAAAAGTGTCCAGGCACTCGAATATTCATAACTGGAAGACCACATGTTCAGCCTGAAATCGCGAAGCGTCTCCCTGGAAGAGTAAGGAGTGTATCTATCACTCCGAGGAGAAATGATATCATCGGATATGTTCGTGCCAGGCTGGACGAGGACACATTCCCGGACGCAATGGATACTATTCTAGAAGCAGAGATCATAGAGAAAATCCCAGATAAGATCTCGAAAATGTATGTACGATAGAAGAAACGACACTCTCTGGAACTATCAGCTGACTAATAAATATCTAGATTCCTACTCGTCTCGCTAAGCATGGATGCGATCCTTCAAGAAACCACAATTCATCGGAGGCGAGAAAGGCTTAGGGCAATGACAGATGGGTTGGGGTTGGGGAATGCTTATGGTGCAACACTGGATCGGATAAAGGGACAAGGAGGAGAGAGATCGAGGCTCGGTATGGCTACTTTGATGTGGATCTCGCACGCGGAGCAGCTATTGAAGCCCGATGACCTCTGTCACGCCCTAGCAGTCGAAATAGGGTCTCCGAATCTCAACACCGACAATGTTCCTTCGATAGGGACACTGCTAGCTTGTTGCCAAGGACTTGTTTTCGTAGATAAGGAAGCTTCCACAGTCAGGTTAATCCACTTTACCCTCCAGGAGTACCTTCTAGCTCATCCCGAACTTTTTGGTACACCTCACTCGACAATAGCAGAGACCTGCTTGAGCTATCTGAATTCCCGGCAGGTCAAGGCTCTTTCGATTAGTCCCTCTCCTAATCTCCAAGACGTGCCCTTTCTCAAACATTCCTCACTCTACTGGGGAGTCCATGCAAAACGAGACCTTTCGGATTGCGCGAAATCGCTTGCTCTAAAGCTATTTGATGACTGCGAGAACGACATATCCACTAAAATCCTCTTGGGGAGGTGGTACCTTATTGATTTTAATAAACCATCCCTGTTTAGTGGTCTACACTGTGCTTCCATCTTCGGGATTGATGAGATTGTAGCTGGTCTGGTAAAGGTGGAAGGTTGTGATGTCAACAAAAAAGATCGCCTGGGTAATACATCTCTCACGTGGGCTGCTCGCCGTGGGCACGAGGGAGTGGTGAAAATACTGCTTGGGCGGGGCGACATCAATCCCGATATACCAAATAATGACGGCGATACACCACTCTGTTGGGCTGCTATCACTGGACGCGATGGAGTGGTGAAAATACTGCTCGGACAGGACGACGTCAATCCCGATAAACCAGATAATCGTGGCCGAACACCACTTTGTTGGGCTGCTATCAAGGGGTACGAGGGAGTGGTGAAAATACTACTTGGACGAGACGACGTCAATCCCAATAAACCAAATAGTGACGGCGACACACCACTCCATCGTGCTGCTGCTCATGGGTGCGAGGGAGCGGTGAAGATACTGCTCGGACGGGACGACGTCAATCCCGACAAACCAGATAGGTTCGGCCAAACACCACTCCACCGTGCCGTCGATGGGCAACATGCGGGAATTATAGCCCTACTCAACTCCCAGAGAAGTACAGCCCGCAGCACAGGCTAGGGCCGGAGAGATCGATTTCCTCGCCGCCTCCGTACATGGGATGCCTATCTTCCTCCGCGATAACCCCGTTGACATGTTGAAGCTATTGTTGCCGTCCGCTCCTCTTTCTCTCCAAATACCTTTCCTCCCTTTCTAGCGCATAGAACACTTGTCTTAGAATCAAGCCCAGACACACCCCTAGTGTAGCTAGCCCAATAATACCCTACGCAACTAGAATTCATGCATTACACATCGCCGCATCCACCTACACCTCCCAGGCGTTTTTTACATATTGTCACTGTAACTTCCCAGTTTTCCACATACAGAGCTTTACCCCTATTGTATTGGATAGCTTCGGTTCATTTTATGGCTACTCAAAAATGTACATTAAACTTACTTTCGTATTCATATTTTCTAATTTTAGATTCTGATTCTGCATTTTTCGCATTTTTCGCATTTTTCTCATTATTCTTTCTTCACCTTTTCTATAGAATTAATTGTTTTTCTGTATAGTATATCTCCTCCTTGCTTCCTTTCCCCCTCCTATCCCTAGATGAAGGGCGTAGTAGTACACATTTGTTACTATCGCCCAGGACTCGGTCAAGAAAAGCTTTCCCTGGGCACACATATTTAGTCCATTTCCAACTGAATTTCGAAAAGCGAGGTTGAAAGTTTTGCGGTGCCGCACAGTACTACTATTACTGGCTCTTCTGGAGGGTTGACTAATTAGTCACGATAACGCACTCCCCCTAATAGATGATAGATACCTATTGTACAAATTTACACTACCGGACGACCGGGTCGGAGGGCTGAGGGGGAATGTGACAAACCCCTCCAAAATATAGTATACCCAATTATGACCACTACGCTCTGTGAGAGTGCTTTGGTGCAGCAAATTCGGTATAATAGAATAGGAGGAAAAAGGTACGAGACCACCTTAGAAAAACTAGTGGGGCGACCCCCGTTAATCACATGATATCACTCACATCTCTCTAACTGCTAGTAGCTGACGCATCTGAATTTTTCGCCGGCCCGGGAAACATACATACAGCGTTTGCAAGCGGCTAATCCTGCTAGACTTGGGGTCCAGGGTAGCAGGGCTCGGTTTTTGTGGTGGGTGGCCGGGCCGGACTGCAGACCATAGTCCGGCTTTCAGGGCCTATCTGACCGGTCCTGGCCGAACTGCAGATATCTGCAGGCTTTCGAGTCATCAGATATTCCCAGGCATCTGAAAGTCTCTGCTACCATAAACAAAATATTTACTAATCTGATGGCATATTCCGAAAGTCTGGCCTGTAAAGCCCAAGTCAGGGCCGCTTGCGGACGCTGCATACATACAAAACGACATGACCATAGCCTACCTAATCTTTCATAACGTCGCTAGAAGGGATGGAATGAGGGATATTGAAGAAGACACAATCAAGCTAGTGCACGTAGTGGGGTGTTAAATTTCTACTGTATTATAGTAGTTGCCACTATACCTTAGAGTACTCGTTCGGTCACTCAATAGGATGTAGATATATTCGTGAAGTGCTTTATCGTAAAGTACCTCTATTTTCGCTCGTCATGCATGTGCATAGTACATAAGAGAAGGGAGAGGAAGAAAAAAAAGAAGGCTTGGGAAATGACTAGCTTGTTGGCATAGCTGATCATATTTTCAGGTTGACGGGTGGAAAGTCTCCCAATAGCCGGGGTGAGACAACATATTTGAATACCAGCACTAACTATCCTAGACCATCAAAAGTGGAAGCTAGGGAGTTCCCCTAGGAGGTGGGCGTAATGTCCAGAGTACGAACCGTAAGGAGAAGAGTTATAGTAGAAATCGATTGTAGATGAGAAAAGTGGATGCTACTTGTAGACTGCCGGCATAATAATATTATAGTGTATTTCTTTCGAAGCCTCGAGTAATTGCTCTATCCCCTCTGCCGATCTATCCTATGGGGGTTTATGTAAGAAATAGATTATCTCGGTTGGCTTGACCCTTGGCATGGAAGGGACAGATCATGAGCGATAGGTTGTTCCTGTAGCTAGCGTTCAAGGTCTATTATGTAGTCCTGGAGGGCTTTGATTTTTGCCGGTTCTCGCCCAGGGAGGGCAATTGAAGCTATCGTGGGATATGATATGAGGATGCTGGTTGGCTAGGCCCCAGAATATGACCTGTCATAAGAGGTGATGATGGGGTTGGGGTTAGTAGTCTTGCACAGCGGCTACCGTAAGTTACCGTACAAGTACCAGAATTTCTGGGGCTACAGGTAAAGTACCATAAATTTAGTAGTTTATCAAGCTAGCTAATTCACCGCAAGAGTTCTAGGGTGTTTGTTCATCGCAGCGCGCGACCTACGTTGTGCCGTGGAGTGCTACTGAACAAGGTAACTTAGGGCATTTCCTACTGCCGACGCGGCAGGCAGAAGCAGAGTGTTGCTGGAAGGAGTTTGCGGGAGGTTGATTGGATGGTCCTAGGGTGTTCATGAGGTTCCACAGAAGACCCCGCTTTGCTTCAGTCCTCGAGAATTCTAGTGCCTGTAGTCGATTAACCCCCTCATCCATTATCCACGATATCCTAAGCAGCAAAAAGCCGAAAATGTCGCAATATTTTAGTAACAACACCAACTCTGTGAACACGGCCATTAACGTGTTGAATTACACCATTGCCGATGGCCTGTCTCATATCTTGACCTGGTTATCGCCACTAGATCCCAGGCTAAGACACCAGGACATTCAAGGGCGTCGGGTCGGAAACGTAGGGGAATGGCTCCTACAGACCCAGGAATTTAAAACCTGGTGCACGGGTAGTGAGGGAGGCGAATCCGATAATACAGTTCTATTTTGCTACGGAGATCCCGGGGCTGGTAAGACGTATATTAGGTACAAAGAGTGAACCTCGGCGGATGCAAAGAAAAGAGAAATTGCTGACAAGCTGCGATGTTAGCTCACTAGTGGTAGACAGCTTGTGCGATCAGGCCGGGGAACGAAATCTCGCTGTTGCGTGTTTTTACTTCGACTTCGCTAATCAAAAGGAGCAGTCCCCCACGGGCATGCTGGGTGCCATCCTCAAACAGGTTGTGGGTGGACTAGAGGAGATGCCATGGGAAATAGCCCGGGCCTATGAAGGCCAGGGAAAGGTGATCGGGGGACGAGTACCGCAGCTTGCCAACATTGTGAAGATGCTGCAGATCACCTCTTCCAAAAAACCCACGTTCATATGCGTTGACGCACTAGATGAATGCCTAGCAGGATATCGAGTCAAGGTTCTTGACTCGCTAAACCAAGTCCTCCAAAAGTGTCCAGGCACTCGAATATTCATAACTGGAAGACCGCATGTTCATCCTGAAATTTCGAAGCGTCTCCCTGGAAGAGTAAAGAGTGTACCTATCACTCCGAGAAGAGATGATATCATCGGATATATTCGCGCCAGGTTGGACGAGGACACATTCCCGGACGCAATGGATAATAGTCTAGAAGCAGAGATCATAGAGAAAATCCCAGATAATATCTCGAAAATGTATGTACGATAGAAGAAACGACACTAGAACTATCAGCTAACTAATAAATATCTAGATTCCTACTCATCTCACTAAGCATGGACGCGATCCTTCAAGAAACCACAATCCATCGTAGGCGAGAAAGGCTCAGGGCGATGATAGATGGGTTGGGGTTGGGGAATGCTTATGGCGCAACACTAGATCGGATAAAAGGACAAGGAGGAGAGAGATCGAGGCTTGGTATGGCTACTTTGATGTGGATCTCGCACGCGGAGCGGCCCTTGAATCCTGATGACCTCTGTCACGCCCTAGCAGTCGAAATAGGGTCGCCGAATCTCAACACCGACAATGTTCCTTCAATAGGGACATTGCTAGCTTGTTGTCAAGGACTTGTTTTCGTAGACAAGGAGGCTTCCAGAGTCCGGTTAATTCACTCTACCCTCCAGGAGTACCTCCTTGCTCATCCCGAACTTTTTGGTACACCTCACTCGACAATAGCAGAAACCTGCTTGGGATATCTGAATTCGCAGCAGGTCAAGGCTCTTTCGACCAGCCCCCCCGCTAATATCCAAGACGTGCCCTTTCTTGAATACTCCTCACTCTACTGGGGAGTCCATGCAAAAAGAGACCTTTCGGATCGCGCGAAATCGCTTGCTCTAAAGCTATTTGATGACTGCGAGAACCACATATCCACTAAAATCCTCTTGGGGAGGTGGTACCATATTGATTTTAATAAACCATCCCTGCTTAGTGGTCTACACTGTGCTTCCTTCTTCGGGATTGATGAGATTGTAGCTAGTCTGGTAAAGGCGGAAGGTTGTGATGTCAACAAAAAAGATTGCCTGGGTAATACATCTCTCTCATGGGCTGCTCACCGCGGGCACGAGGGAGTAGTAAAAATACTGCTTGGACGGGGCGACGTCAATCCCGACAAACCAGATAATGGCCGAACACCACTCTGCCGGGCTGTAATTTGGGGGCACGAGGGGGTGATGAAAATACTACTCGGACGGGACGACGTCAATCCCGATAAACCAGATAATGATGGCCAAACACCACTCTGTTGGGCTGCAATTGGTGGGAAAGAGGCAGTGGTGAAAATGCTACTTGGACGGGGCGACGTCAATCCCGACAAACCAAATAGTGACGGCGACACACCACTCCATCGTGCTGCTGTTCATGGGCGCGAGGGAGTAGTGAAGATACTGCTCGGACGGGACGACGTCAATCCCGACAAACCAAATAATGAGGGCCAAACACCACTCTGTTGTGCTGCTGGTTGTGGGCATGAGGGAGTAGCGAAAATACTACTTGGACGGGGCGACGTTGATCCCGACAAACCAGATAAGTACGGCCGAACACCACTCCATTATGCCGTTAGTCGGCAACATGAGGGAATTATAGCCCTACTCCACTCCCGGAAAGCTACAGCCCGCAGCACAGGCTAGGGTCTGAGAGATCAATTCCTCGCCGCCTCCGTACACGGGATGCCTATCTTCCTCCGCGATAACCCGGTTGACATGTTGTATAGTAGCTATTGTTGCCGTCCGCCTTCCCTCCCTTCCCAACTTATAGAACACTTGCTTTAGAATCAAGCCTAGACACCCCCAGTGTAGCTAGCCCAATGATACCCCACGCAACTAGAATGCATGCATTATACATCGTCGCACACACCCTCACCTTCCAGGCGTTTTTCACATATTGTCACTGTAGCTTCCCAGTTTTCAACATACAGAGCTTTATCCCTATTGTATTGGGCAGCTTCGGTTCATTTTATGGCCTACTCAAAAATTTACCTTAAACTTACTTTCGTATTCACATTCTCCAATTTCGGATCCTCATTCCGCATTTTTCTCATTTCTCTCATCTTCTTATTTTCCTCATCTCTTTCTTCCTCATCTTTTCTATCAAATTGATTTTTTTCGTATAGTATATCTCCTCCCTACTTCCTTTCCCCCTCTTCTCCCTAGATGAAGGGTGTAGTAGTCCACATTTGTTACTATCACCCAGGACTGAATCAAGAATATCTTGCCCTGGGCATACACACATTTAGTCCGTTCCCAACTGAATTTCGAAAAGCGAGAATGAGAGTTTCGTGGCGTGGTGCGGTGCTACTATTATTGGCTCTTATGGAGGATTTACTGATTAGTCACGATAACTCACTCGCTTTAACAGATGATAGGTACTTATTGTGCAAACTTACACTACCGGACGACCGGGTCGGAGGGGCGAGGGAGGGTGTAAACCCCTCCAAATTACAGTATGCCCAATTATGACTACGCTCTAGGAGAGTGCCTTGATGCAGCCAATTGGGTATTATAGAACAGGGGGGAGGGGATACGAGACCACCTCAGAAAAACGACTTTTGGGCGATGCTCGCTAATCACATGATATCATTCACATCTCTCTAACTGCTAGTAGCTGACGCATCTGGGTTTTTCTCCGGCCCGGGAAACATTCATGCAGCGTTTGCGGGCGGCCGGGCTAGGCTTTTGTGGTGGGTGGCCGGACCAGACTGTACACAATAGTCCGGCTTTCAGGGCCTATCTGACCCGGCCTGGACGGACTGCAGATATTTGTAAGCTTTCGAGTCATCTTCAGATATTTGGAGATATTTGCAGGCATCTAAAGATCTCTGCTACCATAAGCAAAATATTTACTAATCTGATGGCATATTCCGAAAGCCTGGCCTACAAAAGCCAAGTTAGGACCGCTTGCGAACGCTTCATATATACAAAACGACATGGCCATAGCCTACGTAATCTTTCACAACGTCGCTAGAAGGGATGGAATGAGGGATGTTGAAGAAGACACAATCAGGCTAGTGCTCGTAATGCAGAACGTCAAATTACTACTGTATGATAGTAGCTGTCACTGTGCCGTGGAGTACTGGTTCGGTCATTCAATAGGATGTAGATATATTCGTGAAGTGCTTTATCGTACTCGAGTAGAGTACCTCTATCTTCGCTCGTCATGCATGTGAATAGTACATAGAAGAAGAGAGAGGAAGAAAAAAAGGCTTGGGAAAATGTCTGGCTTGTTGGCATTGCTGATCATATTTCAAGTTGATCGGTGGAGAGCCTCCCGATTGCCGGGGCGAGACAACATATTTGAATACCAGCACTATCCTGGACCATCAAAAGTCGAAGGTAAGGAGTTCCCCTAGGAGGTAGGTGTAAAGTCCAAAGTACGAACCGTAATGAGAAGAGGCATAAGAGAAGAGTTATAGTAAGAGTCGATTGTAGATGAGAAAGGTGGATGCTAGACTACCTGCATAATAATATTGTGGTGTATTTCTTTTCAAGCCTCGGATAATTGGTCTATCCCCTCTGCCGATCTAGCCTGCGAGGTTTTATGTAAGAAATAAATTATCTTGGTTGGCTTGACCTTTGGCATGGAAGGGATAGATCATGAGCGATAGGTTGTTCCTGTTGCTAGCGTTCAAGGTCTATGATGTAGTCCCGGAGGGCTTTGATTTTTCCGACTCTCGCCCAGGGAGGGCAATTGAAGCTATCGTGGGATATGATATGAGGATGCTGGTTGGCTAGGCCCCTGAATGTGACCTGTCATAGGAGGCGATGATGGGGTTGGGGCTGGTGGTCTTGCAGAGCGGTTACCGTACAAGTATGATAATAATAATAATAATAATATTATTATTATTATTATTATTGCCCTCGAGTGCTGTATCACCTCCACATCTACTTTCTCGGCTCCCTCCCTTTAGGGATACCCTTACCCTACCCTGCGATGGCAAAGCACTCATAGAACACAGTTCTAGGACCCCACTTCTCACTTCAGCATCTAAGCATAGCAGGCGCGCCAGAAGTGCGAAGAGGCTT
>Ga0307510_10008983_pt1 | contig 11900 bp, 8 predicted proteins | sample 12_EM_MG_FD_207224 | JGI IMG/M metagenome (GOLD analysis project Ga0307510, IMG submission 207224) | Populus trichocarpa ectomycorrhiza microbial communities from riparian zone in the Pacific Northwest, United States - 12_EM | ecosystem: Host-associated > Plants > Roots > Unclassified | place...
GTTTCTCCCAGTTAGCTCGCGCCCCGATCTTTACTGATATTCCGTCATTTTTTCCTCTCTAGATCAAAAATGCAGTCCGAACAGCTCAGGCGCTTGCATTAAACAAAAACGAGGGACTATCAATGGAGCACCTCAAACTTGTGCTTGCCGTTACCGAGGGATTTGAACAGGACCTTAAAGGAACTGGAAATTTGGACAGTAAGGACCGTCCTCCCAAATTTGCAACTTGTTCTCAAGAAGCTAATTTAATCCTAGGCATGATGAGTTACGCGTAAAGTTAGCCTTTGAACTATCCCTGCCCATGGATGGCGTCAGTTGGTCTATGGGTGGACAGTTTTTTCCCTTTGTTTTGAGTGGTTGCCAAGTCCTTTTCTTTTTGATATGGAGACCTTTCCTGAGCATCCGGATATGGGCTTTAGGTAGGAGGCTATCTTGACGACGGATGAAAGCTATTGGACTAATGCAGGGTGGGGCATATTTATGCGTATACAAGCTGTCCCCTAGAATAGCCAAATTGTAGTCTCGATATATACCTTTTGTATAGTACGTAACCCAAGCCAACCAGCGGCGCTACATGAGTTTTTGCTCTTCGGGAGAGAATGAGTTAAAAATGGAGTCTTGATTTACGTGCTTTTTTTTTCCTTCGTATTTTCACGTTAGAATATTTCCTACCGAAAAAACTGTTTTCCTGTTTCTGTTTTTTCCCGTTTTTACCGTTTTCTCTGACCGTCGATCGGTCACCGGAGATGATCCCTCGGTCCTTTCCTCCTTTCATTCTTCCTTCACCCCCCAGATTCGCGACTCTCTAAAAAGGTTGGAGCTATGATGGTGGAGAGTTTCTTGGGATTCTTATTCTTTTCTGCGTCTCCGGACGTGTCCTATATATACACAATCTTGTCTTTACAGAAAGAACCTTTCTTCCACAACATGCTCCGCTATTCTCTCCTATCTTCCCATACTATCCAACTCCTTAGAAGTTTCCCGAAACTTCTTTCCCCTATTTCCATCCATTTCGTCTCATCCTCTAACACTACTTCTTCAACCTTCTGTGATCCTGCACAGTCCTGATACCGCCCGTTGTTTCCTATCCTTCATAGTCTGATCCATATGCGTTCCAACTCCTCGTAAATCTCAACCACTAACCACGAGTCTTCCCTAGTGCCAATTCCTAAAACATCCTAAACGTTCCTCCTTAAGCTAACGTCTCAACCAAACATATCATTCCTCCGCTGATACCATACTAGCTCATAGTGCAACCGTTATCAAACCCAATTCCCCTCAGCCATGTCCCATCAGTGTTCCGACTATCGATCAGGTATGGAACCTTCGTGAATCTTAACATAGGGTCCTACAAGGCCCTGCCGCCGGAGTGTCAAAGGCGGAGGGGAAGGTACTGCCTCTAAGACCGACCCTGGGCTGTGAAACCCCCGGGCTCTAGTAGTCAGCTGGGAAAGCGTGTCTCTTTAGGGGGTGGCAGTGCTTTCTGGGAGCACGGGTGAGACTGCAGGTGGTGCCAGGGGGCAGGTGAGATGCAAAATAGCTGGGGACAAATGTGGACAGGATGAGTGATTTTTCGTGATTCCGGCTCTACCCATACCTGCTCTGAAATCTGGGAAAACAAACGGAATGAATGAGCCAGGTAGGAATGTTGGGATATAGTGGGGGCCGCGAGATGCTTCTCGTCGGGCTCGTGCTATTGTTCTATCGTCTGCGCCGCCTCCGGGGATGCGCTCAGGCTTCGGGAGTGTCCTTGGTACTGTGGGGCGAATAATGCGTTTTTCATGCACTAAATTGTTTTTATTTCTTTCTATGTACTTTTATAGTTTTATAGCGCAGGTAGTGGTGGACGGCTTGGCTGGAATGGTTGTCACGAAGCCGGAGCTTAGGGTAGGGTTCTTGGGGCTTGTAGCTATCACGCAGAGAGAGAGAGAAAACAGCGAGAACAACAACCTCAACGAGTGAGGACTTTCCGTATCGTGATCTTTCCTTGGTGAACTTATCGATTCTATCTATGTGCTTGGTGAATTCCGACAGTGTGTGCGGTTCCTGCCTCTACCGGTCTTTTCTTTTCTTTTCTTTTCTTGAGATTCGATCATTTACTTTCTCAAGAAAAGTATTTTGCTTTCAGACGGAACGTCCGATCGTACCCGTTTGTCCTTTTCAGTACCTCCGCCCGAAGGAAAGCGGAAGAGCCGAAAAGTGACAGTGAACGAGTAGCATGTCTGCGGGCTACCACATGTGTGAGCCTTTGTCTATGGTAAAGGGAAGGGGAGGCATAGGTAGGGGAGAGTGGACTGGTGTGGTGATCGATTAAAGGATAGGAGGACGACTTAGTTAAGATCATAGACTATTGTGCGTGGACAAATTAACCGAACACAAAAAGATGCACTTCAACTACGGCGGGTTAAACGTACTCCAGGTGCAAATGGGCGTTTGCGTTGCAACCGAGCTCCCAGCCCAACACTTCAAACCACAAAGGCCGGGTAACTATGCCCACAGAAGTGAACATTGTGAGAAAGCAAGCAATGTAAGAAATTTGTGAACTAAAAAAAGACCTGAAATAAATAAATAAAGCCTGAAATAGTTCGAGTTCCAGAAAGTGATATTCAAAAAGGAAAACTACAACTAGTAGTCCAACATGACAAACTCTTTGCTGTACAGGATAGATGTCTTAAACGATACTCAAAAATAAGCCTTGCCTGGCCATGTGAAGATGAATTCCATTCTATATGTCCGAAAAGGTTATGGAATCCTATTTAGTCCCATTTTGGCTCTGGCATAAAACTTGTGAAAACTATTAATAGATCACCACTATGCCAGTGAGGGATGGTGCCTGCAGTCATAAGGGTGCTGCCACCAAATACAAGTTGGAAACACTACTTACAAATTTAATACTTAGCTAATAGATCTAAACTTAATGAGATTGAAAAAATTCTATAAGGGTCAGTAGAGTTTGCCCTAGCAGGAATAACTTACCTATTAAGAGTGAAGTAGGTGGCTGAGGTTGACAGCATATCTGAACACAATCTTTATAAGTAATCAGAATCCTGGAGCCATCTTGGAGACAATTCAGAATACCAGATGAGTGTACATTTTCAAATATGTTATACTAATTGAAACAAGGTCAAGAGAATACTACTCCGCTCATTTTCTAGTTGCATATCAATAGGAATGCATGATATTTTGACAGCTTAATATCAGAACTGTTCACTCAAAATTCTATATTACAATTAATATGTGAGCAACAGGGCTCCATATTAATATATAGTCTATCATGATGAAAAGATCAAATACTGCTTACTGTGGAAGTGGGGACACGAGAGTGAAAACAGCAGTTTAGGGAATCTCTGAGTTGAGTAAGGCAGGTTTTCAGACTTAAATGGTATTGGCACTTTGTTCTGATGAACTCAATTACTAAGAAGATATTTCTTCAATAGAGAAGTGGAGGTAGCATAAAGATTAGTATAAATAGTGGGCCTCGCTACTGATGGTGGAAAAATTATAAAGAAATATGCAAGAGACTGTAACAATATAACAAGTTAGTGAGTTATAGTTCACTCTTTGATATTTGACTACATCTTACTTCTTTACCTATACCAAATGATTATCTGCAAGCCTTTATAACTATTCATCCGTTGTCTCCAATATCTTTACCCTGGTTAGCTCAGAATCCTACTGCGTTAACTACCTTGTAACAGTACAGTCTCAGTACCTGAACCTTCTTGGCGCAAGTGTTTGTTATAAAAAAATAAAATAGAGTTTTACCCAGCAGGCTCCAGCCTCACACCCGGCTGGGGGGGATATTTTTCAAGTAATGCCCACCCCACCCCCATCTGAGGCCCACAGATACACATTCCTGAGACTAGGCCCTATTTGTTACCAGCTATTTTGTACAAGAACCTGTCTGCAGAATGGAGGGTGTGGGAACCTAAGTAGGGATAGTGGTAGGAAATGTGAAAAAATACATGATGCCATGGGCGGTTGAGCCAGGCGCCGCAGGAAAGCAGCCAGGTACACAAGTTTTTCAGGCCCCTGAGCCTTATAATGAACCCTAATTCAGGCACTATTGCTATAGAGCTAAAGCTAGTGAAAAGATAAAAATGTAAAAGAGATATTCCTACTTTGAAGCTAATACTAAATATTTTTTGGTAGGGGATTTCTCATAAAGAGCCTATAGGATAGATAAATACTTTGTCTTAATGGCTGCACCCTGCAGGTGGTGAGTGATGTAGAGGGAAGATCAATAGTATATTCATTTATAGTTTATCACTCATATATATTTTATTAATGTTTGTGAATACCTGTATTTTAAATACAACTGTAAGAACAAGATATTACTAATAGTATACTATATGACAATAAGTGAATCCAACCTTTTACTAACCACCAACCAGAGTAACTGCCTACTATTACTCAACTATCGCATTTTGTTTTACTTCTTATATAACTACTTGTCCAATTTGCCTCAATTTAGTTTTTTCAGTATATAAAACAGGTACAAATATATAATTCTCTACTTTAAGATATTATTTCTTTTAACATTTCACATTTTTAAGATAATATATTTTCTGTTAGAATTCACTCTGACTTGTCTACTGAATTAGACTATAATATTGTACTACTCTCTTGTGATTTTATTTTTTGATTAATATTAGTATTTATAACTATTTCCATATAATACAATACAAACAATGGTTAAGCTCCTTCATACTACCCAGCTTCATATTTTATCGCTCCTGTACCATACACCCCTCCCATACTACCTCTTTGTTACTAGTAGATAATCAATTATTAGATAGCTAAGATAAATTAATAAGTTTTTGTTTTTCAAACAACATTAGTGAATAACTACTCTCTCCTGCACTTACCCTTCATAAGGCAGACATTCACTAATCACATTGTTGAGGTTATGCACTAGCAGATACTAGCAAATCATACTTGTCTTCCATCTGATAAACCTGTAAGTTCTTATGCTAGCTGCTTCCCCTCCCAAGGAACTGGTCAGAACTCACACATGCTCTCAACTCCATTCCCAATAGACGACAGCTTTCTTAGATTGGATTTCACTTTGTCCGCTAGCTTTGAGATGTCCTACTATCATGGTAACTTGTTTTTCTGGTCATAGCTTTATGTACATTAGTTCAACTAATTATATAACCATTGAGAATTACAATATTATGGTGCATTTAATCATATTACCCATATTAAATTGCAACTAGCTTATCTAATTACGATATGATTATCTAACAAAATGATATCATAGTATGGGAGGAATAAAACATGAAAATGGGTGATACGGGAGACATTTACCGTAAAAACAAATATGAGATGCGTTAATTTACTTAATTGGGAAAAAAGTCCCCTTTTTTCTATGTTAGATTAGTAACTTCTCTTATTTTTATTAGTATTATTGTAACTATGAACAACCCCAATCTTTTAGCTAGTTAGATAAACTTTCTCTCTTAAATAATTGATATTTAAGACTCTATTAATTTTATACAATCTTTTTTTGGCCTCATAAACTTCCTACATTGCATACTCGCTCCAGGTTCACTTTTGTAGGCATAGTTACCCGGCCTTTGTGGCATTGGGGTGTTGGGCTGGGGCTCGGTTGCAACGCAAACGCCCATTTGCACCTCGAGTACGTTTAACCCGCCGTACTTCAACCAAACACTCCCCAGCACTCCGCAATTCAACCCTACGTAAAGAAATTCCTATAGCTTGGCTAGAACCAAGCCGCCAGGTTAACCTCTTTTTGTTTAAGATACTAGGTCTCCTATTCTCTCTAGTTAAGGCAAATAGTAATTTTTAGTTTTATTTGGCTATCAGTGTGCTAGGGTTATCGAAGCGGTGTTGTCATAACTCAATACTTTCTTTCTTCGCTAAATATTCGGTTAATTTTGTCCACGCACACAACACTCATATCTTTATTGAAGGTTGCGCAATAGCGAAGAGAAGACGAGAATAAGCGAACTTCACCACTCATCCATGGTCGTGCGCTAGCGATCCTGTTTCCTGTTGTGTTAACTCTTGACGTCTCGTTTTGTTGTCGCTGTCGATCTGTTAATCCGTTTTATGCCTTTTGTTGAGGAATGAGTGTCAATAGGGGGATTTAGCTGGTTCGGCAAAGGAGGCCTAGGTTTTAGGTGAACAAAGGGGATACTGGTTAGGCAAAGAGGGCCATTAGGGTAACGGGAGTGGGATAGTGCACCCGTCTGTGAAAGATTTAAAAATACCGTAGCCCATTTACGTCATCTGGGCTACAACCGCCCGGTTATCTATCATGTGTGAAATTTAATCACATTATTCCTAATTAGTCTCCAAACAAAAGATTTCATGCTCTCTTTTTCCCTTCTACAAGTGTCAAAACTACAACCTTTTTTGCCAATTCTGCTTCAATAAATAGCCTAGGTATTTGACTTCAAATTACACCTTAGGTATCCATCACAGGACCATCCATAAATTTGTGAGAAGCATTTAAAGACAAGACAGCTTCTAGGAGGGTAAATACCCGCCTGGGGGTGACAGAAAATTCTTCGGGTATTCCCACTAAACTCTTTGCAGAGTTTGCCCGGCCCAGCGACCAATGCGCCGAACCAGCTAAATCCCCCTATTGGGTTTGTGTGCTGGATCCCTCTGCTCGAGTACCGTATTTGAATGCGGGCGTGAGACGTGGGTGGCTAGCGCAGCTGCCGCATTATACTCGAATAGGGCAGCATCAGCAAGTTTAGGCAATTTGGTTGGCTGAGCCTCGGTCTGGATTTAAATAGGGGCTATTACTTGTGTGGATGGCTCGCTCTGGCGTGGAATACGATAAATAAACCCCCGCACTTTCTAAACAGCCCTATTTTACACTTCTCCCAGGTCATGCCTCCCACCTAGAAGGTTAACGGAAAATAGCTTGTCTTCCCGCCGCCTATGTCCCCTCGCGCAAACTCACTACTCTCATTCACCGATCGTGACAATTTTGTATGCCTTTGGGACGAGACATATCGGCGGTGGTCTGACTGGCTGGAGACAGCTAATGATCTAGTAGTAGGCCTCGAGAAGTTTTATCCGAAGCTTTTCGTTTGGTGCGCGAGCATCAGTTGCATGCATTACTTTGCATGAATCAGCCCCCGGCGGTAGTAGAACCGAGCTAGGTTTCCTTTAGCCATGTGTCCACCGTGCGATTAGAGGGATCCAGCAGTCTGACGAAATCCTTGAAAGATGTGCCAAGAGTGGACTGGAGAGCCAGGGTGCGGCAGCAAGAAAATTATGAGTTCCAGCAGCTAAGACCAAGGCCAAGGAAAAGTAGTGCAAAAGGAGTTAGTTTGTAGACATACCAAATATAGAAATTGAAAACCTCACGTTATGATGACCCCACTTCTCATCATCAATACTGTGAATCTTTTTCAACAAAGATATCGAACGCTTCCTACCATGTCATCAGAATCCATAAGAAACGAATCAGCTTCAGAACCTCCTCAAGCTCCGGTTTCTCAAACAGGACCTCCACAGTTGCCAGGGCAACAGGCATGGGCTCCAGTGACTCAGACTCCGTTGTCCGAGTCGGATCTAGAAGAACGGAATCGCTACCACCACTTCCATCGAGAGTGGATTGTCAGGACCTACGGTGTTCAAGCTATTAGCCTTCCACCGCAGCAATTCTATCAAGATCCGACATATCCACCTTATCTTCGAAATATTGGGATATCGCTTCTTGGTATGTACATACAGAAACTAATAATCAATTTTTAATATTTCCATTTCCAAAAAAAAACCAAAAAAACCAAAGACTGAAAGGAAATATATAAACGAGATTACTTTGTACATAGTAGCTGACAAGAAATAAATACAGATATAAACAATATAGATACAAGAAATAATACTATACAATATGAGCAAAATAGAGCAAATCCTGCCATTGTCCGAGTACAACAACAAACCGAGATGGCGATACGAGATTCACAGCAAGAAACAACGGTTCCCTGGGAAAGTAATCCTATTGCAGGGTCAAGTCAGCTCCCTATTATCCGAAACCAGTTTCCATCTACGCAATCAATCCATACTCAATTACTGTCCCCCCGCCCGATTCCTGTAACACCCAAAAACCGCCTAAGTCAGCAGCAAAAATTAGTAGTAGTACGCCACTGTATTGCAGCTGTGGAAGACTACAAAATGATGGGCAAAACGGAATTTTTTGGTATACAGAGGGAGATTATTAAACGTACTGAGGGATTTGATTGCAGTGTTGAAGCGGTAATGGGAGATATATTAATTCAAGCAAAAGTAAGTTAGTCACATCTTAGAGAAAATAAACAAAGTAAAGAGATCAACGAAAGGAAAGAAAAAAAGAAAGAAAGAAAAAGAAGAGTTAAGATAAAATATTAATAAACAATGGGGAAATCTTTACTTACGATATATATTAGGTTCACCAAAATGCTTGTAGCGAGTCAAGATCAGGCGTTGCTGTTGCGGCAACTGATCTTGACCAAGTAGCGGTGATGTGGTCTGAAATTGTAAAAAAAAAAGAGGAGGTATTAGCAGGGGAGAAGGCAGGGGAAAAGGACAAACCCGACAATCAAGAAACTCTATCACGTCTTCGATTAGCCATGACCCAAAGATTAGCTGAACGCGAACAAATTGAATTAAGAGAAGGGATAGACTCACCAGTATTGGATACAGATATGATGGAATTAGAGGGAGAAGGAAATGAGGAAGGGGAAAGTAATGATACCGAAGTGGAGGAAGGAGTAGGAGCAGACGGAAAGGAAAGAGGACGAGGAAAAAAGAAGCGAGAGTGGAAGGAGCGGCCGGGAGCGGGAATGTCTGCTGGGAAGCGCCAACGGTTAGCACAAGACCAAGACGAAAACCTTCTACGGGCATTGGAGGTACAAGATGAAAAAGCAGGCAAGTTATACCAAGAAACACTTACTGCAGGTATCGATAAGTTAGTAGATGCAATTGCCAACGCAAGTCAGCCAACTCCAACCACAGTCTTCGGAGGAGATACCAGACATGATGAAAGTGCAGAGCAAAGAAGAGAAGAAAGACTTACCGAGCATGAGAAAAAATTAAATGAGCTAATGGAGGCTCAAAAAAAGGTACAGCAAAAGTTGGAAGATTCGGTGAGAGAGCAAGCAGAGGCAGAAAAGCGGAGCGAAGACAGGCAAGAGAAAATGATGGAATTACTTCAACTTTTGGCAAATAAGTCAATGTAAATATTGTTTGTACTTTTATTTTGTGTTTTATTTCTTTTTTTGTTTATTTTCTTAAGCTTTATTAAGTTGTCTGAGTTTTGGCTTTATGTATGATTGATTATTTAAAAGTTTAAAATAAATTTCTACTCGAAGTGAAGATACTCAAAAATTGTTGGCGGTTGGCAGTCAAACTTAACACTAGTAGCTGAACCCCAATAACAAGTATGTACATTTGCAAGGAGAATACAAACTGCATAATAACTTCCTACTGGTGATAGTCCAACTTTAAAGTTTAACTTATTTCCCAAAAATCCCCATTGCATCAGAGCTTTTCCAAAACCCCATTCCACACTCATCCGTTGTCGTGACATGTGTTTATTAAATTGGCGCTCGGCGGGGGTCATATCGCGATTTCGGAGATTGCGGTAGGCACCAATTATTCCTGGTCCTAAAAAGTAGGCTGGATCACCGTAGACTAAGGGCTGTTGTCCATTTGGTAACTGGATCGTAGAACATATATCTCTTCCAAATTGTGAAATACTGTACATACTCCAATCACCTAAGGTACCCTTGTATGGTCCTATAAAATGTACATTAATAAACTAATACTACTCACACTTCAAAACTGTAAATTAGAAATTAGAATTAAAAGTAAGAATAGGAAAGAAAGAAATAAACAAAAAGAGGAGAAATAATTATAAACAAGTAATAAATAAATGGATAAACAACCTGCAAGATGGATGATTAAACCATCTGGTGCCATAATAGCCTGAAATTTAACTGAGTGGACCTTTTTATAACCAGAGTAGAAGAATTTCTGATCCATACTACTCGGTCGACAGATAGCTCGATGGGTACCGTCAATGAACCCATAGATTCTATTGCCCGGTGTGTCAATTGCGTTGCAATAGGTTTGTAGCCGCTCTGCTGTAAGTTTTCGAGTATCCCAGTAGAGGAAATCTTTTCTTTGTTCGTAGATATAAATCAATGTTCCATTAAAAACAGTCTCGATCCATGAAATACTACGACCAAAAACCTTTAAATTAAATATACATTAGCTATTAAACTTTACTATTACTTAAAGTAATTTATTCAAAAATCTAGAAAAATAGGGAAAGATAAACAAAACGTACATATAAATAAAAGTAAAAGTACAGGTAGATAAAATTAAGTTAGAAAAGAAATAACAATAAAAAGAAGTACACATACATCACAGCAACTCTTGTAGCGATTAGGAAAGGCTAATCGGAACAGAAGTACAGCCAAGCAGGTTTCTGGAGCTGCCTGGCAGCGATTTCTAAGCTCTAAATCCTGCAACTGAAATGCTCGTGCTAACTCTTGGATTTGAGCCTTCGTAAATCGAAGAAATTCAAGACACCATTTGTCACTTTTTGTTAGAAGATTAAACTGGTGCTTGGTGTAGGGAGGGCAACCGCGATTTGGACGAGAAAACTGTAACCGTTCACGCTGAATTTGGCGTCGGAGTGGGTTTGAACGAATATGCTGAATTGCAATGCGTTTTTTCCGTGATCGCTGTTGCATAAGCAAAAATGGGTCAATTAAAAATAAAGAAACTGCCGTAGCATAAACTGTGATTATTTTTTGTGCCATAATGTGTAGTTGTACTACTCTTTTTTCTATATATTCTGAGTATGTTACAGCTCTATATACCTACACACAACCCCGCTTTTTGATATCTAAACCCTGTCACCTCCTTCTCCCTTTGTTCTAGTGGCCTCTTGGCCAATATTTACATCTTGGCACTTGCCTCAACCCCCTGTCGCCCACAATTGGCCATCAGGGATGCTAACCATCCCTACCTCAAATGCCTCGCCCCTCTTCTTGGTATTTCACCTTTCCTCATTGATCATTGTTGCTGTGGTTACGGCATTTTCTACAGGGATTCTCACATTTGCTGGATCCCTCTATTGGAAGACGATCGGCATTTGAATTTTCTCTTGTACTCGTGATTGCCTGACGCTTGTAAAATGGACTGCTTGGGCACATAAGCTAGGGGCTGGTCTCACACTCAAGATTTTGATGGCATGCAAGAATGCAAATATTCGTCCTTCCTACGAGTAGCAATGCAATTTATAAATGATATCTCTTCACAGCATGAGATACTCTAATACCAGCCTCTTTGATCAGTCGCACCTGGCTGTCAAGGATGGTCAAAATTAAAAGAATCTAGCAGGGATAAGTGGATTGTCTGAGCAGGGGAGGTTTTGGTGTAAAAAAAGGTCGGAATTCAGAGAATTCCATCCGGCGCAGCAGGGAATCCTGTAGCGAGGGGTCCGTGACAACCTGGTGCAACTGTACTTGGAGAGTAGAGATGTTGCCCGGCAACTGGGAAAAATGGGGTTTTTTCTTCGATGAGGGTCGTAGTGCTCAGGCGGGACAGAGATACAAGTACTCGGGGGGTATATTAAAAATCGGAAACTACCCGTGGTGAAGCAGGGGTGATGGCAATCGGGCGATCACAATGTCTGGAAAGAGTGGCGGCGTTCTGGACATCTTAAAACATCAGATACCTTGAGAAAGAAACATCATTGAGGTTCTTGCCACATGAAAGCCTCTTGCTCTACACTACACACCGTCATAGGTTTCATTTCTCCTTCTTTATCCCACGGGTTTATGAAAGCAATCACTCTACGGGTTTATGAAAGCCGTTTCCTGTTCCTACTTTCCAAGTTTTCTCGAGTTCTGGTTGCCAAGCTA
>Ga0307510_10008984_pt1 | contig 11899 bp, 11 predicted proteins | sample 12_EM_MG_FD_207224 | JGI IMG/M metagenome (GOLD analysis project Ga0307510, IMG submission 207224) | Populus trichocarpa ectomycorrhiza microbial communities from riparian zone in the Pacific Northwest, United States - 12_EM | ecosystem: Host-associated > Plants > Roots > Unclassified | place...
CTGCTGATACACATTCAACTTCCGATCCCTGACCATCCCCTCATAACCGTCCTCCCCATACTTTTCCACGAGCCTAGAAATCCAATCCATCTCTCCAGGGCACAAAGTTTTCCTATTCTTCCTCTCGCCGATGGCAGCCTGCGCCTCCAACCTCTTGACAATGCCCATTTCACCCTTGCCTCCAGCACACCCCGTGAATTCTTCCTCTCCTTGCTCGGCCTCGTCGGAGTCGGAGTCGGAGTCCAGCGCTTCTTCAGCAGACTTGCCGTAAATGACTTGAATCACCTTCCCCTCTTCATCGCGGATGATTCGTGCTTCACCGGGCGCTAGCTTCTTCTTCTTCTCCCCTTTCTTTTTCCCCCCTCCATCCGGCCCCTTCCGCTGCGCAGCAGCAGAAACAGACTTCTCAACACCCCCCGTCGACTTCCCCAGCCTGGAAACTAGTCCCAATCTCCGATAATTCTGGGAGAGGGTTTGCTTGCGATCCCTACACCACACTTGGTTAACCGGTCAATTCAATTCGGAAGAAGGAAGCGCGGGAAGCGGGGCGAACCAACCAGTTCGCAGCGATGAGGGCGTTCCCGCTCGGGCGGACTTTGAAGATGCGCGGGTTTTTGTGCTTGGATTTCTTGGGGATTGAGCTTTTGTTTTTCTTTTTTTGGAGTTGACGGCCCATTTTTGGGAGAGGGTTTTTTGGAATTGTTTGTGGTGGTGGTCGTGGTAGGAAAATGGGTTGAAGGAATTGAGTGGGTGGGTGAAGGAGATATATTATTGTTATTATGAAAAGAATTTTTTTTTTTTAATGTGGCGGTGGGTTGAGGGTAAAGTCACTGGTGGGGTGTGTGTGTCAGCCACATTCGGGCTGACCGGAAGAAACCTAACCCTACCAGTACCTCCTGGGGACATCCCCCACTCCATTGAACAGCACGTATGATATCATACCAGGGACAAGCAAACCTCTAACCTATGATACCATACACCCGTGCCCGTAACCTTCCCTGCACACTCAAGAGCAACGCCAATTGACAACAGAACAACAAGAGACCTTTTTTTTTTGAATATTATACCCCTCTAAGGACATCGCAAAACCCCCATCGCAATTCACTTTACCAAACGATACAAAGAGAGGGCCATGGGAACCTTTACGCGCTCGACTCTACATACGGTACCGGCATACGATACAGCACCAGCCAGGAATCCAAAATCAAGTCCCCCAGAGGAAAAAGGAGAAAGAAGGGGAGGAAGAAGAAGAAGAAAAATATTTCCGAACAGAACCAAATTTACTCAAAATCGACTCCTTGCTGATCCTACCAACTCCGTTTCTCGATAGTAATAAAGCGAGCGCTGACGGGGGAACGGCTGTAAGGGAACTTTTTGAAAAAAAGAGTTGAATGCACATGATGTATAATAGCACTGTGCGGATCTACTCCAGGGCGTCTACCTTTCTCTATGGTCTATGTATTACTGTACTATGATGAGTGGAAAGGGTATAAAACCAAGTCAGCTTTTGGTGTATGGCACACATATTGTTCCCTTTCCCCCGGCGCTTGTCGCCTAGTTATCTATGTAATTATGATACTACATCACTGACCCAGCCGGCGGGCGAGCCAGCAAACTAGAAAGAGCCAAAAAGCCCTTTTCGTTTCGTAGGAAACCTATGATACTGTGCGCTACTTCCATCTTTTTTTTCCTCTTCTCAACTCTCCCTTCTCCCCCCTCATACCATGCCCTCCGGTGCAACATCAAAGTAGTCAAAATGTCAAAAAATCATCATCGAGAGGAAAAAAAAATCCTCCCGCCTATTTACCATTGTATCAAAAGAGAAAGTTTTTTATAAAAAAACAACAAGCCCCCTTTCCCGCCCGGCCCAGGTTCAATGACAGATATCTCCCAAACCCGGTATCAGTGTCCGTCTGTCTACCTCCATCCACTGGCCCAACCCCAATTCCAACATCAACGAGCAAAGTAAGAAAGCTAGAAAGTGTATACCGCAAAATGGGATGAAACAGAAAAAAAAGACTCCAAATGTAAATGGGAACGAAGGAAAAGAAAAATAAAGGGAAAAAAATAGCGAATGCAAGTACCGTCAGAACAAGTGGGAGAAGGAAAGAGTATAAAAAGTAAAGCAAGGATAATAATAGGCATCCATCCCCCCGACATAAAGAAAAATAAAATAGAAAGGCAGAAGGCGATCGACCCTGCACCTCCAGAAAGTCGTCAATATGAAGCGAGTGACCGATTGTGCGTGCGAGTGAGGCAAGGCAAGGCGTGGGAATCCCTGGCAACCACTCGTCGTGATATTATCTTCATATAGTACAACGTCGTCGTGGCGATCGCTCGTGGCAGGCAGAGGGGAAAGAAACGATGTGGGTATGTCGGTATGAGGGAAAACAGTGAATAAAAAGAAAAGGGAGGCAAGAGAGAGGGAGTGGTAGGGGCATTAACCAACAAAGAGTGTATCGGTGAGATGATGTCGTTTTTTTGGATTCGTAGAAATTAAAAAGGAATATTTATATGAAACAATAAAATTGATCCTGCCGTTAAAGGCAAAAGAAAAACTCCGCTGAATGAATTTAAGAAGAATGGAAAAATAAAATAAAAGGGGGATAAGTAGATGGAAGAGTGGAAGGGTCATTACAACGTTGTCATAATTAAACATTTAGGGAGAGGGAAACGAACGCTGCATATGACATAAAGGAAATATGAGAATCATCGTCGCTGTTGCATACTCGTACTATCCGATTCATCGTCTTTCACCAATCTGATGGAAGCACTTGTTCCTGCAGAGCCCCTGAGCCCAGATCGACTATTTGAGGGGGTAGGGAGTTTTCCACTAACAGCTCTTGCAGCTCTTGGGAGACTGCTACCCACTGCATTGGCCCCTGTCCCAACGGCAGCACCCATAGAATTCCTCTTCACGCCAGTCATACTGGAGCCGCTGGGGTTCCTCTTAATCGCACCATAACCTTTCATAGGAGATGACCGCTGGGAATTATTATGCTGACCTGTTGCCGCTGAACTGGGACCCAGTCTGGTTTTCTGCGTCGAAACCGCCGGCGGATCCGGGAGCGGTCTCGAGACGGAGGCACTATAGCTTGTAGACGGCCCGGATGGCGGAGCCGGATGCCGCTTCATCTGCGGATCGCTAGACAATGGCCCAGCAGTTCGAGGACGTGACAAAGTCTTCCTTCCGGTAATGAAGTCATGGTACATGGCCTCATCTGGCTTCATCCTCTTTTCTGGATCCCATCGAAGACACCTAGTGATAAAGTCTAGGAAGGCCTCATCATCACACCTAAGAATAGCAGTAAGCGTTTTAGAGCTTGGCCGCCGACGTTTTCCCTTAGATGAGACAATCATCCGAGGTTTCCCAAACGAATCTAGGTGATATTAGCAAAAGAGAAAAGGTGGAGACTTAAGGGAAGACTAACCGAAGAACAACTTCTTCCTTGTGCTCTTCTCAATCAAATGCTTCTCCGGGGGGCCAAAAACCTCCATGATACATGCCAACTGTTCTTGTTCATTCTCTCCGGGGAAGATAGGATACCCTGTTAGTAGCTCCGCCAAAATGCAACCCAAACTCCACATATCGATTGGCATCCCGTAAGTCATACCGAGAATGACTTCCGGTGAGCGATAGAATCGAGATTGAATATAAGTATACACTGCAAAGCCCGTAAGTTGCCATGCTTGTACGTTTGATTGTGCCAGTAGGAAGATTACCTTTTTCATGCTCAAAACAGCTGCTTCCAAAATCTATGACCTTAATCTCCGATTTAGCAGGGTGAGCCAGCAATATATTCTCTGGCTTCAAGTCACAATGAATAACACGATGCCCTTTAAGGAGGACTAAGCTGCTCAACATTTGCTTGGTAAACCTTCTGATAAGTCGTAAAGAGAACCCTTTGAAGTCGTTGGATTTGATGAACTCGTAGAGATTCATGCCCAGCAGTTCAGTTGAGATACACAGATGTCCACGAAAATAGAAAGATTGCGTAAAGTTGATAAGGCTATGCTTGCCATGAGGATCCTATGTCTTGTCAGCATGCCAAAAGATTTCCGGCATCGGGCACCCAAGGACGGAGATCATACCCATTCCTTCAACTTCTGCAAGATATTGACCTCGACCAAGGCCTGCTGATGAAACCTCTTCTTGTTCCGAATGATTTTAACAGCTACAAGCCCTCCTGTTTTGTGGTCAACGCATCTAACCACTTGACCGAAACTACCCTTTCCGAGAATATCAACAATCTCATATCTGTAAGCTAAATGGTCTCCTTTCACGATAGTATAGTCGCCTCGTTCGTCATCATATCCAAAGTTTGGCAGAGCAGTTGAATTGAGATCCCCAACATGCTTCCTTGCCCCCGAAGTCCCCGTGAAATAAATCTCCTTGAAATCAACAATCTCTCCACGCTCGTAGACGTTGAGAACGATAGTCCGAAGTGCCTGCGGCGCAGACATTCTATCCTTTGGTACAGCCCTGCGTTTCAACTCCTCCAACTCTTGAGCCATGGCATCCAAATTCTTGCGTTTGCTAGCAATCCGTCTCATTTCCTCCTCTGCAATCATATCGTCATGGTCCATGCTTGGGTCCGTAGGAACTGGTACTTGGTTTCTACTGCGTAGCTGCCCCAGTGAACCTTTATTGCCCAACATTTTTGACATTGGGCTGAGAATTGAACTAGCCGTCGAGTTCTTGGCTGGGGGTGGGGGAGGTTGCGCTTTCTCCACACTTTCCACCCCCTTATCCTTACTAGTTCCCTCAGTTCCCCAACTATTACTGCGGGCATGGTCGTGTTGCCCAACAAGAATACCATTCCCAATCGAGCTCTTCCTCCTCCCCTGGCCTCCGGCTGCTGCTGCGCCGTGTGGCCCTCTCACTGGACTAGGCGGTTGATGCATAGGTCCCGCCCATGTTGCAGAAGCTGGTAGCTTGGGCGGTGGCATATTGTCGTATTTGGAGGCCGCTTGGTATTCATCCGCCCGTTCAGTTGCAGCATGGCTATGCTTACTAGAACTGCTCTTCTTCCAACTCAAGCTTAGCTTCCTTCTAATCGAGCTAGAACTAGAAGGCGTATCCGAAACATCTTCTTGTGTATTCCTTAATGAGTCTTGGCTCTTCCTAGTTCTGCTCTTGTTATTGTCTCTTGAAATTGGCAACGGCATCCCTAAGATCCTTGCGCTTTTATGGTCAATTGTTTTGCCTTCATGTTCGACACTCTTGGGCAAAGAACTAGAGATATATGGACTGATGGTTTGCCTCCCCATCCTGCTACTTGCTGAAACCGGAATGCTACTGCTAGCGCTGGAACCCGCCCTTAAAGACATACCTGATGGGCTATCACTTATGGGTTGTGCAGTTGCATTATTGATGGAACTAGTACTCCGGTGGTAGGCCGCTTCGTCTCGGTCCCTCCTGCCGAAAAATCCTGCCTTAGAAGCTGTCATTGGAGTGCTTGGGGTTTTTATGCTCCTCTTTGGAGGTGGCGTCAATTCTTCTGAATCTGATTGTGGACCGAGCGCATTGACCCGAGCGACTGTCGGTGTGCTCAGAGGTAGAAGGTTCAACGGTGGAAGGCGCAATGGCACAAGGTCCTTTTTTCTCAAACTCGAAGACGAACTTTTAGGCTCTAATGTCTGCACCGCACTGCCTAGACCTATACCCCCTAATGTCATTCCACGTCTCCTCCTTGTCTCCCTATCCGTCCTTACAAGCTTTTCCTGCTTTTCCTGCTTCTCCCTCTTTTCCTGCCGCTCCTGTCTCTCTGGCTTTCGGGGTGTTTCCGGAGCTTTGGGCTTCTCAGGAACCTCAGGTTTGGTGGAGGCATCTAAGAAAGGTTCCATGTCAAACATCTCAGGTTCCATTGGCAAGCTAGATTTCCGCGGACCGAACATGCTACTCCCGCTCTTTCTGCCCCCGTTATTTCCAAAATCCGGAAACTGAAGCGTGTTGGGATCAGTCCCGACCAGTTCAACTGGAGAAACCAAATTCTTTGGTAGAGGGGGAACAGGAGGTATTTCCTCCTCCCGCTCTGCAGCTCGTGGTGGTTTTGGCAATCTAGAGATTGCGAATGTCTGACTCAGCTTAGGCTGCAAGGATGCCGAGCCTATAGAGGTTCGAGCAGAAGTGCTTGTAGAGGCAGTAGACAGCCCTGAACTATAAGATTTCCTCTGCGGTTCGGGTGTAGTCGCAGATGAAGAAGGAGTGATACTCTTTCTCGGAATCATTGAAGGACTTCCTGGTGTCGATCTCGCTGACTCTGCGTTAAATGGCATTGAGGGGGGAGTTGGTGTATGGATGATCGAGAGCCTCTTGAGCCTCCTAGCATCCGTAGGACTGACCGTTCTGGCGCCCAATCCAGAAGCATGTGGAATTGTAGATATCCTACGAGAGGATCCAGACATCGGGATACCTGATTTTCCCGGGGTTCCAAGCTTGCTGACGCTTGGAGATTTAGGCGACTTTGGAGCATAAGCTATCGTTGAGTGTCGGGCATGTTCAGGGGTTAGTGATGGTTTTAGTGGTTGCCCTAGCTGTTGCGTTTTTGGAGGAGGCTGCAAAGACTTCGATTTGGTATTCCTAGAGGAAACAGGTGCCCTATAGTTTGCATCCAAGTTCCTAGAATAGCCACTCCCGGGAATGTACTCTTTCTGCGGCATTGGCGGGGTTAGCGAACTGCCTCCCGGCGCAGCATTCGGCCTCCTCCGTTGTCCAGCTCTGATGGAGTTTTCTGGCTCGATTGTTGTTGCCGTCCTACGATAAGTGGACGACGATGTCGCAGATGACAGGTTAGACGCGTTGCTTTGTCTTCGATTCCGATCCCGGTAGTTGTCCTGGGCTTGTGGGTTGTTTGGATACTTGGAGACACTAGGCCTTCTGAGAATCGACTGATTTGCCTGGTTTACTAAAGAGCCTGCAGAATTTTTTTGATGACCCTCCTCTCGAGCGGTATCACGGCCAACACTCCTTTCAGCACCGCCTCCATTTCCACCACGCCCTGGTGTAGGAAACCGGCTTAGTTGATCATTGTCAATGATGCCCCGATGAACATCCTCCAAATTCACAGACGGGGAAAAACCAAATGGCTCGCCAGCTTCCTGCGCCCCCTCCGAGCTCTGCCCAAACGCATAAAATGTTGTCACGTTGCTTTCGGAAGAGCCGGGTGGTTGGAGATGTGTGCGAGAGCTATTACTAGCAATACTATTGACGGGAGATGAAGCATGTTTAGACGAGACGTCATTGTCCCTATAAAACCCACGACCATCAGATCAAAGATTCGGGAAGCCGGGACAGAAATTGCCGCCAAAAGTACGGAGAGACTTACGATTTCAACGAGTAATCCTGACCTCTCGTGATCAGGGGTTTCTGATCATTGCGGTGAGAACGCGCAACCTTCTGTGGGGAGCGAGGTTCCCGCAAGGAGGGCTTCGACCGAGGGAGGTTGTTGGTTTCCGGATGAGACTTTTGAAGACGCTTGCGTTGTCTTCCTTCCGCTACACCGTTGATATCATCAGAATCGCCCTCTCCCTTGGTGGTGGAATCTGAAGCCCAAAAACGAAAACCATTCTCACCCAGTGAAATAGAACTCGTACTCGAATCATCCCCCTTCGAAGACGCAGGGGAGTCCCGGCGCAGAGAGTAAGCTGTAGTCGTGGTCGTAGTCGTTGGGTTCGTCAAATTATTAGATGCGGAGTGCTGTGGTTGTTGCTGTACTCGAACCGGCATGACGGATCACAACGCTCTTCCTGAAAGAGCGTTGGTGACGGTTGACAAGTGTAATGAAATGCCTAGCGTGTATCGTGAAAGGAAAAAGAAAGCGAAATAAATAAAAAATCGAGCAATGAAAAGGGGCGGCTGTGGATTGTCGTGCCGAGAGGGTGAGAAAGAAAGAATAATCAATGACCCTGGTGGCCAAATGAAAAGTACAAGAGGGTGAGAGAGGCAAGAAGGAACGAGAGAAATGATGCTGTAGAGATAGGGAGACCTGTCACCGGTGTAAACAGATCTTGGACTAACTAGACGTTGAATCCGTGACGCTGTGACACATGGCGGAGATGAGAGAGAGAGAGCGAAGAGAGAGCAGGAGGGAAAGGTGGAGGGTGAACGAACGAATGGAAGCGTGAAGGTCGTGGAGGTTAGATTGGGATTGGAAAGTGTGGTAGAGGCGGATGGGGGCGTTGGGCGTGCTGGAAGCAGACAGAGAATGTAAGGGTAGCCCGTAACTGTAGTGATGCGAGATCTCAGGGCCGTGGATTTTCCCTGGAAGGATCAAGGGCTAGATAGAGAGAAAAATACACAAAAAGAGAGAGGGCTAGCTAGATTACATGCGCTTTGGTATGATATAAGATTGTTTTTTTCTTTTCCTTCCTCTTCTTCTTTTTGTTCTTCTCCTTTCCTCTTTTTGTATAATATCTCTCTTTTTTTTTCTTTCCCTTGCTCCCGATACTTCTCTGCCCTGTGTATCCCCGAGTTGTATTTTCCTATTATTTGCGAGGAAAACTTGAGGAATCTTTTTAATCTTTTTCTCTCTCCTTTCCCAGCCCCTTTGCGAATATCAGAAGGAAAAAGAGAGAGAGGTAGCAGGTACGGTAGGCGGAAATGCGGGAGGGATTAGGTAGGTGGAGGGGAGCACAGGCGAGGAAACGAAGTGAAGAGGGCTCAGGGGAACATGGGGAACATGGGGAAGGAGGAGAAACAGTTGATGAGCGAGGTTACCATACATACAGTACTCAGGCTTGCAGAAGAGAACCCTCAATCCTTGTCCATTCTAATTGGCTAATTTCCTACACAGCAGCATCTCCGCAGCATCAAGGAAAACAGCGGTATGCAGGAAGAAAAAAATACAGACAGTGAGAGAAATCTCGTAAATTCTATCCCTTTGGTTTGTTCGGTTTACTTGTCTTCTTTCAGCGGCTGCTACAAAAAAATTATGGGCTATCATACAAACAGGGAATGCGATAGGTTGGTCGGTTGCCGTGGCAATGCAGAGATGTTGATGCATAAGACCATGGCTTTCCGTCTGGTTGGCTTGAGGCTTTAGCGAGCTCTCCTCTTTTCCTTTTTTTTTCATGGCTTCGAGGCTCTCGTTGTCCATGGTCAACAAGACCACCGCTACGGCTGTGGTGGCGGAGAGCTACTGCACCGTAGAAGGCGATATGATACCGGTACGTGCTAACTCCCCCCCGTGTCAGTCACCGCCGTTATGCTCACTAATAATACCGGTAATAACAGTCACCGTCATCGTCTGATACTTGTGCCCAGTGTAGAATTGAAATATTGATATACCGGATCATACCGGCGCAGTGGTCAAGCGCACAAGTGCTGTGCTGGTACCGGCAAATGCACCACCCCCTTCCAGACGGGAGTCACTGTGCTCTTTCGGTTCATTGTTCAACCATTGCACGGGGTTTCTCCTTAGGCTTTCGTGAGAATGAATCCACCGGCACTGGCAGCAGGAGCTTGTTAGTCCAGGAATTGCCCATTACCAATCTCACTTGGAATTTAGCCTTTCAAGCCCTGCGGAATTCGGGGTTGGCAGCAGACTTGAGTTCAGGGGCTATTGCGGGGGAAGCTCATGCCTTCCAATGTGAGCTTCCAAGATCGCAGCAATGGCCAATGGACTGCTTTCCGGTCGGACAGCGAGCTGTGTTTTCTGTGTGGGGGAAGGTTCAAGGAGTGAAGGAAATAGCGGCGTTTCCCGGCAGTGAAACAGCACCGCAAACTCCAATGACCAACAGGTAACACAATGTCAACTTAATGCAGCTAACCAGCCGGCATCATAGTCTCTCTACAGAGCCGGGTAACTTGCCTACACTCGTGAGACGTCATCCTGGTCTTTGGCACATGCTTGCAATCCAACCCAAACTTAACCCGTTATTTACTTGGACTCTTCCTTCACTTGGCCCTCTCACCGTTGCCCTCACCCCCCATCGCAAACACACACCAGCAAACCCTAATAATATTCCCCCCTCCAGAATGGACGACTCTCTTACTGTCGATTATGATCGGTACTATGACAGATCAAACTCCCTGGGCGACCCGGAACAACAGCAAGAGCAACAGCAGTCCCAGCGGCCTTCTTCGTCTCACGCCTCACCTGTGCCTTCGCCGTTACTTGGGCTCGGTAAAAATCTCGGCTTCCACAAACCACTCCATTCACACCGTCACAGTAGATCGCACGGGTCTGAGGACGATATGGGCGTCGAAGCTTCGGGCTCGGGTGGCACAAATCCAGGCTGGCAGGAACGCATACTTTCAAAGGCGTTACAGCAAATGCTACCAAGCGACTATTCGGTAGAGGATTATCAGGAGCCTCGGGACAAGCGGAAAGACAAGGATAGGCCCCAGTTTAGTTTAGCGTTGATGAGTGGTAATTTTAGGAAATTTAACGCAAGGTAATAATCAGCCCGTTCCTTAATCTATTGACCGGTTTGTAGCAACTTTTGACGTTCGGAGTGTCATTGTGCAGAATTGGTGTTGTGTTTGTCTTCCAACATCGCTTGTTTCGTCTCCTGCAGTGGCGGAAGCCTACGCACACGATGTCGGCACTAGCCGTGTACTCTTTTGTTTGTCTGGATCCATACCTTCTAGCAGTTCTTCCAGTAGCTGTAGTTCTACTGTTTATCATGGTCCCCAGTTTTATAACGAGGCATCCGCCGCCGCCGAGTATGCCGATGGAAAAATATACGGCGCACGGCCCGGCCATTGCGCCACCCCCCGAAGTCAAAGCAGTCAGTGAGATGAGCAAGGTAATATTGGCTTCATAAAATTGCCGATTACCGAAGGGCAGTGCTAACGAGCATTCTCAATATTTAGGATTTTTTCCGTAACCTTCGCGATCTACAGAATACCATGGACGATTTCTCTGTTGCTCACGACAAGATAATTTCTCTACTAGGTCCTCCAACTAACTTTTCTGACGAAGTCGTTTCCTCAGCTGTCTTCATCGCCCTATTCTTCATATCCATTCTCCTATTCATCACAGCGGCTCATCTCCCTTGGCGCATGATCTTCCTGGTGACAGGTTGGATTATATTTTCAATGGGACATCCAACTCTGCAGGGGATTCTGATAGACGCACACAATACCCATCTTTTACCACGCGAAGCTTCAGCTTCCGTGACAGCAGGTTCATTCATCCACAGAGACATCATCCTCGACGCTGCTCCCGAATGCCGTGAGGTTGAGGTATTCGAATTACAAAAACTTACGTCTGGCGGGGAGTATGAGTCATGGATATTCTCCCCCACACCATATGAACCCATGAGTGCCCAACGGATAGCCCACGAAAGACCAAAAGGGACTAGATTCTTTGGGGATGTCAGGTGCCCCCCTGGCTGGGAGTGGAAAGACAAAAAATGGACGCTCGACCTAGGTAGCACATTTTGGGTCCGGGAGAGGTACATTGGTGGGGTAGAGATCGAAGAGGAGGGTGAGCGGTGGGTCTACGACAGGGTAGAAGGCGAGCAGGGGGTGCGGGGAGAATGGAGACGCCGGAGGTGGGTGAGGCAGGTTAGCCGGAAGTACCAAATGAGGGTTGGCGAAAACTAGAGCGGTGGGACCTGCTGTTTACGCATGCCTTTTATTCTTGTTCTATTATTATGGCAACGGGGCGTTTGGTAGTTGATATAATGGGCATCGCTTTCCTTCTTCCTTTTTATTCCCTTTTAATCGCTTTGAATTATTTATCGGGGCTATGCACAGTACTGTGGGTAGGTATCGTACCACGTTTTCAAATGTGGGCATGCTCATAACCTATCACTCGAGCTTCCTGCCAGATGTCCGGCTATTTTATCCTGAGACACCCGGTACAAAATATGTTTTGTCCGGATAACAGTGCCGTAAAAGGATCCCAAGCAGCGCATACACAGCGTTCGTCCTTCACCGAATGCAGAA
>Ga0307510_10008985_pt1 | contig 11898 bp, 10 predicted proteins | sample 12_EM_MG_FD_207224 | JGI IMG/M metagenome (GOLD analysis project Ga0307510, IMG submission 207224) | Populus trichocarpa ectomycorrhiza microbial communities from riparian zone in the Pacific Northwest, United States - 12_EM | ecosystem: Host-associated > Plants > Roots > Unclassified | place...
ATGGATCATTGACTTCCAGCACGTCGGCGTGTTCCCGCAGGAATTCCAGACCTACGCCTTCTTCAATATTGGCAAGGGCTTTGCCGCCTGCGTCGGCAGAAAACTTGGTTATCAGCCTTCGAACACTTCCGAAGCGATGGTGCCGATCTCGAGCTTACTCCAGCAGTTTTGCGGGAATGCCAGCCTGGGTATGTGTTCGTCCAATTTTATGGGCACTTAAACCCAGAGCTAATATTCCCCTGCAGGAATCAAATGGTAGGCATATATCGCGGGGAAAGCCTCATGATTTGTAACTTGTTTGGCTCGGTAGTTGGTAGGGGGCTCTACCGTCGGTGCCGTGCATTATCTCTGTCTGTACTTTGTGGCAAGGAATAAAACAATCGACCAAATACTTAAGTTCCCCACGCCGTTTGCGGACCCTCTCGAACCTGCTATCTTATATGTTAGTCGTAAGCGTCAGGCCAAATCGTGAGAGGTTTTCGTAGGGGTCGACGTTGGTCTTTCCTGACCTTCACTGTTGTTCTCAGCCACTGCCACACGTCTGAGAACCGTGATCTCGTACTCGGAGCGTTTAGCAGTACCGGTCGAGAAGTGGTTGTGATCCAACCGGGCGCTGATACTTGTCCCAGTGCTCGCAGTTTGGGCTCAAGTCCGTGGATGACCGTTGTCTTGACCTGGCCACGAGCTCGACCACTTGGAAACGAATCTCTACCACGCTAGAGAAGGCTGGGGACGATGTGTATCGGTGCCGCACACACCTTCCACGACAGCCCTCAACATAACCTCGCCTCTTTTCAGACTTTCTCTCCCTCCCGTCTGTTTGACCCGCTCCATCCTCCCTACCAGCCGCTACACCAAAGCACGTGCAGGGAGTCGTGCGGGGCGCTGAAAACGGCGACGAGACATCCCCACCTCTACAAATAGATTCCAAGTGGTACGTTCGACGCGCTACGTTGCTTGCGTCGCCGACCGCTGACCGAATGCAGCATCCAAGACACTCTCAGATCTTTCTTCCATCCCATTAAGACCGATGATCCTCGCCCTGACTTCTACACGATGTACAAGAGGGAGGCGACCGAGAGGCTACGACACCGACTACACCAACAAGTATGACGGGGACCTCAATGCTACCTTGATATTCGTCCGTCGTTCATCACCCCCTTTTCTCAAATATCTCATCCGCCGGACCGCCTCAAATTCCGAATGCAAAGCTCGTGCGATCTCCTAAGACATCGGTCCATCGGCAGAGTAGCTTCCTTCGAGATACTAGGAGAGGCGCCTGCATCTGCCTGGATGGGGTCGTGGGGACCTGGTTTCTTGCGGTAACAGAGAATTATCGCACCTGGGGTTCCTCCATTATTGAGTTTGATTCATAAGGTCCAGATTGGCTCAATCTTGTTCCCGCCCTGGTCAGCCTCAGTAGCATTCCGTTATCTACAACCCCACCAGCGGCATCTGTGTATTATCTACAACAGTCGTGCATAAGTAGTTGTTTCATATTTTGAATCCAGCTGGCCGTATCTCCTCCCATGCGGGCCTCAGTCCCGGGCTCTGCCGCTTGTCGGTCCTAGGCCACACAAGTCCGAACTGAAGCTCGACCCTACCGAGCGAAGGCTCTCCCCAGCACGTCCTCGCATTTCTTATCTGACTTTACTGTCAGTGAGTTTGCCAGTTCGACGGGCTCCTTATACTGGAGATCAGTCTACAAGGTTGATTAGAGTAGCAACATGATACAGAAGGGGAAAGGGACGACGGCGGAAACAGAGGAGACGAGAAGGAAACTACAAGAAATTAAGAGTACGCGACATCATGAGTCGAAAAGGGCGTTGGATCAAACCGATAGCCACTCACCTCCACGACCACTCGTCACCCGTGCCACTACCGTCGGTCAGCTCGTCGAACTTGACTTGTATCGCCAGGTTCACCCGCTGACCCGTATTTCGAAATGATATGCTTCCAGGGGCTTCTTGATGTATATCTGCGCCTCTTAATTATGTGAATCGTGAATAGGCACGCCGGCGTGCGTTCCTCACGATAACAAGGAGATCGGAAAGATGAGGAGCACGGTGGAATGTACATAGGATTGCTCAGATGCCATCCCTGATCTTGTAGACGTAGCGCATCCCCTGCTTGAAAAGAAACCCTCCGAGTAGCCCGAAAGTTCGAGACCTAGCTCATTCCGCGAACCACCTGAACGACTTTCTCGACGCGCATAGATGAGACTGAGGGGAGCCAACAGACGAAGACGGGTTTTTCCTACGCGGTTCACCCATGCGGCTCGTCCTAAATTCCGAAGAGTTTCGGAAGTCAGACCGAGTCCCGATCATCAATGATCGGTTCAGGGCGCCGCCGTTCCGCTCTCTTCGCCGTGACTTTTCGACTCCTCCACGCGTACCACAGGCGCGTAATTCTCACACGGGGGATATCTCATGGGTCTCCGGCTTTCTGGACAAGACTTTTCGCGTCTCGGGCTCAGATGGCTGGAGAACGTTTGTACCGGTTTTTTGGGGATGGATCAAGTGAGGACACCGGTTCGTGGTCAAATCGATAACCCCCCGATGTTTCTAACCTGTTGTCCTTTCAAAGTCGCACAGTTTGATTTCTTTATCGAAGTTTCCCGTCAACCGATGGAGCGTCAAGTACAACGTTGACGAGAGTTTTGACCGCAACCACACCCACTGGCGAGCCTGGACAGGATGGCCTCAACCCAATGGAGCTCCTCAGGCTTCAAGGTATTCTTTGCGCCAGAAATCTTTCCCTTAGATTCGATACTTCCCTTCTCTTCGCTCCTAGCGAGCAAGAAACCTCGATGACGACGGGGGACGCCCGTCGGTTCTCGGTTCTCATCCCCATTGGATTCTATGCAAGTCGAAGACAGCGGCGTATACAAGTACGAGGAGTATGCTCGAGGGTACGAGAAGGAGGCTGTCACCGTTAACACGAGAATACCGAGTTCGAACAAGACGTTCGGGATGCTGGTGAAGTTGGTAGGTCGAAGGACAGGGATTAAGAGCCGACGGCGATGGTGAGTTTACGAATATCTCTTTTGAGTAACAGTAATCCTCATTGAATTCCAAGGCCTGTTGACGCCATCCCGTTCCACACGAAACAAGATTACCGGCCTCGGGAAGTACGGTCAGGATGCACGGATGATTGAGACTACAGTCTCACAACGCCGGGAGCTGACTTCTGAACGCTTTCTCAAGGAGAGCGAAGATCAACGGGCAGAGAGGGAGGTTTTTCGTCATGGGTTTGTGGCTAACTCAGTTACTGACGACATAACGGGACAATGTCGCTCGCAGAGCGTATATTCAATCCGAGGTCTCGGAAACCCTTCGGCCCTTCTATCGGATGATGTGCGACGAAAAGTTCCAGAACGTTCAGTACGACGAGCATTGCAACTCGTATGCCCACCACCATAAGATCCGATTCAAGGAGAAAGGGTTGCGAAAGGCTGCTAAGGCTGCTGGGGTGAAACTCAACACCGTCACCCCAGTAGTCGGCATGATCAGCACCACCAAGAACTCTGCTGTTATAACAGCCACTCCAGGTACCGAACCCGGACCCGGACCATCGGAGAAGAAATCAGGGTTTACCGTCGGTGGCTGGTCCACGGTCAACAGCTCATCCTCCGGCGGGGGCTTCAAGAAACCTGGATGGATCATTGTCTCGAGCCCACCGAAACCAGGTTCGCCGCCGCCTCACCCACCTCCAGAACCACCCCACGCTACGACGGTCCCCCCCCCCACCCATGACATCCACATCAAGTTTCAGGAACGGTAGTTGGACGACTCTAGAAGGCCCTCCGTCTGCATCCACTCCGAAAAAACCGCTGACGCCCAATGTGGATCATCCAATTCCTCCCCAGCACCCCGCAGCTCCTCCGGAACCTGCTCCCATCCCAAATCTACCAGAACCTTCGACATCAGGGTTCGAGCCCGTCCCCGTCGTTGAGAAGCCCGCAGGGGTCCAACCGCAATCGACGTCTCAGCCAGCGAAGAACCGTCCCCCGAGCAAAAGAGCTGTGGCCTCACGTTCGGGTTGGCAGAACTTCAATCGCTGTGGATCAAGGCGGTGAACTCGACGCGCACAATTCGAGCCGACGTGCGAAGGCCACCTTCCTGAGCAACGAGCAAATGAAACAAGTGACTCCCTCCAGATTTTCCTGTATTATCCCAGCCGTGTTCTATTTGCTCTTGATGGTGTATAATAGGTGGAACACTCAGCAATTGACTATTTCCCCTCTATCGTGTTACCGACGACATCTCACTGCTCCAGCACTAGTAGTCTTGGTATCTCCTCGTTCTTCATCACCTTCGAGCTCCTCTTCCTTCTTGCGAGTTCTTCGCCCCCTGTAACCTGCAATCTTACCAGTAATCTCAATATGAACCTCTCTGCTTTCGCGTCTCTGCACTTTCTGGTCGTTGCACCCCTCTGAGGAATCGGAGTTGACAGACCAGTTAGTCTTGCCGCCCCCGTGAGGACTCAATTCGTGTTAATGGAAGAATCACCGGGAACTGAAAACGGGTAGATCCACAGCGGTATGCTGATCAGAGTTGGGATGTATCTCGGTGCCCGCAAATGCGTCCCCAACCTATCAATGTGGTTGGTCCAGACATCAGTGTTCTTCTGAGAACGGCGGGAGGTAGCTTCCCAAGGAGAAGCCAGTACAACGTCTTCTTCCCAGTAACGATGCATGTCCGGGCTGATGAGAGCAAGATCGACGATTTTGTCATTGTGCACATGCAAGACGTTGCACGCGAACGAATCCCAGGAGGTCGCATAAAACGGTAATTCCGGCGCGGAGTCGGCGGGGGTTCAACGGGATGTAGTAAATCATAGGATCCCTTCGATGGATTACCTGTTCATCCCGTTTTGAGAAATAATATCGGCATAACCCATACCAAACTGTCCGCAGTGCGCACCTTGAAAACTAGCGTTCATCCAGGAGAGTGCGCCTCGTGTATGCTCCACGACCTCGCCGGCGGATCTCCCCCCACAAGTTCGAGGTACTAACTCTCTCATCCGTGCACGGAAGAACTGTCTATGTTCTGAAGCGGCAGCAACAAGTTTTATTAAAGACAGGGCGGGCGATGAGCCATTCGGATACTTGGGGGTTGGCGTGGGAAAAGGCGTTTATGTGAGCGGGGGATGGGTGGGGCCGGTTGAGAGAGGATCTCTAAACACGGAACCTCGAGATGGGATGAAAAAACGGACAGGAAACAAGGACATCGAACGGTATGGCGGTTGTCTGTTCCATGATAAGAGAAAATGTGGTATTCTGACCGAGTGATCCTTGAATGATTTGACTGCCGGACCTCACCAGCTTGGGATTTCTTTTGGTCGGACGCCCCATCGACCTGGAATTTGTGTGGGTAGGTCTCGAAAAAGATATTTGATTGCTGGAAAATTGGCTAACGGGAACGCGGGGGAGAGCTTTGCTGAGAAGGACATCACGACTCCGCGACACAAAACTTCAAGTCTGCGTCTGTGTGGTGACGAGGGAGTGTCATCGGTGAAAAGAGGACTCCGTTGGGCGCCTGCACTGAGCGCTGGTACGGAACTGATTGGAGTCACGAGGCTGGCCATCTGTTATCACAACTTCCATCTGCGCCAACTTGATACCGACATGGATGACCTCCGAGATTCGTTCTCCAGCCTGAAGAAAGGTATCAAACACCGAATAAAAGGGAAAAAAGGCAAAGCGGACAATCCAGAGGCTGGTGGAAGTGGAGAGAGGATTGGCCCGTCGGGTCCACCTCCCCGACCAGGGTCTGCCCCCGTGACGGGCGGCGGTTGCGAACAAGAAGGAGACGAACCCAACGCAGACGAGGAGAGGGTTGGACCGAGTGCTGCTCCGGATGAGAACAAGCCGGACTGGAAGTCTACTGCGTCTGCCTCGGCAAAGTTACTCTTCCGCGGGGTGAGAGACTCGGCTGATGCCTTTGGCCCGCTTAAGGCTGTCGCCGGAGGTCTCTGCTTCATCCTGGAGAATTGCGAGGTATGGTCCCCCTCCCCTACCGCTACCCACAGTGCTCACCAGTTCCGTAGCGTACGAAGGCAAACAAACAAGCGATAGAGGCTCTGGCACCCCGGGTCAAAGCACTTACCAAACGACTCTGTGAACCGGTTCCCGAAGGTGATACCAAGGAGCGAGAAAGGAGAATGGGGCTAGAACTGTAAGCGTATGCTTTCTGAGAATGAGCGTCAAGTCTGATGTCCGGGGACCGGCAGGAAACTCCGAAATGTTCTCCGAGAACTCGGACCACTGGAAGCGCAAGGGAAGGCCGAAGGGTTTTTCACCAATGCTGAGAATGCGAACAAACTTGGCGGTCTGGTCGAGGATATTCGGGATGCGATGATGGAGTACCAGGTATCTAACCACGAGCCGATCATATCAAGCACCTCAGGCTGACACTCGCAACAGACTTCGTTGCAGCAAGATATCTACGACAATAGCTATCGATCCATGGTGAGACCCACCCCCTTGCCCTCTTTCCTCACAGCCTGAGACTAACCGGTGGATAGGAATCAGCAGATCTCGACCTTCTCGATCGGATGCACCACACTACGAATGCCAGACACAGCTGTGGAAACAGGCAGGGGTGTCTAAGGGGGACGAGGGAGGGTGTCCTCAAGGAGATTGGAGATTGGTTCACAAGTGACCAGGGCCAGCGTGTTTTCTGGCTGAACGGCCTCGCCGGGACTGGAAAATCCACCATCGCACAAACGTTCGCCGAGACAACGTTCGCAGACGGAAAGCTCGGGGCCAGCTTCTTCTGCTCGCGAGACTTCGAGGACCGCAGCAACCTTCAGGTGATCTTCCCGACACTCGCCTTCCAGCTTGCCTGCCAGTATCCGGCTTTCCGAAAGGAGCTCCTCCGGGTCTTGAAGGGGTGTCCCGATGCCAGACACGAATCCCTCTGTTTACAGATGGAGAAGCTCCTTGTTGGTCCACTCAAAACCACCGGCATTCCGACTCTCATCATCATTGACGCCCTCGACGAATGCAAGGACAAAGAGCCCGCATCTGCCATTCTATCAATACTCTCCCGCTATGTGGTCCAGATACCCAATGTTAAGTTCTTCATCACCGGACGGCCCGAACCACGAATTCGGTGGGGATTTCGGTTGGAGTCACTCGCCCCGATCACAGAAGTCTTGAAGCTCCATGAGATCAAACCTGAAGCGGTGGACAGAGATATCAAACTCCTTTTCCAAACTCAGCTGACCAGCCTTGCGAAGAACCGAAGTGACCCAGATTTGACAGAAGGTTGGCCAAGTTCATCTGATATCGACATCCTGTGCAGGAAGGCAGCCGGGTTCTTCATCTATGCCTCAACAGTTGTCAAGTTTGTTGCTTCAGGATATGATTCACCAACTGAAAGACTTTTCCTCATCACCTCCCTTCCACAAAGCACCATCGAAGAAGGAAAATTTGGGGTTGATGAACTCTACACCCAGGTCCTCCAGCAGGCTTTTAGTGGTGTCCATGTAGAAACCAGCCAGCAATCCCTCCATTTCCAGACTGTTGTTGGGACAATCTTGCTCATCTTTAACCCCCTCTCAATCAAGAGTCTTTCAGAGCTCCTGGGACACAAGACACAATATATCCACAACACCCTCCGGTCCCTCCATTCTCTCCTCCTGGTCCCAGAGAGCACAGAAGTCCCCATTCATCCTTTCCATAAATCATTTCCTGACTTCCTCATGGACCCAGGTCGTTGTGAGGATAAGAGATTCTTTGTGGAGCCCACAGGCCACCATGCAGAGATTCTGTTGGCATGCCTCAGGCTGATGGAGAAGAGGTTGAAGAGGAATATCTGTAACCTGGATGACTATGCTGTTCTCAGTAAGGTCAAAGATCTATCTTCTCGACAGAAGGCCTACATTGGAGATGCTCTTGAATATGCATGCAAGTTCTGGGCCAAGCACCTCCTGGGGATCCCTAGCAGCAGTCCCCATGTTGAGGAAGTACAGAAAGCAATTGACAACTTCTCTATGGTCCATTTGCTAGATTGGATTGAAGTCCTTGTGCTCACAGGGAACCTTGGTGTTGGTGTTCATGCCATGAATGATACTGAGCAATGGTATAATTTGGTGAGTGATCTGTAGGTTGTCTGCCAAAGACTATACTTATGATTTCCAGGCAGGAGTTACATGCAGGTGGACAAATGATAGCCAGCATTTTATGTTGGAGCACTTTGACACAATCAAGAACTCTCCTTCCCATATCTACCATTCTGCTCTCCCATTTTGTCCCTCCTCTTCCTGGCTTCACAAGTACTATCCCACAGATCTTTCACTCACAGTGAAGGTGATCAAGGGGCTTCCAGCTGGATGGGGAAAGTGTTCTCGCACAGTTTTGTTGGGCAGTGCCATAAAAACCCTCTCATGCTGGAATAACACTGTTGCAATTGGGTCTGATCATAGGAATATCATCATCCTTGATATAATCACAGGCAGCTGGACAGCTATTCTTTCTGGGCATACACATCAAGTGGATTGTGTCACCTTCTCATCAGATGGGACTTCACTTGTGTCTGGAAGTTGGGACTGCACTGTCAAGCTCTGGGATGTCCAGACTGGTGGGATTGTTAAGACCTTATCTGGCCACACCCGCCCAGTTTTGTCTGTTTCCATCTCACTAGACTGCATTAGGATTGCCTCAGGATCTTTTGATGGTACAATTAGATTATGGGACATCCAGACAGGGGAATGTCAGTGTGTTATAGAGCAGCACTCTGTGCAACATGTCAGCTTCTTCCCCACAAACCCTCAACACCTCATATCCATATGTGAGAATAAGCTCTGGCAGTGGGACACTAATGGTCACCAAATCACCCCTCCATCTGAGTGCTCTCATATTGCTTTCTCCTCAGATGGAACTCAGTTTATTTCATGCTATGGGGTGGTTGTCACAGTTAAAAACTCTGATTCTGGAGCAACTGTAGCCAAATTTGAAGTAACAAAAGGAAATCCCTACCATAACTTGTTCTCCCTTGATGGTGGGCTTGTAGCTGTTGCTACTGGTAAAACTATCTATATCTGGGACATCACTAGTTCTAATCCTCACCTTGTTGAAACCCTCATTGGCCACACTCAAAATATTGTCTCTCTTACATTTTCCTCCCCTTCTACTCTCATCTCAGCATCCCAGGACAGATCAGTCAAGCTCTGGAAGATCAGTACCTCATCTGTAGACCTAGTTATGACTGATCCAGGGCCCTCCCAAATCACTTTACCATTAGCCACATCTACCAGTTTACAAGCAAGGGATGGGGTTGCTATCTCAAATGATATAAATGGAGTGGTAAAAATCTGGGATATCCCAGCTAGCCTCTGCAAGCCATTGTCCAAATCTCAAGCTGAAGACTACAAGCTTGGAGATGTTAAACTGATCAATAGCAGATTAGTCTTGGTTTGGTATGGAGATAAGAAGATCAATATCTGGGATCCTGAGAAAGGAGAATTCCTCTTGCAAGCAGATGTTTCTGAGCACAGATTATTAGACCTTAGAATATCAGGGGATAGATCTAAAATCTTCTGCATAAATGAGGGCTTAATCCAAGCATGGCATATGTGGACAGGGGAGGCTGTGGGAAAAGGAGAATCTAGGGCTCTTCGTGGCCAAAAATCACTTGTAATGGATGGTTCAAGAGTCTGGGTACAGCGTGACTTCAGATGGTATGAGGGATGGGACTTTGGGATCCCAGGGTCACCCCCTGTTGAGTTATCCACTTGGCCCCCAGCCACACTTTGCCTCAATAACACCAGGCTGTGGAATAATGAGACATGCCAGGTTAGAGTTACTGGAAAGGTAGTATTTCAGCTTTCTAAAGGACTTCAGGGTCATATTGTTGAGGTGCAGTGGAATGGTCAGTATCTGGTTATTTCCCTCAGGGCTGAAAAGGAGTTGATTCTGGAATTCCCCCCTGCATTCCTCCAGTAGAGATTTGTAGTGTATGTAACTTTTTTCTTGCTTGAGCTCTGTATATCAAATGTCTTACTCCTAGATAAGTATCCCAAAATTTATACTGCATGATTGAATAAAATGTGGAATGAATTCATCCATATAACATGCACATACAATCAGCAGGGGATGTGAGTATTGAGTAATAACTGACAGAGAGGAGATACACAATAATGTGTTCAGAATGGAAAAACCTTAAGCAGAAGCAGCAGGAAAAATAAAGATGAAAGCATGGTCATATTCATGTCCAGTTATGTCAACATCACACAGACCCTTGTTGCTGTGGGAGAGGTTACAGGTTAATTAATTTCCTGGGGAGCTAGCTGTGTGATTGGCAGAAATTGGCCATAGAAATGGTTAAGTGGAGACCAAGGTCACCTATGAGTTTGCATGCCAAGACAGAGTCCCTTCACAAATCATGTTAAGTAGTGATCACCAGTGATTGGGGTAAAAACTTGTGCAAGGGGTATCAATGGCAACAATGAACAGAAACCCATAAGGAGATGCACCTATGATGGTGATGACAATGTAGAATAGGATTTGAGTATATAAGGGGTGGTAAGGATGTATGCAATAGAGGCATTGACAGTCCACAGGTGGGAAGGAGGAGGGAGCCCTGAAGCATCACTGAAACTTTCAATGATGGGGTGGGGGGCTGCTTCTTGGGCCCATCATGTTTGTGCTAACTGTCTCCACAATTCTCAATCATTGGCCCTCCTGTATTCATTGTGCAATGATTGAGCCATTGTTTTCCTATCATTGCAATGAATCCAGCAAGCAGCAAAATACAAGACCCGTGCAGACAAGACCGGTGATAATAAAGATCCCACTAGGGGAATCACCCTGGGCGGGTGGAACGGCGAGGGTTCCACCCGGGACAACGGACTGATTCAACGTGAGGATCGCACTGAGGCTGCTGACTACCTACTCATTCTGATCGGATTCCACTTTTGATTGGATGTCAATGAGAGATACTGAGCTGATCAGAGAAAATGGACCCGCCCCCAACCGTATGCTAGGAAAGTTGGGAGAATGAGTGAACGAAACAACCACAACGCACGAAAACCAACGTTATGTTGGGGTCCTCGTCGTACTTATTGACGTAATCTGTATCAGACTTGGTTGCCCCCCTCTTGTATGTCATGTGGGAATTGATATGAGGGTCGTCGTTCTTGATAGTTCTGAGAGTACTATGGAAACTAAGGGCTTCAGCGGTCAGAAACCCGAGCAACGTGAGCTGTCGAGCAAACCACTTTAGATCGTTTTTGCTACTTTTTTCCCCTTGCTTCGTGAGCGTCCGTGTTCTGATATGGTTCGGGGATAGCAGGGACAGGATATGAGAATCCAGTATTATATTCCTAAACAGCCCTCGAGCTGTAGGCAAACGCGGCATAGACTGTGAAAAGGAAGCTGTGCCAGTAGAAGCTCTAAAGACTCGCATATTCAATATTCACCATTGGCCCGACCAGGTTTCAGAACTGGTACTGTTACTAAAATGCGTTGCCAGTGCCAGGCGTTCATTTTCAGATGCCGGGGTTCAGCTTCGATGGCTACCTATAATTCATAGGTTCCACGTGCAAAGTTTGTGTAGTCGACAAAGTTACCGGTGAGAATAGGGGACTTGAGTCAAAGCCGGGATGTTCTGAGGGGGCCTCCCAGCTCGCAATACGAGGTAAGAAGCAATATCCGAGGTTAGGGGTCGATGACTGTCTGGGAACCGTTGACCGCTATTTGCCGTCGTTACTGGGCGCGTGGCTGGTGATGATGGATCAGGATAAGGGTTTCTGCGCCAAGAGGCCGGTGTCAATGGTATCCCGACCGGTTTCCCGTTCTTTCATCACGTCTCTCGCGGGTTGCATCGCGTTCTACCCGATTATTCCAGTCACTCCTTTGAACGACAGCGACCGGTTGGCCTCGGTCCCTTT
>Ga0307510_10008987_pt1 | contig 11897 bp, 9 predicted proteins | sample 12_EM_MG_FD_207224 | JGI IMG/M metagenome (GOLD analysis project Ga0307510, IMG submission 207224) | Populus trichocarpa ectomycorrhiza microbial communities from riparian zone in the Pacific Northwest, United States - 12_EM | ecosystem: Host-associated > Plants > Roots > Unclassified | place...
ATCACAATTTTACCAGTTTTACGTTATTGGGTATAATTTTCAATCCGACCATTAGATTAAGCTGAAATTTTACGAGGGATCTTAAAATATATTGAATAAAATCAGGTTAAAATTTTAGGATGAACAAAGTTTGGTAGTGCTAACAAAAAAAAGACCGTCAAATAAAAGCAAAACGACTCATTAAGGGTAAAATGGTTATTTGCCATAAAAAAATAAAATAAATCAGTTCTTCCTTCCTTTTATATGTTTCCGACTGGGCAGAAGTAGAATAGGAAAAGGAAGAAAAGAAAAGGCGAGAGAGAAAGTAAGGGAAAAACATTAAAAAAAATCTAAGGAAAAAAAATAAGAAAAGTAAGAGAATAACCTTGTAAACTTACAAAGTCCAACTTATAAAATACTAATATAAGAAAGAATAAAGTGAAGGAAGGAGGAATTGAGAGAGGAAAAAAATTTAATTACTTTTTTTTCAATTGACATGAGATTGTTATTTTATCCCGGTTGAGGGGTTGTTACAATATTGATTCAAATTCGATTATAGATGAATTATATTCTATTCTACAAAATATTGAAGGATGTAACTTTAATAGTGAGTTTATTTTTACTTTCACTTCAATTTTATGTACTTTCAAATTTATTTTTTAATATTTTAGATAGTGTATTTGAATTAAAACTTTACTGCTAACTTTAAAAATTCATGTACATAATTTAATAATTTATCTTAAAAAAATTAATATATTTATTTAATAGCCCAGAATAAAAAAAATTTATGACTCCACCTTGGGTGCATGCCTGCTCGAGCTAGAAGCTTTCCCACTATATATCACACTTGAAGATGAGGCTTATCAACGCTTCTCTCTCAAGATATATAGCTTGTGGACTTTCCCCAAAGCTTGTTGTGCTCGTTGGACCGGTTTGGAAGAAGAAAAAAAGTGTGAATCGTGCACGTTTCAGTGACTTCAGGAACCATGATCATCCCCTTCAAATATATCCATGAAAAATAAATATCGATTCATCAAGGTACATGCAGTAGCTCTGAATGGTAGTTGTTCTTAATCTACCTCAAGCCTGGTTAATTATAAAGCATTAGCATTTTTCCTCTACGAAGCATATATGAAGGCAGCATCTTTGTATCCATACATAATAATGAGAAAAAGAAAAAGCATCGTCGCATCGAGGTAATAAGAGGATTGAATTGGAAAACATATACGTACAATTCTTTTTTTTATTTATTTACGTGGGTGTCCGGGCCAGCTTACACGCATCATAATTAATCCCTCGGCCCACTGAACATCCTGCAAACCCAGTGAGCATGTAAGGCACCGCGGGGGTGACAGGCGTGCACAGTAAGGTTCGAACCCGGATACAAAAGAAGAAAACAAGCCCCCACCACCGCTATACCAATACCTCAAAGTACATATACGTACAATTCTAACTACTTGGGTAGCTAGTCAGCGAACGAATCCATCAAATTTCTTTTTATCTTGTGCCTAACATCATCCATAAAGTCTCCTTATTGCACGTAAGATGGAAATACCAAAGTCCCACCTCACCACCATGAAAAATACATATTAGCCTGTCAATTTTTACAAGTCCATCATCTAGCTAGAATAAATTAATTAATTTTGATTATTATTCTAGATTAATAATTTTCACGTCAAGAATACATTTTTATGAGTTCATCGAAGATAAATAAACTAGTTTGGATATTTATTTTTGTTATTTTTCTAATGTTAATGACTTTCCCGTTAAAAATACAATTTTATAAGTCTACCTCGAATATATAAACTAATCGATGACTTTCATGTTCAAGTTATGTTTTTAGACACCCATCTAGGATAAACTAACCAATTAATTTTTGGTTGTTATCATAGGTTGTTTCCTTGGACATGAATGTTTTTAGACATTCATGAGTATTCTAAGATGGAAATACTTAGAACATGAATGTCCAACACATACAATTTTGTAGCATCTTTCTAGTTTTGCTGAATCACCAACTTCTCCATGTGTAAAGACGACCACCTTCCACGTACGTTTCAAAGGACGAGAACACACACCTCCGTCAAGTTTTACCAAAAACTATAACGTCCAAGCAAAAATACAAGTATCTTAATTTTCAAATTACAAAGTCTGACGAAAAACAATATATATATGGGGAGATAATTAATAGAGAGAAGGAACAAGAAAAGAAAAGGGGAAGAATTAATGGTTATTTCCTTGGACAAAACGCATCTAATTTTTGGCTTAGGTTCGGATATACAGGTTCGGTGGTAGACTTTTAAGCCAAAGATAATCACCTCCAACACCCCATCCACCACCCACCCACCACTTCAAGCAAATACCCCACCTCCTTTCCCCATCTATCTTTTCTGTAAGAAAAAGCTCTCTTTTCCTTCTCCAAGACTGTCCTTAGATGATCATTAATGACCAAGAAAGCACCACTGTGAGAGAAATCAAACCCAACATCAGAAGAATCATGGTAGTTGTAATTATTTAGCTCACATTTATAATCTTCCTTGGTTGCTCTTAATATGTTTTGTGTTTTATTTCTTGATTGCAATGATATATCTATTGTTTGGGTGTTAATTTTGTGTTGAGTTTTTTACAGGGAGGTGGTAGTCCAGATTATGTTGATGATCATAAAGAAGATATCAAGTGGCCACCATGGCTGCATACACTTCTCCAAACAAGCTTTTTTGTTCAATGCAAGCTTCATTCTGATGCTCACAAGAGTGAATGCAATATGTATTGCTTGGATTGCATGAACGGTGCCCTTTGTTCTGTTTGTCTCTCACACCACAAAGACCATAGAGCTATCCAGGTATCTATGTGCAAGAGTAAAGGATTTTATTCACTGTCTAGTAAAATCTAATCATGAGGCATTGGTCTTTTATCCCAAGAAACTTTTCGCTAGAGCCACCAAGTTCCTCATCTCATCATATCCCAAAACCACATGGATTTTGTGTTGTTTTCATGACCAATGACATGAGCCTGATCTTTGGTGGTTCAATCCCAAATCCATGGCCCTTTTTTTGTTTTTTTTTCCGAAAAAGGCAACTGGCGCATGATTTCTCTGTTATAGTTTAATCAAATTAATCACTCTATTGTTGTAGATAAGGAGGTCATCTTACCATGATGTGATTAGGGTGTCTGAAATTCAGAAATACTTGGACATAACAGAGGTCCAGACCTACATCATCAACAGTGCAAAAATTGTGTTCTTGAATGAGAGGCCTCAGCCTAGGCCTGGTAAAGGTGTTACCAACACTTGCCATGTCTGTGAGCGCAGCCTCCTTGATTCATTCAGCTTCTGCTCTCTTGCTTGCAAGGTAATGCATATATATATCCCAGTACCCCCACCCGTGTTTTTAATTATTTGTTTTCAACTGAAAATTAGAGCATGCATTTATTATTGAGAGAAACAATTTCTTATATATTATTTCTTTCAACCAATTTAGTTTTGGAAAAAGATAGAAACTTTTCCTTTTTTTTTTCTTTTTTTTTTAAGGAGAATGGCCCTGTACTCCTCGTTAATACGCACCTTCAAAAGAAAATGGCAAAGCATTTAAGCTACCACTGTTTATTTATATATGGAGTATTGGTTTATTTTGTTGATGAGTAACTCAAATAAGCCTTGAACAGTCTAGCTTTTCTTTTTAAAAAGGTCCTTCTGGTATCCTTCTTCTAATGTTCATTGTTGTGCTGCTGATTTTAATTGCATAGTTCCGTAAATTATAAAAATTCCAGATTGTTGGGACATCAAAGAATTTCAGGAAGAAGAAAAGGTACAAGGAGATGGATGGTCCAGACACTGAAAAATCAATGAGTGGCATCAGCAACGGAAGTGCTAAAAGCAAAGCACAAAGCTTTACACCCTCAACCCCACCGCCAACTGCGATGAATTATAGGACTGCCAAGAGAAGAAAGGGAGTTCCACAGAGATCTCCAATGGGAGGATTCATCATAGAATACTAGTGAAGACAACAACAAAATATATGTCAATATGTATAGTAGTGATCAAAAAGAAGATTACTTTGCCAAACTGTTATCAAAATCATCACTCTCTCTTTACGTCACAAAGTTGTAAGCATCTGAGCCTTTGTGCCAAGAGGCCGGTGTTGTGCACTCAATGTAGTTTGTGTTTATACAGATCAAAAGAAATAAGTGATCTAGAGAGAGGTTGGAATGAACAGGATGGGCGGAAAGCAAAAGAAGTCAGTGATGTTAACATATATATGTGAAAGATTAGGAGTATTTTTCGTGTTTTGGGTACGTACCTCTTGGCAATTCCAATATGTAAATGTTAGTTTTGTACTGTTTAAAAAGAAGAAGAAGAAAACTGGAGAGTCACGAGCGAGAAGGGCTTGCTTGCAATCTGGGGAAACTACTGATAATGACACGTACTCTGTCCTTCCTCACCGGTATTACCGGTCAAGCAAAACTCTTGGGAAAGGGACCAGTAAACGCCGCCCTTGTCGTCGTCATCATCTTCATGAGTCATGATCCTTTCGTTTAAATACCACGTGTACCACTAACTCCAATAATTGTACTTCTCTCTTACTTCCTAGCCATCTATTTCATTGCCTCGTACTCTGTTGATAAAAGAATTGGGTTCCTAAACCTAACCTAACCTAAATTACGATCTAGTTTGATGAAGATAAATTACAGATCGATGAGTTACTTAATTTGTTTAATAACACGGTAAAAGATTTTCAAAAACCGAAAGAAAAGATGACTTTCATGGATAATATATAACAGCTAGTAAGGGATAAATAAATAAATAAATAAATAACTTCATGATTTGTATAATAAAATAACGATTGATGGTGGTTTCCTTTCTTGGTGTGGTTGGTGGTGGACAAATTGTAATTAGAGAAAGACTTAGCATGTGTACTTTTTGTCGATTCATGAATGTATTATTATAAATAAAGAAAATAACCGTTGTGAAATTCAGGAAAAAAAAAATTATATCACTGTGGACTTGAAGTCATATATAATTGAGATATATTTGGAATAGGAAACATTAATCTTTTTTGTTGCACGTGTGCGGTGGTCATTCTTCTAGATCGATATTTTTATGGTGATGTGAAAGGAAAGAGTACAGAATTTTTTATCTTTATCATTAGAAAAGAGATAGAGTAACTATCTAATATTTTGATCACTAGAAACCCTAAATATTGGTCTCAGAGTGTAGATAAAAGGACTAATTGTATAAAGAAAATAATAAAGTTTAGATATCATTTCACCATCATGAAAAGTTCAGCTAGAATAATAAATTGGATGTTATGCGTCTTCATCCTTCCTTGCCATAACATAACTTATTGTTGAGTCTGCCATCTCTAAGTAAAGAAAAAGGTTTTCATTCTCCCTCGGTTGGGACAAGATCTTAGAAGATGAAAGATGAATCTTGAGCTCATCAAAAGACTTCTGACAATCTGTAATCCACTCAAAGTTGGTTATGTTCCTCAAGGTCTTGAAGAATGGCAAGGTGCATTCTCCCGGTCAAGCTATGAATCGATTGAGGGTAATTAATCTCCTTGTAAGACGTTGAACTTCCTTCACAGTCCAAGGAGGAGTCATATTTTGTATGGATTGAATTTGTTTTTGGATTTGGCTTAATTCCCTTAAAGCTCACTAGAAAACCAACGTCTTTTCCTCCTTTAATGGCAAAGACACACTTGGAAGGATTAAGTTTCATCTGATGATAGCTTAATATGAAGAAAAATTCTTCTAGGTCCATGAGGTGTTGCTAAAAGGTCATGCTCTTTACTAATATATCATCAACATATCCCTCCATATGTCTCCCAAGTTGATTCTTGAATATCTTATTAACTATTTATTGGTAAGTAGCTCTAGTATTCTTCGGTATGAATGGCATTGCTCTATAGCAATAAGTTCCCTCTTTAATTATAAAGGTTGTTTTTTCCTCATCATCATGGTGCATGGGAATTTGATGATACCCAAAATTGGTATCCAAGAAGCTCAAATATTCAAAACATGCAGTGTTATAAACCAAACAGTCAATCTTGGGGAGAAGATAACTATATTTTGGGCAAACTTTGTTCAAATTTGTGAAGTCAACACACATTTGTCATTTGTCGTTGCTTTTTTTTATCATCACTACATTCGCTAACCAGGTAGAATGTATCATTTTCCTAATATAGCCAGTAGTCATGAGCTTATCTACCTCTTATTTATTGTTTTTTGTTATTCACCCCTAAAATTCCTCTTCTTCTAGCAAACTTAATGAACAGTTGAATCCACCTTTCAAATGGTGAGTTGCAATTTCAGGACTGATTCCTGACATGTCAAAGTTGTATATTGTGAAATTAAACCTTTGGACATGAAGGAGCTCTATCAATGATTGCTATTATGCTAGTGTCAGGGTGGAGTCCACTTTCATGGCGACATGTTCATCTTCTATAAAGGGGACATCCCTCAATTCTTCAACGGCTTATGTTTTGACCTCTACTCTTTCTTTTAAGGACCCTTGGTGATCCGATACCAGGAATTTTTCCCTTCAAACAAGCGTAGGCACATTTTCTCGAAGTTATTTGATTCTCCCATATTATGGCCACTCCTTCACTTTCTTGAAGTCATCTACCCGAATGTGGCCTGCTTCACTTTCAACAAGCTTTTGTTCGATAGAGCATACAATTCTTTCCATAGAGCTTTTCCCTTCACTCCACTAATTAGAGCTTCAAAAGTCATAGGCTTAATTAGTTATTTAACCTTGAGCATTTTCTCATTGAACTTTTTTAGGTATGCTCATGTGGACTTGTCATTTGCTTGAGTGACCCCAAAGAGTTTAATAGAACTCTTCCTTGCTAAGATTTTTATATTGAATCATGTCACTAGATTGACATAGAGATCACTGGAGCTTGTAATGGAGTCTGACTCCAAGTTGTTGTACCACACACGTATCAACCCCCTGAAAGTTATGGGGATGATCTTGCACATGGCATGGCTACCCTGGATAACCAGCTCCAAGCTATTCTGTACATTCTGTACATATTCTCTTGGGTCTGTGAGGCCATCATAGTTATTCAAGGTCATCTTGGTAAAGATGTGATCCTTTGGTATACAAGTGTTCATCACTCGTCTCAACATGGGAGAATCCTTAATTTGATGGGGGTGTAAGCCTCCTCTTGCATGTATTCCTTTTTAGGTTGTTTTCCACTCATTTGTTAATAATGTTTTAGGGAACTCAAGGTTTTTAGCATGGAAAATCAAGATTTATGGCTAGCCTCGTTCCCGCGATAGCAGGTAAACGCCTAGAATATCCGTTGTGCACTTGAGTGCTATAAGGGCGTATATATATTTTGGAATGGTTGGATGACCTCTAAAGTTGAAAACCTTTTATAGATTCATTCTTCTCACATTCCTTTAGGTAGTGTAACCATCTATGAGCATTGGGTGCGACCTGATGATATAAGGTGGTAAGGAGGATGTGGCGGTTTGTTTTGGTGGTTCCTAGACTTGTTGAGGTACATTTTCTTTTGTTTGTTGATTCACCAACATTATTTGGGTGAGGAATAACATCTGATCAATAAGTTGTTGAAGGGTTAGTTGTGCAGGAATATCTGTTGTGGTAGGGAGATCAGTTACACGTTCTATCTCAGGAGTGTCTTGATTATCTGTTATTGATAATAAATAGGAATCTCAATATAAATAGTAGGATAATTAATGGCTTTTTAAAAGCATTTCTTACAGACGATGCTAATTAATGATGTTCTAAAATTCAATATGCTCAGGAATGAGGTTATTTGGTGTTTAAATAGTAGTTAATTAAATGTTCATGTCAATATTTCCTTCTCATTAGCCCATGAAGTATGAAATTGATGGTGCAAGGTACTTGCAAAACAATATCTATCGGTGAGACTTAAAGACCCTCCGATGATAAAGTCAGTAACTTTAAGTGAGAAATAATAAATAAAAGAAAGAAGCTTAAATAGTTAAAGAAAATGAGAGATTATATAGGGTGTACAATTGTCAAGTAGAAGATTTAGTCCAAGCTATTTTAGGATTATAATTATCGATTCTTTTCCCATTAAAATATCGTTTGTGTAGAGTTAGGATTTTTAGTCCAACTGAAATTTCAACCCTCTTAACAATATTTAACAATATTTAGGTCATTCATTTACTAGAAAAAATGACATATCCCCGGTACACATTTTTCTAAACAATTTATCTTTCAAGTTTTCCACCTTTATTTTATTTTTTTTACAATTTATATTTATCTTTCAAGTTTTCTATCTTTATGCTTTATCTTTCTTTACAATTTATTTATCACTTTTATATGTAGTTTCAAACTTTTTGATTTTTTAGGAATTTCTTAGAACCCTAGTATCTTATTTGACTTTCTTTTGATTTGATTCTTCCTTTTGTGAAATCTAAGTTTGTATGATTCAAAGGTGGGAGTTGTCGCCTCGTTATTGGTTAAATCATATAAAAATAAAAATGGCTACAGCTACACAAAAAGGTCGAATCCTGTGACTTTATAGCACATTTGAGTATCATATTCCAGTGCAAAACCGAACATGTCTGAATTGGGTGTTGAATCCTCATTAATCAGTCCAGTATAATTCATCCTGTCCTGCCCTTTCTGTTTCGGAACGTTGTCGGTGAAAAAAAGAAAGAACAGAGAGAATATAGACAGTCAAAAAATCCTTAAAATGAATGCCTTTAGCAAATTTACTGCCAGTATAACCAATGCATATTAATGTTATAATGTACAGGTCAAGGCTAAGCACAAAGAAGTGCAGTAAAGTAAAAGAATTGAGAGGTAGCATAACCACCGGCGGGCCATGTTACAAGCTGGAAATATGATCAGAACCGATATCTGAGCCAATTGCAGAGTGCTCAAAATGCAATGCAAACGACTCCACTAGCTCAACAGCATCCTGAACTTTAAGCCGGGTTCCTTGTTGTCCAACAACCGTGGCTGCAACTCGAGCTGCTAATGTACCCATTGCTCTCAAATCAGACACACCCCGTAGGATACCATACAAAATGCCAGATGCATATGCATCCCCAGCACCACAAGTGTCGACAGGTGCACATGGTGAAGGAGGGATATATACAGCTTCTCCTTTTACACCAATATAGGATCCTCTATGCCCATCAGTGACCGAGACCAAGGGTACAAAATGACTAAGATACCTTGTAGCTGAAATTGAGCTATCCTTTGCAGTAATATTACATAAAGCTCTTGCTTCATCACTGTTTGCAAACACCACATCGGCACAGTTTCCAGCAATTTCCCTGAACAGCACAAGGAGGGAAAGAATGCTTCAATAGGACATCATTTAAGTCACAGGGAGGGAGAGAGTCTCCTCACTATTACCAAGTTTCATTGAATGAACTAACAAGTCTCCATCCAATGAAATTAATAAAGAGAATGATTCACCAAATTCAGCAGTAGAAATAACTGCACAAAGCAATCCTGTTGATGGATGAACAACAATGAATTTTCATTTTTATGCCACAGACCATGAAGCAGAAAACAGAAATCAAACTGAAAGTTCTTGACAAACTTCAAATATCTTTTGATGGTCTTGCTAGTAATTATTTTACATTTCTTAAGCAATTGGGTTTCTAAACTTGAGGGTTTAAAGAAATGAACTTGGTAGCTTAAGTTTTTCCAAAACTGAAAGAATTTATGCATCAAACAGAATGTCACTAGACCACCGTAATAATCTCGATTCAAGGTTTGGCTAGCGACTCCACTCACAAACTAAAAGGATTTAGCATGGTGGTGGAAACTTCAAAAGTTAGGAGATAATAAGACCACACACACAAGGTTGTTCCCCTCCGTTATGACAACTCCCCTCCATACCCTAACTTTTAGCAAATGCATGAAGGAGTGGGATATTCATCTTCATCACTTGAATTAAAAGAGACAAGTTACATGACTTTCTATTGCAGGATAAATAGTAGTTTAGTTATGCCCCAATGACTGAGTGTCTGGCAGTTCTATTCTATCTGTGGGAAGAACCTAAATTACTTGAATAGTTATTCTGCAGCACTTCGGGCCAAAGAGACCATTGTCAGGATGAGAACTGGTAACTCTTTCTAGAAGGCTTATTTCACAAAACTGTAGTGTTAATAACATCATGTTTTGGATGTTCATCACTTCAAACTCCACTGAAATTGAAAGGAGTTTTTCCAGCATGAAAGAAAACATGTTGAAAACCAAGGTGTTTCTTTTCAACAAACATTTTCAAAATTACTTCTATAATGTTGACTTGCCAAGAAAAATTCTTTTAAGTAAAATCTTGTCTATAAACTATCTAATGAGACAAAAATGAAATTCAGAAACCAAAAAAAATATTTTTTCTTTTAGTAAATCAAGCAACAATCTTACCAGAAATCATCATAGTGTCTTTCAATGCAGGACACATCTGATGCTGTAATTGCAACCAGCGCACCACTCCTGCGTGCTTCTTCACATGCTTTTGAAATTGTTTTAATTGTATCATGAAGTTCAAATAAATAGCCTTCAACTACCAGTATCTTCGTCTTGGAAATTATGCTGGCCAAGCATGGATCATAGTTAACAGTTGAAGATGTACCCTAAAAGATGCCGATATGTTAGGGGTCAGCTCATATTCCAAATGATAAAGCAACCCGGCATATGATTTAATGTAATTTTATTTGGCCTTTAATTGCAACAGACCACATACAACAGTCGATAAATTAAGCATGCAGACTAGCTAATACTCCCAATATGTAACAGGGTTCATCAACTGGGAAAAAAAAAACAATCCAGAAAGGAATCATGCACAAACCACAAAAATATATGGCAAGACAGATGATATTAACATGTCCAAATTGAATGTGTTTCGTTACCCTTGAAAGTTTAGTACAGAAAGAAGAAAATTTCTTTATCTCCTCCAATTTCTAACCCCATGATTATTTTCATTTCAAAATTACAAATTATGTGACTTGTACAGTTACTGATTCATATTCATGCGAGCCATTCCTAGAGAATAAAAACTACAATAACCATGTGCAACTCAAATTAGTGATATTCGATAAAAATAAGACAGCAACCACTAGAATGGCCAGCATATTCTTGAAATCAAGAAATTTATCTAGGAAATTATTCTAAAAATTGGGCAAAGACTTATCCAGGTTTGGTACCTGCTTTCAACTTCCAGCTAATTCAGTAAATATTTTTGAGCCAACAAAGAAATATAACAAACGTATTCACCATATATGAGCAGTTCATTTTCCAGCAACACAAATCTTACATAGAATGAAGCAGAATTTATATATTTTTACAGAAATAATGGACAGTGTATAGCTGGACATGCAGGACAAAACTTGTGATCAGCTAATATAGTTTCAGGAAACGCATTTCATTCAAGAAGCAGCATGCCCCATGCATAATCCTTACCTACTGTGGCAAAGAATCTTCTGAAGGTGTCTGCAACTTAACAACTAGAAGCACCAACTTTAAACCTTTTATTTATTTATTTATTTATTCCTCTGGTAAGCACTGAGCAAAAGTTGATTTTTTGGGAAAGACAGAAACTATAAATCTTCAAAAAGAAACTGCACTTGAGAATCAGGATTATCACAAATCTTACCCTTCTAAAACAGAATTTACCTGATATGCGAGCATGGTTCGCTGTGCATCAGGGGTTGTGAGAACTATCACTGTTCCTGTTGTCCCATCTTTCACAGGTTCAGAGAGAAAATTCACATTTGCCCTCTGTAATTTTGATCTATGAAACAAATCAAAGGAGAAGATATTGAAACACATCAGATCAATATATAAATTCCATAACAAGTATCAAATAGTTCAAATCAAACTATGACAGGTCAGTTACCAAGGATGAACCTATATCCCGATGGATTTACAAAAGCAGGGTTAGCAAATTTTATTTTATTTT
>Ga0307510_10008988_pt1 | contig 11896 bp, 10 predicted proteins | sample 12_EM_MG_FD_207224 | JGI IMG/M metagenome (GOLD analysis project Ga0307510, IMG submission 207224) | Populus trichocarpa ectomycorrhiza microbial communities from riparian zone in the Pacific Northwest, United States - 12_EM | ecosystem: Host-associated > Plants > Roots > Unclassified | place...
AAATGGCGCAATGTTTGTCAATGTAGGGAAATGAGGGTCGCACGGAAGTGGCCAATAGACTAAGAGATTTCGCCTGGAACTTAGGCACTTTGGAGGAAGGATATGGAACGTAAGTTTTCCGCCTGTAATACTTCGTTCATCCGCCCCCGCCCCCAACTCTGCTCTTCTCTACTCCCAACTAAAATCAAACTATCGGTAGAGACAGGTGTATAAGCAAAACATAATACGACTTCCTGATCCCTCCAAGAATCACCACACCTATTTCTGTGTTTGCCACATGTTCCTATTCTTCCGTACACTCCCGTGATAACAAAGAAAGAACATTGCGGATAAAGACTTTTATAGAACATCCTCCCGTATCCGTTCCGTCTGCATATCTCCTGAACTATCCTTCCCACTCCCGCAACAAACCCAAGCATATACGTCTAACAATGTTTGGATGCTCTGGCTAGACTAGGGCCAAACTATAGGTAAGCTAGATCCCTCCGGAAACCTCACTCGTTCGTTATCTGCTCCAAAAAACACAACTAACCTAGCATAAGCCTAAACACAAGAATAATAAAACCATCTCAATCATTCCTTCGCTTCCCACCCCTGTCGATCTCTCTCCATGTATGACTCCATTTGCCTGCGTACTTCCGTAATAATAATAAGGAAAAACACGACCATAAACCCTTCCGTCAATCCTTTCAACCCCGGAACAAATGAAATCACTAAAGCTGTTATCCATCATTGTCCTTATCTCTGACAACTATCCGCTTCCATCAACTCTGACACTGTACTCAAGGACATTAGTTAAGCGATAAAACTGAAGGTCTATATACCTATATTATAATATTATGCTACTGCTCTATTGGTTAGGCCATGTTCATTAAATTTTACATCTCAAACCTTAACTCCTAGCCACTGATGCGCACCCCACAGGAGGCACGGGCTCATGTTAGGATCTTGGAAACCTGTCCCGGCGCATCGGGTCAGCCGGCTGAAAATGCCTTGGATGAATAAACCCTTTATGAGCGATCATTTGTAGAATGACCGGAGAAGGGGGTGAAAAAAGCATCCGCGCAGAAAGGGTTCATGCTCTCAGCTCGAACCGGACTTGAGCCGCCGATTTCATCATGTGCCCCTGTGTGTTTAGTACTAGCCCCTGCTATTATACGCGGTCTTTGGCAGGCAGCTTAACTCTTGCCTGGTCCATCCGCGATCATAGATAATCACTCGTGTGTACTAGTATGAACAGCGCGCATAAACAGCTATCAGATAAACGCGAGACAAATATATGCCCGGGCGAGGACTCTAAATCACTGGGAGACCGACCGGGCGAAATTAAAGCCTAATGATAGTTACGAATAGAGCCAGTGAGCCTTTCCAGCTCCTTCGAAGCCTCGGGGTGCCTCCTATAGGGGCACCCGTCAGGTCATGCCCTAGATCCCCAGATATCATACCAAAAGTTTTCCTTCCTCTTAGGACTGGGCTTCCCCTTAGCCATCAGAACCTGCAGGCCTAGGCTGATCATGACGACACTATCTAAATAGCTAAGGATAGTGGGCGCGTTTTAGTAGCACCAGAAAATGGTCATGAAAATTTTCTCTTAATATCAGGCTTAAGAGATAAGGTGCTCTCTTGAATGGTAATTCCATATATTTTTATCCTAGCGATACCTAACCGGCGTTCACTAGCTAAACAAAACTAAAACAAAACTAAAACTAAAAACAAAACAAAACATACAAAAACATAATCAATCTTCATTATCACAAACAGCACCCCTCCGTGCCTCAAGAATGGAACAGTGCATAATGCAATACCTGTTTTGAAAAAAAAATTAATCAGCCAAGCTGAAGGATACCCAAGGGACCATCCACAGTTGGTGAACGGGCAGTGGGATCACTCCACGCGGTGCCTGGGTTAAAGTTGTGGCTAGTTCATTACCATTTCCGGAGCAAGGAGAGCTTGTCTTTTAGGTCTAGGTTGTTAGCTAGGACAAGGGCTAGTTATTTACAACAAATAACGATTTCTCACCTGTTAATATTTGCTTATGAAGGCATGGTATGGTGGTGCTTAACCTTGATTCTATAGCCTTTTTTCTACCCTTAAGTTGCATATGTCAAGAGTTATCGCAGATGTGCCGCAGCAGGGATTATCCAAATGTATCTTTAGTCTGGGGCTCTCAGACAAAATCTAAAGCACAATGGAAGAAAAAAAATACATTGACATTTAACTTGTGAGCGGAATCGTGGTGTTATCGGCCTCGGATTTTGAAATGTTTCTTCACATCACCAGAACTTAGTTTGTGTGCGGGCAAGTCGGTGTGCACCGGTACCTCCCTGGACAGCGATCAAGCATCTCTCAATCATTATTTGCAGGATTTTTCATACCAACACAAATTCTCATGGGATAGACTCTCATCGATATCATACTCTAATTGAATCCTTAATATATTTTTGTTTTGTATTCTGGGCGGCTGATAAGCACCCATAAAGTAAGATATTTTCAACAGTTGGGACGCTATGGGATGAGAGTGGTGTGCTGTGGCTGCGCCCTTGAAGATAGGTTGTAAAATAAAATTCTGCCGCGGGCGCGCCAAACCAAAAGGAGATGCCAATAGCTGTTGGTAGCGAAATTGAGCTTTTCAGACAGTAACTGACTCAGCACACCCAGAGGTGGTAAATTCTCATCGAACCACAAAATCTAATTCTTTCCACATCCGGCTTAGCCCCCTTGGGGCGGAATTTTACTGGCTCATACCAAGAGATAGTCAGATGCTTGGACAGGCGCAACCTTGCGCGACGCTGGGGTCGTATGTTAGCCCCTCTCTTCCCTCGAACTCCTAGAGAAGTCATTGCACACGATCGCCCTCCTCTCTCTCCCTCGAAAAGGAATTCGCGTAAAATAGGCTATAGCGCGAACTCCCGGACATCAGGTCAGTGGCGGCACCAACTCACCCAACGTGACGAACACCGAGAATATTGCCGATTCCATCACGGGGTAGATGCCGAGCGGCGCAAGATTCCACAATGGCTATCGCCACTCGAGCAGAGCACCTCTATCGTGGGCTGCCCAGTATGGGCGTGAGGGGGTGGTGAGAATACTGCTGGAACGGGTCGGCGTCAATCCCAACATGGCTGACGTTCTAGATGGCCGAACACCGCTATCTTGGGCGGCCGACAACGGGCATGAGGGGGTGGTGAGGATGCTGCTGGAACGGAACGACGTCGATCCCAACATGGCTGACGTTCTAGATGGCCGAACACCGCTATCTTGGGCGGCCGACAACGGGCATGAGGGGGTAGTGAGGATGCTGCTGGAACGGAACGACGTCGATCCCAACCTGACTGACACCGAACTTGGCCAAACGCCACTATCTTGGGCGGCCGAGAATGGACATGAGGGGGTAGTGAGGATGCTGCTGGGACGGAACGACATTGATCCCAACATAGCTGACATCCAATGTGGCCGGGGTCTGTCTATAGTGACTGCCCCGGGTAGTTATGGAGGAATCAGGGGGGTATTCGGGTTCGGCAATTATCGCCAAACACCGCTCGGATGGGCTGCCGAGAGTGGGCGTGAGGGAGTGGTGAAGATACTGCTGGAACGGAACGACATCAATCCCAACATGGCTGACACCAAATATGGCCGAACGCCGCTATCGTGGGCTGCGGAGAGTGGTCATTCGGGGGTGGTGAGGAAACTGCTGGAACGTAACGACGTTAATCCTAACACGGCTGACATCCAATATGGCCGAGCGCCGCTCCTGTGGGCTGCCCAGAAGGGACATGAGGAGGTGGTGGAGATGTTGCTGAAGCGGAACGAAGTTAATCCTAACGTGGCTGACACTACATACGACCGAACATCACTCTGGTGGGCTGCTAGGAATGGGTATCGGGAGATCGCAAGGATCTTGCTGGAACGAAGCGACATCAATCCCAACAAAGCTGACACTCAATATGGCCGAACGCCGCTGTCGTGGGCTGCAGAGAATGGCCACGAGGGGGTGGCGAGGATGCTGTTGGAGCGGAACGACGTCGATCCCAACATAGCTGGCACCCTAGATGGCCGAACACCGCTGTGGTGGGCTACTAGGAATGGGTATCAGACGATCACGAGGATAATGCTGGAGAGGAGCGATATCAATCCCAATAAAGCTGACACCGAATATGACCGAACACCGCTGTGGTGGGCTACTAGGAATGGGTATCAGACGATTACGAGGATAATGCTGGAGAGGAGCGATATCAATCCCAATAAAGCTGACACCGAATATGACCGAACACCGCTATCCTGGGCTGCCGAGAGTGGACATAAGGAGGCAGTGGAGAAGCTACTGGAACGAAGCGACGTCAATCCCGACACAGCTGACACACAATACGGCCGAACACCGCTTTTGTGGGCTGCCCAGAGAGGGTATGAGGAGGTGGTGGAGATGCTGCTGAAACGGAAGGACGTTGATCCCAACATAGCTGACACCAAACACGGCCGAACGTCGCTCTGGTGGGCTGCTAGGAATGGGTACCAAGCGATCGCGAGGATACTGCTGGAGAGGAGGGACATCAATCCCAACAAAGCTGATACTCGATATGGCCGAACACCGCTATCGTGGGCTGCTGAGAGTGGGGATGAAAGGGTGGTGGGGATGCTGCTAAAACGGAATGACGTCGATCCCAACTTGGCCGACACCCACTATGGCCGAACACCTCTCCAGTGGGCTACCAGGAACGGGCATCAAAGAATTGCTACTTTGCTGCGTGAACGGATGGGTTTGGTTCCTAGATCTGCAGCAAGCCTTCCATCAAGGAAACTCTTCCCTCCTGGGCCGTCCAGGCTACCTGAACCTTCTTCCAAAAGGAGACGCAGGTTTTGATACCTGAAGATAAAACATGCCGCTTCTTCATCCATCTACTTGAGATACTCTCCAAGCAGTGTAGCAAATTTGACGGAACAAATTCCTCAGCCCGTTACGAACAATTCTTTATACGGATCTACAAGTTACCACAGGTGTTCTACCTTTAAACCATTCGCTTAGAACATTTTGTCGCCCCCTCAGTTCTTTTGAATTACCCTATCTCATTTGCTATTTCTTGTAGTGTTTGGGTTTGGTTTAGCCGATTTTGTATACCGGTATATAAATTTATATTGCCAATTGATGCTCTATACTCCTTTTCTCTATACGTTTACCTTTTGATTTGCCTCTTGATTTGCCTTTTGATTCTCACACCTGCTCAGTTACGTTATTCCACGTTTGTTAATTATCGGCTTTGTATTTACTTGTATTATTTCATAGTTTACATGGTAACCAGGTTGTGTTGAAAGAGAGGTTGATTGAGGCTTTACAGATATGGAAGTAATTGGATATGGGCGCATATACTGCACCGATCTGAACGTGCCCTGCCGTAGGAGTCAGAAGGAGGGCAGTTTACCGGTATGGTGCGTGATTCACAAAATTTCGTCTGTTTTTCTCTTCTCCCCCCTTTTTCTACTCGTTCACTGGATTGTGACCTCCCTCCTATTAACACTAGAGACATTATAGCCCTTTTCTCCCGCTATCCCCCTTGAACATCACAATTAACTCATTGTGCCCTCCCCGTTAAATATACCCCTCCTCCCGCTCACCCTTCCTCACTAGTTCTATTATCACACGCCCCTTAGAACGCTCTATCGAAGCTTTTACATATGTACCGGAAGGCTGACAGGAGGAGTATCCTAAGAGTAGGAAACAAGGCCAAGATCTCATCCCACAACCCAGCTTACTGCCACACCCTCAGTACCTGCAGCAGTGGTAGAGTACTGTACTCGGGTATGTCCAAAAAAATCGGAAAGATGAATACCCTTGTCCGACCCCGTTGCCAGCCAGAAAGCAACAGAACTTGGAAATCTCTGGCTAGGATGAGCAGTCCAGAAACCCGGACCAAGTAGAAAGGGGGACGTGAAGGGTTGACAGAGTGAAACAAATGACAGCAGGGTGAGTAGGTGATCGACAGTAAGGAAAATACGAGATAATATGAAGTCAGCAAGGACTATGAGGTAAGAATTACGGTTTCTGAGAGAAAAAATATGAGGGCAATACTTGAGTACTTACGAAAGACTGACGAAATACTTAGGAATTGAAGGCTCGTGCATCAGAAATATGAAGCTGGTGATAGTATTTCAGGCTGAGGCAGAGGTCGCTTTCTTGTCCGTTCTGACTCCAATAAGCCCTGAAGTATTTCGAAAATACTCAACCGATGGCTTTCAATGCTACTACCGCTACTGAGCCCCCGGGCGGGATCCCCAACAGCACTGCAACTATCCCACCACTGTCCGAACACTCGGGGGAGTCAGCATATCCTGCTCCAGCTGCTACTTCCGAGCCAGAAGCTTCCGATGAGAATCCACCATACACAAATGAAACGATCCGAGCACTTCGAGTCTATGCTGAATGGAGCTACCCCCGCCTTCATGAAGTTTTTGGCATATCACTTGGATCTTTACACCGCATCACTCATCCATCCATTAGCTCTTCTGAGGGTGAGCAGAACAGTACAGATGAAGCAAGCATTGAGGTAACTAGTTATCGGGTAGTTTATCATGGCCGCGGTCGACACTCAGTTGTTACAAATGAACTCCGTACCCGCCTTATTGCAACTGCAACAGCAAATGCTCATAACCGGCGCCTCCCATACACTCAAGTTGCCGAGGTGGAGGGTATTCACTTAGGCCGCAGGGCTTTGCGCAGAGTATTCGAAAGTCAAGGGTATCACCGCCGTGTCGCCCGAATCAAACCTTTTCTTTCTGAAAACAGTCGAACCCGCCGTCAACAGTGGGGTGAGAGGTTCCAAGATTGGAGAGTGGAGGACTGGATGGATGTGATCTGGACGGATGAGTGTGCGTTTTCGGTAGGAGAGGTTACTGGAACTGTCTGGGTTACCCGTCGTCCTGGTGAGGAATATGTGGAAGACTGCCTTGTTCCACGCGTCCCACGCCTTACAACTATCATGGTTTGGGGAGCGATTTACCGGGACCAGAAGAGCGCCTTGGTCATATGGGATACCCCTAGCTGGGGGAAGATTAATGGATCCACCTATGCGGACCATATCATCCGCCCTCATTTATATCCCTTCTGGCAGTATCTCCATTCTATCGGCAGCACGAGCTCTGGTTACATCTATATACAACAGGATAATGCTCCTGCCCATCGTTCCCGTATTGCCCAGCATACCATGAGTGAGCTTGGCCTTGAAAACTACCTGTTTCCTTGGCCTGCAAGCTCTCCGGATATGAGTCCAATTGAAGGTATCTGGTGCCTTCTTAAGCGGCGGATCATGAATCTCAACCCACGCCCGACCACTGTTTCTGATCTACATACCGCTATCCTTCAGGAATGGCAGAATATCTCTTCTCAAGATATTCAAAATCTTACAACCTCAATGCCTGGTCGGATTGCAGCACTTTTGGAGGCCAATGGTGGCCATACACGGTTTTGAGTATTTTTTATTTTATCTCTATATTTTCATATTGCTAGTGTACAAGTATTATTATTATTCTAGTTATCACTTTTATTATTCTTATCCCTATAGGATTCCTATCTAAGTCTCCTAAGTTATCGGTTATGTATTTGTTATTTTACGAGTATCTTTATTTCCTTTATTTTCTCTTCTGAGTTCACATCACAGCATTTCCCCTTCCCTATATCCTAGTAGCTTTATTCACGCTCGCAATCTCATGTAAAAGCATACTTAGTAAAGACTTTTGAATTCTACAGTACGAGTATATTAGCTCATAACTTAAACTTTCTCTGAGAATCCGGAAGAATACAAGTATCTTGTCACCTAGTGCAACATACATGCTTTTTAAGTTGTCTGGCAACACTGCTATTCTTTCCAGACAACCTTATCTCCCGATCCTTCTTATCCCTGTTTTGCCACCCTTAGTTTCCGATTTTTATGGACACCCCCGAGTACGTCTGAGTATTACTAATAAGTGTCGCAATGGTCGGACGCTCTACTCGGGCGCAAATTAAAGATCCGGAAAAAGTGACTTGAAATATCTGTGTTGCAACCATACATTTTGTTTGTCACTTATTCCGGATCTTTAATTTGCGCCCGAGTAGCTAGGCCAGGGCTAAACTATGTATGTATCTTCGGAAACTCCATTCGCTCATCATCTGCTCTAAGGAAGACAACCAACCAAAGTCTATAATACAAGAATAATAACACCATCTCAATCATTCCGTCGCTTCCCATGCCTGTCGGTCTCTCTGCATGTGTGGCCCCATTTGCCTGCGTACTTCTATAACAATAATAAAGGGAAAACATAACAATAAACCCTTCCGCCAATCTTCTCAACTCTAGAATAAATGAAATTATTAAAGCTACTCTCTGTCCTTGTCCGTCAACTATCCGCTTTCCTTCTCTGACGACTAACTCATCCACTTTCGTCAATTCTGACACTGTGCTCAAGAACATTAGTCAAGTGATCAAAATGAAGGTCTATATAGAGATATCATACCATGTTCCTGAGCTATCATATTAGTTAGGCTATGTTCATTAAAATTTACATCTCAAGCCCCAACTCCTAGAAACCGATCACGCGCACCACACAGCAAGCACGGAATCATGTTAGGATCTTAGAAACCTGCCCCGGCGCACCGGGTCAGTCCGCTGAAAATGCCTTGAATGAATAAAACCCTTATGAGCGATCCTTTGTAGAATTGCGGTTAGGGGACGGGGGTATAAAAAAATCCGGGCAGAAAGGGTTGATGCCCTGAGCTGGGAGCAGATTTGAACCCGTTGACTTCATGAGCTTCTGTGTTTAGTACTAGCCCTTACTATTATACGCGGTCTTTGGCCGGTAGCTTAGCCCTTGTGCCAGTGGAACTTAGATACTAGTTGGCACTGTATATAGGTACCTCTTACGGGTGCAAATACCTTGCGCCGGTACCCAAGTATCAACGTCCAAGAGACATCGGTCAATTCTTGTCCTTCCTCTACAAACTACATTGTTCTCTCGGTCCACCCGTCTTGACTTTGGCTTCGCTCTCGTCCTCGCGCGCCAAATCTCCGACAGGAGCAGCTAGCATAAACAGCTGTAAACGCGAGGCCTCCAAATCACCGTGAGACCAACCGGGCAAGATCAAAGCCAGATACTAGCTACCAACGGAACGGGTGAGTCTTTCCAACTCCTTCGAAGCCTCGGGGCGCCTCCTGTAGGGACACTCGTTGGGCCATACCCTAAACCCCCCGATCCCAAAAAGTTTCCTTCATCTTAAGGCCGGGTTTCCCCTAGCCATCAAAACCTGTAGACCCAAGCCGATCATAATGCAATAGTAGTTTTGGAATTTTTTTCTCGTCAGCGAGGCCGGGGGATACGCAAAGGCCTGCATACAGCTACTAGAAGTCCAGCCGCCCAAACCCAACCCCGTGCAGCGCCCATGGACCAATGCCGTTCAAAGCAGGCTAGGACCGCACGGAAAAGGGTTGTTGGTGAGCAGGTGGGGGTATCACTCCGTGCGGTGCCTGTGTTTAGGTTGTGGCTAGTTCATTTTCATTTCCGGAGCAAGGAGAGCTTTTGTCTTTTTTAGGTCTAGATTGTTAGCTAGGACAAGGGGGAGTTATTTGCGGCCAACAGGGATCTCTCATCTGTTAATATTTTGTTTATGAAGGCATGGTGGTGCTTAACCTTGATTCTACGAGCGCGGCAAATAGATATAACAGTCAGGTGCCCTATCTAAGCGCACTGCAACCAGAAAGTTCACCAAAATTTTCTCATCAGACCCACATGACTCTCATATCTATCGGCCGCGCTCGTAGGTGTAAAATAGAATTCGGTCGCGGGCGCGCCAAACTAAAAGTAGATGCCAAATAACCGTTGGTAGCGAAATTAAACTTTTCAGACAATAACTGACTCAGCACACCCACAGGTGGTAAATTCTCCACAAAATCTAATTCTTTCCACATCCGGCTTAGCCTCCCTGGGGGCAGAATTTTACTGGCTCATACCAAGGGGTGGTTGGATGCTGGGACAGGCGCAACCTTGTGCGACACGAAAGCCGTATATGTTAGCCCCTTTCTTCCTTCCAACTCCTAGAGAAGTCATTGCACACGATCGCCCTCCTTTCTCTCCGTCGAAAAGGAATTCGCGTAAAATAGGCTACGATATAACGAAAATTCCCGGACATCAGGTCAGTGGCGGTATCAACTCACCCAACGTGCCGAACACCGAGAATATTGCCGACGATGCCGGGGGAGACCAGATTCCACAGTGGCCATCGCCACTCGAGCAGAGCACCTCTATCGTGGGCTGCCGAGTATGGGCGTGAGGGGGTGGTGAGAATACTGCTGGAACGAGACGGTATCGATCCCAACATGGCTGACATCCTAGACGGCCGAACACCACTATATTGGGCGGCCAAGAATGGACATGAGGGGATCGTGAGGATGCTGCTGGAACGGAACGACATCAGTCTTGACAAAGCTGACGGGTATGCCCGAACACCCCTCTTGTGCGCCGTCCTGAGTGGGAATGAGGAGGTGGTGAAGATGCTGCTGGGACGTAATGACATTGATCCCAACGCAGCAGACCGAGATGGCCAAACACCACTATGTTGGGCTTCCAGGAATGGAAATGAGAGGGTGGTGAGGATGCTGCTTGAAAGGAACGACATCGATCCCAACATAGCTGACACCGAACTTGGCCAAACGCCCCTGTCTTGGGCTGCCGGGATTGGACATGAGGGAGTGGTGAGGATGCTGTTGGAACGGAACGACGTCGATCCCAACATAGCTGACACCCCAGATGGTCTAACAGCACTATCTTATGCTGTCGGGAATGGACATGAGGGGGCAGTGAGGATGCTGCTTGAACGGAACGACGTCGATCCCAACATAGCCGACGCAAATGGTCAAACACCACTGTCTTGTGCTATCGAGAATGATCATGAGGGGATCGTGAGGATGCTGCTGGAACGGAACGACCTCAGTCCCGACAAAGCTGACGGGTATGCCCAAACACCCCTCTTGTGCGCCGTCCAGATTGGGAATGGGGAGGTGGTGAGGATGCTGTTGGGACGGAATGACATCAATCCCAACACAGCAGACCGAGATGGCCAAACACCAATTTGGTGGGCTGCCGAGAATGATGATGAGGGCGTGGTCGGGATACTGCTGGAACGGAGCGACCTCAATCCGAACACAATCAACACCGGATCTGGCTTGACACTTCTATCGTTGGCTGCTCGGGTTGGGTATGAGGAAATGGTGGAGATGCTACTGGAACGGAGCGACATCAATCCTAACGCAGCTGACGAGTATTCCCGAACACCCCTCTTTCACGCCGTCCAGAATAGGCACGAGAGGGTGGTGGAGATGCTGCTAGAACGGAGCGACCTCAATCCCAACATACCTAACACAGATGGCCTAACTCCCCTCTTGCTTGCCGTCAAGAATCGGGACGAGGAGATAGTGAGGATGCTGCTGAAGCAGAACGACATCGACCCCAACAAAGCTGACACCGAATATGGCCGAACACCGCTATCGTGGGCTGCCGAGCGTGGCCATAAGGGGGTAGTGGAGAAACTTCTGGAACAGAGCGACATCGATCCTAACACAACTGACACCAAATATGGCCGAACAGCGCTCTCGTTGGCTGCCGAGAAGGGGCATGACGGGGTCGTGGGTCTACTACTGGAACGGAGCGACACCAACCCTAACACAGCTGACGACGAATACGGCCGAACACCTCTCCAGTGGGCTGCCTGTAATGGACATCAGATAACGGCCGAGTTGCTGCAGGAGCGGGTCAATTTACTTCCCGGATATACACCAAGCCTTCCATCGGCAGAACTCTTCATTCCCGAATCCTCCAGGCTATCTGAGCCCCCTTCCAAAAGGGTGCGGAGGTTCTGATGTCCAAGGATAGAACTCGG
>Ga0307510_10008989_pt1 | contig 11896 bp, 13 predicted proteins | sample 12_EM_MG_FD_207224 | JGI IMG/M metagenome (GOLD analysis project Ga0307510, IMG submission 207224) | Populus trichocarpa ectomycorrhiza microbial communities from riparian zone in the Pacific Northwest, United States - 12_EM | ecosystem: Host-associated > Plants > Roots > Unclassified | place...
TAACCCGGAAACCACTCGGGAACTGGATCGAAGGGCTAGAACAAAAACACTACAGGATTGGGGGGGGGGGAAGGGTAAATCCTTGGTGGAAAAAAAAATGCATGAAAAAAAGATAATAAGTTATAACGATAAGGGAGTCGGGCCACGTGAGTAATAAGGGCTCTGAAGGATATGATGGCTATAGGAGAAGCAAAAACACCGAGTAACGAGCCCAATAACGAAAGCATAAGTGCGATTTCTGCGACAGGGAGGGGAACGGAAAGTAGTAGAGCACGTACCTTTGCAGCAGCTCCAGCCTTAGCAACTGCCAGAGAGACACCGAGAATGGCGTTGGCTCCCAATTTGGCCTTATTTGGGGTTCCGTCAAGATCGATCAAGAACTTGTCGATAGTAGCTTGGTCCTTAACATCGAACTTTTCGTTAATGAGGGCGGGAGCGATGATGGTGTTGACGTTCTCAACGGCCTTAAGAACACCCTTTCCGGCCCATTTGGTCTTGTCTTTGTCACGAAGCTCAATGGCTTCATGCTGGCCGGTGGAAGCGCCAGAGGGGACAATGGCCCTGTGCAAACCAGTATCGCTAGTAGTGAGATCCACCTCAACAGTGGGGTTACCACGAGAGTCGTAGACTGAGCGGGCGTGAATTTTGGTAATCATTCTGAAAGGGTTGCGGTAAAACAGACAATCAACTGGATCAGATGGAAGATGAGGGATGGGGAGGGAGGAGAAACGAGGATGGAGAGGAAAAAGGGAGGAGCGAGGAGTTATCAAATTGAGGGGTTTTGTTTATGGGTAAGAAAAAATTTAAAGAGAAAAGTGGGAAGCTGCGGAAGATCGATCAAAGGGTAAACAGGGATAACGCCTCTATCTGTTTCTACGCAGCTTTGTTGGGTATGAGGAGAGGGGTTTGCTGAGATGAGACGTGGTTGTGAAGGGGAAAAATAGGGCGTGGGGATGCAGATGAGATGATTTCAACGTGATGGTGTTCAATTACGTTTTCATTCATAGCGAGGGGCGAAAAAATTTCCCGCTGAGATAGGGATTGTTATCAGGAGGAGGGCTTACTTTTGTTTCCGGCGTAGGTGGGGAGATTGTGCGTATTTTTCTTTTCTCTCTACTTGGGCCGTATTTGTTCGATTTGTTGTGATATTTTGTAAATAATTAATTATGATGATAATGGTGATGATGGTGGTAGTGGCGGTAAGTTACCGACTACCGTACTATAGTGCTTTTTCACCTATAGGCTATGATGCAAGAACAGATTGGGTGAGATAATGAGCGAGTCTGTACTCGAGTAAAGTGCTAGGAGGGCTAACTTATAGTGGGGGAATCAGTTGTGTCGCAAAAATTGCCCCACCTTCCTCCCGCTCGAATACGAATCCCTGCAACCCTATCGTCACGTGACACGAGTGACAAAAGTCACTCGATTCTCTTACATACTTCCTCTCCGATATCAATAGTAACTCGGGAAGGATTTAGGAGACCTCCGGACTCCCCCTTTGGTTCAAATTTGTTTCACTTTAGATCGGATGCGCTTAAAAAGTGTTTCGAATTTTTTTATTCAATTGACCAAAGAAATGCCTAAAGATACAAGTAACAGGGAGAGAGAAAAAGCACGCCTATGCTTTATGGATTTTGCAAATAAGGTCAGAACCGTCAACGGAATCACCTTCCTTAACTTCAAGGCCGACAACGACTCCAGAGTGAGGGGCAGTGACGCTCATTTCCTGAATTCCAGATTAGTATATCATAACTTTTGTACATAGAAGTAATAGTTACATACCATTTTCATGGCGCTCATGATGGCGATAGGGTCGCCTTTCTTAACCTCAGTGCTCTCCTTGACACGGACTTCTACAACAACACCAGCCATGGGTGCTCCAACATGGCTAGGATCCTTGGGATCGGCCTTGGGGCGGCTCACGTTCTCGACGGCTATAAATAGTAAGCTATCGTATCTTATCAGAAAATAAGAGGCCAAATGGGCATACCCGCGTGTTTGTCATCAATCAAGAGCGTTCTGCCTTCACCATTCATCTCAAAGAAGACTTCCCTTTGACCGGTCTGCTCAGAAATATGACCAATGGCTAATAGCTTAAGAATTAAAAGCTTCCCTTTCTCAATCTCGACATGGAACTCCTCCCCAAGCTTAGGACTAACCAAGAAGTACTTGGTAGGAAGAACGCTAAGGTCTCCGTGCTTGTCACAAAAATCTTTGTAGTCGGAGAAGACTTTGGGGTACATGTTGTGACTCGCAATATCACATTCCGAGACCACGCCATACTTGCTTTCGAGTTCAGCCCTGACCTTAGCCAAATCGACTGGTGGCATAGACTTTCCGGGGCGTTCGGTCAACTTTTGACGCTGCCCACGAAGAACATTGGTACGAAGGGGTTCGGGGAAGCCGCCGTATGGTTGTCCCATCAATCCTTCAAAGAAATCGAGAATAGAAGCGGGGAAATCCAGGGTCTCGGCTTTCTCAATTACATCGTCGTATGAAAGCTTATTCGAGACCATAAATTGAGCAAGGTCCCCGACAACCTTAGATGTAGGTGTAACCTTGACGATATCCCCAAGGAGTTGATTGGCCAAAGTGTATGACCTCTTGGTTTCTGCCCATTGTGTTCCGAGACCCATCTGACTAGCTTGGAAAATCAGGTTTGTAAGCTGTCCACCAGGAATTTCGTGAAGGTAGACTTCAGGATCCGGACCAGTTAGACCAGCCTCGAAGCAAGAGTATAGGAGGCGCAACTGAGCCCAATATCCGTCAATTGCGCGGACGTGTTCAGCATTGAGTTTGGGATCCTGGTCGGTACCTTCCAAAGAAGCTAATAAAGCTCCAACACTTGGTTGAGACGTCATACCAGACAAGCTGTCGGTGGCAGTGTCAACAGCATCAGCACCTGCCATAGCACAGGCAGCCATCGAAGCCACACCAGTTCCTGCCGAGTCATGTGTGTGGACGTGGATAGGGAGGTCAGGGTACTTCTTGCGAATACTGCCAATGAGCAGAGTCGCGGCTCGAGGCTTGAGAACACCAGCCATGTCCTTAATACCAAGGACGTGAGTTCCCATACCCACAATCTTGTCAACAATCTCGAGATAGTACTCAAGGGTGTATTTCTTTTTGTTGGGATTCAACATATCACCGCTGTAGCAAACTGTGGCTTCGCAGACTCCTCCAGCCTTGAGAACAGCCTTTATACCAACCTCCAGTTGGTCGGGATCGTTCAAGGCATCGAATACACGGAAAACATCAACTCCGTTAATCTTTGCCTGTTTAACAAAGTGATCAATCGCATTGTCAGGAAGCCTAGAAAATTTAGGTAAGTTACTTAGAAAAGCATTACTAGAATTCGCTTACGATGAGTATGCAACACCATTTGCTCCACGAAGCAACATCTGGAAGGGAATATTCGGAACTAATTTCCTTAGTTTCCTCTAAAAGATAGTTAGCCTGAGATTAAATTTGGGAAGGGGGGAAAATGAGGGTATTACCAATCTGTCCCATGGGTCTTCGTAAAGGAATCTCATCGCTACGTCAAAGGTAGCACCTCCCCAGCATTCCAAGCTATAAGCGTTGGAATAGGCATAACTTGTATGCTTTGCAATGTTTACTAAGTCACAAGTCCGGACCCTAGTAGCCAAAAGGGACTGATGTGCGTCTCTCCATGTAGTATCCATAAAGAGAGTACCCTTGTTCTTGCGGATGGCTTTGGCGAAGCCTTCTGGCCCCTCCTTCTCGAGAATGTTGCGCCAACCAACCTGACAGGGATAGGTGACATCGATTGGTTTGCCATTCCCATCATAGAGCTTGGGCAAAACAATGTCTCCTGTGAATTTTGGAACACCAATTTGGCCCTTGATGCTACTGCCATTAACAGCTAAATCGGCTAAGTATGCTAGCATCTTCTGAGCGCGGTTTTGCGATTTCATAAGAGAAAATAACTCAGGTCTGAGCCAGCTGTTAGTTTATCTAAACTTCGAAACTTTGGGAATATAACCACTCACGTATCATCAATGAATGTGGTCCAGCAGAAGCCTCCAATGAAGGTATCATGGGTAAGAAGAGAGGCCAAGAATGGGATATTAGTCTTGACACCACGGATTCTGAACTCTACGAGCGCGCGTAACATCTTTCTACGGGCAATTTCGTAAGTAGATCCATGGCAAGTACACTTGACCAACATGGAATCGTAATGAGGAGTAATAATTGCCCCCGCAAAACCGTTACCACCATCAAGGCGGACACCATTACCACCTGCGGAGCGGTATACCTCAATTTTGCCAGTATCGGGTCGGAAGCCCTGCGATGGGTCCTCAGTGGTGACACGGCATTGGATGGCAAAACCACGGGTAGAGATGCGGTCCTGGGTCAAGCCTAATTGTTCAAGCGAAGCTCCTGCAGCAATCTGGATCTGAGCAGCAACGATGTCGATGCCAGTAATTTCTTCAGTGATAGTATGTTCCACTTGGCTATACAATTTAGTCAGTGATAGTTCTCCCTCTCCATGCTAGATCGTCTTACATTCTAGGGTTGATCTCAATGAAGTAATATCGGTTTTGTTGATCGACCAAGAACTCAGCAGTGCCAGCATTCCCTGAAAATTGCGATAATTAGTAAAGCTCAAGAGCCACTCGCCATGGCAAACATACGGTAGTTCACTGATTTTGCCAACCTGACAGCGTCTTCAAGGATAGAGGCTCGGACCTCGGGCGGGAGATCCTTGGCGGGGGCAATCTCAACAACCTTTTGATGTCTCCTCTGAACACTGCAATCACGCTCGTACAAGTGAACAACGTTTCCGAATTTGTCTCCGAGCAGCTGAACCTCGATATGTTTAGGGCGGTCTAAGAAGCGCTCGATGAAAACAGTTCCGTTACCGAAAGCTGCCTTGGCCCTATTTTAGTATTAGTATCTTGCCACCTTTCGGATAAGCCTTACTGATAAGAGACTTACTCTGAGGTCGCTCTGAGGAAAGCATCCTGGAGGTTTTCACCCTCCCTTACTACTCGCATACCCCTACCACCTCCCCCAAAAGCTGCCTTGATGATAACGGGATATCCGTACTCCTTCACGAATACCTCTGCCTCAGCAAGATCATCCACAGGCCCAGGAGTTCCGGGCACCACCGGAACATTGCATCCCTGGGCGAGTTTGCGTGCCGAAACCTTATCTCCTAAGCCATCGATTACCTCAGGGCTAGGTCCGACAAACTATACGGCAAATGATTTGTTAAAATCGGCCCCCCTTGGAAAGCGCACGTGGGAGATATCTGGCTCACAATCATGCCCGCTTTTTCAATTTTGCGGGCGAATTCCGCATTCTCAGACAAGAATCCGTAACCAGGATGGATCATGTCAACACCATGCGTCAACGCGATCTTCACAATCTCATCAATCTGGAGGTAGGCTTGAACAGGGGTGAATTCTCCCCTTGCGCCAATCTCATATGCCTCATCCGCCTCTAGAATATTGACCAAATCGTCAGTTATTGGGTTTCCCCGCTATCTCGAGGAGGTTAATACTCTGGCGATGCATGCTGAGACGATCCTCATGACTGTAAATAGCAACAGTTTGCAAAGAAAGTTCATGCGCCTGTAGCATGTTGCGTCAGGATGTTTTCCTACGACAACTAGGGCAATGAAACAAACTCACAGTTCTAAAGATCTATTTCGCTCAGACCAGCCACGTCAACAAACAAATCACCGGCAATATTGGTAGACTGTAAAACATACACGAATTGCTGTAATAAGAATTAAATCAATCAATTGCACACTGTGGGGCAGCGGAGCCAACAAACATCCAAAGAGGGAAACTTACGAATTTCACCACGATTGGCAACTAAAGATACCAAAAGTAAATCACCGGGTTAGCAACCAAACAATTCCGGAATAACACCGGGTAAAAACGTGGGGAATGCAAAAAGTGAAGAAGGGCAACAAACCTAAAACCTTGTTGACCTGCATAATAGTAGAATTAGCACGCAGACGATGCACGGTCCGCACAGTCGAGGAGTCTGCAGCATCCTCGAAGACTTGATTGAACTCTTTAGTATCCATGATCTTGGGGCCCCGCTGGTTCTAATGGACTTTAGAGAGTCACAGCAGCGAAGGGTTTAGGTTTACTTTGAGAGTACGTATGGGGGAAAGAAAGATGAGAGGGAAAGTAGAACTAGGGGATGGGAGGAGAAGAGGAAGAGAGCGTTAAGGCGGCAGATGAGGAGGAGGGGAGATTGCGAGTATGTATGTGTTTTATCCTGGGGAGCACGATGGGAAGCAGATAAGTAGGGTAGGGGGAGTTGGTGGGGAGAACTAGGAAGGAAAGAGAGGACTAGGATGACGGGATTGGCGTTTTGGAGGAGGAGGAGGGGGAGGAGGAGAGGAGGAGGAGGATCAGGGAGGGTTTAGCTCTAGTTTGGGCCGTGGGAGTGGAAGGTTAGAAAGAAGAAAAATCCCTTTCTTTCCTGCTGGCCTCTTTTGCATCTCGACTTGGACTTGAGAAACAAATAAAATTGAAAACAGAAATACTAAGGTTTAGTCTAGTGCTGCCCTCTTTTCTGTCGGCCCGGCCTATCTGGTTTGGCTAGCGAATGGACAGTGTCACAAAACAAGCAAAAGAGTGATAAGATGGAACACTGTATGTAAACTACGCTCACATCTATGTACAGTGCAGTACGGTATCGGTATGCGCCCCAGCAGGTCTGTGGTGATGGTGGTGGTGGTGGGGTGAGTTGGTTGGGATGATGGAGGGGTAAATCACACAAAGGTTCCCCACTGATGTGCCAGGAGAATAGAGTATAATACCGACATCCAACCAGAGTTCATCTTGCACTGATAGATAGTGCGGCGGAAAGCCAAAAACGATCAGAGTCCTTATCACATTACCAAGTGTAACCAACCAACCACTCCAGGATAAATATTGGGTTTACAACCGCTCCAAGCAGAAACCGAGCGACTTTGAACGTAATTCAAACCACCAACCATCAAATAATTTTACCCTCTAAGATAAACCATCTAGGGCGGTGATAATGCTAATGCTGGTGGCGACTGAGCAGCTACAGCACGATCAAACATTACACCTAATTCTCGAAATTACACATAAAATGCTTAAATATATGCCGACATGCATGACATACGCGGGACCACAATTCATAACTCATACGCAAGGCATGACAGAATATCAAGAAAAACAAAACAGAAACCCATACTCCTGGTCAGGGCTCCCTTTTTTTCGCACCTCATCCCTCATCTCAACAATTTACACCGGTATCGTCTCGCATAACACAGCACCAACCAGCATCGGTAGAGGCGTAAAATGAAATGAAAATAAAAACGAAAATAAAATAAAAGAAGGGCAACCTCGGCAGGTCCTCGGGCTACTAGTACCACCGCACTCCGTTGTTCCCGTCAAATTGTCATTGGTGGATACATCGTATACTGCTGTTCTGGAGCAGAATCGGGGACCTTCGGTAGAACGCTGCAGCGAATTGATCACTGTGATATCCCCACGAGTGCCATCCCGTCTCACCCTCACCCCCACCTCCGCCTCTACCTCCTCCGCCTCCACCACCACCACCTCCTTTCCCTCCTCCACTACTACCACCACGCCCGCGGGCCACGGCAGTCTATCAACATCATCATCACCTCCATCAAATCAATCGATGTCGTGCATTCGTCGGTGTCCTTGGAAGCGTGAGATGAGAAGTGAGAGAAGCAAAAAATAAAAAAAATTGCGGCACTGTACTACCATTGCTGCTACCAATGATTAACTACCGGCACCGCATGTCGGCGGCACCCACAATGATAGCATTTTTTTTCCAAGCAGCATATTATAGCTTATGATGACATGCGCGCCTAACAATTAATGTTACCTCAGGCTACTTCAAATCGGACTACCGATTGGCCATCGTAGGCTGTACTCCCAAAAATTTTCAAGAAATCCGCCACACTACTTACCCCCCCCTCAAAAGGCGAAAACCACCTAACTTATCTCTTTTTGATTTCCGGTATTTCTAGACGCACAGCATCAAGCGGCTACCCGGGTGGCCACCACACACCACACTACACTTCATTACACTTCGCTCTGCGGCACGGGCAGTCTACCGATTCCAGGTCCGGATCATAACCTCAATCCACGGCTAAACCAAGGGCAACCTGGGATACGGTAACTCACCCCAAGAAATAAAACAATCAATCAAATAGATAAAGCCCACGCTATCGTATTTATTAAATCATGTATGCACAGTGCGAATCGGGAAAAGACCCCGTGATCAAACCCTCTCACGAAGTACCGGTTTTTTGCAAACGCCAGAGTCAGAATACCGCATCTTTCTATTTCTGCTGCAGAAGGTACAAGCAAGCAAGTAGAAAAGAGAAAAGGAGAAAAAGCAAAAAAAGGGGGGGGGGGGGGAGGCTGCCCCTTCGGTAATCATGAAATTCACCAGACTGCGGTGAGTTAAGCTGTGGTACCACAGTTAACTCCCACCAGGTAGGCTAGGAGGCTAGGAGAGAAGCACTGAGTGCCGTAGTAGGTCGCACATAACTCGCTCTAGCTCGCCGATAGACGCGGTGGGTAAGTTGGGTCTGTCCCGCTTGGGTTGCTGGGTTGCATATGTAAGGTAGGGATTCCCAAGATCATTGACGTTTAGGATTCGTCGAATATAAGTAGTTATGATACTACACCCCACTCGAGCACCCGCAGAGAGAGATGGAGAGGCAGAGAGAATCACAGGGAGAACAAAACTTGAACCAAGCATGGCCGCCTATCCCAAGTCTATACTAAGAGTTTACCCTGGACAAAAAGATCCCAGGGAAAGAAAGAGGAGAAAGGCGGATAACCAAGTTATAGAATATAAGACTAAATATTACGGTTAGTACTAGTAGGCCAATTATTTACCGGTTAGATACGTGGGCTCAGGATAGGGGGGGATGCTCCGATTGGTTTGTCATCGACGTTCTGGTGGAGTCGCTCTGGAGGTGTGATAGGTGGACTGTCTTCTCTCTGCTATGGTAAGAAGTTCCTCTATACATGTTCTGTTGGGAAATGATATGTTTGGTCGCTGGGGTGAGGGTGTGGAATTACCGCACGTCTGTAGGCAGTTCAGAAATGATTGTACAATAGCCTTCCCTACGACGGGATTGTTCGCCTGTACACTGGTAGAATATCTAAAAGAATACATATGGAAAAAAAGACAGAATGAAGACCACCGGAGAAGTCAAAGAACTGACCTGCATATCACCTTCTTGTCAGACTAGCTATTATATCATCGACCGCGCTCTGATCCCGCTTCTCATTCTCCCGCTTCCCACTCTCCCTCGCTGGACCCTGTCTCGTGAACGCCCCCGGAAAAACAGACCCCGGAGCAAACAGCCCCTTCAAGCCGCCTCCACCCCCGTTACCATCCCCCTGCTGTTTCCCGAGATTCGGGGGCCAGCCACCCCAACCATCCAACACCCTCCCACTCCGGCCGGGGACCAAGCCCTTCAATTGATCCTGTACGGACCCAACGTCATTGATGCCCCAGGCCGTTCCAGGGCCCTTACTCCTCATCCCGATAGCCTCCTCGTGGGACACGGCGGGCCTGGCGTCCATCACGATCCGCCCACGGGTGGAAATGTAGGCGGATCGGGGTTCGTAGTCGCGAACATGTCTGCGGTCATTATGTATCCGGCCTTTGTCAAGGTAATTGCTATGATCGCGGAGCACTGCGGCTACGCCGCCGATTCCGACGACAGGGCTGGGGGAAGCTGAGTTGAGAGATCGGCCAGGCGCAGAGCGTGAATGACGGGGGCCATGCTCGGGATCGTGGGGAATGTGTGCTGCCGAGCGGGTGTAGTGTAGCCCCGCAGATGGGTGGGTGCGGTAGGGCCTTCCGCTCCTCGGGATGTCCAGGAAGTCTGTCACCAGGCTCAGGAACTTCATCGTGTCTGCCCTCAACTTGACCATGTTCACTTCTGTTTCTTCTGCCTCCCCGTTGGCGGTGGTAGCGCTTTCGTACACCCCGCGTGCCTGTGCCATGTGCTTTGCGACGTAGGCTTCAAATTCTTTCTGCCGGGGCTTCACCTTCTTCAGCATGTACCGTTTGAACTCGTCCGCCGGCATGTCTAGGAGGAAGGGACCGAGGTACTTCCACTTATAACCCTCCCCGGCAGAAACGTTGTCGTCGAAGACGGATTCTAGAGGACGTGTAGCAACGCTCAGCTCGCCTACTAGTGCGGGGCTCTTGGTTAGGGGCAGGTCTATCTCCTGCCACTTCTTCAACGTGAGGACGTCGTCGTTGGCTGATTCGAAAGTCATGAAGCGCTCAATTGTGTCCAGCTCTGTCACTCGCATCGTCGTATGCGTGATCTTGTGCGGGACGTCGCGCTTCAGGCCCCAATTACCGCGGGCCCGAGAAGCAGTCGGAGCGGTTATTGCTTGAACCGTTGGGTACGGTGCTGGCTCTTGGTGGCCCAGGCGGAAGGATAACGGTGGGGGTAGGGGTTTTGGCATAGCAAAGAGCCGCGATTGGCGGAGGATTTTGGCCCCCGGGGAGGCAACTTTGAACGCCATTCTAAAGGCCAGCGGCTGATTGTTAAATTGACCGCGGCGGTATCATTGAAGATGTCTTGACTAGGTGGAAATGTTTGGTGGTTAAAGGAGGGTAACTTCGAGTTCGCCAAGACCAGTTTGCGCGAGTGCGGGTTGGTGAAGATTCTGACCAACGGAAACATTTTCTCATAGGGTATTCTTGAGAATAATTTGTTTCAAATTCCAGAGCTCGTTGCTATAGGTGCTTAGCTCAGGTTGTTAGAAACTATGATTAAATGTAAACTCGTTTGCCCATTGCCGCGTCCCCTTCTCCCTTATTGCAACTTCCCTTTCTGTTCCCGATACTTGTTCTGCTTCTTTCTTTGATGGAGCAGCGATGGAATGCAACAACGATCTCTACTTCTGACACGGGTTGAATTCTGCCCGATAGACTCATAGACCATCACTCGCCTCAAGAATCTCTCCCAAGAACCCCCAGCCTGTAACCAGTGTTCTATAAGTACCCCTTGCTGCCTCCCAGAGGGCGAATGGCCATCCTAAACCATACAGAGTATCATAGGCCAATCCTTCCATTTTATCTAACCTGACCTCATCCCGAAATCCTCGACTAGATGAACACGGGGACAGATCAATATGACAGGACGAAGGCAACCTTTCTTTCAAGAAGCATGCTATGATACTCTCCTCCTAGCCACTGCGACCCCATGCCCTGGTATGGAGGATACATAAGCTCGTCTAAAGACGCAGCATAGGCAATCCCGCATATACGTGAAACTAGCTAGGATGACCCATTACTGATACACGATTACCCTAGGCACTCGCTCCGAATACATGGCTACTTCATAGTTAATTCACCAAACCTATTACGTCAACATTCCCATCACCGAACTTGCGCATCCCCAATTCCAGTATGACACTTCCTCCAACAGATCGCGATCACGGCAACAACCCCGGATTCCCAATGGGCTCACTCAGTAATTCTATCAAATACCCACTGACGTGCTGCTTGGTACGATGTAAGTTACAGTCCCTATCCCTAGAGGTTAGTTCATCTTAAGCTCGACCTCCTCCTCCCTCCACCCCACATCCCCTCTCCGCTTTTGAAAAGCCCAATACAGTGGGAATCGCTCAGCTGGTGAAGAGTAACATCAGGCTATATGTGTGCCTTTCTGGGGGCGCTTGAGATGAGTGATTTGGATGATTAAAATGCGGACTTGGGAAGGCTCCATATTTGAGGGGGGGGTGGGAGTACATTTCCGGCTGTAGGGGGTCCGTAGGTGGTTGTAGTAGCTGTTAGAACAGCAGCTGTGTGGTTCGTTCGGAGGACGAGGAGGTAAGAGCTATGTCTAAACCTCCTTTTATAG
>Ga0307510_10008990_pt1 | contig 11895 bp, 4 predicted proteins | sample 12_EM_MG_FD_207224 | JGI IMG/M metagenome (GOLD analysis project Ga0307510, IMG submission 207224) | Populus trichocarpa ectomycorrhiza microbial communities from riparian zone in the Pacific Northwest, United States - 12_EM | ecosystem: Host-associated > Plants > Roots > Unclassified | place...
CTAGCTTGAATAATATAAAAACATTATATTAAAAAAAATATAACTTGAATAATTTTTTCGAATTATATGACCTCTAACATATGTAGGGATAAAGATAAAACAAGCATGTATGTCAGAGAATAATATAAATAATATCATGAGATTTAATCTATCAACTTAAACTATGGGTTGAGATGATTCTTTGACATGATATTAGAGGCTTGATAACTAAGCGGTCACGGGTTTGAATCTCATCATCTCAATTTATTTGATAAAAATTAAGTATAAGATAATATGAGTTGGTGCAAGTTTCAAGTCTAGAGAATATTTATTTAAAAAAATATATTAAAAGATAATATAAATTATATGTTAAAACTTAAACTTAATTGAATTGTTTTTTTTTTTTTTTTAATGAAACAGGCAAAGCTTCCTTTAAGCTTGTTCGTCTTTGCAACGCCATTTTCCTCGCGCTCGAGAGCATGGACCACCGTGAAAAAAGTACACCACTCGTGAACACGAAGCACTAAAAGGTGCCACACCGTTGTCTTTGGATCCAGGACACCTGAGAGAGCACTCTGGAGAACCCCTTTTAAGGCTGCGAGAATCCATGCCATCGCTACACAAAGCCAACATCTGAAGCCAACACGTGTTAAATAAACTCATTTACAGTATTAAAGATCGTCGAGGGAAGAGGTGCACTGATTAAAGTCATTAGGAACAAAACAAATTAATTATAAGTGTGGTTGCCATGTGCTAAAGCTAGCCAAGCCAATTCACCTAAGACAGCTTGGAATCTGTAAAAAGAGTGTTAATTGGGAGAAAATGGTCTCCCATAAAAGAGAGAAAAACGATACAAAGGCATGGACCATGGAATGACACATACCCACTTGTCCACCATCCAAGTTTCGTACGTTTTATGATAATTAAACATTAAATATGTGGTATAGATTAAGGCGTTAATGAGGTTTAGAATCTTTGATTATAATTTAAACCCTAAAGAAGATACAAACTTAGCTGTTGGCGAGATTTCTTGCTTTAGGGTGCGGGGAATAATCCAACTTTATGTCTGTGTATTTGTGTTATTGCAAGTACTTTATTTGGTGCCTGTGTGATTATATATAAATGTGGACAATAGCTTTAGTGAAAGTGACAAGCTAGCTAGCTAGCCAGGGTGGTTTGCTCTCCAATAAAAAAAAAAGACTCTCTATCCATCTCGTGGATTTCTTTTCAAGTATTTGACCATACCATCCTTTTCACCGTCGGGCAATATGTGGGTTAGGTAGAGACATTTTTCTCTCCTCTCACTAATTCCACGGACCGCTCTTGCCTTGCCTTGCCCCATCCATGGAGGTTTGCCCTTGCCCTTGTGCGTTGATTGGCCATGCAGATAATTAGCCTTGAATGTAGAGCTAAATATAATACAATTAAGCTATAACCCACCCATATAATGGCCTAAATCAAGGCGGAATTCATGGGGGTTGAAGACCTAAGCTATTAAATCTAAAATAATGCCGTACCCTTTTTTTATCCTTTTGTAAATTTGATGTGTAATGTAGGGCACGGAGTTTGAGGAGAAAGCGTGAACGATTTTGAGAGTATTTAAAGGTAGGGTGGAAGTTGTTTTTACAAAGTATTTTTTATTTATAAATATATTAAAATAATATTTTTTTTATTTTTTATTTTTTGGCATATCACATTAAAATAATTTAAAAACATTAAAATCTTTTAACTTGAAAAAATAATAATTAAATTTTAATAAAAAATACATTCAACATCATCACGAACACGAAGACTTAGATTGGTAGGAGGGAAACAAGGAAGAATAGTGTGTGTGGCATGAAGAGCACAAACAAAATTTATTCGAAGAAGAAGAGATATTGATGGGAGGGCATTGATTAGCACTCACAATCCAGAGGGCACACACATCCCTATCTTGCAATTTTATGGTGTAGACATGAGGAGAGAGCTTGGGACCTACTACACATCGTGTCCGGGGATGATGTACTCTATGTGCATGATTGAGTGGGCAGCCTCTTTAGCTAGCTTGTAGATTTTTTTATTAAAAAAAAACACAATGATTTTACTAATATTAAATTAATTTTTTAATATTTGTTATAAAAATACAAGAAAAACCTCCTTTTCTTTCTAATCACTCATGGTATAGTAGAAAATAAATAAAATAATGATAAAACCTCATCCATTGAATAATATCTATGAATTAATCAATTTCAAATTACATGATATAATGCTTCAAATGACATGTCTTAAATCTTGAGACATGCAACTCTCGCTCAAATAGAAAATAATATCTACAAATCATATCTATAAAAAATCAAACTTTGATAATAAAAAAATAAACAAAAAAATGAAAAAAATAAAAAAATAATAAAAGGGGTTGTAGCCAACTAAAAACAGTCAATCGCAACCTAAATTAGGGTTTAAAAGGAGATACTTTGTTGGTAAAAAAGAGAAAGGATATATAGAAAAAAAAAACATATAGATTATTTTCTCATACATATGATAACTGTATAGTTTACCTTTCGGTTCCTACTAACATATGATTTCTTAAATACGTATAGATTCTTCATTTCTCACCCCTTTTCAAATTATTTTCCCTAAGAAGGAAAATATGTCCCTGATCTCTACGAGTTCTTTTCCTCCTCAAGAAAAATAAAAGGAAGCTAAATATAGAATCCATATTATTCCCTAGAACACCAAGTCATTTGAATTCTTCCAAATACTTTTTGATAAATCCATGGTTGCAACGAGAATAATTTGTCTTGCTACTCTCCCTCAAAGTAACAATCACTATATATATGTGGGAACTCGTGAATTGAGAGTCATATCTTCTCCAACCACTACAAGGAAGATCATTACTAGCTAGAACTCATTAAACTAAGCACCCATTGGACATTAGAGCTGCATGTTTACCACCTACACTTAAGAAGAGCTGCAATTCATCTCCAATCAAATAAGAAAAACACGGGACCACTGTATATTCTCGTTAAAAAGGGATGAAAGTGAAAGTTTTCTAAAGATTTTGTTAACACATTCTTAACATATATATATATATATATATAATTAGTTGGTTTCGAATGAGATTAGAGCTTTAGATGTTTTGGGATTTGTTAAATTTCCATAATTAAGGGGAGGGTTTTGATTAGCCTAATCAAAAGTGGAAATCTAATTAATTTACCAATGCCTACTTAGCCTCAAATTAAAATGAAAAGTTGGAAGATGGGAAACAGGAGTTGCAAGTGTCGGGATAAACATGACACCGGTTACTTTAATTTTAAGCGTCTTAGTAGTTTGATTTAATTAATTAGTCAAAGAAAAAGTTTATTGAAACTCGCAAACAACTCAAAAGCTACAAAGGGAATCCCTACCACACCATGCGCATCTTCTAATAAACAAATTCAAGTAGTAGGACGCAGTTAACTCAAGCTGCCAGCTTATGAGAATCTGGCAGTCTCTCTCTCTGTCTCTGTGTAAATCTTTCAACTCTCTAGCAAGCTTCATCCTTATCCTTTCTTACCAGAATTGTCATTACTCTCTAATCCAAGTTAACCCTAGTAAACAAAGAATAAGCCTCACAAGCTTATCTAAACTTATTACTTAAATACATATCATTAACCTAACCTTCTGGAGAGTCCCTCCTCTTAGCAAATGAATGAAGCTTTGTATACTAGCTTTAGATATGGCACAACTTCATTGGCTCCCAGAAAGATGTTACCCTTCCTAGTCATAGCTAGGTTGATAAAATCAAGGCTTGAATTATGCTTCACATCTATCAAACCCAATCAAAAGGCGCTCCACGATTGAACTAGCTAGTTTGTATTACGTTATATTACCAAAGAACTGATCAACAAAGCCCTCCTCCAGCTGCTTCCATGGCATGCCTTTGCCCGTTCAAGAACATGTTATACGATGTTGCCCAAAAGGAAGGGAGACATCTATACATGTATATATATTATAACTGTTGTTTATACATACTTGATGAAGACTAATCGAAAGACAGCAAAGATTTTACGCGTGCATGCATATGTACTAGATTATTTCTTAGGATAAGGTATAAGCATATGCACATATAATTAACAAAGAATGGGAAAATAAAAAGCTTTGTGTTTCTCTGCTTCGTATTGCCTTATCTCTCATGGTGGAAACGTTTCATTGGTTTGTCTTCCTAAAATTCATCTAGTACAGTCGTGTGTGTTCTTCGAATAATAGAAAAGCTTGTATAATTTATAACTTTTTTTTTTCTCTTGGTACAATAATTGGGAGACGAGTCAAATTAACGTCTTTTTTTTTTAATCTCTTTCACATTTTTATTTAAATATGGAAAAACAAAGACTCAAAATGGCTATATATATGAAGCCAAATCTCCTTAAACATGCCTTCTTCTCATTTTCTCTTAGCTACTGAATCTGCACTTGCTAAAATAAAAATAATTAAATAGTGTTTTTTCTTGAAAAATTATAAAAAAAATATTTATTATTTTTTAAAAATTATTCTTAATATCAACAATCAAAACAATATGAAATTATACAATTTTTTTAAAATCAAAATTTAGTGAAGCTCGGGCCTCTAAACCCGTGATTAAACTCAGGCTAACCTTACCTCAGTGAAATAAAGTTTGATTGGAAAATTAATTAAGAGTAATTAATTAATTAATTAACTAGGGGGGGTTAAACAATGGCGGCTGTAGACAGCGGTGGTAAATGTGAAAGGAGAGGAGTCCTGTTGGTGAACTTGCGTGTTGGAGTAAAATGTCTACATCTATGGAAAAGGTACACGTGGATGGATAGAGTATGTGGTCCCCTCTCTAAGTTCTCGGGGGTTGAGACACGTAAAAGCTGCTATTGGTTGCGACCCATGTGCCCTTTCCTTGGCCAACTTGTCTTTCTCGCTCACAGTCCTTTTCTATTCTACGAATTAGCAGCAACAACGAGTCTGTCTGCTTTTTGGTTTTTGACTCAGCTTGTCTAGCCCACCATCCTCGTCTCTCTCCACGCTTGGCTCGCGCTCGAGACTCAGCCATCCCCTTAATTACTCTACCTGCTCTTTACTTAACAAGCTTTCAAAAAAAATTGTTCCAAGGTCGACACTTGCCCACAACATTGTATAAAAATATATGTTGATCAAGTCAATTTTCCAGTCAATTCCATTTCTCTAATCTCATCAATATCCAAATTAATTCCCTAATGCACTTAATTTGATCAGACTCGTCAATTAATGGAGTCCCATATATGTAACGTTTCATACACGTATTTCTTGATAAAAGATGTATGCCCAACCATCGTGGGTTTTGTTGCCTAATCCAATATTGGCGCCATGGACCATCCAAAAAGGTAATATTCACGCAATGTTAGAAGTCATATATATATATATATATATATATATATATACACACACACACGTATCACCTAAATTACAATAAGTAATTTTTTAAAATTAAAATCAATTTCATTTCTGAATGATTTTAAAAGCGCACCCCTCATATTAACCTAGCTATTACATTCATAAAATTTTAATAAAGTTGTTTTGAGTGATAGATTGTAGCAAATTGTTATTTAAAAAAGAAAGAAAGAATTGATAGTTAAAAAATTATCAATTACTCCTTACAATTTTAAAAGCTATATATATATATATAATCCCTATATTTTTAAATCTCCTTATAACTTAGTCCTTTCACTAGTTTCATATTCAATTTCAATGATTTAGTTGTGGATTGAGGTCTCCCAGTCCCTATTTTTGCATGGATGCTTTGGAATGTTCCATATTTTGTATGCTACATGTTGTTTTGGGATGACGATGGGCCAATCTTAATTTTGATGTAGGAATTCGATTAATCTAGTGCTTCTTTTTTCTTGGTTTGGGTTTACTCAAGCTATTTTATCGAGTTCTTAATGCAATGTTTTTAAATCTTAATGTTTTGTAAAAAACAGAGATAAGGTTAAAAATTCTGAAGAAGAAGGAAGCACATTTAAAAAAAAAAAAAAAAACTACGAAATTGAAAATGCATAGATCAGAAATGGTAAAGAAAAAATCTAATTATCTTTGAAATAATAGGGATTAATTAATTACTGTTATATAATGAGTTACAGGGAAGAAGCTACAAGTGATTAGAAAGGCAATAGAAGTATGACACGACCGAACCATGTTTCATGAAAAAAACTACTCCACTTGTGATCAATTATCCAAAAAGAATCATTAAGCACTAGAAAGTGAGTGTACTATCTTGTTATAGGTTTAGCTTTCCAGTGTCCTGGACAGGGCAAAATGATAGAGCCATAAATATCTGCATTACCATGTTCCTCGTGGCAGGCTGTGTCTGTTGGTTGTCGAATGAGTTGAACCTTCCACAAAGTCTTTAGACTAACCGGTTGATTTGGTCCGTGCCCCTGAATAGCTAGCCCGTGGCTAGCTATCCCTGACCATCCATGTAGAGAAGAGAAAAAGAAAAACAGATCGTACAAGTGATTGGTAGGCAAGGACACTCATGGAGAATTTCATTTGATCCCTTTTGTTTTCCTTTATGAACTGTGGTCTGTTATAGATCCTTTGGCTAGCTAGAAGCTTGAACGTAGATGTTTCGAAGCACAGACAAAGTGGCCACCATGCTTTTCATGTCCGTTCACAGACTTGAAAAATTTCGAAAACTTGGTCAAGTTAGTGCCACATATTTCCTTTCCATTTTGTCCACTTACATTTTAGACCATCTTGTCACATATTATAATATATTAGCTACAAAAAGAAGAGGGTGAATGATCTGTATGTGAAAGCGACCTATGTTTGCCTGATTAGGCAGAAATTAAAGGAAATATTGTAACATTCTTGATTAATTTGTTGTTCATTTCTCTATCAGGGATCTCGATAAGTAGAAGAATAAAGAGCAATTAATTTATAGAGATCATTAGAGGATAAAACGTAATTAAGACAATGAAAATAAAAGGAGAACAACCCAATAACTCGCTGGTTTTGTTTGGAGAATGATTTGCTATTCTATTTTTTTTCTTTCTAAATCTGTTGCAGTAAGTTCATGTGGTCCTTGGCAGAGATCCCTTCCATCGATGCAGAAATATCTTGGATATTACTAGTATAAAATGGAGGGCATAATGTATGGGAAGGCTGTAATTACTTTGTGTCAAGATAGCTAGGATTAATTCCCAAGGGATTATAAACAGGACGTCAACAGTGACGACATCTCTGGTGGCCTGAAATGGCTCCAATCATCCTAATATTTTATTTGTCTCTCTGTTTAATTTATATTTATTTTAATTGTATCCTGTCTCTCTCAATCAAAACTAATCCAAGATAAAGGTTACGAGTCGACATTTTCTTGTGCGTTTCTTACTCCCAAACACCCTCTCCTCTGTATGAACTTGTAAAGTAATGGTGAAATTCTTACATTTTCACTCATCTCGAGCCACTCATGGCTCAGTAGTTTTAAAAAGCGATATAGAGCTAAGCTAAAAGAGGGCGGCTTGGCTAGTGAGGTTGGACATGGAAAGAGGAGAATACCACCTAATTAGACAACAAAAGTGACTTGCATCTCCAAATCCAGAGGCCAACCGTATCAAATTGTTTATTAACTTCAAGTTGGTCACTAGTCAGGTTTGGGATCTCAACCCATATGAAATTACAAGATTGTGTGAGCTCTTTGTTCACACCATAATCACCCTTTCTTCCTTCACTAATTACCTGATTAGGAAAGCCTAAACCAAACCTATTCCATGCCCTAAATAGTACTGTAGTACTGTGGATAATGCATAATTAATGATTAATGGTTGAATATTCATGCCCCATCAAAACCTTCATCAGCTTTCGTATTCTCATTTATATTTATATCTCTGAAGTATTGTGCCTCAGTACTGATCACCTAGCTCCACTTGTCTCTTACCCTTATGAGTAATCATGGAATTTGGTCTAGTTAATCATGCTCTCCTCAATTTATAGCACAATTAAATGCATGCCTCGACTATCAATCGGTGCGCACCTTAAGCTTACCGAATGGACATTTGGTCGTCGTCGTGTTGTGATCACTTCCTTTTATTCCACCTGCACCCTCTCTTTTCATGCTATTATGGAAGTTAATTTGTAACAAAAAAAGAATGCCATTGGGGTAGCATGTAAGGATGTGAAGCACCCTTTTAGTATCTTTATTCACTTTCATCAATTGCTTTTAAAATCGGTGAAGGAAAGGGAGGAGGGCATTCAGAGGGATGTTGACACTTTCCTTCTTACCCCCATATATTGGTCAAGGTACATGAATTAATGGCATTGTTGATATTACGATAGAAATAAAAGTCCTCACTGCCCAAGTTTCAAAAAAGTCCGTTTTGACAAACAACCACTTAAGTCCTATCAACCCTTATAAAATGCACCTTCATGTTTCTCTAGGTTGTCCACTCCTTCAACGCCTAGAACACCATCTTAATTATCTTGAGTGAGACAAGAGAAAAAAAGAAAAGAAAAGAAAAGAGAGAGAGAGGGAGCGTGAGAACCAATAGGAAGACAACTGCCATGAGTTACAAGCTTGAAGATCACATGGCACTCACCTCTCAATTGTACCCAGGTGTATTCACTCAAATGGTTCCACAACAAGGTTAGAGATACGAAAAAACAATACAGCAAAAAAGAATAGAATTTAACAATCATGATTTCTTTTTGTGTTGATCATCAACTTTGTAAATAAGTGATTCACGATGTTTACTTAACATGAGTTTTTGATCATGCTTAGGTGAATCTAAACCACGACGAAGGCGAAAGAAGAACAAAGACGCCGATCTTAGTGGGGCAAGGAAGAGGAAACTTAATGAGGAGCAAGTTAATCTCCTTGAAATGAATTTTGGTAATGAACATAAGTTGGAATCTGAGAGGAAAGACAAGCTTGCTTCAGAGTTGGGACTCGATCCTCGCCAAGTTGCCGTTTGGTTTCAAAACCGGAGGGCAAGGTGGAAGAACAAGAAGCTAGAGGAGGAGTACACAAAGTTGAAGACATCCCATGAAAACATAGTTGTCGAGAAATGCCAGCTTGAATCCGAGGTCCATCTCTCTCTCTCTCTCTCTCTCTCTCTCTCTCTCTGTGTGTGTTTAATTTTTAGAAATGTCTCTTAAGTTCTTTATTAGTTTAGAAAGGCTTCGAAATTTGTTTTCTTTTTATTGCACCGAAGAAGTAATTGAGTGTCTCTATATATATATATCTAGCTAATTGCTTGATCAAGTCGTAAATTTACATGAAGAAACACTCAACTTAGTGTGACTATTTACATGATGGAGTTTGTTGATTTATGGTAAAAGTAGACTTATCTATCTTAGTTGTAATGCCCTGGAAAATAAAAGTGGACTCACGTGGTTGATTTTTTTCATGCACAATGATAAATTGAGGACTCCAATTTGACTTCTATGTGCATGCTCTCCCTGCAAACGCAAGACTCGACTAGTCTAGCAACTCATTAATTGGTTTCTTGAATGTCTTCTCTTTGGCATACTTTTTTGTCTTCTGTGTTGATTAGATTCTAGGACAAAAGCAAGGCAGGATTTTCCTATTTCGAGCATCCAAACAGAAAGTAAAGAATGACAATTTGGAATAGTATTCTCTAGTGATTGCCACATACTTTTACTTCCTTACTCAACATGTAACTACTACTACTGCTACTTTGTTTTATCTTTAACGATAAGATAGTGATGCTCAATTCCGAAATTTATGACTTCCATTACTGACTTTCTTGGAAGAAAAACAATAAAATAAGATTATATCGTGCCCAATCTCTTATACTGCAATAAGACATGGTGACCTACCATATTCTTGAACGTACATGAGCTCAAGGTTCGAAGAAAAAAAGCCATGCCAGCTAGCTATTGGATTAGGCTACAAAGGAAAAATATCATCCTCAAAGTGAACCAAAATTTTGACAAGGAACAGCATGCTGCCACTCTATTTAACAACAAAACACTGCTCTACTACTTTGTGTTTCAATCCACTAGTCACCATGTGTCCGTACAGGATTGTTTAAGGTTAACTGTTATATTGGGCCCTTCAAAGCCACTAGAACACCAGCACGTGGCACTTTCCCACTTTGGAAATGGCACGCCATTATAAAGATTGATTAAACAAATATTCCCCTGTCAATATTTCTCACATATATCACCTTTCTTCTTGTTTTCTCCACATAATATACTAAATCGTGGGTTCATTCATTGCAGGTTTTAAAGCTCAAGGAACAACTCTCTGAAGCAGAAAAGGAGATCCAAAGGCTGTCAGACCGTATTGATGGGGTTTCCACTAATAGTCCTAGTTCATCCTTGTCGATGGCTATGGACCCCCCATTTCTTGGAGAGTTTGCAATGGAAGGATATGAAGATGCTGCTTTCTACATGCCACCAGAAAACAATTACATTCCTGGCATGGAATGGATTAATCTGTATATGTAACTGGCTAGCTAACTGATATTACTATAATTAGGATAATGTAGATAGTGATTAAGTAACAATCTAATGTAAACATCTTCTTCATCTAGTGTATCACGAGGTCTCTCTGTCAAGCTAGCTAGTAATTGGAAATGCATGCCGATATTAATTTAATGCTTTGCCTTTTGACTAGCAGCTAGTAGATAATCTCATCCAGGTTTTTTTTTTTGTTTTTTTGTTTTTTTATCATGCTAGATGTTTTGAAAAAGCTTAGTACAAATAAGCAGCAACCACCAATGAATAAGAAGCAGAAGTCAACCTAAATCCCCACTTGATTTCTAGAGTACAGAACTTTGGTAAGCATTGCATGTACTTCTACCAAAGCAAAAAAAAAAGTGTTTCGACAAAGATATATATAATATAATTAATTTGATGTTTTTATTTCTTTGTTATTTATATAAAAAACTAAATATGCCCAAGTAATAATTGCTGTGAAAAATAGTATAATAGATACCCCCTGCGACTACAGCTATAACTAATCAAGTATTCAAGAATAGTTGGTGCTGTCAAGGGAAAAAAACAAGGGGGGGTTTATAAGTACATTGAGTCAAAAGAGAACGACGCTTCCTCTCCCTAGCAGTGCCGGCCAGATAGCCCTAAACCACTCCTTTTTTCTTGTGTTTCCGTCATCAAAATCATTTGCATGCATGCCTTACAATATTGATGTTTAAAAGAGTGTGTATGTGTATGTGTATGTGTGTGTGTGAAGAAAAAAACTATTATTAGGAGATATTGAAAGAGAGAGGGGACGACTAGAGAAGAAAAAATTGAAGGAGAAACAAGTTAGAGGAGGAGGAGGAAGAAGAAATTATCTATAACATCCTTGAAACAATATTGTTCAAATTTGTGTGTTAAGACAGTTCTTCGTATTTCCATTATGTTTTGAGTAAAGATGTTGGAGGAGATGAAAACCCAAAATGTGGTGGATTAGGGATCTTGTACATGTTTGATTTGGGAGCCTAGTGAAACAAATATGTTAAGTTAGCAAAGAAAGAAAGAAAAAACTTAAAGGAATTAACAAGGAAATTTGAAGTACGTACATCAAGAGAACAAACCAAACGTTAGGGCCGACCACATTTGAGCATGAAGGAGGGATAAAAATTGATTTGTAAATTATAATATTATGAGTTTGAACAAGCAATGTCAAGAGAAGAAACTAGTTCAAATCTGAGAATTTTAATGTATAATTATGTGCTCTTGTATTAGTGTAAGGAAGAACATGGTTTATGTTATATAACTTGCTTAAAGATGTAAAACATAACTTGTAATAAGTTTTAAACATGGGATTAATGTGAGGAAAGTGAAGTGATTGAAATGAAAGAACTTGAAGAATTGATCTTGGTAGGTTCGGCCATATGGTAAGAATAATTCAAAGGAAACTTGCTTGCTTGATTATTAAGTAGCTCTTGTAGAATGAAAAGAAATGGTATGGAAATGTTACAATGA
>Ga0307510_10008992_pt1 | contig 11894 bp, 9 predicted proteins | sample 12_EM_MG_FD_207224 | JGI IMG/M metagenome (GOLD analysis project Ga0307510, IMG submission 207224) | Populus trichocarpa ectomycorrhiza microbial communities from riparian zone in the Pacific Northwest, United States - 12_EM | ecosystem: Host-associated > Plants > Roots > Unclassified | place...
ACAAATTGAAGCAAGTAATGTCCAACACAAACTTCAAGGTGATTTGCATAAACATCATAATACATTTAATAATGGAGATTATGTCATGATACGGATTAAACCTGAATGATATCCTTTTAGAACCAATAAAAAATTGCAAGAATGTAATGTTGGACCATTCAAAGTGTTACAAAGGGTTGGATTGAATGCTTATGTCATTGATCTATCCATAAAATTTGATATTAGCTCCAAAATTTGATATTAGCTCCATTTTTAATTTAATATTAAGGATAGTTACATCTAAAAGACAACAATTTATCCCAAATTACTCTCTTGAGACCCCTTCACCCAATTCATTTCTAATGACCCTCTTGAGACCCCTATCCCATTACCCTTTTCATTGGCATAAAAGGAACTAATTAATGCTGGTTTTTATGAACAATCTATTTTTATCATGGACAGTGACTTTCAACAATTCTTAGTTCGTCGGGCAGGGTGACATGATTTTAATTGTACTTGGATCACTAGAAATACATTTTAGCAAATTAATCCTGGTTCATGAGTTCTATCAAAGCCACTAAGAGCCACATTTCAAGAGGTTGAGTTTCTCTAATAATAGGAGAGGTGGTGAGGGCACCAGCCTCGGATCACATATCACAAATATGTATGGTCGAAGACAAGAAATGATAGCCCAACCCATCACTCTTTAGCTGGGAGATTGAGCATGTCTGCGTCTATTTTAGTGGACTTTAATTTAGTTTCATTATTGAACTTGATTTATTCTATTTTAGACTTCATCTTATTTGTTAGCTTAATTGTTGGTAATGTTTTGATTAGAGTTTGCATTAGACCATGTAAGTATATTTTTCTACAGGATTGATACTTTTTGATGATTGATTATAGAAATTGCAGACATACATTTCTCTTCTTTGGCTTCATCTTCTCTTATTATATTCTCTTTATCCTCTTCAATTCATTGTTGTGCCGCATCACTTACCTGATTGGGATTTATTCCTGCTTCTCAGCATAACATTTCTGCTACTGTCCACTTAAGTTCTTTAATGTCATCAGGTTCAGCTGTTAATATATTTCATGCTCAAATATGCAATGGAGGTTTTACTCTCAGAATCTAGTGTCGTTACCACATACTACTTCAGTTGGTCAACAAGCTCGGTGGCCATTTTTCTTGCGTGCCTAGGGCTAACGGTCCTTCCAGTGAACATAGTTGTTGGAAGCTACATAAGTAACATGTTTGAAGATAGGTAAGTCTTCATACAGGAAGCATGCTTTTGAATCAAATAGAATTCTGTTGTTTTATATCTTTACTTGTCTAAAGCTCTGGAATTCCTTGTCATATCCTACTGATGCAGTTCTTCATTGTTGATCCGATTGCAGGCAAATTTTATTAGCATCAGAAATTATGGTTTGCGTAGGAATACTGCTGAGCTTCCATATAATAAGCCCATACACTGTGCCACAGTATGTCTGTTCTGGACTCATCTTGTTTGTTTCTGCAGAAGTACTTGAAGGTGAGGAACTATTCAATTCTAGTGTTTTACTCGTAATAATGAACGTAAAGAAGGGAGGGATTTGGAAGGGAGCAGTGGTCTCCTCCAGAAGTGGAAAATATAATTACATAAAAGATGGGGTCGGGTTGCAGCTCTAAATAAGCTCATCCTGGGCATTCCTCGCATTTTAAAAAGATTTACCTCGCTCCCCTCCTCCTTACTGCAGTCAGATAATTAAGGCCTCTAATCAGAAGAAATCGTTTTAAAAAAAAATTCAGAAGAAAAGGAGTTAAAAATTAACCTGTGGAATTGCAATAAACAGTGAGTGACATTAACTATTCCCCTCACCGAAGTGGTTAATGCATCACACTGGGGTACCCTTTTGTTCAAGACATTACAGTCTAGTCATTAACCATTGTGGATGACAGTAAAATATGACGAGACGTGAAGGCTAACGCATAAATGGTATGCATAAAGAGACGAGATTAGCTTTAAAGAAGACCTAGGATTGAATTGCTTTATTGCAGACAAAAAGCAATTAAGGTCTGCAGGTTAAATATAACTGAGTTCTCTGGATTTTTCTTTTCATCCAGGCGTCAACTTGTCACTGCTCTCTCGAGTCATGTCATCCAGGCTTTCCCGCGGAACCTATAACGGTGGACTCCTCTCAACAGAAGCTGGGACATTAGCCCGTGTAGTTGCAGACGGCACAATTACGCTGGCTGGGTACTTGGGTGAGAGTAAGCTCTTAAATGTCACTCTTCTTCCTTCACTGGTGATTTGCATAGCCTCCATTGTTGCCACCTGCTTTACTTACAACTCTCTCTATTGATCCATATTTTGTAGTAAATCACTGCTCTGTTCAGAACCTTAGTCCTTCAATCTCAAATTTTTATTTCCTTCTTTTTGTTAATATTTGTGTTTTATGTCTGTTCTATAAATTGTAAGAAAGTAGCTCATTGATTCACATTTTTATTTCCATTTTAATAAAAGTTTTATGCATCTGCTATGCAGGCTTTAAATTGCTATTTCATATAATTATTTCTACAGAAATTCTTGTTATCGTTCTTTTATTTTATTTTCCCGTTTTGAACCGTGTTTTACCCGTTCTCTGAGCCTACGCAGAGAACGTGTGCAGTTTGTAGGAATTTCAAACTCCCCCTGAAGATAACAAATTCTCAGAGTAACAAAGAGAGCTGACGTTAGTTCTATTTTGTATTATTATATATTTTCTTTCAATTCTTTGCACATTCACCCATTAACTTAAATATTAAAGAATTTTTTGTTCTACAATGAACTTATTTTTTTAAAAAAATAATCATACTCGTAACCAAGTCTAAACATCAAGCCTGTAATAAAGCTCACACGTGATTCATCATTTTCTTTTTTAATTTTGTGTTTCTTTAATGGTTTTTTTTATATTTTGTTTTAGGGAATTCTCTAAACACGAATCAAAATTAATCTTTACATAACAGGAGAGAACGATAAAAAAAAAGAAAAAAGAAAAAAGAAGAGGGATTTCGTGAAACGCTTAAAATATCATGAGGTCATTCCTAGAATTACTTCTTGACTTCTCTTTATGTAAACAATAGTTAATTACATCAACTAAAAGAGATAGATCGCTCGTCTCTTTATAGAACACAAAATACAACATTATTCTAATACAAAATTTAAATAAAATTTAAAGAATATATAAACCAAGAGAATATATATTCATTCTCCTGTTAGGCCTACAAAGTTCTCTGGGTCTAGTTTTATCAACTTATGAAAAACACTCTCAATCTTTTTACTAAGAATTTTGTAGCCTCATCATTGACATTATTTGCAGGAAACTAATAAAAAAAAATCATAAATTATTCTTTCAATACTGATTTTTGATGTTTCTAATTATTATCAATGACAAATAATTAAAACACTTCTAAAATACAACATGTGACGTATCTTCCTGTCATAGTAGGCACATTTGCCCAACTAAATTTCCAATATTTCATCAACCAAGTGCATTTCTTCACCAAGGAGCAAAATTAGACCCTTAAATGTTAGTTTAATTTATTATTATTTTTTATTTTTTAAAAATAATTAAATTACCATCTCATCACTGTTCAATCTGAAAATAACTAATTAGTTATACTGAAAAGACTATATTACCTTTTGAGCGAAAATTCAATTATTTAACATAATTTCACTGTTATAATCCGGATTATTTAAAAACTTCCGATTCTAAAAAAAAAAAAAAAACACCAGACCCACCAATCGAATTAATTAAGTTTTTGGGACAAGTACACTCAGATTGCCAGCTGCCAACGAAAATAATTAATGAGAAGAGAATGCTGGGGACATGCATGGTGTAATTGAGATTCAGATCACAATCAATGAAGTTTTTGGGATCAGTCACTATTTTGTGCATCAAGTGAAACGACACTCCAACCACTCCACGCAACTACTAGTAGTTAGATTTCATTAAAATCTCCCCTTCCCAACCTCACGAAGTGATCCTTCTTAATTTCTATGGTCTTACAACCTTATTATTAATTAATAGCGGGCAATTACGTACTAATACTTAACTTAGTCATTATGCATGAACCGATTGCTAACCTACGCATGGATCTTTAATTAATAACTTGAAAGTCAGAAATGGTGACAATGTTCGAAGATCTATAGCTTGTGCTGAATCTTGGTGCCACCAACTTGCTAAAATCGTTCAATCAGTTGCTATTCTGATAACTTGGTATAAAATCCAAGTACTGGATTTCATGCATATCGTCAATGATTAACAGCAGTGCGCGATGTGTTGCAACTTTAATTTTTTCTGCAATTCTATTTGGAAGTTTGGTTATTATTGTTTTTTAAAATGTTTTTTTATTTAAAAATATATTAAAATAATATATATTTTTTATTTTTTTAAAATCAGCGCACCAAAATGATCTAAAAACACAAAAAAATATTAATTTAAAAAAAATAATAAAAAAAACTTCAAATTTTTTTAAAATGTTTTAAAACACAAAACCAAAAATAACTAATTACAAAGAAAAAACTAATTAAGTAATTAATGGAGCATGCAAACGATATTGATGTCTAACTAACCACCACACAAATCTTAAATTAAAGCTCCCATGACTGTTGTCTAAAAACTAACGCAATTACTCCTACAAGATAATTTCACGAAAAGAAGGCATTTGCAATTAGCTAAACCCCACTGCTAAAATAATCAAGGTCATTTGAGCTAGTTTTAAAGCTAATAAACTCAAGCCTGATATTCCGATGAGCTAGCTAGGAGAGTTAGTAGAGATCGATCATTCTAAAATAAGTTATTTTAATATTAAAAAAACTATGTTATTTTGAAGAATTTTTTAAAGAATCAAACCAAGCTCTTATCAAATCGTTTATATTACGAATTGATTTACCAATTTAATTTTGGTTTAACTTTTGTTTTAATCCAGAGCTGAGAAGACATGTCTGAGTTGATCATACGAGTAGGGTCGCATTTAATAACACTTGTTGGTAGGAGCATTAATCATTCTAAAGGAAAAAAGGGAAATCGATGAACCATTTCTCTGTCTCCCATGTAAATCAAAACAAGCCAATTAATTGGGCTGCCAGTTTTCATATAGAAAAGGCAGTTCGTTTGTACAGAAAACCTAGCTAGCTAGCCTTAGCAAAGTCCCTGTGGAGCAGTAGAGTCACATTTTCTTCATTTCTTGAAACCTGGGGTACAGTTTGCCTAACCATTGTCAAACTGTGTTTTTTCTTCGCCGACAAAATTTGCAAGAAATCTTTGTACCCACATAATTTATTGCCGTCAAAATTGTTGATTTTCTAAAGTTATATAAGAACATCATCCGCTGGCTTGTTTTCGTACAACAAATCAACCATCATTTGAGCGCCTGTTTATTCAAAGAATATGGCTCTTGGATGGTGCAGATTCTTTGGTGCTTGTTTTATAGGAATTCTCTTCTTTCATGGCTTTTGCGCCTGCGATAGAGGTATGAATATATATATATATATATATATATATATATATATATATATCTCCTTCACTCAAGCTCTTTCCTTTCAACAACACATTACCGCTAATTCCCATCATTAATCTGCACTTAAGAATAAAATTATAGTGAATTTGTGGTTATCTTTATTCTCTTAATTACTATATTGGAACCAACATTAATGTGCATGGCATGTCAATGATCCAGGAGCATAATATCATTTGATATAAAGTTCCAACTTTCTTTCTTTTTCTTCAATTAGCTGCTCGTAGTTGATAGTTTATCCAAGAAATTCCATTTCAAGAGAGCATGCGCTTAATTTCCTAGCTAGTTTCTTTTCATGCCATGACATAACATGCATGTGTGATCTGTAATCCAAAGGATAACTTGAGTAGCTCGCTGGAAGGAGGACGCAAGGGCTTCAGCGACAATATGGTGGCTACACTAGCCGATTGCTCTGCCAGGACCATATGCAGTCCGGCAGCATATATATATATATATATATATATATATATATGAGGCCCAAGACCTAGAATGGTTATTTTCGGTTTAGTTCGGTTTTTATTAAAAAAAATAATCAAATCAGTTTTTTTTAAAAAAAAACCGAAACCGGTTCAAACCGATCGGTTTTGGTTCGGTTTTTAGAACAAAAAACCAGTTTTTTTGGTTTGACTCGGTTTTTTCCAGTCTGACTCGGTTTTTTTCTAGTTTGACTCTTTTTTTCAGTTTCAAGCTTATAAAACCGAACCGGTCGGTTTTTTAAAAAATTCTAATTATTTTTTTTCATAGTTCGGTTTTTTCGGTTTTTTTAAATTTTTTTTTAATTTAATTTATTTTTTAATTTTTTTTGCTCATGACCTACTTTAATATGGTCCCAAGACCAGCTTGAATATATAACTTATAAACAGGAAACCTAACCTAACCACAATAACTTCAACAACTGTATGATTATACATTAAATTTTATTTTTTTCTGTCCATGAACCATCGTAGTGGTCCATTTATGTGTAGTATCTGTGCCTCATTAACACCGTTTATATTGTTTGGATTTTTCTTATGGTATTTATGTTTATATATGTTTGACATGATGTGGAATCGATGTACGTACATTAATATTGTCACGTATACAGTTGACCTAATTTATGCACATCTAGCATGCAAATACTCAGTTTTAAGTTTAGGTTTTACTGACAACGACAAATTAAGCATATTAACAACCTTAATTAATTTAATCACAGCACTAATTACTTAAAACTGGTAGTGATTTATTAAACTCTCTTTGGCCCAGCTCCATATTACTCTTTCATGCTCAATGCAACTTCGGCTCCAACAATATCATACTACGACTACATAATTGTGGGTGGTGGAACCGCTGGCTGTCCTTTAGCTGCCACGCTCTCACAAAACGCTAGCGTTTTGCTCCTAGAACGCGGTGGCTCACCCTATGGCAATCCTAACATTACCAACCTAGCAAAATTTGGTGCTGCGCTGTCCGACCCCTCTCCTACCTCCCCCTCTCAACGTTTCATTTCTGAAGATGGCGTGATAAATGCTCGTGCCCGCGTACTAGGCGGTGGGAGCTGCCTAAATGCTGGATTCTATACCCGTGCCTCTCCGGAATATATAAGGTACATCATATTAAAACTTAGCATGAGAATTATTGTAATAAAAAAAACAAAAAACAATCTCAAGTTACATATATATGTTCCTCAAACTAGTATACGTATTTTGCAGCTGATCTGTTTAAGAAATTAACGTGGCACCAAGTTCTTAATCGAGTAGTTAATTAGTTTAAGATGGTGTAGAGCTGCAGGGTGGGACGGTCGGTTGGCGAATGAGTCGTACCAATGGGTGGAGCGGAGAGTGGCGTTCGAGCCGCAAATGGGGCCATGGCAATCGGCTGTGAGGGATGGGCTGCTAGAGGCCGGCGTGCTGCCAAACAATGGATTCACATACGATCATATTAAGGGGACTAAAGTTGGTGGAACAATCTTTGATCGAGCTGGGAATAGACATACTGCTGCTGATTTATTGGAGTATGCCAATCCTGGTGGGCTTACCGTCCTTTTGCATGCTACTGTATACAAGATCTTGTTTGCAACTAAAGGTATATGATTTTCATTTTCTCGAGGCATTTGTTTTTGTTGTCTATTTCTCTGCCACTACCAGTGGCCATAATTTATTTTTTTATTTTTTATTTTTTGTAATTGAACAGCAAGACCAAAACCAGTGGCTCATGGAGTGGTATACAGAGATGCATCAGGGGCAAAGCACAGAGCCTACCTAAAGAGAGGGTTAAAAAATGAAATTATCATATCATCTGGTGCCCTAGGAAGCCCACAGCTCTTGATGTTGAGCGGAGTGGGCCCTGCACAGCAACTTCGGGCCCACAATATTACAGTTGTGTTGGATCAGCCCATGGTTGGCCAACTCATGTCTGATAACCCCATGAATGCCATTTTCGTCCCTTCTCCTCTCCCAGTTGAGGTTTCACTTATTCAAGTTGTTGGCATCACTCAATTTGGTAGCTACATTGAAGCTGCAAGCGGTGAAAATTTTGGTGGTTCTCCTCAAAGAGACTACGGGATGTTCTCTCCTAAGGTAAACCTATCTACTATTTTGTAAGGTTTTTTTATTGGGCTGCTACATCACAGGGATTTGATTAGAATTCTTACCCTTCTGGGTCCATCATGGTACCTCTGGGCCCATTGGGCCCACCAATAATTTCTTACAACCTTCAAGCCTAAAAGCTTCAAACTTTACCATTTGGCATTTGAGCAAGAAATTAATTTGGTGGTGCAAGTTTTGTTGACATGTGCAGATTGGCCAGCTCTCAACAGTGCCACCAAAACAGAGGACCCCAGAAGCCCTAGCCAAGGCTATTGAGCTAATGAACAACTTGGACCAACAAGCTTTCCAAGGTGGATTCATTCTTGAAAAAATTATGGGTCCAATTTCCACCGGTCATTTGGAGCTAAGAACACGCCACCCTGAGGACAATCCATCAGTTACCTTCAACTACTTCAAAGAACCCCAAGACTTGCAAAGATGTGTAGAGGGCATTTCAACTATAGAGAAAGTGATCGATTCGAGGCCTTTCTCTAAGTTCAGGTTTGATTATTTGTCAGTGCCACAGCTGCTAAACATGACAGCAAGTGCCCCAGTAAATCTGTTGCCTAGACATTACAATTCCTCACAGTCACTAGAAGATTTCTGCAAGGACACAGTCATGACCATATGGCATTATCATGGAGGTTGCCAAGCTGGTAGTGTTGTTGACCATGATTACAAGGTTATGGGTGTGGATGCGCTAAGGGTTATTGATGGGTCCACCTTCAATGTCTCTCCTGGGACTAACCCTCAGGCCACTGTCATGATGCTTGGAAGGTAACCAATTTAATTCCAGAAAACTAATCTCTCTAACTCTAATTATTTACTTGGTGATTTTGACTTTTATTACTACTCTCCATGTCCCCTCAAAATGGTTCCTTTTTGGAGGTTTTTTTTCGTTACTTGATTTTAAATCTTTATTCTCATAATAAGTTTTAATTTTCATTGTTTTAAAACTCGTATGAATTTATTTTTCATCAAAATGAAACCTTTTCTGATTCAATATCGATGCTTTTAAACTTTACTTTCTCACTTGTTTATCGAAAACAAAACATGTCAGGTTAAAATCCAGCAATAAATACAAAATATTTCAAGACTCTTTATTTTACTACCTATTATATTGTACTGTTTGCTTCTATGATGGATGGCATGTGGATGGTCAATTGTGTTGAATTTGTTATTAAGTTCTTCTACAATTAATCCATTCATATTTCTATATTTTTGTTCAGAAATCTTTTAAAATCAATTGATCGTATATATATTGGATATCAGTTGATGAAGAAAATTAAGCAAGCAATTTGAAAATAATAAAATAAATTAAAAACTCTTCTTCATAATTCTACAGAGATTGTAGCGTGGTTATTTGCACTAAGTTGGAAGTGTATTTCTAAAACACTACTTTTCAATTGTGGAAAAATATTATCGGAGAAGTTAAAACTGAAAATGGATATCTGATGAGCTAATGTGATGGGATTTTGGTTAACTTTTTTTTTTTTTTTTTTTAATGCAGGTACATGGGAGTCAATATTTTGAAGGAGAGACTTGCAAAAGAAGATTTGGCAAATTAAATAGTAGATAGAACATTGGAAAGGAAAAAAAAGGCTTTTACATATTAAAGGTAGAAAATACATCTTCGCATTTTGTATCTCAATTATGTTTGGCAAGAAAGAATATATAATATTTTATTAAACGAGCATATAAAATAAAATATTTTCTACCATTGCAAACCAAAGCAACCATTAATGATGTATCTAGTTGATCACCATTCACGAGGCAATATTCTATTGCTTGTCTTGTTAAACGAATGATCTCATTTCTATATAGAGAACGCTCTTCTATGAGAAGGTATTGCTTAAGTGGAGTACTATAGTCTTTTACTTTCATGCAAGTTTGAATGATGCCTGTGAGTGAGCTCTCTCTCTCTTGTTTGATGTTTAGCTTTTCGAGTACTTTTATCCAAATATCTAGTAAGAGCTCCGCAAGACTGGAATTGTCTAGGTTTGATAATAGAATAACATTGTCATTTTTTTAATCAAAGGATCTTACCAATGAAAATCATATTTCCATCTTTGTTTTTGGAAGCAAAGTAAGCTAGTATCGTTTTTTGGTACCTAACCTTAAATGACTTTTTAGTGTCAAACCAACCTTTATATTAACTAACAATGAGAACCATATAGGTGGTAGCTCAGTGGTAAGAGTTTGGGATCAAGGGGTTTGTTCCCTCTGTGGTCTCAGGTTCGAGCCCTGTAGTTGCTCATATGATGGTCATTGGAGGCTTACATGGTCGTTAACTTCAGGACCCGTGAGATTAGTCGAGGTGCGCGCAAGCTGGCCCGGACACCTACGTTAAATTAAAAAAAAACAATGAGTTGGCATGCATTAATATATAGCCCCATCACATTTTGGCTCGAAGGCCATGGCCTTATAATAAAATGTCCCTTTATCCATGATGAATGATGTCTTCTTCTTATAATCGGGATGCATAGAGATCTGGTGGTATCCCAAGTTCATATCCAATGAGCTTAGGAATTTAAGTCTGGCTATGAAGTCCATTAGTCTATTTATATTATATAAGGTAAAACTATATTATTTTCCATTATTTTTCTTCACCTAATCATATTTTCGAGTTGGTAGGGTATATCACTTTTCGAATGAAATCAACTCTCAACAACTTATCTACTCTCTCAAATATAGTCTGTCACCTTTCATCCTAATTTTTTTCTTCTAATTGGATATAAGAAAATGAGAGATTAACATTCAGCCTATGACAGGACACGTTTAGGTTGATTCCTAACATCTGTGAGGGGCCGAAGGTAAAATTATCTTTTTAGATGTGAAGGAGTTCTATGATGATTTTCTCTTACTCAAGATCCACAGTAGATTTGATCTTGGTGATGAAGCTTGTATCATATTTATGCAGACTAAGTTTTTCAAATATTCTACAACTTTAATGTGTATTTCTTTTTCTCCTTAAATGACCATGTATGGTCCACTAATAAAGCTTTATTACCCTTGAAGCAAGTAAGATGCATCTTTTGAAGGTTGTATGGTTCTCTTTTACTATGAACACCTTCTTTTAGAGAGGAATTTTATAGCCAAGTATTTGATATTGATCATTGTAAAGACACTATAAAGAAGGGGCTTACCAATAATAACATTATTGGTCAAATTTATTTTGATCACCATAAAGGTTTGATAGAGAATACGGCATTTGAGGTCAATATCAATATGAGTGTTTAAAATAACAGAGTAACAAAAAACCAGAGGAAACTAAAAAAAAAAAATCAAAAAAAAGTTGTTACAAAAACCCTAAAAAAATTGATCAACTAAACTGGTTAAACCAATATTGAAATGCTATATAAAAAAAAACATGTAAAATGAAAAAAAAAAATTATTCAAACTGTAAATTAATAGTAAAAGTAGTTGGGCGCCACTTACCTGTAGGCCACCCTTCATCTCTAGTCTCTGTCTTTATACTTTTTTTATCTTCCCCGCCTATAACCCACCCTCAGTCTTCAGTCTTTTCCTCTCTACTCTCTCTGTATTTTTTTGAACCCCTAGATGTAGCCACCAAAACCCTAAAACAATGACCTCTCATCTTTCTACCTATATCCTCATCTTCAGCCTCCAACACCTCTCCACTTATAGTTAGAACCTCTCTTTTCTCAATATGTTTTTTTTTTGAAAATTTTTTTATATAATTGCTGATTTTAATCCTTTTTAGTCTTTATTTCAACTTCTCATGTGGTATAATAATAAGGTTTACGTCTTGGGTTTTTAGCCCTCATAATCTTGAATAACTAATTTCATAAACG